>ERZ773069.170-NODE-170-length-46278-cov-5.374078_pt1 | contig 46278 bp, 48 predicted proteins | sample MGYA00580619_ERZ773069 | MGnify/ENA primary metagenome ERZ773069 (study PRJEB29015, sample SAMEA2738007) | human oral metagenome | biome: human oral; feature: human-associated habitat; material: dental | place: China | collected 2108 ...
CTGGCACGTCGCTGGTCTGGCGAATTTGGTGCAGCGTCTCGATACCGCTCATCCCCGGTAGCATAATATCCAGGATAATCACATCTGCCCGAGCAAATTTCTCCAGAGCCTCCTCGCCGCTGGTTGCTGTCAGTACCGTAAAACCCTGCTGGCGGAGGAACTGCTCAGTGCCAGTGCGTAAGGTGGGCTCGTCTTCAACAATAAGAATCGTTGATGTCATATAAGTAGTATACCGAAAATGCCGCCCGTGGTAAACGAGCGGCATGGGGCGCGTGGTCAGCGTCAAATTGGGACGCTTGGGGCGCGTTAGTGGACGCCGACCACTTGCAGGCGCCGAGTGGTGCGACCGAGACCGAGAGAGATGGTTTCGGTGGCGTGGCGGTTGAGGAGGCTTTGTCCGAGGGGGCTATCGACCGAGATGCGGCCGTCAGACGGATCAGCCTCAAGGCTGTCAACGAGGGTGTAGTGAAAGAGCTGACCCTGCTGATCAATGAGATCAACCACTGAACCAATGGCGATGCGTAGCCGATCGCGCTTACGCGGTAGTGGTTTGGCGGTCTTGAGCGCAGTGCGTTTCTCGGCGAGCTTGCCATGGACGTTTTCGAGATTCATAATAATGTCACTGCGGCGGAGTTTGTCGTCGCGAGACTTGGCGCGGCCGATGTCACGCAGTTCAGCTGAGAGTGCTTTTTCGCGGATTTCGAGTTCGTTGATCTGCTTGTGTAATTCTTTGAAGCCTTTTTTACTGAGATATGTTGTCGTATTCATTCTTACCCTTTCCGGTGAAGCTCGCCTCACCTGCGATCTATTACACCATGGTATTCTGAAAATTAGCTGAAAAATTGTAAAAATGTCAAAAAAGTCACACCACCAGGGGTGAATTACAGAGTTTTTGGCAGCGAAATCGTGAACGTTGTCGTGCCCTTGCGGCTGGCGGCGGTGAGTTGGCCGCCGAGAGCGCCAGCCAGTTGCTTGGCGAGACTGAGGCCAAGGCCGTAGCCACTACTGCCTTGCTCGCCAGAGAAAAATCGCTCAAAAATATGTGGTAAGTCGCGCGCCGCGATTTGGCCATCATTTGTCAGGCAGACCGTGACGCGGTGATTGGTAGCCCTGACGTCAACCTGGACGCGGGATTTACGCGGGCTGTGACGCAGGGCGTTGTCGAGGATGATGGCGATGAGTTCGCGGACGATGAGGCGATGGCTAGTCAGGGTGATGGCCTCGTCGGTGATCAGTACGGTGCGCGCATCGGCCTTGCGTTCAGTGATCAGCTTTTTGGTGAGGTCAGTGATGTCAAAGGTCTCGGTCGTGGTTTCTAATTGTCGATTGGCAGATGACAATTTGAGCAGCGTCTCGGTCAGCTGCGTTAAGCGGTCGGTCTCTTCGAGTGTGCTCTGGAGCGTCTGGCGAAGCGATGCTTTGCTGGCACGCCGGTCGGATAGTGCTAGCTCGGCCTCGGCCTTGATGACAGCCAGCGGCGTGCGCAGCTGATGGCTGGCGTTGGCAGTAAAGCGCGACTGAGCGTCATGTGCTGCCTCGATTGGCTCAAGCGTCCGCCGGGCCAATATATAGGCACACACACCGCCGCCGAGCAGTACGATGAGGTTGAGATAGCCGAGGCTGATCAACAGGTTGGTAGTCGAGATTGACGGATGGTCGCGGATGATGGTGGTTTCGGTGTGGCTATCAGTTTTGTGGTGCTTGCTCCAGTTAGTCAGCTGGACGTCAAGCTCGGAGCTAGCAACTTGAAAGATAATGCCGCTAAATAGCAAGCTGACGGTCATCAGAATGAGCAAGTACCAGCCGGCCAGCTTGAGCGTTGCTGAGAAAAATAATTTCACTCGCCAGCCTCCAATTTATACCCAAAGCCGCGCACGGTGTGAATCAGTGGCCGGCGAAATGGCTTGTCGATTTTCTTGCGCAGCTGCTTGATGTAGGCCTCGACGTTGTTGGGCAAAATATCGGCATCAAAATCCCACACATGGGCGATCAATGTGTCTTTGCTGAGTGTCTGGCCGGGGTGACGCGCCAGATATTCGAGGAGCGCGTACTCCTTGCTGGTCAGGTCGATCGCGGTGCCAGCACGAGTGACGGATTGCGTTGTTTGGTCGATCACGAGATCGGCGATCTGGAGCGTGTCTGGCTGTTGAATCGGCGGGCGCCTGAGGAGCGCTCGCACGCGGGCGGTGAGTTCGGCGATGGCAAAGGGCTTGACGAGGTAATCATCAGCGCCGCTGTCCAGGCCGAACGTCTTATCTTCAGTCGTCCCCAGCGCTGTCAACAGCAGAATCGGCATGTCTTTGCCCTGCCCACGCAGATTCTGCACGATGTCCGTACCACTCAGCCCCGGTAGCATCCGGTCAACGACTAGTAGGTCATACGGCTCGCTCATCGCCATATTCAGCCCCTCATCCCCGTCATGCGTCACGTCCACGGCATGATGCTCACGCCGCAGCGCCTCGGCAATGATCCGGGCAATCTTTCGTTCGTCTTCGATGATAAGGAGGCGCATGAGTATAGTATATAAAATATTTTGCTAGTGTGTATAGTGAGCAATAACGCTGTTATAGACCATATCGACGCTAATCATGTTCATGCACATCCCTTTGTCTGTTAGTGGGCATCTATAAAAACAGGGCCAACAGTCCAAGAAAGGCCCTATAGCAATATCTCTATCTCCTACTACTTCTAACTCTCTGTAGGGTGCCGGTCCGTTCAAGATGATCGTCGGAGTGTTTAATGCAAAAGCAGCGTGTGCTCCAAAAGTATCGCCGGATACTACTAGCTTAGATAGTTTGATGATCCTCAGAAAGTGTTCTAAATCGTCGTCAGTAAACGATATAAGATGTATATTGTTTGATATGGCTCCTGATAGCTCTTCTTTCAGGTTTTGTTCGTCAGGGCCGCACAGAAGTACGGATGTTATTCCGTCTGCAGATAGTTTCTGTGAAAGTTTAATGATATTGTTTGTGGGCCATCTCTTAACTTTACCACGTTCACTTGTTCCTGTGTTTATGCTAATGAAATTATCGGGTATGGTATAACCCGTTTGAGTCTTGAAAAAAGTATTTGTTGCCCTACTGTATGTGTTGATTTTTAAACTATAGGAAGGGTGATCATCATAGATACCAGCTGTTTGAAGTAATACTTGCTGCATTGTTAGTTTATTTTTCTTGCGAAAATTATCATCTATATGGATCCTCTGTAGATATAGAGAATTTTGATTTGCCGGATAGAACTTACCACATGAGTTTATCGCAAATCCAGCTATAATTCGTGACCTATTCAGTATAGGGACGCATCTAGTATCGTGCTCAAAATTTATTGTATAATCAAAATAATTTTCTTCGAAATCACTTGTGTCTAATTCAATCGCGTACGCTATCTCTGGTATATATTTTGCTAGATTGACGCCCCTCTTGTGTGTCACAAGAGCTATATCTATCTCAGGATTAATTGAATTGATTGCTTTTGATACAGCGGTAGTTCTTAGAACACTCCCCAATCCTCCGGCCTCTATAATCGCGGTAGATCCGATGTTTTTGGCTATGCTTCGAAAATCTAGTCTCCCGCCTATGTCAGTGGGGGTTTGATCGGATATGGGACTAACTTTTGGACATTCTAGGCAGCCTGTAGTGTCAGTGCTTCTCTGGTAAATACAGGGACTAGAGGATTTCCAGTGTGTACAGTTTGGGTTTATATAATCAGGTAGTTTCATAATGGACACGCTTGATATGTTATCAGTTAGATAATATCTTAATTATATGGAAAATTACAATAAGCATGAAACCGTTAGCTTTTTATCTGGCGAGAACGAAAAGTCCATTGACGACTTTCGGATGTTAAGAAGGCAAGCTGTATTTGAGGGATTGAAGAATTGTGGTCCAGAAGTTTTATCAAAACTACAGATATTGCAGCCCAGTATAGGATGCCTTGCCAGATGCAGTTTTTGTTCTCAAGGGGCAGGTAGTTTTGTCAGGATTATAGATAAAAGTAGTCTTGAAGATATATTGTCCGGTATGAAACGGGCAAAGGATTACTTCAGGATTGATGCTTTGGGGTGCGATAGAGTCCATAAACCAGGTATAATTTTTCCTTATCTTGATAACGATATCATGTCGTATCCGTATCTTGATAGCTATATATTTCACATGGGCAAAGACTTGAACACTAAGACTAGATTGTCTTCCATAGGATATTCTAGACATAATACAGAATTACAGAATGTGCATGAGCATATAGCGAGAGATCTGGCTGATTTCATAGCTGCAGTACGTTTTTCTTGGACTCCGTATAACTACGCTTGGCGCTTATCAGGTCATGATGATAGAGTCGGTAGAAGAGAGTATGTTTCTGACTTTGCCAATAGTATTAACACGTATTTACCAGTTTTAGAAAAATTAGGCGCTGGAAAGGATTCTTTCTGCATCACCATGAGGACGCCGCCGTGCATAATCAACACCACCCCTGAGGTGTCGCTATTTAAGGAGATAGTTAAGGTTGATGGCGATTCTATAAAATTTACGGCTGATCTTTCTTCTGATAGTGTAACGACGATTGAGTATGGCGAGAGATTATATGATGGTAGGGTGAACGCGACATATAACAAGGATGGATTAGTCTTGCTTTTATCACTAGTTGATAAAGACGAAAAAATGTTCAATGTGGTAGTGCTCCCTCGGACGGATGGTAGGCTGACTGGTGGGATTATAGACATGAGGAATCCAATAAATACTGTTCGTGAGCAACTAGTAAAACGATGCCTCTATGATAGAGGGGCGGATATTATAAATGTCACCCGTACGCTATTCAATAACATAGCCGAACAAGCCGATAATGCTGGCCAGACTGTTTTTGTGGTACATACTATGAATACAATACTACCCATACTAGAAGGGCTACTTGAATCTTTGTCGTTGACTAGCTTAGGAGCTGATAGTTTTCTTGACGATAGGTTAGTGCGTAGTCCTGGGTTGATTCTAAATCAGGGGCGTGCCCATAGTCTATTTTATAGAGGAGTGGCCAGCGAAAGTGACGTACCGGTGGTACCAGATGAGGCTGCTCAGTATGATCATGACCATGGCAGCGCGGTGAAAAAGGGCCGTACATGGGTAATGTCCTTTGTGGGCTCGGATGATTCTAGTCTTCGTTCACGACAGTTGGGGCAAAAGTCGGGGCTAGGTGGTCTGGCTATTCATAATACTTCGGGTGTTATGATCCGAGAGTGGGATCCAGCATTCTTTGATAATCATGATAAATATGGGAATAATCTTCGATCTTATCTTATCCCAGTGAAGATTGATTCCAGCCTAAAAAATATCAAGAATGGTTTTAGTGAGCATCTCATACCTGGAGTTGCTCGATACAGTTATATAGGCTTATAATTATAATCAATGCATCTGGACGATAAAACATTTACCAATCTACTAATCATTTGTCAGGCTCTTGATGCGAAGTTCCCTCATGGTGCTGACATATTCCAGCGCGTATCGCGGTTGTGCGAGGAGAGTGGCGAGCTCGCTAGCGCCGTTAACCACCTTGAAGGTATGGGTGTCAAGCGCCGCAAACACGGCCAGCCGCAGTATGATAATCTCATCAAAGAGATTCAGGACGTCATGCGCTGCGCGGTTGGTATAGCTATGCATTACGGAGTAGAGCGTGAAGTTGTAGCGGCGATAGCTCGGAGCGCCGAGGGAGTAGAGCGAAAATAAGATATAGTGCCTTATACCCCCCTGCTCCACCCACATAGTGTATAATAAGCAGAAAGAAAGGGAGATATATGGGACGAGACACAGTAAAACAGCAGCGACCGATTGTCGAGATTCGTCATTTTCAGATGGCGTTTGGTGACAAGGTGGTCATTCAAGACCTCAGTTTTGAGGTGCGGCGCGGTGAGGTGTTTGGCTTTCTGGGTAGCAATGGCTCGGGAAAGACGACGACACTCAGGGCACTGTTAGGGTTATACGAGCCGACGGCTGGCGAGCTGCTGGTTGACGGCAAGCCATACACGGTTGAGGATAGTGTGAAGCTAGGCTATCTCCCAGAGGAGCGTGGCCTGTACAAAAAAGAAAAAGTCATCGACACTATGATTTACTTTGGGCGACTAAAAGGTTTGAGCCAGGAAGAAGCTCGTAATTTCTCCATGAATTATCTGGAGCGAGTTGACTTAAGTGACAAGGCAAAGACCCGGCTGGATAAATTGTCAGGTGGTCAGCAGCAAAAAATTCAGCTGGGTGTAACCATCATGGGTGACCCAGAGCTACTCATTTTGGATGAGCCAACCAAGGGCTTTGACCCAGTGAACCGTCGCCTGTTGATGAACATTATCGAAGAGCGCCGCAAGGCTGGCGCAACGGTGATATTTGTCACCCACCAGATGGAAGAGGTTGAACGGCTATGTGATCGGCTGATTCTATTAAAAGACGGTCGAGCGGCGGCGTACGGTACGCTAGCAGAAGTGAAAAAGCAGTTCGGCGGTGCGTCAATGGATGACATTTTCGTTAAGGTTTATGGCGGCGAGAAGCAGGAGGTACGTCATGAGTAAGATGCATAATTTGGGGATGGTGTTTAAGTTTGAGGTGCTGCGTACCTTGAAGAAGCCAACCTTTTGGCTGATAGCGCTGGGTTTTCCGGTTATGATCGGATTGATTTTCGGTATTGTTATTTGGTCAAATCAGGCGACCAAAGAGGCGGCCGATAAGCTTCAAGAACAAAAATTTAGCATTACTATGACAGATCATTCAAAGCTAATCAAGCCGGAAGTCGCGGCGGTGATGAAAGTCCAATCAGTTGACTCCGAAGCTGAAGGTGTCGAAAAAGTTAAACGCCGTCAGACGGATGCTTATTTCTATATACCGGAGAATCTTGAGAAGGACACAATCAGGATATACGGCCAAGATACGGGGGTTTTTGAGAACAATAAGTACGAGGCGGTTGTCCGCACACTACTGAATCAGTCGGTTGATAGTAGGGTCACCGGGTCGGAAGCGGCAGTGATCAAGCAGAAAATTAATTCGTCACTCAAGACCTATAAAGACGGTAAAGAAAGTGGCGGTGTGAACGAGATGATCGTGCCAGGGTTCTTCCTAGTGCTGTTTTATATGCTCGTTGCCTTCTTTAGTAATCAGATGCTGACGAGTACTGTCGAGGAGAAAGAAAACCGCACTGTGGAGATGTTGCTGACAACGGTGCAGGCCAGGACGTTGATTATCGGTAAGATTTGGGCGTTGATCGCTCTATCGCTGATTCAGGGGATGGTTATCGTTGTGCCGGTGTTGATTGGCTATTTTGGATTTGGTTCGCAGCTGCACCTGTCTAACTTTGATCTATCGCAAATTGTGTTTGATCCGACGAGAATCGCTGTTGCTGTTGCGCTGTTTGGTGCGAGCTTTACCATGCTGACTGGTTTGTTGGTGGCTATGGGGGCAATGATGCCGACTGCCAAGGAGGCAGGTTCGTGGGTTGGCCTGGTGATGATATTGCTATTTGGGCCGCTGTACGCCGCGTCAGTATTTGTCTCATATCCAGAGTCAACGTTCTCGATGGTTATGTCGTACTTCCCGCTTACGGCACCAATTCCGTTGATGATTAGGAATACGGTCGGCAATTTGTCGCTCGTTGAGGCCTTGATCGGCGTAGTGGTCTTGGTGGTGTCTGCGGTACTGATCATGATGCTGGCGGTGCGGATTTTCCGCTACGGCGCGATGTCCTATGACAGCAAGTTATCTCTGTCGGCGTTGCGGATGAAGCGAAAAGCTGATAAAGTTTAGACTATGAAAGTACGCATTGAAATAGACACCAAAACATTTGTGCGGTTTTGGCTGGTGGTGATTGGCTTTGGGCTGGCGGGGTTGATGATTTATTCGGCGCGGGATGCGCTGATGGTGCTCGGGACGGCGTTGTTTCTGGCGCTGGCACTGAACGCGCCGGTGCGTAAGTTGGCATCGTGGCTGCCCGGCAAGAGTCGGCTGGGTGGAACGGCATTGGCGTTTATGCTGCTAATCATCATCTTGACTAGTGTGATTTGGTTCGTGGTGCCGCCGCTGGTGCAGCAATCGGCTAAGTTTGCCGAGACGCTGCCGGGGCTGGTCAACGGCGTTAACGAGCAGTGGCACGGGCTGAAGGGTTTCGTTGAGCAGAATGGCTTGCAGCCGCAGATTGATTCGCTGATGAATAATATCCGCGGCCAGGCATCCAGTTGGGCGGCGAGTTTCGGCGCGAATATCCTCGGCAGTATCGGCTCACTGGCATCATTTTTGGCATCGGCCTTTCTGGTGCTGGTGCTAACGTTCTTGATGCTACTCGAGGGTCAGGAATGGATGGAGCGGCTGTGGCGGCTGTATCGGGACGAGCAGCGGCGTGACCATCACAAGATGCTAGTTGGCAAGATTTATAATGTGGTGACTGGCTACATCGTTGGTCAGCTGACGGTGTCGGGGATCGGTTCGCTGTGCGCCGGGGCGTTTGTGTTTGGCATGAGCTGGTTCATTCCGGAGATCGCGGCCAACTTGGCAATGCCGACGATTCTGCTGGTGTTCTTGCTCAGCCTGATCCCGATGTTTGGGGCGACGATCGCCGGTGTGGTGGTGGGACTGATGCTGATGCTCAATAGTGTGTCGGCGGGCGTCATCTATCTCATCTATTTCGTGATCTACCAGCAGATTGAGAATAATTTTATCGCGCCAGTTATTCAGGGCAAGAAAGTCGAGCTGTCGGCGCTGGCGATCTTGGCGGCGGTGACGGTCGGGCTGTATGTTGGCGGCTTGGTCGGCGGTGTGGTGGCCATTCCGATCGCTGGATCGCTCAAGGTGCTGATGGACGATTATCTGGCGCATAATCGCCAGCCGCAGGCGCCGCCTCGCCGCTCGCCGCTAAAAAAGGCGCTCAAAAAAGTTGCTGAGACGAAGCCAGCTGAGTAAGCGGCCGAGGATTATCGGGATTATAGGTATGACCAAACTTGACCAGATGGGGTGTCGCGTAGCGCGATGCCCTTTTCGTCGAGTTGAGTGCGAATGTCGTCGGCGGCCTGCCAGTCTTTGGCGCGGCGGGCCTGCTGGCGCTCGAGGATGAGCCGTTTGGCCTCATCATCAATGTCTGGCGTGGTATTCATTAGCTCTAGGCCCAAAACCTCGTCAATTACCTCGAGTAGCTGCAGCAGGCCGCCCCGGTGAATTTTCTCCAGCGGCGCATGATCCAGCCGTGAAAACGCCTCGTCGATCAGCGCCAAGGCTCCTGGCGTATCCAAATTATCATTCAACTTTTCGACCAGCGCCTGCTGCGCCGCCAGCAGCGACACGGTGCCCTCCTGCTCATCTTTCTCATCGTCATCATCCAGCGTGTCGTGCGTCTGGTGCCGCAGCGCCGCATAACCGCGCCAATGATCCAATCGCGCCTGGGCTGCTTCCAAAATCTCCCAGGTGAAATTACCTTCGGTTTGGTAATGCTTGCTGAGAATTGCTAGCTTAAAAGCCATCGGGCTAAAGCCGCGTGCGGTGATGTCGCTGAGGGTGATGATATTACCGAGCGACTTACTCATCTTGCGGCCATCGACTTTGATATGGTTATTGTGCAGCCACATGTGAGAAAACTGTTGCCCGGTCAAACTCTCACTCTGAGCAATCTCGTTGGTGTGATGTACTGGAATGTGGTCAATGCCGCCGGTGTGGATGTCAATACTATCACCCAGTGTCTCCCGGGCGATCGTCGAGCACTCTAAGTGCCAGCCCGGAAAACCGACGCCCCACGGGCTATCCCATTCCATGTCGCGTTTGGTGTCCGTCGGTGAAAATTTCCAGACAGCGAAGTCGGTGATATTGCGCTTACCTGCCACGCTGACCCGCGCGCCCGCTTCCAGTCCCGCCACGTCCAGCCGCGCTAATTTGCCATAATCCGGCAGCCGCGATGTATCAAAATACATGCCGTCGCCATCGATTTTGTATAAAAATCCCTTCTCGTCTAGCCCCTTGGCAAAGTCGATTTGCTGCTGGATGTAGTCCGTTGCTCGCACTAAATGGTCGGGTCGCACCAATTTCAGTACCTCATATGCTTCTTGCTCAGCGATGGCGATATATTGCTCGGCGATATCCCAAGCGCTTTTACCCTCGCGGCGCGCCCCCTTCTCCATCTTGTCCTCGCCATTATCATCATCGCTGGTCAAGTGCCCAACGTCGGTGATATTCTGCGTGCGAATAACTGGAATGTCTTGCCAGCGCAGCAACCGTACCAACACATCCCAGTAGATATAGCCAACCCAATTGCCAATGTGTGGCTGCGAATACACCGTCAACCCGCAGGTATACATACGAACCGTCTGCCCGTCGAGCGGCTGGAGTTCATCTTTGTGGCGCGTGAGGGTGTTATGGAGCTTCATTGCTTTTATTTTACAGGAAAAAGCAGAGATTGGCGAGCGGCCCTGCCCCCCGTCGCAACTGAACGCTACCCCCGCATCTCAGTCGTTATCTAGGCGGCTGTAAGATCTGCCCGTACCTATGGTATGATAATCCTAGGAAGTGTAAGGCGAGAAAGGCGATATATGGATACAACCTTGTTTCAGTACTGTCAAAAAATAGTGCTATTCAGTCAAGACGGCTCTGCCGTGCTGCTCGCCAGGCGTCGCGGGGAGGCTGATTATGATGGCGTGTTCTCGTTTATTGGCGGCAAGTTGGAGTCGACGGATGGTGGCCTGGTGAATGGTCTTCGGCGGGAGAAAAACGAGGAAATTGGCTCGGCCGCTAAAATTGCGGTGGTAACGAGTATCAGTGTTAATGAATATTTTGTCAAAACTAATGGGCAGGCCATGGTGCTACCGCACTATTATGCCCGGTTTATTGGCGGTGAAATTATGCTCAATGATGAGTATTCTGAGTATCGGTGGGTGAACCTACGTGAGTTAGATCAGTTTGAACCAAAGATTGAGACGATCGCCCCTACGGTTGAGGCCGTCCAAAAAATTATGCGAGTCGCCACCGAGGCGGATTATCGAGAGATGTGACGCGTATCGGCTACTCCCCACGCCCTCCAATGCCGGCCTAGATTTACGGTATTTTCTATAGTAAGTTCACTTTCGTCGTTTCCGACTCATCAGCATAGACACGCATCTATGGAGCGAACATGACAAGCAGAGCTGACAGAGGTTCGCGGGAGGTTAGTTTTTCGGGGGTAAAAAGGTTACAATGAGTACCCATCCTGTGTCCTTTGCCTTATAGCAGTTTGCATGCGCTACAGGCAGGATAGTTTCCAAACAATGTCTTAGGCCTCCCTCCAGGAGACCCCTTGCTAATTCTAAGGGGGTGTCGACCGGCTCCTGGTATAATCCGCATCCGTCTGCTAGGTGGCTCCACTTTCGCCGCCATAGCCACGGCATATCAGATAGAGCGATTGATGCGGATATAGTTGTCTCTCCTTTGGAGTCTCCCTCAGCAAGGGCTTGTATTACCCGGCGGCGGAGCTGCGCGATTGCTTGCATCCACTTGGGGGTTGGCTCCAGTTGGCGTCCGAGCTCGGCGGCCTCATCTCTGACACGCTGCAGGAAGGCTTCCTCCTGTCTGCGCCGTTCGGCGATGCGCCAAGCCTTAAGTTCTTCTTGGTCATCGCGGTAGTCCGCAACATCTTTGCGTGAAATTTGCTCCATACCTGTTATATATCACTAATAGAATAAAATGTCAAAGTATTTTGTCAAAATGTGGCATTATATACCCTTCTCGGCATTTTTGGCCTGCTTGTAAGCTTTGGTGACGGGTGCCAGGCCGCGGGCGACGCGTTCGCGGTTGGCTTTTAGCTGCTTTTCGTCGCGGAAAGATAGCTTGATGGGCGTGCCGGCGAAGTTAAAGGCTTCACGCAGGGTGCGCTCCAGGTAGCGTTTGTAGCTCCAGTGGACGAATTTGAGGTTGCTGCCGTAGACGACGAACCACGGCGGGGCGATGTCGGTCTGGACGATGTAGCGGAGTTTTGGGTGCGAGTTTTTCAGGCCAGCTGGCGGATGAGCGGCGACGGCTTTTTGCAAGAGGTCGTTAAGGAGGCGGGTTTTGCATTCTTGGCGGCGGCGCTTATAAATATCGAGGGCCAGGTCGAACAATTTGGCAACGTTTTGACCGGTGACTGATGAGGTGAAGATCAGCGGTGCGTAGGGCGTGAATTTGAAATGATAACTAATTTGCGGCGCTAGTTCGTCGCGGGTGTAGGCGTCTTTACCTTCGACAGAGTCCCATTTGCTGACGACTAGGACGAGCCCCTTGCCTGCCTCGTCGATGATGCCAGCCAAGCGTTGGTCCAGCCCGACGTTCAATTCGTTGACGTCCATCAACAGGAAACAGATGTCGGCTTCGTTGATGGCCTGCATGGTGCGGAGGACCGAGAACTTTTCGATGCCAGTTTCTTGCTTGCCCTGGCGGCGGATGCCGGCGGTGTCGAGTAGCTCGATGGTTTGGCCGTGGTAGCGGACTTGGATGCGGTTGACGTCGCGGGTGGTGCCGGCGACGTTGGCGACGATGGCTTGCTGCTTGCCCGCTAGGGTGTTGAACAGGTTGCTTTTGCCGACGTTTGGCCGGCCGATCAAGGCGACGCGAATGATGTCGTCAGGCGTGGTGTCGGTGGCTGGCGGAATGAGATCGGCGATGTTGTCGAGCAGTCCAGAGATACCGATGTTGTGCTCGGCAGAGGTTTTGATGATGGTTTTGATGCCGAGACGTTTGAATTCGTCGGTGGGGAGTGAGCCTTTGAGGTCGGCTTTGCTGGCGATGAGAAGGACGGGCTTGCCGCTTTTTAAGGCTTTTTTCGCCAGTTGGCGGTCGGCGTCTGATGGGTAGACGGTGGAATCGACCATGACGAGAATGACGTCGGCCGCGGCGGAGGCGTCGGCGATTTGGTCTTGGATGGTGGCTTCAAATTCGTCTTCGGCAGGTTTGAGGCCGGCGGTGTCGATGAGCCAAAATTCGGCGTGCGCGTTTGTTGCAGCGCGACCGTCAACCGTCTCCTCCACGTCGAATGCATCCGGCAACGCCGTCCGCAGAGCTATCGACTTGTCGGAGAGGCTAGTGGTCGCGGTTGCGCCAGCCTCCAGCGCAGGAGGTGTCGCGAGTGTCGCATTCTCATGAGGAGATGAGGCGCGGCGCTTATACGAAACTTTGCCAACAACATTGTCACGGGTGGTGCCGGCTTCGCGGGCGACGATGGCGGTGCGGGCACGCGTCAGGCGGTTGAATAGCGAACTTTTGCCAACGTTGGCTTGGCCGATGATGGCGACGGTAGGTAGTTTACTAGGCATAATTACGCTTATTATACCAGAGGCGTGAGGATTTAGCGAGGATAAGCGTTATATGCTGGGTCCGACCAGACCAAAGCGGTATAGTGAATAATAGACGACGCAGCCAACGAAGAGGGCTGCCAGAACGAATGCCAGGTAGCTGCTGCCGCGCCAGGCATGCTTGGTGGAGGATTTCTCGGTGCGTTTTGCCTGACGCCGGGCGATGATGGCGAATAGTATGAGCCCGGCCAAGATGACGACTTCAATGCCTAACGCATACAAATTCAGCCCGAACTTTGGCTCCTGCCCCAGCGGGATGACGTGCGGCTCGGCGATGTAGGCTTGTGTTTTATCAAGCAGGCAGATGTCACGCTCGCGAACCGGCGTGACGATGAACATCGCGAAATCCTGTGGATGAGCGAAGGGGTGGTCGAAATCTACGTAGCTTTCCTTCCAGTGATACGGAACACCGGGTGAAAATGGATTAACAGCGGGCATACACATGGTGGTAGTATAGCACGGGATTTTGGTGGGAGGCAATGAAAATAGCCCACCGAACGAGCTCAAACCAGAACTGGATATATCTCAACCCAGGAAATGCAAGTAATGCATCTCAACCAGTTTGAGCCCAGTCGGCGAGCTATTTTCGGTGGGCGTTAGCCCTATCTCTTTGAAGCCTCCTTTCTCTTGATGTCGAAGAGACTCAGCATCGTGATCACCCCCGCAGGGGCGATCACGATGACGATGTAGATCGTCATCGCAATGATGAATCCCCATCCTCTTGCCCAGGTGGCGAGGAGTAGCGGGAATAGTGTGGCCGCGAACCAAAAGAGGATCCCCGCTCCCCGGAATCTCAATTCGTCGGTGACGGTGCAGACCGCGGCCGTTGCCGCGATGGTCGCCCCCACAAGGAGGATCGCGATCATAATGATCATCGGCGCAAACTGATTCACAATCTTTCCTTTCGGTAGAAGAAAAAGCTCAAAGCTAAAGGGCGACTTCCCGCTCTTTATCGAAAACTTTGAGCTGAAAGCTGATATATATATCACTAATAGAATAAAATGTCAATGGATTTTGTCAAAAATGTGGTATAATATGCCTTTTCGGCGTTTTTGGCCTGGGTTAATCGGTGAACGGTTGCTTAACGAATTCCCCGCGTTTGATGTCGCCGAGGCTGTAATTACCAAAATCTGTCCGGTGGAGTTTGGTGACGGTGTAGCCGAGGGCGGCGAAGGTGCGGCGGATTTGGCGGTTGCGGCCTTCGCTCATCTGGACAATCCAGCGGCGGTCGTCGCCGTCGTGCTGGCGCTCCAGCGTCAAGCGGCTGGGCCCGTCAGGTAGCTGCACGCCAAAGTCGTTGATCATTTGCCGGTGGAGCGGCTGGAGCGGTTGGTCGAGCGTCACCAGATAGCGCTTAATTTTATAAAACGACGGGTGCGTCATCTGATGGGTAAAGTCGCCGTCGTTGGTGAGGAGAATCAGTCCTGAGCTATCTTTGTCCAGGCGACCGACGGGCTTGAGGTGGTGGAGGCTGGTCGGTAATAATTCGTAAATGGTTGGTACGCCGCCCTGAGAGGCGCGCGAACAGAGATAACCGACGGGTTTGTGGAGAAGGATGAGCTGGTGGGCTTGGGCGGTGAGTGGTTTGTTGCCGTAGTGAATAATGTCGGTTGTAGTGATGCGCTGACCGAGCTTGGAGGGCTGGCCGTTCACCGTGACCTTGCCCTGTTCAATCAACTCGTCAGCCTGGCGGCGCGACACACCAAGCGCCAGCGCCACGAATTTGTTGAGGCGCTGGGCGGATGAATCGGTAGAATCGGATGTTTGCGTTGGTGTCGTCATACTAGGAGGCTGCTGGTGGCTGCGGCGGAAAGGCGTTGGTCGGCGGCTGGGGGGCTGTTGGCTGTGCTGGCTCTGTCGCGGGGGATGGCTCTCCTTTAGGGGTCGAGGTCTGCTCTGGCTCAGGCGTTGGGGTCGAGGTTAGATCAGTTGGCATCGGTGCTGGGGTGGGCAGGACGAATGGTGTATCGTCATCTTGTGGCTGTGATGATGCCGCGTTGGCGAGCTCGGCATCGATTGCGGTACCAGTATTGAGCGGCTGGTCATCGGCTGGCGTCGGCAGCGGCTCGAGTGCATCAAGCGTCAGGTCGCCGTGCGGCCCCGCCATGGCATCAGACGTTGGTAGCGTGAAGTCGTTTGAATCTGGCGTTGGCTGCGGCGAGGTTTGCATAGACTCGAGTTGGTCGCTGAGCTCCTGCTCCATCATCTTGGACATGTCGGGCTGTGGTTCTTGACTCAGTGGCTGGATCACCCGCTCACCACCATGGCTGGTCGGCTGCGGCGATGGTGATGAGACTGGCGCTGTTGGCTCTGGCAGGGCGTCGGCCGGTGGCGTTGGTGCTGGCTCAGGGGACGGCGCTGGGTCAGAGACCGGAGTTTGCGCTACCTCGGGTGCTGGAGTTGGCGCTGGGTCGGCTGGCGTCACTGGTTCTGTGGCGGCCGGCTCGGCGGTTGGCTCAGTCGATGCGGATGGAGCTACCGGCGTCGGCGCGGCGCTCGGTAGGACGAACGGTGCTGGGTCGGGAGTTATCGGTACGGTCGGTGCCGGGGTGACAACTATCTCTGCCGGTGATGGCAAGGTGGCTGCCGGAGCGTCTTGTTGGGCGGTTGGCGCCGCTAACGGTGCGTTGGCTGCCGCGGGTTCTGCGGCCGGCTCGGGCGCGGGAGTCGGTTCTGGCGCGTCGCCAAGTACTTCGTGGACCGTGCGCACCACGTCTTCGATGCCGACTTGCGACTTGACGAGGTAGCGATCAGCACCGAGGGCTTCGCCACGTTGCCGCTGGTCTTCGGATGATAGCGCGGTCATCATGATGACTTTGACGTCGCGTGTCTCGGTGGTCGAGCGCAAGATATCCAGCATGTCAAAGCCAGAAATCTTGGGCATCATCACGTCGCTGACGATCAAGGCCGGGCGTTCTTTGATAGCCATAGCCAAGGCCTCTTCACCGTCGCCCGCCGAAACGATATCGTAGCCCTCAGCTAGTAACCTGACGCCGTAAATCTCGCGCAGGCTTTTGTCGTCTTCTACTAGTAAAATCTTTGTCATAACTACCCCTACTATACCGAAGTTTGCGCCAAAATACTATAGTGGTTATGGTTTTTGTTGGGCAGCGTCTGGTTCTGGGGTGGCGAGTGGTGCTGATGGCGTGGGCGTAGCGGTTGGTTCAGGCGGTGTGGGCATGGCGGGCGCGGGAGTGGTTGGCTCAGTCGGTGGTGCGGGCATTAGCGGCAGCGGGCTAAAGTTGGGCGGCGGCACGGGCGGTGTGGCCGGCTTAGTCAGGACGGTAGCGGCGGCGTCCGGCTGCGTGGCGTTGATCGGGACGGTCGGCTGGACAGCGACAGCGATTGGCGGTTCGGTGGTTAGTGGTGGAGCAGCGGGCGCGGGGACGGTTGGTAATTGGCGCATGGCCTCGTCGGTTCGGGTGCGAGGAATCTCGAGAAAGAAAGTGCTACCCTTGCGGTATTCGCTGATGACGAATAGGCGGCCGGACATTGCCTCGGTCAAGCGGCGGCTGAGATACAGGCCGAGGCCGGTGCCACCGATCTCGCGGGTGTCGGAATTATCGACGCGGTAGAACTTTTGAAAGAGGTGTGGCACATCTTCGGCGGGGATGCCGATACCGCTGTCTTGGACGCTGATGGTGATCGTTTTGTCATCGCCAGTGATGTCTACGACTACTTCCCCGTCAGGCGTGTACTTGATGGCGTTTTCGATCAAGTTAGAAATAACTTCGCGGAGGTGATCGGCGTCAACGTTAGCGTAGTAGGCTGGCTGGACAGTGGCGGCGGCGTCCGGACGGAAGGTACAGACGAGACCCTTTTCGGCGGCGCGTGGCGCCAGGCCCTCAAAAATCTCGCCAACAAAGGTGGTGATATTGATAATCTGTGGCTCGTTCTTGAGGCGGCCGTCTTCGGCGCGGCTGATATCAAGCAGATCCTGGAACAGTCGACCCAGGTGCTGGGCCGAGGCGTGGGCCTTGGTGATGAAGTCGCGTGCCTTGTCATCGATGTGGGCGGTGGCTGGGTTGAGGGCCAGGCCGAGATAGCCCTCGATGGAGGCAACGGGGGTGCGCATTTCGTGGCTGGCGGTAGAGATGAATTCGGCTTGCTGGCGCTCCTCGGCTTTTTCCTTGGTGATGTCACGAAAAACGACGATGATGCCTTCGTTATCTTTGCCAACTGGTGAGGCGACGATGGAGACAAGGATTTGCTTATCAGAGGCGGTGCGGAGGAGTAATTTGTCGGAGTGCGCCGGCCGATTATTGATCAGGGATTGCATGACCGGGTTTTCGGTGACGGTGACGTCTTTGCCGTCGGCGGTGACCAGTTGGATGACGCTTTGCCATTTGAGGCCGAGGGCGTCGCCTTGGTTCCAGCCGATGATGCGCTGGGCTGAGGGGTTGATTAGCTCGATATTGCCCTCGCGCGAGATGGCCAGCACGCCGTCGTCGATAGTATTGATGACAATGTCAGAGGTGCCCTCGGCGGTGGATAGCTTGGTGCGAAGTTCAGAGATGTCGCCGAGCTTACTGACGCGCGGCTGATGGCGCCAGATGATAAAGCCAAGAGCCAGTGGCGCCAGGCCAAAAAACAGGGCGCCAATCGTGGCGATAGGGCTGGCGTGCTGGGTGATGGCGGCGGCAGTGATGGCGATGACGACGAGGAGGCTGATGCCGAGGACGACGGGCCAGCCAAAGAAGCCGGCGAACACCGCGGCGCTGAGCCAGGCGGCGGCGAATGGCGAGGCGAGAAAGCCGCTGGTGGCAACCAGCGAGCCGACGGCAAGGATGATCAGGCCATAGACGGCGATGGATGCGGCGGTGATGGCTCGGCGCGGTAGCCACAGACAGAGGATGAGGGTGGCGAGGCTGACGAGGGCGCTGATGGCGGCGGCGAGGTCGGTGATGGCTTCGCCGATGGGTAGCCGGTAGCCGGTCGGGATAAAGCGCGCCCAAGCGTAGAGGAGGACGATGACCAGCCCGACGAACAAGGCCGCCTCGCATAGTCGCCGCAGCCAAAATCGCGACAATTCACCGACCTGCGAAACATCCCCCGCCCACTTCATGCTTGTATTATAGCCCGAGACGAGCAAAAATGATACCCACATTGAGCCACGTCACGGCAAGTCAAGCATGGTACGCGTATTCAGCTGCCCCGAGGGGCGCACTTAGCCCTTCCCCAAAATCGCCTCGAGCATCTTCATTCGCGAGGCCATGATGGCGGGGATGGCACCGCTGATGATGGCAACTACCAGCACAACCTCAGCACGGAATAGCAATTCCCACCACGATATGTTGAGTGTCACGTCAGCAATTGGCAGACTGAACGGATGTGCCACTACATACGGCACCAGCCCACCGAGGAAAATTGCCAAGCCGACCGCTATACCGCACACCGCATAAAATAGCGCTAGTAGAATATAGCTAAAGACGATCACTCGCGGCTTGACGCCAATCGCCCGCTGAATGCCGATTTGCCGCCGCTTGTTGATGATGTCAACATAAATCACGATGAAGATCGTCACCGCCGCAATGATAATGCCGACTATCAGCATAATGGCGTTGAGCGACTGAAAACTACCGGTAATCGTATCCATAACCGTCGCTCCGTCGCGCCAATCGTGAACGCGCAGGCCCGGATAGTTCAGGTCAGTAAGTGCTCGTTGTACCGACGCTTCCTTGCCGCGGCTGGTGCGCACGACGATCATGCTGGCATCGTTCTCGCCAGCTGCCAAACGGCTCGGTATGCCGCTGGTGAGCTTGCGCCATAAACCGCGCGAGATGTACGCCTGAATATCTGCATTATAAAACTTCGTCGAGGTAATACCGCCGACCTTAACGTTGACCTTTTTACCGTTAACATTTATCGTTACCCGGTCGCCAACTTTAACCCCTTCAAGCGAACCTCTCTCGAGCAGCCGGCTACCCAGCACGATCTCGTCGTCGCTCGCCAAAAACGTTCCATCCGACACGCGGTTAGCGACCTCCAGGGTTTGGCGAAAGGCTTGCGGATTAACGACATTGATCCGGGCCTGCACTTGCTTGTCATCGTTATATCCTAATACCGCCGGCACAGCCAGGATTTTGTCAGCCGCCGTCACACCGTCGATGCGTTTGATCTCGGCCAGCTTGTCATCGACATTGGTGATGTACTCGCCAGGCTTTTTGACATCAATATAGGCCTCACCGACCATTAAATTCTTGATCTGCGATTCAATCGCCGAGGTGACGCCAGCTAGCAGCGACGATATGAAGGCTAGATTAATGAATGCCACCGCCACCAGCAGCGTCGTCAGGCCCAGCGTCCACTTGCGACCACGCACGATGTACTGCCGCATCAACCGCCAGCCCAGCAAGAACTCGCGCCACAGATTGTTCTTGGGCTGGCGCGGCGTTTGCGTTTCCTGCGTTTTGCGGGACTGGCTCATAATAGCCTCCCGGCTGCAGGCCGACGCTCACCTTTTAGCTTGCCGTTTTCAAACACGATTTGCCGCTTGGCGTAAGCTAATTCATCAGCTTCATGCGAGATCATTACCAAGGTTATGCCGCTGGCATTAATTTCCTTCAACGTTTCCATGACATTTGTTGAGGCAACCGTATCTAGGTTAGCCGTTGGCTCGTCGGCAAAGATAATGTACGGCTCATTGACCAGCGCTCGGGCAATCGCCACGCGCTGCTGTTCGCCGCCAGATAATTGCGATGGCAGGTGGCGCGCTCTGTCCTTCAAGCCAACACGATCCAGTTCGTGCAAGGCTTTTTGTCGGGCAATCTTCGCCGAGCACCACATCAGCCGCGGCAGCATGACGTTTTCTAGGGCGGTGAGTTCACGAATCAGGGCGTACTCTTGAAAAATATAGCCAACTTGGCGCAGGCGCAGTTCAATTCGCTGTTTTTCTGGCAGCCGAGTGATCTCTATCGCCGGTGTCTCATCACCCCTACCATCAAACCAAATCGTGCCGTTATCAGGGCGGTCCAACATCGCCACCTGATGCATAAAGGTCGATTTGCCCGAACCGTTGCGCCCTGTGATCATCAGAAAATCGCCGTGACGAATCGAAAAACTGACGTCCTTGAGCGCACGCGTGGCGCTATCACCCGAGCCGTAGGTCTTGCTAAGGTGCTCAATAGTAAGAATTTTGCGGGCCATAGTATCAGTATAGCGCGCGGTAGGGCGCCGCTTCAAGCCGAGATCCCGAAAAACCTACCGTAGTTTTGTTACCATTTCTATTTCACGAGCAGTAAGGCCATATTTTTCATAGAACGCTATGGCGCGCTGGTTGCCGCTCAGCACTTTTAACCGCAGCGTATCGCAATTTTTACTCTGAAAATAGCGCTTCATTTCATCCAGCAAGGCTCGCCCAATACCGCTGCCGCGCTGCTCTGGCTCGACATAAAGCAGTCCGATCCAGCCATCTTTTCGCGGCGTATGCACCGCATCGAACACGGTGTCCCGACCAGGTTGATGATCAATAATCACGCCTTGAACAAAGCCGATCACCTGGCCATTCTCCTCGGCAACATACATCGCGCCGTCCATATCCTCGCTATCATCGATCATCCGTTGCATGTAGCCGTGCGCGTCTCGCGGGCTAGCGAACGGCAGCGATTCCGCCGTGTCGTCAACTTGGGCGAAATGCGCATGTAATTTAATCGCTAGCTTGTCGATTGCGGCGAGGCCTTCGGGGTGGAAGGGGCGGATTGTCATGATTATTTCTCCTTGTCAATAGAATACTATGCTGAGATATTAATGGCAAAGCCTATATCGTCATTAAGATGGATATAGTGAAACAAATTAATCACACTTTTTGCTGTTTCCATATATCCTCCTCATCGCTAAATTCCATCTTTGATCCTTCAAACATATACTTTGTACCTCTGGCTATATCTCCTGGGGGCAGGTTTGAGTTATGGTAGGTTAGTAGCGCATCTTCAATTAGTCTCATCGCCTCATCTTCGTACGGCTCCATTGTCCTTGGTGCAAGGATCCAGGTCGTCATCACAAATATTTTCGTATGGTTATCGGTAAAATTTTTGTAGTAGTCAATCCTTATGGCAGTATCTTTCCATATAAGGACACCGATCCCGTCAAAACCATCAAAATTGCGACAGCCCTCAACAGCCGCTCCGAAGTTTGCTCTTATAATAGCAAATAATGCATCGGCATCGGCGTTATATACCGAGGCTGACGCCATATTTGCTACAGCAGTTTCATCCCTTCCGGGCCACGGGCTGGATATTTTATATTTTTTCATAAGATTTCGAGCTTCGTCTTTGCTTATTTGTTTACTTATAAAACTCATAATCACTTCTCCTTAAATTAATCTTAATTGAACAGTTGCCAGATTATTGCAATAACGCCTCCTAATACATACAGTACCTCTTTTTCTAGTAGATCAACTAATAATCCTCTCTACACTTTCCATATCTCATCCTTATTCATAAAAGTTATGTCAACTCCTCTAAAACCGCTCTTCTTCTGACTGTCTCTGGGTAGAAGCGTGACTTGATGAAGAGCAAGAGAGCCTTCTTCAGCTAGTGTAGCTGACCGTTAAGAGATACCCCTTGCTGAAACTGCACTGAAACGCATATTGCGTCGTCTTCTTTGCTGTATGCCATTGCAATCATATGGCTATCAAGGGAATGGCTGTCGTCAAATCCTGGTCTAGTCAGGTTATATTTATCAGTTAGTTCCTTAACTTTATTCTTGTCAATTGGCCTGCCGATAAAGCCCATGATCTTCTCCGTTTAATAAATTAAAACATTACCTTTATTATAAATATAACACTGCAAACCATACAAACTTTTCTTGACAAACAAAAAAGACGGAAACTCCGCCAAATTTAAAAACCTAATTGGTGACCCTACCGGGAATCGAACCCGGGTTGCTGGGATGAGAACCCAGTGTCCTAACCGCTAGACGATAGGGCCGCGTCAAAGCTACCGGGCCATTATAGCATGGTTAGCCGGGGGCGTCTAGCCCATCTTGTTGACGACGTCGATCAGCTTGCGGGGCGTGATGTCGGCCTTGATGAGGTAGCCGTCGACGCGGTTCATGATGGCGGATTTGGTGGCGTCGTCCTGCTCAAAGTTCGTCATGATGAGGATTTTACTGTTGGGGATCAGGTCGGTGTCATCAGAGCGCAGCGCGTCCAAAATTTGGTCGCCGCGCTGTTCGGGTAGCATCAGATCAAGGATAATCAAGTCAAACGGCTGACTCCGGGCCATGACTAGCCCGTCATTACCATCGACCACCCAGGTCACGTCATAGCCAGCTTTTTGCAGGCTGCGCACATACATCTCGCCGATAAAGCGGTCGTCCTCCACACACAAGATTGTTTTGATCGCCATACTTCCCTCCTCTTATCCTCGATACATAGCGTGATTTTTTATCCAGCCACCGCCCTGGCGGATCAGATTGCGATTGAGCTGTCCGTCTTCGAGTAGCTTGTCCTTGACGGCGGCGTACACCGGCACGGTAAACGAAAAGACCGAGCCTTCGTTCTCTTTGGAGCGAGCGGTGATGTGGCCACCGTGACTCTCAATAAAGGCCTTGCAGATGTAAAGGCCGATGCCGGTGCCAGAGACGGTTTCGCGGCTACGGTGCGAGCGGTAGAATTTGTGAAATAGATTTTTGACGACGCTCGGCGGCATACCGACGCCGTTGTCAGCGACGGAGACTTCGATAACATCGCCTTTTTGTTCGGCACTGACTGAGACAGTGCCGCCCTCGAAGCTGTACTTGATGGCGTTATCGATGAGGTTAGAGATGACCTCGCTGATACTGGAGCGGTCGGCAGCGACGGTTGGCAGGTCGGAGGGGATGCTGATATTGAGCAAGCGGTGCTGCGTCGATGCGCGCAGCTGCATGTCGTCGGCGATCGAGCCATAGATGTCGGCGAGTGAGTCCTCGGCGAGGTGGATGCTAAGGTGGTGGCGGTCGAACTTGGCGACGTTGAGAATGTTATTGATATAACCAGATAGGCGGTTGGCAGAGACCGTCAGTCGCGCCAGCAGCTGCGGTTCGTCACCCTTGAGTCGGCCGGCCAGCTCCTCGGCGAGGACGTCGAGATAACCGCGGATGATGGTGATCGGGCCGCGGAGTTCGTGGGCGGCGAAAGAGATGAAATTGAGGTCTTCTTCCTCGGGCAGATATTGGGCTGAGCGGTCGATGAGGACGATGACGGTCTCGCCGGGTGCGTCTTTTTGGTAGGAGGCGATGATGTCAAAGAAGCGAGTTTTTTTGAAGGCACCGTTGGTAGTGGCGACATGGCGCCAGGTCCGCTCGGCGGAGACTTGGCGGGCGTCAGCGTCGCTGAGCCAGGCGTCGAGCGACTGCTCGTTGAGAAAATCCAGCGCCAGATACGGCTGGCCGTCGGCGTCAGTGGCAATTGGTGCAGCCTTGTTGGCGGAGATGATGCGTTTGGCGGGGTCAAGGACGATGATGCCGCAGCTGGTGTGATTGAGCGCTTGGGTCAGTAGCGCGTCGGGGCTTGGCGGTGGTGCGGGTTGAGTCGGCTCGTCGTAGATGAGTTCAAGGACGGTCTTGAAGCCGGTTTTGGCGTGTTGCTCGGCGTTCGGGTTTGGTAGCGGCGTGGTGGTGCGCTCGCCGCGTTTATGGATCAGGGCGGTCAAGATATCATCAAGCGGCCGACCGGCAATGATGATCAACATGGTCGAAAAAAGACTGCCGACGATGAAAATCGTACCAGTGATTAGCCAGAACGCTGGGTGACTCCACGAGGTGACGCTGGTGACACTGAGAATCACACCGCCGATGAGCGCTACGGCTGCCTGCCCGGCCAGTGTGCAAGCGAACAACATGCGCCGGTGGTATCGTCGAAAGCTGCAAATTGACGTGCCGCCAGCTATCATCGCCACGTGACGGATCCCCGCCCGGGCGTAAAGACGCCGATCCATGTTTGGCCGCGATTCAGGGTAAAGTCTTTACCATTTTCATCAAGCAGTTTGAGCGGTGCGGTGAGACTGTCTTTCTTCCAGGTGGCAGCCGTAGCGGTACCGTTTTGGAAGACGGTCGCCTTGCCCGAGCCAATGGTGACGGTGTCCTCGTAGCCATCTGGCCCGACGCGTCGCTCGAGCGGTGCTTCGAGAGCAATGACGACGCGTGGGGCGATCTGGCCGCCTTCCCGATCGGCGTGCGGCGCGCCAGCTAGCGAGCGTTTATAGGTGTTGGTTGCCTTGTCATAAGCATAGGCGGTGTTGTAGGTGGCGCCGCTAAAATTGAGCTGGATGGTAGTGGCGTTCGGTGTTTCGGCCGGTTTGCCATCACCGCGCTTGAAGCCGGTAAATGATGACTCTTTGAAGCCTTTAGCGGCGTTGAGGGCATCAAGTTTCTCACCGGATGTGTAGACATTGTGTGGGGCACGGCGGTCGCTAACTCGCCAATAACTGCCGCCGTTAAAGAATTGGTCGATGTCGCGGTAGCTGCCGCTGCGAACGGTGTTGAGGGCGTTCGGGCTGCCGCCGACGTGGGCGATGGAGGCTTGATACTGTGCGCCCCAGCTGAGGTAATAGAGGCGGAGGCTACGAACTGGGCCGATGAGGCCGGGCTTGGCGCCCTGATAAACGGCGAGGAAGCGCGTAATGCCACCCTCGGCGACGGCCTCGTAGACGATGCCAGCTCTCGATAGGCCGGACTGTGGGCGAGCGTCGGGGCTGTTCTCGATCATGACGCCAGTGACGGGCTGCTTGGTGGCTGCTTCATCAGCGACTTCGAGGCCGGTGAGCGGTGAGTAGAATTTGGTTGGCTTTTTCTTGGCAGTGAAGAACGGTAGGCCGCCATCGTGCTGGACGGAATTGATAGCGAAAATAAAGATACCAGCGATGACCAGCGAGGTAGTAATCAAGACGATCACCCACAAGTGCTTTTTGCACCACTGGACAAACGAGCGTTTTTTGGCCGGGGCGTTTGGTGACGCCGGCTCAAGTTTAGCTGATTTTACCGTCGGTTTTTGGGCCGCGGTGGCTGGGCGAGGATTCTTGATGTACATAGGTTTAGTATAGCATAAGCGGCGTGTCCGGTAAACGGAGCGATGCGCTCGCTGATCGAAGTATTTCGGTATAGTATGATGGCTATATTACACCGCTGAGAACGCGGCAATTCCTCGCTCAAGCCGCGCCAACGTGCGCTCGCGGCCGATCAGCGCCAGCGTATCATTGAGCTGCGGGCTAAACGGCGCCCAGGTGATGGCGATGCGGATGAGACTAAAGAGAGTGCCAGGCTTTTGGCCGGTAATTTCTAGCAGTTCGTTTAGCCGAGTTTGAATTGTGTCTGGTGTCCAGTCGGTGAGGTTGGCGAGCTCGTGGCGGGTAGTCTCTAGTAATTCGCGCCGCTCATTCTCAGACAATTTCTTGAGCTGCTTGTTGCCGTCAATAAGTTCCAGGTTGATCTCGGGCTCCGCAAAAAAGTAGCCAAATCCGCCGAGGTCACGCAGGGTTTTTAAGCGGTCTTGGGCCAAGACGAGGACGCGCCGGCGATACCCCTCGTCCGCTCCGGCGGCACTGTCCGGCCAAAAATCATTAACCCGCCCGGCTAAATCATCCAGCGCGAGCGAGCGGATAAACTGCCCATTCGTCCACAGCAGTCGCTTTTCGTCAAAGCGAGCGCCCGAGCGCTGCACGCGGTCGAGGCTGAACTTGGTAATTAGCTCATCCATAGTAAAGGTCTCTTGCTCGGTGCCGTCGTTCCAGCCCATGGTGGCGATAAAGCTATCCAGCGCCTCTGGCAGATAGCCATCACGGATATAATCCAGCACGTCTTTGGCGCCGTCGCGCTTGCCTAGTTTCTTGTTACCCTGCTCGTTCATGATGTGCGGCAGATGGGCGAATATGGGCCGCGGCAAGTCTAGCGCTTCATAGAGTGCCAGATAATTTGGCATGCTGGAGATGAATTCTTGGCCGCGAATGACGTGGGTGATATTCATCTCGGCGTCGTCGATGATGTGGGCAAAATTGTAGGTCGGATAGCCGTCAGACTTGATGAGGATGAAGTCGTCAACGACCTCGGGGCTGGTGGTGACGTCGCCCATGACCTCGTCGTGGTAGGTGTAGCTTTTGGGCTCAGCCTTGAAACGCAGCGGCATCGTGCCATCCCAAACCGGTGGATTGTCCGGGCGATGGTCGCGGTAACGAAAGGCACGCTTTTCGGCCTGGGCGGCGTCGCGAAACGCTTGGATCTCTTCGGGTGTGTAGGGATCAGCGTAGGCGCGGCCGGCGTCAATTAATTTCTGTGCCCACTGGCGGTAATGATCAAGTCGCTGGCTTTGGATGTACGGCCCGTGTGGCCCGCCAATGTCCGGGCCTTCGTCGTAGTCGAGGTGCAGCGCCTTGAGGCTAGCGATGAGGTGTTCGCGGCTGCCGGCGACTTCGCGGACCTTGTCAGTGTCTTCGAGGCGCAGGATAAATTGGCCGCCAGCCTGCCGGGCGACGAGAAAAGCAAATAATGCCGTGCGAATGCCGCCAACGTGCAAGAACCCTGTTGGCGAGGGCGCGAAACGAGTGCGTGTAGTCATGGGGTGATTATAGCACGCGGGTGTGACGTTGGTAAACGCTGGACGGTCGGTTGGCTAGCCGTGGGTTTGGGTTATAAACTAGTGGCGATTTTGGTGACCTGCTCACTTGACAATGCCCCGCCGAGGGTGATTTGGTAGAGGACACCGCCATTGATCCAGCTGGCCGTCCGGTCGGTGCTATAAATAGTCAGACCGCCGGCGGTGGTAGTTTGGACTTCGCCGCCGTCGGCGGTCAGGGTCTCTTTGAGGGCGGCGGAATTGAGCGAACTTTTTTGCTGGGTGATGGTGTAGGATTGGCCGCCGTCAGCGTAGGCAAATTTCATGCGGACTTCCCCGCTCTTAAAGGTAATCGGGCCGCTCAGGGCGTAGCCAGTTGGTCGGTAGCCGGGATATTTGGCGTTAACGCCAGATTGGATGGCGGCAATGCGGGTGGAGATGTTAGGCATGCCGAGGTAGGTAAAATAGCCACCGATCAGCATGATAGCCAAGCCGACGGAGGCGACTTGCAGCCAGCGACCGACGCGGCTCTTTGGTTTTTTTGTGCGGCGCGGCGCTTTTTGCGGGGTGGTGGCGCGCTGCAGGGCTTCGGTGATGGCTTCGTTTTTGAGAACGGCGGCTGGTTTGGGCGCGAGGGTGGCAGGATTCTGTTTGGCTGGAGTTTGATTTGGTTTAACGATACGAGTCGAGTAATGGTGTGATGTGGCTGGACTGCGGCGAGTTGCAGTCCGGGTGGTCTGATGAGGCTGTTGGGCAGCACGAGCTTGAGCGCGCACCATGGTCGGGTGTGGTTCGGCTGGACGGTCGCGCTTAGTCGGCTGCGGCTGGACGGTTGGCTTGTTCGGTGCAAATTTATTAACATGAACACTTATCGGCACGGAGGTGTCGCGCGTGATGTCGGGGCGGCTGGCCAGGCGGCGCTTGGCATGTGATGGCGCAGCGACATGACGACGGCTGAGCGTCGTTGATTTTTGACCGGCGGTTTTGTGGACAGTTTTATGGATATTTTGTTTGTTCATGAACCCCTCGTATTCCTAATGCTTATATTTTATTGTACAAAGAGGACATGCTTTTTGCAAGGGGCGAAATGTGGTATAATCTCTCATTATGTATCGAAAACAAAAGCGTGGTCTAGAACTTGCTCGCAGGACACTGATTTATACCATTATGGTACTGACGGTGTGTATATTGGCGTTCATTTTGATTTTTCATACGCTTGGCTATCAGCTGAATCTTAAGACGCAGACGGTTGAGCAGCGGGCGCTGGTGCAGTATGATTCGCGGCCGCAAGGCGCACGGGTGTTCGTCGATGGTACGGAGCTTGGCAAGACGCATATCAAAGGCATGCTTCCTGAGGGGCAGCATCAATTTTCTATGCGGCTGGATGGCTATGACGAGTGGCGCAAAGTTGTCGAGGTCAAGGCCGGGACACTGACCTGGCTATCATATGCGCGGCTGGTGCCGAGTGAGCGGGTGGTGAGTTCAGTCAAGGAATTTTCATCGCTGGCCTCGGTGCGATTTTCGCCAAATTGGCGGTTCATGTTGGGTGTGATGCAAGCGACCGATGCGCCGAAGATCGTTTGGGGCGATTTGCGTGATTCGGATAAGCCAAAGTTTAATGAGGTGACGCTGGATACGTCGGTGGTGGCAGGCTATGGCGGTCAGTCGACGGCGCATGCGCTCAAGATTGTCGAGTGGGATTCGGGCAATCGCTACGCCATTCTCAAACACACCTACGTGGTCGAAGGCCAAGGCGAAAAAGTCCAGTGGCTGAAAGTTGACCGCGAGAATAAGACAGTGGTTGATATCGCGAAAGTGATCGGGCTGGAACTAAAAGACGTGCGCTTCCTCGGTGAGAGCGGCAACGAACTATACATACTACAGTCGAGCGGCGAACTGCGGCGAGCGGACCTGAACGCAGCAACGATTTCTGCGCCGCTGATCAGTCATGTGCAATCGTTCTCGGTGTATGGTACGGATTATATCACCTACGTTGGGACGAATGGCACGAGCAAGTTGCAGCTGGCGGGCATTTGGCGCAAGGACTGGACTGAGCCAGTGGTCGTGCGGCGACAGACTGAGGCGGAGGCCTCGACGCCGTTGATGATCAAGTTCTCGCGCTATGATAATAAAGACGTGCTGGTGGTTGGCGTTGGTTCAACAGTGACGCTGCACACCGGCGCGGCGCTGGACGGGTCGAGCTCGTCGGCAGCAAAGCTACTCAGCCGCGTCAAGTCTATTACCGTCGGCGAGCAATTAGCTGAGCTTGATCTGAGCGGTACCGGGCGGTTCGTCTTGATGCGAACGGGGGCTGGCTTTATGAGTTATGATATTGAGCGGCAATCGGTATCGCATGATACGGCGCTGCCGACGGGAACGGTGCTTCTTGACTGGCTGGATGATTATCACGTGTGGAGTGTTGAGGGCGGCAAGCTGGTGATGCGCGAGTTCGACGGCGCTAATCAATCGACGATGCTGGAGGCCAGCGAAGGGTTCGATGCGTCACTGTCGCACGACGGCGACTGGTTGTATGCTTTCCGTCGAGCCGACAACGGCACGGTGACGATGTCGCGACTGCGAATGACGATCAAGCGCTAAGCACACCAGGTTAGCTAACTCTCTTATTGCTATTCTCGCTCTATTCTTTTGCGCCGAATAATCGTTCAAGCAATGTTGGCGATGGCTTACCCGGGATAGCGGCGGATCGAGTGGTGACTGGCTCGGTTGATTTGGCAGCGCCAGATGGGTCGGGGCTGATTTGCTCGGCAAAGACCAGCAGGCGTTTTTCAGCAGTGCCAAGCGGTACACAGCTGATCAAAGTGAGCATCGGCTTATCGGTTTGAATTTGGACACGGCTGACCTCGTTTGGCATAACGACTTCTTTCTTGGTGACGGCGTAGGTGTAGCGCTTACCCTGGTAGTGCATGTAGATGATGTCGTCTTTGACCAGCTTTTCGTTTTGGGCAAAGACGAACTTGTGGTCACCGGGCGCAAAGGCATCGTTAGACGAATGCGCCGAGAATACAGCATTACCAACTTGGCCAGGCACGGCATTAGCGCCAGCGATCGCGAAGTGAGCAGCACCCTTCTCCATCGCTTTCATCTGAGCGTTATGGTCGGCCGCGTTAACACCGTAAATGACCGGCACATCAACGTTGAGTTTAGGAATGATCAGCCGTGGATCGGGGCCGACAGTGGTGCTACTTGCTGGATTGACGATGATGTTTTGTGGATCAACATTGCCTGGGGTGGTGTAGGCAGCGGCGATGCCAAATAGAACGCGGTTGTACTGCAAAAAGACGAACGCTAGCAGCACCAATACACCCGCCAGTGCCGGGATGAAGTGGCGTGACTTGGTGACTTTTTTGGCCTTGTCGCGGATGGTTTGCTGGATCTGGGCACGGAGGCGCTTGATGGGGTTTTGGGCGGACAACATATCAGTCATGGCCGGCGCGGCGGCGGTGTTAGCGTCGCGAGCAGACTGGACCAGCCGGTCAAATTCCTGTTGCTTTTGGTCAAGGTGCGAGGCATAGTAGCGCTCGTAGTACATCTGGTAATATTTTTGCCATGAAGTGTGGTACTGCTTCCACTGGTCGGCGGTGATTTGCGGCTGATGAGTGGGAGTTTTTGCCGGGGCGGCCGGCTGCGGCTGTGTGGTTGGTAGCGCGGCGGTGGGCTTATCCGTTGACTTGTTCGCTGGCTGGGGTTGAGGTGACTTGGTGGCTTGAGCGAGCTGAGCAGGAGATGGTGCTGTGGTCGGCTGGGTCGGTTGAGCTGCCGGTGGCGCGGTGTTCAGGGCGTGTGGGCTCGGTGTGCGCGGTGGCGGCGTGACAGTGGTGCGCTCGGTCGGTTCTGGATGCGGCTGCTCCGTGGGTCGTGGCTGGACCACCGGCGTGGTGTGTGGCGTTGATTCGGTGCTGCGACCGCCGTAAATAGCATTAATTTGATCACGAATAACATTGGCGGCAGCAGCCTGCGAGCCGGAATAATCACGTGGTGGCGGCGTCAGTGGACGAGGTTGACTCGAGATTGGCGTTCCCACTCGCCTGCCAAACTGATCGTCATGTGGATTCATCACCCCTTATTATACGGGAAAACGTCGGAAAGATAAAGTATCCGGGCTCTTGCTGATGTGGTAGCGGCCGTGGTATAATTACCCTCGGATGACTTGGGGCGTTCTCTCGTGCCGCGGTGGCGGAATTGGTAGACGCGCTAGACTCAAAATCTGGTGAGCATTAGCTCGTGCCGGTTCAAGTCCGGCCCGCGGTACCAGAGGTCGCCTCAGTTTGTTTAATTTTATTCCCGTTTTGTAGCGGGAGTTTTATTGGTGGCAATACCTTATGAGAAGCTAATGTTAAGAATGAGAATGATGTCCGCACCCTTTCTTCTCTGGCTTTTGTTTTAGTGGCGGCAGAAGCATACAGTCAGCAACCTGTAGATCGAGAGAATGACCCTCATTACTAAAATCAAACTCGATGAGGGACTGTTCATTAAATTCTCTCCCTGAGAGATTGTTCTGCGTGATACCGCCAACGATGACGGTTGGGTCTGTCGGTAGCATATTTTCTGTCCAGCGAATCACATGCCGTCTACTAATCCCCCTGGGAATCTTGGCAATGGTGACGTGTGGCTTGAATTTTTTGTGGTGAGGAGTGGTAGCCCCTGCTTCTATAAATGCTTGCTTGATACGTCGTCTTTCTTCCCGCGGTAAAGTTTGGCTGAGGTCATTGAATACCAGAGTGAGTGCACACTCTCCTAACATACGAGCACCAACTACATTGAGCTCAAGGCTATTTTGTGATTGTTCTGGTAGGTGAACGCGCAGTCTAGATGGATGTAGAATCTTTGGGTATTCTCGTGCGCCTAGGATAGTGAGATGACGCTCCTCGGATTGCGTTGGTTTTATGGGGTTGTCATTCAGTCCACTAAATCGTTCCTGTATCTCCTGAGCAAAATCTGGATCTGACAGAGGAAATTCAGCCACAGGACGGTAAATCAGGCATTTTCGTGACATAGCTATCCTTGTTATACCGCGCAGTTTATAAATCGTCAAGAGCTGATGGGAACTGCCCCGGTTTATACGCTAGCGGCAATGCTGGTGCTGATGGCGGCTAACGGTGCTTCGGGTGACCACAAGAGGTAGCTGGCGGCGCGCGCAGCGGTTTGTCCGCGCCACAGCTGCATCGGCTCGGTCCAGGCTTGGGTGACGACTTCTCCGCCCCGTGCGATGACGAGTTGATCGGCATGAAAAACTACTAATGTGACCGGATAGGTGATGGTGAATTTATGCAGCGCCTCGACGAACTGCGCCAGCTGCATGCTAAATGTCAGGATTTTTGGATAGTAGACGCTGCGAAAGAGTTTCTGTACTTGGGCGAACGAGGCGACAAAGACGACGTGGGGATTGTCGAGGATGGCGGGAAAGCTGTTTTGCACCAGGTCGATGGCGTCGCGGCTCAGTACAACCGGCCGGTGGTGCTGGCGCACAAATTGCTCGTACAGCGCAGCCGTTTCGCTATTTTTGCCGGCGTCACCGATTAGCAGCATGACGTTAGCCCACTCGCCGAGGGCGGCTAATTCGCCTGCTGCCGCGCCACTGAAGCCGCCGGACGGATTGGTTGGTGCAAATAGAACGTCGGTCATCGCCGCTGGCACGGTGCGGCGCAGTGTGTCAGGTAGCAAGACTCGTACGTCGCCTGCCCCGGCGTCACGTGCTGCCTGGTAGCTGGTCGCCACCGCCGCAAAGCCGAGCTTGTTACCGCCAACGATCCCTAGCCGCCCGGCTTGGTCGCGGCGCTCTGGCCGATTCCATTCAACGTCGGGAAACAGCGGCTTAGATTTTTCCTGCCTGCGCCAAAAGGTATCCACCTTCGCCTTTCTCGAGTTCAAACACTACGCTTTTACGCTCCAGGACAATTGGCCAGCCGTTGGTTTTGGCAATTTCAAGCAGCTTTTCCGTCGGATTAAAGACGACGGGATGTTCAACCATCGCCAGAATATGCCGATCGCCCTCGCTGTCGCCAAAGGCATAGCTGCCAGCAAGCGTTAACCCGTGCTTATCAATAATTCCCTGGAGGATCTTGTCTTTATTGGTGTACGTTTTGGCGGTAATTGTACCGGTAAAGGTATCGCCCTGCCGTTCATACACCTGAGCCGCCCAGGCATTAAAGCCGTATTTTTTAGCAAATGGCTCGACTAACTCTTGCTGCGAGCCAGAGATAGCGATCAGAAAGTAGCCCGCCTGCTTTAGCTCGCGTAGGCGATGTCGCGTGTACGTGTAAACATGATCGAGCTCCTCCGCGACGATGCTACTCGCCACCTCGTCAAACACCGCGGTCGGGATGTCAGCGAGTGAGCTGGAAATAGCATTGACCAAACTCAGCTCGTACTCGTCGTAGGCATCTTTTGACTCTCGCCGCTTCCAGCTGAGTAGTTTCTGCTGGATGATTGAGGCATGGACTTCGGGGATGGCGCCGGCATCAATCAGCCCGAGCACCAGCTGCCGGTACAGCCCGCCACGAATGAGCGTACCATCGATGTCAAAAACTGCGAATTTCTGCTGCTTCATCGCTTGATTATCTCGTATTTTTAGTTTTCTCGCAATAGCTTACTATATCATGAAGGAGATGACTTAGCAACTGATGCATTGTCGCGTAATTTGACCATGTTTTGGTACACTTCGTCAAAGGTCAGCCCCGATTCGTGGATGAGGCTGGCCAGGTCTTTACCGACATAGCGGAAGTGCCAAGCTTCGCTCGCGATACCGGTGATTTTTTCCTTGCCCTTCGGATAGCGCAGAATAAAGCCGTATTCGTGGGCATGAGCGGCCAGCCAGCTGGCGGTTTTTGGATCAAGTGCGCAGTCGCTAAAGCGGGCCTTGCATTTCTCAGAAAAGCTGGTTAAGTCAACCGCTAGGCCGAGCTGGTGTTCGCTGTGGCCGGGTTTGGCGACGTATTCATCGGTGTGGGTGGCGCCGTTTTTGGCGGTGGTTTCAGTGCGGACTTTGGCTTGGGCGGTGCCGGAGCGGTAGGCGCTGGAGACGAGAATTGGTAGCTTGGCCTCGGCTGCAGCGTGGCGTAATTTTTCGAGCGGCTCTTTTACCATCGGCTGTACGCGTGTATCCTCTAGCCAGCTCGGCGTACCATCAGTAATATCAGTCAGCGGCGGCTCAAAGGCTGGGTCGATGCCCTGCCTGCCTGACACATAAGACCAGATTTTCCCGGTTTGTAAATACTTCCACGACGGAAAGGTCAAGTCGCGATTGGTCCGGTCAAGACGGATGGTGACTGGCTGAAAATTATACAGCGGCGAATTAGCGACTGACGCCGACGTCTGGTTGACGAGCTGCGTGCCGCCATTGATCATCAGTAGTGTCAGTGTCGTCCAGGCTGCCAAAACCATGGACACAACTGCGCGTCCCACCCCGTGCTTCATCTATTGTGTCCCTCGCTGCTTAAGTTCAGTCATTGCCTTTTCAATATACGACCAAGCCTCCTCCATCGTCAAGCCCGACTGATGTAGAGCGCTCGCTAGTTCCCGCCCAACATAGCGAAAATGCCATGGCTCGTACTGATAGCCGGTGATCGGCTCCTTGCCCTTCGGATAGCGCAGAATAAAACCATATTCGTGGGCGTGGGCGGCTAGCCATTTGCCGGCGGCGGTTCGTTCGAAACAATCATCTACCCAACAGGTTTGGTCGGTGCCAGCAAAGTCGGCGGCTAGGCCTGATTGGTGTTCGCTGTGGCCGGGGCGTGAGCTAAAGCGGCTGGCTGCGGCCTCGCCGTGTCGGCGGACGTAGCTAGCGAAGAGCGAGGCTTGGGTGGCGTAGCTGCGGTAGCCTGAGCCAACGCGGAGAGTAACGCCAGCGGCGCGGGCAGCAGCGACTAATTTCTCGAGATCAGGCATGAGGACGGCGCGGAGCGAGCGCTCATCCTGACCGCGGCCGGGTAATGTCGGCACGCTGACGAGGCGGAGGTCGCTGGGCTGATAACGAGGATTGGCGAAGGCTCGAGATTTGTTAGCAATTTTCCAGAGATCAGCGTCATTGGCACTGTTGACAATGCGGGCGGGGATCGGCGTAGCGTTTGGCAGAGCGATGGTCGGCGCGGCTGGCGCTGGAGGTTTCTGGCTGTCGGGAGCTTTTTCTTTGGGTGCTGGCGCGGGCTGCTCTTTGCTAATTGGCTGCTGGGTGGTGGTATGCGGCGGGTTGAAATGACGGAGGGTGAAATAAGTCACTACAGCGCTACCGGCGACAACCAACACAGCCCCAAGGCTGATGAGTAGCTTGCGTTCACTCGAGCGTTTGGTGATTTTCATACCTCAACCTCAATGCTCACTGGGCAGTGGTCGCTGCCCATTTGTTCGGTGTGGATCTTAGGATCTTTGACACGCCCAGCGATTTCGCGCGATGCCAGCCAATAGTCGATCCGCCAGCCGACATTACGCGCCCGGGCGTTGGCCCAGTGCGTCCACCAGGTGTAAGCCTCGGTCTTTTCAGGAAAAGCCGCCCGGAAGGTATCGACAAATCCAGCGTCTAGGTAATTCTGAAAGCCTTCCCGCTCCTCGTCGGTGAAGCCATGCTTGCCGACATTAGGCTTTGGATTTGCCAGGTCGATTTCTTGATGCGCCACGTTCATATCGCCGCAGTATAGCACCGGCTTGACGAGCTCCAATTCCTCCAGATACGCCAACACCGCTGGATCCCACTGCTCATGGCGCAGACTCAGCCGGCTCAAATCCCCCTTTGAATTTGGCGTGTAGCACGTCACCACCCAAAAATCGTCGAACTCGGCAGTGATGATACGCCCTTCGTCTACTGGGTTGCCGTACTGATCGCCAGTTAAATTAAACCGCTCGATGATAGCCGGCGGCAGCCCGTCGTGCCAGTGTAGCGGCCGGATTTTCGACAAAATCGCCGTGCCGGAATAGCCCTTTTTGGCGGCTGAATAGAAATGCTCGTGGTACTCTGGCAGATCAATTTCTACCTGGTCGCGGGCGGCCTTGGTTTCTTGCAGGCATAAGATATCCGGATCGTAGGTTTGCAGGAAGCGGGCAAACTCGCCCTTGTTGATGACGGCGCGGATGCCATTGACGTTCCAGGAAAATAATCGCATTCTTGTATTATACAACGGATTATCATGGTATAATTGCTAAATATGACTAAAAAGACATCCCGAATCGTGGTTAATATGATTTCGGAAAGTGAGTTTACGGTCCAAGGACATGGTGTACATACAGCTTATAAGGAGATTACTGGTGCCTTGGAAAAACAGCCTGCTATTGATATTGCCATTAACACTAATCGATCGGCAGATATAGTTCATGTCCAGACAGTGGGTATGTATGCATTGGGACGGTTACTGCGCAAAAACGGTAAAAAAATTGTTTCAGCACACTTGGTACCAGATAGTTTCATTGGATCATTGAGGGCGGCCAAATACTGGAAGCCAGTTGGTAAATTGTGGCTAAAGTTCTTCTACAGCCGGGCCGACCTTGTGTTGGCCTGTTCCAAGATGGTACATGATGAGCTGGTTCATGACATGAAATTGTCTAACGTCAAGGTGTTATACAATACAGTTGACATGGCGCGATATCGGGTTACTGCTGATGATCGCCGTGTTGCGCGTCAAGCGTTACATCTGACAGAACGTGATTTCGTCGTCATCGGTAATGGCCAAGTGCAGCCTCGCAAACGACTTGATACCTTTATATCAATCGCTCGTGCAATGCCGGATGTTACGTTTTATTGGATTGGTGGTATTCCATTTAAACATCTTGGGGCTAAATACGAGTCAATGCAAAAACTTATTAATTCAGTTCCTCCTAACCTTACGGTAACCGGTGTTATACCGCTCGAAGATGTGCGCCAGTATTATATGGCAGCTGATGTGTTTGTATTGCCGGCTACTCAGGAAAATCATCCTGTGTGTGTACTGGAGGCAGCTGGTGCTGGATTGCCGATAGTATTGCGTGATATTCCGCAGTATGACGATACATTTCGTGGCTCGGCAGTTATGGCGGGTACTGATGAGCAATTTATTCAATTAGTAACCCGTCTCAGAACAGATGCGTCTTTTCGCCAGTCAGCAATTCATGGTGCTAAAAAAATTGCTGAACGATTTGATAGCGGTGCTGGCGCCAAGCGCTTAGTCGCGATGTATCAAGAGTTGCTAAAAGAAGATGAGGAATGCGCGTAGGCTTGTTCACCGATACCTATCGGCCGTCGATTAACGGTATCGTTTTTGTGGTCGAATCGCTCAAGCGCGAGCTCGAGGCGTTGGGCCACGACGTTTACGTGTTCTGCCCCGCCAAATCAATGAACCCAGCCAAGCAGGCCGAGCTGCTCAACGAAGATCCGGATTCACATATCATCCGATTTCGTTCGATCAAGGGCGCGTTTTTTGATGATTACGATACGTCGGTGTTCTTCCCGCCAGCGGTGCAGCGTCGCATCAAAGAGCTAGAGCTGGACATCGTGCATATCTTTACGCCGTCGCAAATCGGCCTGGTGGGTGTCAGCGCGGCGCACAAGCAACAGATCCCTCTCGTCATCCAGCACTGCACCGACATGTACGAATTTGCCGAGCACTATCCGGCGGTGCTGCCGGGGATCTTGACCCTGGCTGGTGTGGTGCTACCTCTGTCGATTAAGCTGAGGGGCCGTGATTTATTTGAACTGGTCAAGCTATATCGGCCGCGTGGTATCACCAAATGGAACCGGGCCATCATCGAGTGCGTCATCACTATTCTCTACAGCAAAGCCGACGCTGTTATCGCCCTCAGTCGCAAAAGCGTCGCTCAGCTCAGCGGCTGGCAGGATGATGATCATCTGTATGATTTGACATTACTGCCAAATGGTGTCAATGCTCTGCCGCGGCCGTCGGCGGCCCAGCTCAAGGCCTTTCGGGCGGCGTGGGGTCTCCGGGCGTCTGATGAAGTGTTTGGTTTCATTGGGCGGCTGGGCGAAGAGAAAAACTTACCAATTTTGATCAAATCCTTTGACAAGTACGTCGCCAAGGCTCGCCCCAAATCCAAATTGCTGTTCGTTGGCGACTTTGAATACCGCAAAAAGCTTGAGGCGATGGCGGCCGAGACTAAGTACGCTGATCGGATCATCTTTACCGGCGCTTTGCCGCGCGAGGAATTAGGCGTAGCCTATCAGGTGCTGGATGTGTTTTGCTTCCCGTCACTCAAGGATACGCAGGGCTGGGTGCTACACGAAGCGGCGCACGCCCGCAAACCAATTATCATCATTGACACGCAAGTATCCGAAGTAGTGCGTGACGGCGTAAATGGTATATTCGTGAAAAATCGACCCAAGAGCATGGCGGATGCTATCATCACACTGCTCCGTTCGCCGGCTCGCCGAGCGAGGTTTGGCGCTGAGAGCAAAAAATTAGCGGCCACGTTTACCGAGCGCCGCCAAGTCCGCAAATTAGAGAAATTATATCGCCGGGTTATCGCCCAGAAAGCTGCTGCCGCGTCTCGCGATCTTGATCGCGACGCTTGATGGTTTCGCGCTTGTCGTAGGTTTTTTTACCTCTGGCCAGAGCGATGACGACCTTAATGAATTTGCCGCTGGTTAGTAATTTGGTTGGCACGATGGTCATGCCTTGCTGTTTGGCCTCAGAAAAGCGCGCTAATTGGCGTTTGCTGACTAATAATTTTCGTGCCGAGGTGTCAATGCTGCGGGCGTTGGCCTGGCCGCGAACGTTCAGCCGCAATGAAAAACTAGCATTGTTCAGCCACAACTCACCGCCGCGCAGGCTAACGAATGCACCTTTGAGCTGGACATGCCCTTCCCTGGCAGCGCGCACTTCCATACCCGTCAGCACCAGCCCCGCCACGACCTCCTCGCCCAACTCATAGTCAAATCGCGCTCGGCGATTCACGATGGCTTGAGTGGATGGCTTTTTGGTCTTGGTGGACTTGGTCACTTGATTATTGTAGCATGTAGGATGGAGCCTTAGCTAGAAGATGATTGGTCTGTCTGGGGTGTGTTATTCTGTATCTGGACCATACCGAAGCGGGATACCTGTCTAATCAAGCCCCGCTAGTGCAGTAATTGCTTCTTCATCCGTATTCATCATATCCACTCGTATTTCGTCTATGACGGCTGCAAGCTCCTCTAGGGCTACTTGCTTTTTCGACACCTCTAATTCATCATCACTGTATATGATATCAATACGGGTCAGGATTTCTTTGTATAGTTGATCAAGCAGCCCTGACTTGTCTAAGTCAAAGAGAGCTTGAATCCCTGCCATGTCTACTGACGCTTCTTCCTCTAAACGACGCCTCTCTTTTGTATCACCCCGCAGCTCAGCTAGTTTGCTATTGAGGATTTTTTGGGTAATTTCAATGACAGTCTCTGCGTCAACGGGACGTGGAATTTCCTTTTCGGAGGCTAAAATTCTCTGGCTAATCCAATTGAGCTTATCTGATGCATCCAATATATCCATTGTCTTCACTTTGTCTTCTAGTCTGGCTAAGACATGGTATTTCGCTGCGTTTGGCGCGAGTCCATCACTGAGAATTGTACCAAGTACTTCCTGAAGCTCTTTAACTGCTTGTAGTTCTTCCTCTGGTATATTTTCGACCGCCTCTCGGTAGGCCTTGTACTTCGCAAGATGCTCATGGTGGGCCTCAGCAAGCTCTGGGCTGCTCTCGGTGGGTTTTACGCTTTGTGAATCATCGGCTTTTGTAGTTCCCTGGCCCTCTTTCTGATCTACCGTCGAAGCATTGGCCGTGTCGGTATTTTTTTCTGGATTATCCCACGGAAAATTATATGGGCGCATATTATTTTCATATAGTACTTCACCTATTATGTGTAACATGGCTTTTTGGGTTTGCTGCGTTAAGGCCGGTATGTCACTACCGTTCTCTGATCCGGACGAATACAATTTCTCAATGAATTTTTCAGCTGGCGCAACAATGCGAGTAATGTCCTCGCCACTGGCTGTGTAGTATTTTTTATCTGTTCGCTCTTCTCGTGGTGCTTGTGGTGTCGTCTCTCTATTCATAGTTTTATACTATAACATTGTTTAAGTATAAATGCAATGCTTGGCCATTACTTTGTCTCATTCGAGCTCGTGTACTTCACCGGTCGTGAAGTCCCATTTGGCATTATGCTGACACTGGCATACGAGAGTCAGGACATTATGGCCGAGTCTCCCGACCGCTGGATGGCAGCATTCGCCTCTGATAGCCCAGCCAAGTAGCCGTACTAATGAGGGGTAATTGTCGATGTGATTCATAATAACTGATTGGTTAGCAGACCTCTCGATTGTATTAACGAGTCGTAATACAGAAAGGTCTGGCTTAAACTCTGGGTGTTTCTCGAGTAAGTGTGCTATATTCGCAATATTCTCAAGAATATCACAAATATCGACAGTCTCGTCGAGGTTTTCGAGCTGGTTGGTGGCGGCGCGGAACTTTTCGTTGAGGCGCTGGTAACTAGGGAGGCTGCTACTTTCTGATCGTTGAATACGGGCTTCTATCAGCGATATGATTACACCTTCGGCGGCAGCTACATTAGCTTCATCGTGACTTGGTGGTACTTCCGTGTCTGATACTGGTGGTATAGCGCGATCTCCGGCAACGGTCTTGAATGGTATAATTCTGGTCTTGCCGTGGTCTGCTTCTGTTCTTGGCATGTGTTAAATAATACGATGTAATTACAGAAAAGTCAATGATTCACATCGCGATATGCTACAATATCCCAAGCATGATAGCCGACATTCACATCACCGAGAAGAGTTTTGGCGACAAGACGTTGATGCGCGACGTCAAGTTTAGTGTGGATGATGGTGAGAAGGTCGGCGTGGTCGGCCGCAACGGCGTCGGCAAGTCGACGTTGTTTGGGATTCTGGCGGGCACGGACACCGACTATACCGGCGAGGTGATTTTTCGGCGCGGCATCACCGTGGCTAGTACGGCGCAGGAGCATCATGGTTTGGGCGATCAGACGGTGCTGAGCTACATCTTGGCGGGGCTGCCAGAATATACGAGTTTGAAGAAAATTATCGATGAATACCCTGAGACCATGGGCGATAATATGCGCAAAATCGAGGAGTATACTCAGGCGCTGGAGCGATTTGATCAGAAAGGGTTTTACCAGATTGAGGAGAAGATTGCCCGAGAGCTCGATAATTTTCAGCTGAGTGGGTGTGGTGAGCGGCCGCTTGGTTCCCTGTCGGGCGGTCAGAAGCGGCTGGTGGAGATTGTGAAGATTATGCATTCGGGGGCGCATTTGGCGCTGATTGACGAGCCGACCAACCATATGGATTATGTGGCCAAGCAGCAGTTTATCGACTGGATGAGTTCGCAGCCGCGCCAGGCCATGCTGATCATCACCCATGATCGCGATGTGTTGGGTCGGGTGGATCGAATTGTCGAACTTAAAGACGGCCAAGCGGTCAGTTACCGCGGTAATTATGACGCCTACCTCAAACAGAACGCTCAGGCAACGGCAGCGGGCATGAATAATTTTGAGCAGGTTGAGAAGCGGATAACTAACCTCAAGCAAAAGGCGTTGGATTACCAGCGGCTAAAGGAAAAGTCGCGAAACCCCGGCACCATCCAAAAGTTCAAGCGGCTGGAGAACGAGGCACGGGCCGAGCTGGCGGAACTATCAGAGATGGATAAGCCGACGTTTTGGATTGACAAGGAATCGGCTGGACAGCTTGACTATAAGTCGGCTGAGCGCTACGGCAAGTTCAAGGCGCGTAATATTCGGCTATCGATGAAGGACGCAGCCAGTCGCAGCCAGCATGTGCTGGTGCGGGTCGAGGATGCGGCGATCGGTATTGGCGAGCGGCTATTGTCTGAGGGGGTGAACATTGATCTGCGTGAGGGTGAGGCGGCGGAGCTGCGCGGCCGTAATGGCGCCGGCAAGACGACGCTGATTCGGATGTTGTTAAATAGTAGGGCGGCAGTCACTCCACCGTCCTCCGCCAGAGCACACTCTTCGCTCAAATCTCCACCGGAGATTTTTCGCGAGCGTTCGGCTGAAACGTCCGCTACTCGCGAACGTTTCACAGTCTCTGGCGTAGGAGGTGTCGCACCTGCCGCCCCTATCCTCTACTCTGGTAATCTCTTCCTCGATCCGCAGGTGCGGGTGGGCGTGTATGAGCAAGAGATCGATGAGCAGTATTTGGCGGATCCGTTGGAGGCGGCGATTGAGAAACTGTATCTTGGCCGCGACCTGCCGATTTCTGAGACGAAAATTCGCCAACTAATGGCCGATTATCTATTCACCGAAGCCGATCGGATGACGCCACTGGCGCGCCTGTCGGGCGGTCAGAAGGCGCGCTTCCAGATCATTGCCATGCTGGCGAATGACCCGCAGCTACTAATCTTGGACGAGCCGACCAACCATCTTGACCTGCCGAGTATTGAGGAGCTGGAGACGGCGCTGGCGAAATATTCCGGCGCTATCCTGTATGTCAGTCACGACAATTACTTCCGCCAAGAAATTGGCGGCGAGGTCGTGCAAATCGGCGCAGCATAAGGCGTGTACTAATAAAACCTGCTGCCGGTAAGCTTCCAAGCAGCAGGTTTTTGACGTAAATAGCGATATCTACTCGCTCATCAAACCATTCTTCTTCAGCGCATCCTGTAGTTTCGGCCGGTCAAAGCCGAGGATGACCTCGCCGCAGATATCAGTTACCGGCACGCCTTGGAAATTGCCGCCATTCTTGCTGAGCAATTCTTCTTTAGCGCTTGGATCAGCCTCAATGTCCTTGGCAACAAAATCAATGCCGAGTTTTTTTAGCCACTCCATCTCGGTGTGGCAGAATGCGCACCAGCTGGTGCTGTAGACAGTGACTTTAGCGTCTTGATGATTGGCCGTGTTATCTTCGCTCATAACTTCCCTCCTTATGGCTTTTCTCTATTGTAGCATAAGCATCGGTGCCTCGGCAATGCTATCTAGTCTCGGGACGCGCGACTCGTTAAGTGCCAGCCGTCACACCCCCGGCAATAATACACGTCTAATTCTAGTTTTGGTGACACTAGCTCCTGCGTATCGGCAGCTCGCCTGGCGATCTGTTCGGTGGCGAAGCGGCGCTTGTGCCGGCACGTGTCGTGATTGGTAGTTGTTAGCATCTGCTTGACGAATACCCGGGCTGATTTTGGTTGATTTTTAGGATAATTTCGCCGTGGCATCTTGTCAAGAGTATAGCATGTTGCTATAGTGACAGAGTAATGGCTGAGAGACCAGATGTTGAGAATGGCGTAACGACAGCGACGGAAGTGGCGGCGGCTCGGGTTATTCTCGGGACGATTGGCGACACAACGTGGCGGATGTTTGTACCGAGCATCGGCTGTACGCTACTAGGTGTATGGCTGGATAGCGTATTTGGCTTGAAGCCGTGGCTGATGTTTGCTGGTGTGGTGCTTGGCTTTGTGGGCGCGTATCTACTGGTGAATAAGCAGCTGGGGCGTGTGAAACGAAAAAAGGAGCGTAAAAAGATATGATGCAACGATTTGCCAGTGCCGGTCCGCACATTTCAGTCAAGGCTGATGAAGTAGCGAATATCATGGGCGTGTCAATTACCAATTCGCACATGCTCGGTGCGCTGGGGCTGATCGTTTTGGTGTGGTTGATGTTTCGGACGCGGGCGGCAGTGCTGGGCAAGAAAAAGCATACTTTCGCGACGCGGCTGGTACACTGGACATTTGATGGGCTGTACAATACGGTTTGCCAAGTCATCCCTGACCAGACATGGGCGCGTCGAGTGGCGCCACTGTGCATCACTATATTCTTTTTCGTGGTGGCGCAGTATTGGCTGGGACTGCTGCCGATCGTAGGGCCGATTACTGTGGGAAGTCACGGTACACCGCTGTTTCGCGGCGGCGTGGCTGATCTGAATATGACGTTTGGCCTGGCTATCGTGACCATTGTCGCCGCACAAGTGTACGCCCTCAAATACCTTGGCTTCAAGGGTAATATGGGCCGCTACTTTGTTAATCCGCTGCGCGATCCGATCATGGCGTTTGTCGGCATTCTGGAGCTGGTGGCGGAGTTCTCGCGCCTGCTTGGGCTGAGCTTCCGGTTGTTTGGCAATGTGCTGGCGGGTGAGGTGCTGCTGATCATGATCGCCTTTTTGACGCAGTATATCTCGCCGGCGGCCCTGCAGCCATTTTATCTGTTCGAGCTGTTCATCGGCGGTATTCAGGCGTACATTTTCTTTATGCTGTCAACGGTATTTATTTCACTGGGGCTGGCTCACCACGACACGCACGAGCCGACTGATCATGCTCATTCACCTGCTGATACGACGAAACTCGCGGCGGCGAATGATTAGAAAAGTAAAGTATTAAATAAAGGAGAAATCATATGAAAGAATTAGCATTTGCACTCACCTACGCCATTCCGGCTGCACTGGCAGCAATTGGCGCTGGTATCGTCGGCGCGGCAGCGATGAACGCGGCTGGCCGCAACCCAGAGAAAATTAACGATCTACGCACCATGATGATCCTCGGTATTTCGTTCATCGACGCCCTGGCGATTATCGGTTTCGTGGCGGCTATCGTCGGCAAAGTTATGTAATTTGAGGGGTAAATTGTGGAGAGAATTTTGACACAATTTGCGAGTACCGAAGCGCACACGGCCGAAAAGGCTGACCTGTTCAGTTCGCTCGGTATTGATTGGAAGCTGCTGATCTTGCAGACGGTAGCGTTCTTGATCTTGCTGGTGATTCTCCGCAGGTGGGTATATCCACCGCTGGCAGCGATGCTCGATAAGCGCGAAAAGGATATGCGCACAGCCGAAAAGGCGGCGCAGTCGGCGCGTGATAACGCTGATAAGGCTGAAAAAATGACCAACGAGTTGATGCGAAAAGCTCGGGCGGAGGCCAGTGATATCGTGGCGGCAGCGCGCGAGGAGGCGGCCTCGGTCGTCGAGCAGGCCGCCGCTAAGGCGACTGCCAAGTCTGAGACCATCGTTAGCGCGGCACAGGCGGAAATTGCTAAGGAAGTTGAGCAGGCCAAGAAAGCGCTGCACAATGAAACGCTGGAATTGGTGGCCGAGGCGACTGGCAAGGTTTTGCATGAGAAAGTTGATGCTAAGACAGACGCCACGCTGATCGCGACTGCGGTCAAGGAGGTTGCCTAGCCATGGCGCGGACGCTTCGGCGAAAGTTGGCACGACACGCGGCCGAGCGGCTGCTGGCGGGTGACGCAGCAGTGATTGATGAATTAGCGGCGCTGATCATAGCCGAGCGGCGCGAGCGAGAGATTGATCTATTGGTACAGGATATTGAGGCGGAATTGGCTGAACGCGGTACGGTTGTAGCGACGGTGGAAAGCGCGCGGGCGCTGGACGCAGCGACGAAGGATGAGATTAAAAAGCTACTAGCGTCTAACTCGGGTGTGCGGGCTTCGCGCCGGGCGTCTGGAGACGCTCGGGCTGCAGAGCAACCCTCGTCAGACGCTAGTAGCCGCGTACCCGAAACAGATGCCAGCAGCCAGAACATTAACGTGCTGCTGCGTGAATCAATTGACCCAACGCTAATTGGTGGTTTCAAGCTACGGACGCCAACCGCAACGCTGGACGCGACAATTGCCAAGAAACTAAACGACTTGCGGGCGAAGAAAATCTAGGAGGAAAAATGAGCAAGATTGATGTGACAGAACTAGCCAAAAGCCTGCGGGAAAAAATCGCGCAGCTGGAGGCGACGGAAGGACTAGAGGATGCTGGTGTGGTCATCCGTGTCGGCGACGGCGTGGCGTGGGTGCACGGCCTCAGTAAAGCTGGCTACAGCGAAGTGCTAGAAATTGAGACTGATAGCGGCACAGTGGAGGCGTTTGCGCTGAACTTGATGGAAGATGAAATCGGTGCGGTGATCCTTGGCGGCGAAGAAAAAGTCAAGGCTGGCGCTAGCGTTCGCCGCAAGGGTGCGGTGCTGGATGTGCCAGTTGGCGAGGAGCTGCTCGGCCGGGTGGTTGACCCGCTTGGTCGGCCGCTTGATGGCGGACCAGCTATCAAGACAAAGCAGCGTGGGTTGATTGAACGCCCAGCTATCGGCGTGATGGGTCGTAAGTCGGTGCATGAACCGCTGATGACCGGTATCATGTCAATTGACGCCATGTTCCCAATCGGTCGCGGGCAGCGCGAGCTGATCATCGGTGACCGCCAGACTGGTAAGACGGCGATTGCCATCGACACCATGATCAACCAGGCGCGGCAAAAGACCGGCGTGGTCAACGTTTACGTGGCGGTTGGACAGAAATTATCAAAGATTGCCAGGTTGGTTGACCGCTTGAAAGAAGAAGGCGTGATGGAGCAAACCATCGTGGTGGCGACCAGCCCGTCGGATGCGGCTTCCCTGCTCTACCTGGCGCCATATGCTGGTACCGCCATGGGTGAATATTTCCGTGACAACGGCGGCCACGCGCTGATGATTTATGACGATTTGACAAAGCACGCGGTGGCTTATCGACAGATGTCGCT
>ERZ773069.174-NODE-174-length-45723-cov-6.202833_pt1 | contig 45723 bp, 43 predicted proteins | sample MGYA00580619_ERZ773069 | MGnify/ENA primary metagenome ERZ773069 (study PRJEB29015, sample SAMEA2738007) | human oral metagenome | biome: human oral; feature: human-associated habitat; material: dental | place: China | collected 2108 ...
AGAATCTTGAATATTATGTAATAAGAAATGAGAGATTTAGTGAACTTGCAATTTACTCATTTGATAAAGGTGAAAGATTTGAACCTGATTATTTATTATTCATAAAAAATAAGAATGATGATAAAAGTGAAGAATATCAAATTTATGCAGAACCAAAAGGGGAGCAGTTATTATTAAAAGATAAATGGAAGGAAGATTTTTTAATTAAAATTGAAAAGAAACAAAAAACAACAAAAAATAATCATAAAATAATAGGATTGCCATTTTTTAATGGAAAAGGAACTAAATTAAAAGAGTTTAGTGAAGTTATCAATAAATTTTTAGACCGAATTTGAGAATAATATTGAGATGAAGCAAAAGACAAGGAATTTAAAAAGAAAAAATTTATAATACAGTTATTCAGATATTTTTAGAAAAAGTAATTTATTTAGCTAATAAAGAGTCGGCTTTGAAGCTGGCTTTTTATTGTGTTAAAGAGTTAAAAAGATTTTTAAGTTGTAGAATAGAATTTATTAAAAGGAGAAAAAATGACATTACAGCAACTAAAATATGTAGTAACAGTCGCTGAAAAAGGGACATTAAGTGATGCAGCAAAAGAGTTGTTTGTTTCACAGCCAGCACTGACAAAAGCAATAAAAGAGCTGGAAGATGAGATGAATATAACCATTTTTAACAGGACAAATAAAGGAGTAATTGTTTCACTTGAAGGAGATAGATTTCTGGGGTATGCTAGACAAGTTTTGGAACAGACGGATTTGTTGGAAGAAGAATATAAAAAGGGGAATAAGATAACTCGTAGATTTTCTGTATCAACTCAACATTACTCGTTTGCAGTGAATGCTTTTGTAGATGTGATTAAGAAATTTGGAGAGAATAAGTATGATTTTACACTTAGAGAAACGCAGACTAATGAGATTATTGAGGATGTGAGCAAGAGGAAAAGTGAAATTGGAATTTTGTACACTTCTGGGGCGAATAAAAATGTAATTGAGAAAATGATAAAAAGAAATAACTTGAAATTTATTGAGCTGTTTACTGCAAAGCCACATGTTTTCATTAGTTTTAATCATCCTTTGGCAAAAAAGGAAAGCATTAGTCTTGAAGATTTGAAGGAATATCCATATCTGTCGTTTGAACAAGGAGATTATAACTCTTTTTATTTTTCAGAAGAAATATTGAGTACACTTGACAGGGATAAAAATATAAAAGTAAGAGATAGAGCGACTTTGTTTAATTTGGCAGTTGGGCTTAATGGATACACGGTAAGTACGGGAATAATTAGTAAAGAACTAAATGGAGAAAATATTATTGCAAAACCGCTGGAAGTGGACGAGTATATGAAAGTTGGAATTATAATGCAGAAAAATATTGAACTAAGTGTTTATGGGAAAGTTTATGTGGAGGCTTTGAAGGAACATTTGAAATATACAGAAATTCCCTAAGATTAAAGAATATTGATATAAACAAAAGTTATAACAAACTAAAAAATAAATGTATTTTACAGAAAGCACATATTTGTATACAATAACTTCATAAAATAATAACAAATAAGGGAGTTGATAATATGTGTACAATAAATGCGCCTCATAGACATGATACTGTAGGAAGCTTTTTGAGAACTGAGAAACTGAAGAAGGCTAGAAATAGTTTTGAAAAGGGGAAAATTGACAGGGAAGAATTGACAAAAGTTGAAGATGAAGAAATTAGAAAAATTGTGGATAAACAAATTGAATTAGGATATAAAAGTGTTACAGATGGAGAATTTAGACGAAGTTACTGGCATTTGGACTTTTTCTGGGGATTCAATGGAATTGGGCATGTGCATGCTGATAAGGGGTATGAATTTAATGGTGTTGTTACCCGTGATGATACTGCGATTGTTACTGGAAAAATTAGTGGGGAAAATCATCCATTTGTAAAGCATTATACGTTCTTACGAGATTTGGTAAAGGATAAAAAAGGTGTGGAAGCCAGATTTACAATACCAGCTCCAGCACAGTTTTATGCGGAATTAGTAAGGGAAGATAAGCATGTGGCGGCACTTCTTAAAGTTTATCCTGATTTTATAGGATTGGAAGACGATATTGTCAGTGCCTACAAAACTGTTATAAATGACTTGTATAACGAAGGACTTAGAACTTTGCAGATTGATGACTGCACTTGGGGATGTCTTGTGGATGATAATTTTATCGCTTCATTTATTGAAAAAAGTGACAGAGATAAGGAAGTAATTAGGCATGAATTTGCAGAAAGATTTTTAAATATAAATAATAGAGTATTTCAAAATAATCCAGAAGATTTGGTAATTAATACGCACGTTTGCCGTGGAAATTATGCTTCTACTTGGTTTGGCCAAGGTGGATATGACAAAATTGCGGATGAACTTTTTGGAAAAGAAGATGTAAATGCTTATTATTTGGAATTTGACACGGAAAGAGCGGGAACTTTTGAATCACTTGCAAAAGTTTCTGGGGATAAAAAAGTTGTATTGGGGCTTATAACTTCTAAAAATCCGACTTTGGAAGAAAAAGAGGCTGTGATTGCCCGTATAAAAGAAGCTTCAAAATATGTCCCGCTTGACAGACTTTATTTGAGTCCGCAATGTGGATTTGCTTCGACAGAGGAGGGAAATCACCTTACAGAAGAACAGCAATGGGTAAAACTTAAATTTATTAAGGAAGTTGCTGATGAAGTTTGGGGGAAAAATTAAAACTTGAAAGAAAATCGAAAACTATTTTGTGGGAAATCCCAAATAATTGTACTAGAATCTTTCTTAGAGAAATAAAAAAGTTGAGTGCCATCGTGGCACTCAAAAAATATTTTGATTAGATAACAAAATTTTATGTACTTAATTTTCTTTTTTCGTTTTATAATTGTTTAATTTTATATTTATATTTAACTATTTAGAATTTAATTTTTTTCTTCGTAAGTTAAATTATCAACTTTTGGATTTTCAGTATCTAGTCTTTCTTCAAATTACTTTATTTTTTTGTAATTTTATTTGGTTTAGATGTGATTCCAATCATTTCATCTTTTTGATTAAAAAATAGATATCTCATTTCTGTTAGAGCTTTTCTAAATTCAAGTATACTTTTAGTTAGATTATGTATTGAGTGAAGTACTGTAATTTCTTGATTAGTGATCTCTTCAATCAATAGTAAAAATGTTATTAGTATAAATAATTTTTAGATATGTATATTTTTAATGAGTGTATTAATGGTGCGAGTGACGGGAGTCGAACCCGTACGGCTTCTGCCACTACCCTCTGAAAATAGCATGTCTACCAATTCCATCACACTCGCATTAAAATATTGAATGTCTTATAAATACTAAAAGATATTAATTTTTTATAATGGTGCGAATGACGAGACTTGAACTCGTACGGCTAAAAGCCACTACCCCCTCAAGACATTTTTTTATATTAATACACCAAATATATAAAACATCCTTATTCCTATTAAACCATTATTTTTACTAGGGATAGGGGTATTTTATAAACATATGTTTTTTTTTAAAATTTTGTTATTTACTTTAAACCAAAATCAAAATGTTGGAAAAATGTTGGAAAAATATTTTTCTAAACTTTGTTATGTTAATACATTGATCCATTTAATAAGTTGTAATTCAAAATTATAAATTACACAATTATTGAGAATAGTTTACTGCACTGCCACGTAAGAATGAAAACATAATTAACAGTCCATCAGAATAAATAATTTTGATGAATTTCTATCTTAAATGTCCAGTTTTATATTCTTCATTCAAAAGTTCCAATATTTTCTCAAAAATATCTTTCTTAATACTAAAATTATCAAAAAATTTTCTTCTTCTTTCAACGTTATTCTTATCACTAGCATTATACTTTATCAAACAGATCTGTTATAAAAATTTAGAATACTAACTAATTCTACATTTTTCAAGTCTCATTTCTATAATTATTATTTAAATATATTGCAAAAAATTATTTTTTTTCTTTCTCTAATTTTTGTTTATAATAAAATTCTTGCATTAACTCGATCATTTTCTTTTTATCCTCATCACTAATATCTTTATCTTTAAAAAACGCTATATTGTGTTTAGTCAAATTATCTCTGGTTAGTTTTATATTTTCTTCTTCAACTAATCCCATTAAATATGCAGGAGTAGTTTTTAATATCTTTGCAAAATCACTTATTTTAGATTGGGGTATATCGTTTATTCCTAATTCTATTTTATTTATTGTAGAACGGCTTTTATATCCCATTTTTAAAGCTAATTCTTCTTGTGTCATTTTTAAAAATTCTCGTCTAGCTTTTATTCTATCTCCAATTTTCATAAAAAACCTCCTGTTAACTTACTACTTTATTATTATACCTTAATATGATAAAAAATCAACTTTTTTTATAATTTTTTATAAATAAATTGACAAATAATATACAATATGATATTATTATGTTGTAGATTAAAAAACTACAAAAGGAGGAAAATAAGATGACAGATTCTTATATATTGCGAAATTTAATAAAAGAAAAAGGATTTAAATTAAAGTATATTGCACAAAAAATGGGGATAACATATTATACCTTGCAACGTAAAATTAATAATGAAGTAACTTTTAATTCTGAAGAAATATTAAAACTATGTGATATATTAAATTTGAAAGATTTAAAAAAAAGAGAAAAAATTTTTTTTAAACGTTGAGTAGATTTTGAAACTACAAAGGTGTGAAAATTTATGGTAAAAAATGAAAATTATTTAGTTATTCAAGGATGGATGATTACCGAACTGAAATTAAAAGGAAATGAATTATTAATATACGCTATTATATATGGATTTTCTCAGAATAATCAGCAATTTACAGGCAGTCATAGATATTTAGCTGATTGGTGTAATTCAACTAGACAAGGAATAATGAAAAATATTGAAAGCTTAATCAAGAAAAACTTACTAGAAAAAAAAGAAATCTTTATTAATAATGTAAAATTTTGTAGGTATAGAACATTAGATATAAATGTAAAATATTTACAGGATATAAACAAAGTTGATAGGGATGGTAAACAAAGTTTACAGGGGGATGTAAACAAAGTTGATAGGGGTAGTAAACAAAGTTTACATAATAATAAAGAGAATACTATAGATAATAATCTATTAAATAATATAGATTTTCTTCTCTTTATGGAAAAATGGAATGAACTAGCAAATGAATGTGAATTAGGTGTAATTAAATTTTTTACGGAGAATAGAAAGAAAAAATTGTCTGAACTGCTTGGGAAATATACTCAAGAGGAAATTTTAGAAACGATGTTTAAAATAAAGAATATAAATTTTTTACTTGGAAAAACTGATAAATCAAACTGGAAAATAACATTTGATGATTTCTTGAGCGAAGAAAAATTTATAAAAATACTGGAAGGAGCTTATTATGATGAAATTAAGCCAATTGGTAGAAAACAAAATAAAAAAATTGCAAAATCAGCAGGAGCAAAAAAAGAGTATGGATTCTGATGATAGGTTAAAAGAAGCGATAGAAGCAACTAGACAACTTAAGAAGCAGGAATTGGAAGAAAAAATTAAGTATTTTCTTAATATTTCAAATTTACCTGTTCGATGGAAAGAATATACTTTTGAAAATTCTAAAATATTATCTAAAGGGGAGAATATAATTAAACAAAAACTTGAGTATTATTGTGAGCATTTTAAAGAAGCTAAGGATAGAGGATTAGGTTTGTACCTATGTGGAGAGATAGGAACTGGAAAAAGTTTTTATAGCCTATGTGTTTTTAATGAACTTCTAAAAAATAATTACAAAGTTTATCGAACGACGTTAAATGGGATTTATCAGAGAATCCAGTCAACTTTCAGCAATTTCAATAACTTGACAGAAGAAAAAGTTTTTAAAGACTTGCTTGAGGCGGATTTGATAATATTGGATGACTTGGGAAAAGAAAATATATCGGAAACTTGGGGAAAGTCAAAGTTATATACGATATTTAATTTTTTCTATGAAAAGGAAAAATGTATTATTATATCAACAAATTTAGGTAAGGAAGAAATTGCAAATTTTATGGATACACAAGGAAATGATGCATTGTTGGACAGATTTCGAGAAAGATTGGATACATTGGAATTTGTGTGGGAGAGCAGAAGAAAGGAAATAGGAAAAAAAATGTTTGAAGAATTTTGGAATGGAGGTAAATAATATGTCTTTAGAACTAGAAAAAATTTATACAGTAAAAGAAGTTGCTGAATATGGTAGATGTACACCACAATATATTTATAAATTAATAAAAAGAAGAAAGATTAAAGCGATTATATTTGGTGGTTATAAAATAAAAGAATCTGAAGTGAAAAGAATCTTTGGATGATATCAATTTTTTTTAGAAGAATAAAAAGTAAATGTTAAAGAATACAACAATATAACTTAAATAATTCAGGTGGTAATTATGAAAACATCTAGTGTAATTAGGCTGTGTCTGAAAACTTAAAATCTATGTTATTTTTAACGTTTTTTTGATTTTATAAATTATACAAATCACGATAAAATCAATGTTTATTATTTTTGATTTTAGAAAAATTTGTTAGAAATTCATTATTTTAAGAGTTTTCAGACACGCCCTAACCCAAAAGGTAGAACAAAAAAAATAGTATAGCTGTAAATATCACATATACTCTTAAAAATAAAGGAAAAAATTATATTATTTTTTTGTACGAGAATTTAGAGAAAATTTTTTAGAAAAAGATACTGTGATGAAAAATTTTTAACAATTAATGAATTGGAAAAAAATTTAAAATAAAAGAGTGGGAAGTCAAAGAAATTCATTCAATTATAAAAAAGAATTGGTAGCAAAAGGATTTAGATTTATAAAGGGGAGAATACCAGAAAAGGCAGTATTGGAAAAAATTTATAATTATTCAGAAAAGGAAAGAAAAGATGATTTTATGCAATAGGCAATCACATTGCTAAAAAATTATTTGAGAGCGAAATTACCGCCTTAAAATTGATTTAAGAGCATATTTGGAAAAATTATCAATTAAAATTTAGAAAGGAAATTAATTATGACTGAGAGTTTGATAGATAAGATAGAAAAATCAATACTTAATGAAAAATATGGGGATATTGATAATATAAGGCATGATGAATTTATATTAGTGAAAGAAAAAATTCAGGAAAGGATTGAAGAACTTAGAGATATTGGAGGATTTGAAGATGAAATAGAGGAGTCAGAAATAGCATTAGAAGATGAAGAGGTAACATATAGTGAACTAAAGATAATCTTGGAAAATTTAGAAGATTTATAGTTGAACAAGTAATAAAAAAGGGAAAAAATTAATTAAATCTGAAAACGATAATAAGAAAAATTTTGTCAAAAAATAGGGAGAAAACGATGTTATAGAAACTCTGTTGTCAGATGCCCAATGAGAAGATAATATCCATTGTGTTAAATTTGCAACAAGAAAATTATAAAGACTCCCCGAAGGGCAGAGGTAGAGGTGAAATTCTTTATATTAATATCTGCTAATTCTGTAATAAATAATAAGAGTATTACAGCAGATATGACAATAAAGTCTCTCACAGTCGTACCTTCTCATATATTGTTACGAGTTTTGGGAACTCGCTCATTAATGATTATAGCAAAAAAGACTGGAAAAATCCAGTCCTTAATCCCAATTTTATTTAACAATATATAGGTTCCCAACGGGTTTTACAAGTTTATTATATCACAAATTGACAAAATGTCAAACTATAAATCAAAAAATTAGGAGATGAAAAAAATGAAAATAATAAGTATAATAAATCCAAAAGGTGGAGCAGGAAAAACAGTAACAGCCATAAATATTGCCTATGCTCTTAAAAATAAAGGGAAAAAAGTATTATTGATTGACACAGATCCAAGAGGGGCGATAGCTTCTTACCTCAATATAAGAAACGAAAATACAATTTTTGAAGCATTGAAGGAATGTTATGATAATCTGGGAATGATAGGTGGCAGTAAATATATAAACGAGAAAAATGGGATAGATATAATTATCAGTAATGTATATTTTAATCAAATTGATGAATTTTTCAAAAAGGAAGGAGATGTGAATGGGCAGGAACAATTGAAAATATTTAAAGATTTTTTGGAAAACTTTAGTGAATATGACTTTATAGTAATTGATACGGAAGGTACTGTAAATAATACAGTCAAAGGAATTTTAAATGTGACGGACTATGTCTTTGCACCTTCAAAAGTTTCATTTATAGACACTAATGGACTCAGGGATTTGCTTGAAATGATGGAAATTGCAAAAGTTGACAATTCTCAAATTAAACTATATAAAATATTTTTTGTACAGGTAAAGAAAAATACAAAAGTTTTTAAAAAGGCACATATGGAAATGAAAGAAATTTTAAAAGATATATATTCGGATATTTATGTGAGAGAAGATGCAAATATATTAAATTCAATGGAAAAGCATAAGGATATATTTAGTTTTAAGAAGAGCAGCAATTCGGCAATAGACTATAAAAATTTAGTGAATGAATTTTTGTACAATGAAATATATCCAAATGAAAAAGAATAGAAAAGGAGTTATATTATGGAAAATATAATGCTAGTAGTTGTAGATAAAGAAATTGAAGCTGGAATGGAAATAAGGAAAATAGATAATGATAATCATTACATAAAAATGGAAAAAGGATATAAAGGATTTTTTCTTAGAGTAGACGAAATAAAAGGAGTTTATTATGACAATGAAGAAAATAATCTGCTTTGTAAATTGAAAGTGAGTTTTATGTGTAATAAATTTTAGTTTTTCTCATATGTGAGAAAATGTAGAATGATAAAAATTTTTGCTAGGAGGAATTTATGGATAGAGAGGAACTGCTGAATATAAGCAAGAATCGAAAGATAGAAGTTGAAAGTTATCACAGTAGTTTTGATTTTGATAAATATGAAATAACAGATGAAAAGGTTATAAGGGAAGTAACTCAAAATGAGGAAGATATAAGGCAGATCGGGAAATTTGTTGCAAAAAAGGCACTTGAACTAGGTAGAAAATTAAAAAGGGTACAGGAAATTTTATCAAGTCATGGAACAGGAACATTTGTAGCTTGGTTTAATTCTATGGGACTGGATAAAAATATGGTTTACAGGGAAATAAATCGATGGGAGCAGTTTCACAAATATAGAAATCCTGCGATTGCAGAAGCGAGTGTAAGAACATTGGAATATATAAAGAAAAATAATGATAAACTGGAAGAAACGGAAATTGTGGAAATTCTTGAAAATCCTGCTGAATCTGCTAAGAAAATTAAAGAAATTGAAAAGAAAGGAAAAGAGAAAAAGGAGATTGATTTTGATGATAAAATACAGAAATTGAATGAAAAGATTGAAAAAGCATATAAAAATATAGAGAAATGGGAATTGGAAATTAAGAAATTGAAAGGTGAAACAGAAAAATGAGAAGAGTTATAAAATTTATAGGCAGTTTAGTAGAAAGAATTTTAGGATATATGCTGGCAATTATGTTTGCGTTTTCATTTTTTATAAAAGATGTAAATACAATTATATTAAGTGGCGTGATGTTGACAGGATTTACAATCATATCAATATCAATGTATGTTGAAAATGTTAATAGAAGATTAGATAGTTTGAAGGAACTAGAAAAAATTTTAAAGAAAATAGAAGATGAAAAATAAAGATTTTGTAAATGTAAGTATGAGATTTATAATTTTGAAGATAATAAATTACTGGGAGGGAAAATGAAGAATTTTATTAAAATTTCAATGATATTAGGATTATCTGTAATTGTTTTGGTAACAATAATATTTCAGTCAGATAAATTGAGAAAGAGGAAGGAAAAAAATCAAGAGATTCAGGAAAAGCAACAGCAGGAAATTTTAGATATTTGTAGAATAAATAAAGTTATGAAGATATATAGTCAAAATGACGGCGAAAGTTTTTATGTTGTTCTTGAGAATAAAAATATTTATAAAGTTGATGAAGATATGCTGGGAAATTAACAATTGGAGAATATTGTAAATAAATTAATAATTTTTCTCATGTGTGAGAAAATTTAAAATTACATATAAGGATGATGATATATGAACATAATAAATAATACATTAAATAATAAAACTCAAATTAAAGTTGATGATAGAATAATAGATGTAAATGATATTGAAAAAATTGAAAGAAATCCGTTTTCGTTTAAAATATTTAAGTTAAATATAAAATTAATTACAGGAGAAGTCATTCAGGAAAAATATAAATCACTTAGTGAAATGCACAAAAGTTATGAGAAATTGATAATGGAAGCTGGATTTGACTTTTCTGGGAAATTAAGAGAAGAAAGAGTAAAATATACAAACGGAAATATATATTTAAGAAATTTGATAATTACTTCTAGCGAGTTAATAGGGATAAGGCGAATTGAAGAGTTAAGGAAAGGATTAAAATCAATGATGTATCGAGGAGCAAAAGGAATGTATGATACTAAAATAGAACTATTTTTGAAAGGTGGGAATGTTATTACTTTAGAAGCGGAAAATGAAAAGTACGGTGAATATGATTTTGAGCAATTAAAAAAAATTGTTGAATCAAAAAAATGTATAGCAGAATAAAATAAGAACTAAACTAATCGTAATATATATTATGGTTAGTTTTTGTAATTATGAGAAGATTAAAATACTAAAAAGAAAGTTTAAATATTTAAAAAATAATTTGGGAGGGATATATGAAAATATATGATATAAGATTATTAAGAACAACGACGGGAAAGGAGCATATATGTTTTTTTTACAAGACTTTACCTAAAAAAAGGATAAATGAAACAATAGATATTTTTAAGAGAAATGTAGGATTAATAGTAAACAATCAAATAAATGATATAAAAATAAAGGAATATATAAGCGAGGAAACATTTGTAAAAATTATGAAAATGATAAAAGTAAGTGATAATGAAATGGGAAAATACAATATGAAGCTGTATAGAAATGATGAAATATGGATGTATAAAATTGAAAATATTTTGGATACTGATATAAACTTTAAAGATTGTGATGTTTTATTAGATAGAAATTTTTTCATAAATGATAAATATATAAAATATGTGATTATAAAAAATAATACGGGGGTATAATCGTGGCAATATTTCATCTTAGAATGAAAAAAAGTAAAAGAGGAAGTAAATATATTCCGCCTACTGCACATTTAGATTATATAAACAGAGATGAAAAATATGGTAAAAAAGAGGATTTACTTTTTAAGGAAGTAAGAAATCTTCCTGAAGAGTTTGGCGACATTAAAAACTTTTGGAAATGTGCAGAAACTTATGAGAGAAAAAATTCTAACTTGTACAGAGAACTTGAAATTTCATTACCGAGAGAATTTACTCCTGAAGAAAATAAAAAGATAGTGGATAATTTTTGTGAAAATCTTTTTGGAAAAGAATATGTGTACAATTATGCAATTCACAATCCAAAAAGTTTTGATGGAGATATGCAGCCACACGTGCATATAATGTTTTTTGAAAGAAAAATTGATGTTATTAAAAGGGATAAGGATAGATATTTTAAAAGATATAATTCTAAAAACATAGAAAAAGGTGGTTGGAGAAAAGATAAAAAATGGAATGAGAGAAGTACGTTAAAAAATATAAGAAAAGAGTGGGAAATATTTTTAAATTTTGAACTTGAAAAGAAAGGAATTGAAAAAGTAAATGCAAAATCATTAAAGGATCAGAAAAGAGATGCGGAAAATAATAATGACTATAAAAAAGTTTATGAGTTAAATCGTGAGGTGATAAATATTGATGGCAAGATTTTGTATAGAAAAGAAAGTGAGTTAAGTGATAAGGAAAAAGTTAAGAAGAGAATATTTAATAAAAGCAGAATTTTAAAAGCTGGAACAGATTTAATGAAAAAATTGCTTGAAAAATTGAAAAAACTGGAAAGAGAGTATGAAAACTTAAAAAGGGATAAAATAAGAGATTTAGAAAATCTGGAGAAACTAAGAGGATTAGAAGAGAATATAAGAGATATAAAAAAGAAAATGTCAAAAGATAAAATTGAAAATACTGTGTACAACTTGATGACAGATAAAAAGTACTATAAATTCCTGAATGAGAACAAAAAAATTGATAGGGAACTAAAAAATACAAAAGAGAAAAATAGGATAAAATATTTGAAAATTACAAAAGATAAGAACTTAAAAAATTTAGAAAGTTTAAGAAATCAAATTCAGAATGACTGGAAAAAGAAGTATATTTTTGATAAACGAGTTGAAAATATTAGGGAAAAATATTTAAAAAAAATTGCAGATCTTGAAGATAAGAAGGACAAGATATATGAAAATTTAAAAGAGAAAAATGTTGAATACAATGATGAAAAAAATGGACTGTATAATATAAATCATTTGCAATTTATTTATGAAAAAGATGGACTAAGAGAGATAAATAAAATTGAAAAAGAACTTAAAAACTTGATAAAGGAGTTAAATAAAAACGAGGAAATAGTCAGTCAGGAAACTTTGATAAAAGATAAATATTCAAATTATGAATTTTCAAAATTGGAGAAAAATATTGCGGAGAGTAAAATTAAAATAGAAGGATTGCAAAAAGAGCTTAACAAAAATTTGGATATAAGTGAGCAAAAATATTACTCGAATTGGTTAAAAAGAGAAGTAAAAATAAAAGAGAATTATGAGGCAAGAAAGGAAAACATTGAAATAAAAATTCAAAAAAAATTGCAGGATGAACTTTTAAAAAATGGAAATTCCAAAGTTCAGGAAAGGAAAAAAGTTCAAAAAGTTATCAAGAATATAGAAGCCATAAAAGTGTTGGATAAGAAAAAAAGATTGGCAAAACAAAAACAGGTAAATCTGAAAAAATGGAACAGAAAAAAGAAAAGTAAAAGTTTAAACGGTGCAAATTATGATAAAAATTTAGGAGGTATAAGTGGTGATTTTAGAATGGAAGATATGGAAGTTTTGGATGAACTAGAAAGATAAAAATTTTTGATGAGAGTAAATATAAATAGACTTAGGGCAGTAAAAAACTGTCCTTTTTTGTAAAAATATGTTTTTGAAAGTATAATTATTATTAATTTCTTAGAAATTAAATACGAACGAAGTGAGTTTTTGAGTGTAAACGAAAGTCCATTTTTTTACAATTCTTTTTGTTGAAAAAATCACGATAAGTTTCTAAAAATTTTTAAATTTGAGAAACTTGTAAGCGTGCTTTCCAAAATTTAGAAAAATTTGGGAAAGTTTATGTGGAAAAAAATTTTTAAAAGGGCTTGACTTTTTTAAAAAATTGAGGTAATATTAGCACAAGAATAAGTCAGCGTAAAAAATGAGAGCCTAGTTTTAGGAGGTGCATAGGCAGGATATAACTTTTCCTTAAACTCATTTTAAAATAAAAATAAAACAAAGCAATATAAAATTAAATATAGAGAGCCTGAATGCAGGATTATCGGAAAAGACATTTCTGAGGTTTTGTATAGGCTCTTTTTTGTTTAAAATCGAGGTGAGAATATGAAATTAGATTTAAATATTAGAAGCCCTTAACTAAGATATTAAGATAAAAAACGGATATATAAAATTAAATATAGGAGCCTAAGTGCAGAATTATTAGAAAAAACATTTCTGAGATTTTGTATAGGCTCTTTTTTTGTTTAAAAGGGGACGATAAATAATGAAAAAAATAAAAGTTAAAAATGTATTGTTAAATAAAAAATTTCAATTACTGTGTCTAATGATTTTGTTTTTGGCAACAACTGTAATAACTCAGGCAACTACAAGTGGAAATGCAGGAATATTTGCAACGCTTGTAACTTTTCTTACAAATATGAATAATGGACTGAAAATAGTTTTTTCACTTGGGGCTATTGGATGTATAGGATTTGGAGTGTTCAAAATGCTGACTGATCCGAACATGACTGCAATTATAACCTTGCTAATAGGCGTTGCTTTGGCACTTGCACTTATTTTTGGTTCAGAGGATATAGTAAAAGGGCTTGGCGGAACAATGATTGATCCAAGTCTTTTGGAAGGGGTATAGACTTGGACTTGAAAAGAATAAACAGGAAAAGAGATATTTTTAAATTAAGAACTGATGTTAAAAGGGAAAAGACAAGTTTTGAAAAAAGAGCTGAGACTTTGTTTGAACTCGCAGAAACAAATGCAAAGTTAAAAAGGATTTTAGGAATAAGTGTAGTTGTTGCTCTTGTCTTATGTTTGGCACTGGCATATTTCGCTATAAGAACAAATATAAAGGTTTTTCTTGTTCAAGTTGATAAAACTACAGGAGCTCCAATGGAAGTAAATGTATTGACAAAATCGAATTTGAAAGTTGGGGAGAAAGAAACCAAATATTTCATATCAAAATTCATTTTGGATATAAGAACTCTTCCAAAAGATACAACGTATTATAATAATAAATTAAAAGAAAATGCCTTTTTTCTGACGCAAAATTCACAAAAAAAACTGGATGCAGTAATTCAGGAAACAGGAACAATACAAATGCTTGCGGACAAAATTACAACGAATGTAAATATAGTTTCAGCAAATAAACTTACAAATACTTCAAATACTTATCAAGTTAGATGGAAGGAGAAACAGTTTTCTGAAACAGGAATGGAAATACAAAATACAAGTTATCTTGGAGTATTTACTGTGGACTATGTGAATGAAAAAAATGAGGAACTGGTTGCTAAAAATCCATTAGGAATCATAATAAAGGATTTTACAATTTCAAGGGAAAATAATTAGAAAAAACGAGGGAGATATATGACAGGAAACAAGTTAAAGAAAATTAATAAAAGAATACTCTCAATATTGTTTTTGACATTGATATCGGCGAATATTTTTGCAAATGATGGAAATGCAAAAAATGATATTACAGTAGATACAGTAAAAAATAATCAAAAACTGTTTGATGATGATGGAATATTAAGCGGGAAGAAAGAGGCTATAAAAAAGACATCTGTTGTATTCAATTATTCTGAAAACAGTATATATGAAGTTTATTCTAAACCAGACTATTTAACAACTTTAAGGCTAGCTCCAAATGAAAAAGTAATATTTAAGGCTGGTGGAGATACAGAACGCTGGATGATTGAAGAAGCTGTAGGTGGAAAAGAAAATAGAACATACATATACATAAAACCACTTGAAGAAGATATCAAGACTAATATAAATATAGTAACGGATAAACACAGTTATTTTATTAATATTGAATCTAAAAATGGAGAATACAATCCTTTAGTGGAATGGCAATATCCAAATGAAAGAAAAATATTGATGAATGAGTATGAAGATAATTCAGAGGCTATTGATACAACGGACTTGATGAAGCTTAATTATAGATATTTTTGGAACAAAAATTCTAAACTTTCACCAGTTCAGGTATTTGATAATGGAAAAAAAACGTTTATAGTGTTGAAGGCAAATTTACAGGAAATGCCAGCTTTTTATGTTAAAGGGTTAGATAATCAACTATCTTTAGTTAACACGAAAATTGAGGGGCGTAACGTTATGATTAATAGTGTTGTAAAGGAAATACACATGACACTTGGAAAAAAAACATTAAAAATATATAACCGAAAAAAATAAAAAGGGGGTGTTTTAATTGATAAATAAAAATGACTATTTTGAAACTTCTGAAGATGATTTTACGGAGCAGAAGGAAGAGGAAATATCGCTTGAAGATGAAGGAAACGGAACAATAAAAAATTCAAAAATAACAATAGAAGAATTTTTTGATAAGAAAAAAGTCATTATTCTAATTTGTATAATTTCAGGTTTAATTTTTGCAAGTATATATTTTGCAAATCAGGTAAAAAAAAATATGAAATCAAATGAACAGGAAAAAGTAGATTCAATATCGACAGGAACAGAACTGGATATAAATGATGCCGTAAATACTCAGGCAAATAAAAATCCTCAAGTTTCTGAAACCACAGCACAGTCTGGAACAGAAAATATAAATACATCATCTGATAGAACGGGAACACCAAACTTATCACAATATGATTCACAATTAAGTTCAGATTACAGTAACGACAATCTTGATTCAAGTTATGGAACTTCAACTTCTCCCCCATCATTTTCTAATGTTTCTGAAAATAAAAATACTAATACTTCAGCTACTTCTGTAGCTCCTTCAGAAAAAAATAAGGAATGGAGAAAATCCTCAATAGGATTTGATAAAGGAGTTTCAACACAAACTCCGCAAGTACCAGAACAATATCAGGAACAGCAACCAGCTTCACAAAATACACAACAGCAAAATGAAAATGACACAGATCAGAATAAACAAAAGTCAAAGTCCTTATTCCTGAAGCAGAAACAGGACAGCTTCTATTCGACTAATTTAAAAAATCCTGCAATAGGGAAATATGAGTTAAAGACAGGAAGCTTTATTCCAGCCGTTCTTGTAACAGCAATTAATTCTGATTTACCGGGAGATGTGATTGCACAAGTTAGAGAAAATGTTTATGACTATCGTACTGGAAAAAATATTTTGATTCCTATGGGTACAAAAATAATTGGAAAATATGACAGTAGTATAACATATGGACAGAACAGAGTTTTATTGATATGGCAAAGACTAGTATTTCCAAATGGCTCAACACTTGTGCTTGATAATATGCAGGGAGTTGATTTGTTAGGTAATGCAGGATTGAAAGGAAAAACTAACAACCATTTTTGGAAACTTATGAGAAGTGTGTTACTATCCTCTGCTATAAATATAGCTTCAGGATCACTTGAAGGTCTAAATGTAAATATTGAGACTGGAAGCAGGTCAAGAGTGAATATTGGTACAGGTGTTTCAGATGCTGCACAGAATATTAGAAGTATCGGGGAAAGAATCATTGAAAAAGATTTAAACAGACAGCCTACAATTGAAATAAGGAGAGGTAAAAAATTTAATATCTTTGTAAGCAAGGATATAATTTTATCTCCATATAGGAAATAATTATGGATAAAAAATACAAGTCGCTTAGAAATACGAAGCCTGTAAAGTGGATTTTTTCAATAATGATGTTCATTTTGGTAAATATAACAGGTTTAATGGTAATATCAACAAACTATATGGAAGAACTGGAAAAAGTTAATAACTATGCAACTTTTGCAAAAATACGTAGATTAATAAAACCAGTAATTATTGGGAAAAAGAATCAGTATATGTACCTTCCGTCTGGGAACTGGGAAATAGTAATGAAAAAAACTCCTAGATTAACTTCACAGTTTCAATTAGGTATGTGCTTTATATTTGTTGGCTCGTTAGTTATTTTGACAATGCCTTACTGGAAAAAAAAGAAACTGAAATCACACGGAGAGGCTGAATTTGGAACGTATGATGATTTGAAAAAAAATAAGAAAAAGCCGTCAGATATAGATTTTTTAAGCGGCAATGAAAATGGTTTTGTTATTGGTTATGTAAAAACTTTATCAGGAAAATTAAAATTGCTTTATGACACGTCAATGATACATATTGCCCTATTTTTGCCAACAAGAGGAGGAAAGGGTGTAGGATACATTATTCCAAGCCTTGTTGCAGGATTAAAAGAAAGGTCAACTTTTATTTCTGACATAAAAAAGGAAAATTACGAACTTACAAGTTGGTACAGAGCAAAGATACTAAAACATAGAATATTAAAATTTGAACCAATGAGTGAACTTTCAAATAGCTATAACTTTTTATCAGAAGTAAGATATGGAACAAATTATGAGATTGAAGATTGCAGAATAATTGGAACAATGATTGTTGGGGAAGATGAGAGCAAGGATCCGTTTTGGGGAGACAGTGCAAAAGATACAATTTCTACTTTAACTGGTTATGTTCATTACAGAGAAGTAAGCAATCGTCCTGAAGAAGATCCTGATATAACAGATGTTAGAGTTTCACTAAACGATGTAATATCAATAATCACTAATACTGAAAATTCTTTGTATAGAATGTTTGCAAAATATCTTGGAAAGCCTATGGAAGAAGATGAATACGAGGATGAAATGTCAAAAGATTTTATTCTAAAGAAAAAAACAGTTGAAAGGCTTAGGAAAATATATACTGATGATGAATCAATTAAAGCATTAAACAAAGGATTGCACCCCTTTGTTGCAAAACAGTTTGGATATTTATTACAAAATACAGGAGAAAATACATTTAAGTCTATCACATCAACAGCAAAGACTAAATTACAGGTATTTGAAATTCCTTCGGTCGTAAAAAATATAGGAAAGTCTGATTTTAGGGCATTGGACTTGGTTAATAGTGATAAGCCTGTGGATTTATATTTTGTAATAAAACCAAAAGATATAGATTTATTAGCTCCATTAGTACGGATAATGTATATTCAGCTGACAAATTTATTAATGGAAAGTTTAAGCAAGAAAAATTTCAACATAATATTTTTAATGGATGAACTGAATGCTTATGGCAGGATGAAACCTCTTGTAAAAGGCTTGGGATACTATGCAGGATTTGGAATAAAGATGGTTGGAATATTTCAGGGACTTGATCAGTTAAATTCAACATACGATAAACAGGGGAAAGAGGTGTTGAATGGATGTCAAATTCAAGTATTTGGTAGACCAAACGATGAAGCTGCGCCTGACTATATTTCAAAGACACTTGGTAAAGAAACAATCAGGGTAAAAAGTAGAAATATTGGGCTAAAAGGGGGAGGAAATGTTTCAGAGCAGGGAAAGGATTTATTAAGTCCTTCAGAAATAAGACTGCTGCCTGATAGAAAGGCAGTTGTAATTACGGGATATAAAAAACCTTTATTATTAGATAAGCTCTATTACTACGAATATCCTGAACTGCTAAAAAGGACACAGCACCAGCCAGTATTCTTTAAGGACGGATATGTAATATTTGAAGCAATGAAGGGGATGTATGAATATGAGCATACATTTAGGATGAAAGAAGAAGATTTTTACGATGATATAAAATATGAAAAAATTATTGAAAAGGCAAGAAAAAAGTATAAATCAGAAAAATAGGATAGGGGGATATATGGAGACAATTAACAGTTCAGATGAAATAGTAAAGAAAAGAAGAAAAGCTAGAGAAAAAAATTATACTGAAAGAATAAAAAGAAATAAAGAAAAAATTGCCAAACTGGAGAAAATAATAGTTAATTCTCAAAAGGAAATTGAAAAAATTGAACAGGAAAATACAGCTATCTTAAGAGAAATTTTAGAAAAATCAGGTGTAGAAAACAAGCTTCTGAAAATCATAATTGAAAGTCCAAGTAATGATGAAACTACTAAAAAAATGAAGGAACTGGCTAAAGTATTATGACAGAAAGTGAAAAATATGAACTGCAAAAGCAAACACAGATAGATTTTGTAAATGAAAGGTTGTCAGCACTGAAAGAATATATGGAAGATGACGATATTACTGAAATAATGCTAAATCCCGATGGATATGTATGGGTGGAATCATATGAAAGGGGAATGTATAAGACAAATACATATCTGAATGAGATGGAAGGATATAAAATTATTCAAGTATTGGCTTCATACAACTCAAAGATAATTTCTGAAAAAAATCCAAGACTTTCTGGAAATTTGCCAAATTCTGACAGATTTCAGGGAGCTGCAAAAGGAATTACTAAAGGGATTCCAATATTTACAATAAGGAAAAGACCTAAAAAAATATTTACGCTTGATGACTATTTAGCAATGGGTTCAATTACAGAATTTCAGAAAAATTTTCTTACAGAAGCCATTTTAGGTAAAAAGAATATAGTTGTATCGGGTGGAACTGGTACAGGAAAGACAACATTTACTAATGCTCTTGTTGATTATTTAAAGCAAGTTGACAGAATTAGGAATACTGTTGAAAGAATATACATTATTGAAGAAGTTGAAGAAATTATTTGTGATAAGGAAAATGTGTTAAGAGTTTTTGTAACTGAAGATGTTTCTGCATTGGAATTATCAAAAGATGCACTTAGACACAGACCTGATAGAATTATTCAAGGAGAACTTAGATATGGAGAAGAAGCTGAGGAGATACTTAAAAACTGGAATACTGGTCATAGTGGAGGATTTACAACAGTCCATTCGGATGGTGCAGAAGAAACTTTGGAAAGACTGGAAGAACTATTAATGGAAGTTGACAGGAATCCAAGACAGCCACTTATAGGGCGTTCCGTAGATGTAATTGTAAATATCATAAGAATAACTGAAAATGGTAAAACTGTAAGAAAGGTAAATAAGATAATCAAAGTGAATGGTTTTAACAAAAAGACAAAAGAATATGAAATTGAGGAGGTAGGATATGAAGCTGAAGGTTTATAAGTCTTTACTGGATGTGAAGATGATAATGGGGCTGCCATATAAAATTTTTATATCGCTAGTGTTATTCACAGGAATCATATTTTTAATATTCAGGCATTGGATAATTTTTATACCAGCAGGAACAATATATATTCTGTGTGCAGTTATGTCGGTAAGGGATCCAATGACATTGGAACTGATAATGGAGCATTATAAAACTGAAAGATATTTAAATCCTTAAGCGAAAAGAAAAAATATTGAAAGGGAAATAATTGAAATGAAAGAAAAAATTATGAATTTTTTAGAAGAAAGAACAAAAAATAAAGTCGGATATACTACATTAAGCAGAAATCAGATAATGGAAAAGCTAGGAATAAAAGAAGAAGAAAAGTTTAATGAAGCATTTAAGGAATTAGTACAGGATAATAAAATATTTTTTCACCATTCAACAGAAGAAAAAATAAATTATGATGGTTCTATATTTGAAGCTCATAAAATAAAATATTTTACCAATAAGGATAAATCACTTGAATTTAAAGATAACTATGAAAAAAAACTAGAAGAAGCAGCGGATAAAATAAAAGAAACAGAAAAAGTGAACAGAGAAAAGCTTTCAACGTTATCAGGTAATGCAAAATTAATTTACAATACATACAAAGAAAATTTAGGAAACTTAGCATACCTTGACTCAAAATCAGTCAGAGAAAAAACAGGACTAGAATTTAAAGATTTTGTAGCCGCACAAAAAGAATTATCAGCAAATAAAGTATTATTTACAACAAAAATATCTAAAAGCAATGAAGAAAAATTCGTATTAATAGATAGAGGAAACATCTTAAGCAAAGTTCTCAAAAGAGAAGAAATCAAAGAAAATATTAAAGGGAATCAGAATAAAAAAAATTATAAAAATAAAGAAAAGGAAAGATAGAATGGGGAAAACACTTAATAACTACAAAAATTCATTTATTTATCATATCCCTTGGGACTTTCTTCTCAATGACTTTATTCTTGTTAATAAAAATATGGGGTTTCAAGTAACTCTGAAAGTGAGAAATCACGACTTAGATTTTTTTACTGAGGAAGAAGTGAACTTAAAAATATTGCAGTATAACAATGCAATAAAGAAACTGCCTGACAATTTTATTGTTCATTATGAAGTTCAGAGAAAGAAGTCAAGAGGATATATTGAAACAGAGATTAACGATAACTTTATTCCGACAGTTCTTATGGAAAAAGAAAGAAAAGATTTATTTTCAAAAGGAGAATATTTTAAATGTGATTACTATATAACATTGACGTATTTGATAGCAGAAGATGCTGAAAATAAGATAAATTCATTGCTAGCAAATAAAAAGGAAGACGATTCAGAAGAAAAGATGGCGGAAGAAGTAGAAAGGGAATTAAAAATATTCAGGCAAAAAGTAGCCTCGTTCATTGCTTTATTAAAATATGCTACAACAAGCATTGAAGTTTTGCAAGGCGACGAACTTATGGCATATATGTACTCCACAGTAAATGCTGAGTTTCCTGAAAAGAAAAAAATGCCGAAATCTTCTCTATACCCAATTGATCAATATTTATCAAATTCAAGTTTTGAAAATGGAAAAGATACAAAAATACAAAGATTGACTAAGGCAAAGCATTTAAGGACAATCTCAATTAATTTATTTCCTGATGACATAGAGTCAAGAGTTTTAAAAAAGCTTGAAAGTCTGGACTTTGAATTTAGAATGTCAGCAAGGTATATTATTCTTTCACCAAATGAAGCAAAAAAGATGTTAAAAAACTTCTTTATTTTTCATCAGGGAAAACAGAAGAACTTTGGGCAGTATATAACGGAAGCCATAACTAAAAAGCCTTCATTTAATATTGATGAGCTGGAACTAGCAAAAACAGAAGAGGCAAAAATGGCTTTAAATGAATTTAAGGAAGGTGGAATAAATTATGGCTATTACACATTTACCATAATACTTGCTGATGAAGATTTAAAAAGGCTTGAGGACAATGCACTTAAAATAGTAACAATATTTGATGAACAGGATTTTACTTGCTCGATTGACAAGTACAATATTTTCCCCTCATATTTAGGGGCTATTCCGGGAAATGTGAAGGCAAATATAAGAAAATATCCAATAAATTCAATGCTTTTAAGCTGTCTTTTTCCTACTTCATCGCTGTATCGTGGAGAGGAAGTAAATGAATTTTTTAGGGATAAGAAAAATATTACAGGAGTTCCGCTTATGATGACTAAAACAGATTTGAATGATATATTTTACTTTAATCTTCATATAAAGGATGCGGCACATACGCTAATAGCAGGTCCAACAAGGTCTGGAAAGTCTGTATTACTAGGTATGATAACAGCTGAACTAAAAAAATATTCAAACGCCCAGGTATTCTTTTTTGATAAAGGTGGTTCGATACGTGTCTTGACTGCCTGTATGGGTGGAAAATTTTATGACTTGGGAAAAGGCGGAGATAATGATTTGGCATTTCAGCCACTTGCAAATATACATATTGAAACAGAAAGAGCATTTGCAAGCAACTGGATAATTTCCCTTCTTCAGCAGGAAAATGTAATTGTAACGCCTGATATGAAAAGTACAATTTGGGAAACACTTACTACTCTTGCAAACGATCCGCCTAACAGGAGAACAATGACAAATTTTGCATTTACAGTTATGAACAAGGAAATTCAGCAAGCACTTGAACCATATACAAATATAGGTTCATATGGAAAATATTTCGATAATAATGAGGATAATTTTTCAGACTCAAACTGGCAGGTATTTGAAATGGGAAGAATAATAGAAGATCCAAAAGCGACAGCTCCCATATTAAGCTATCTGTTTCATAGAATAGAAGTGGAAAAATTAACCAAAGATTATCTGACTGCAATCGTAGTTGATGAGGCTTGGTTTGCAATGGAAAACGAAAGTTTCAGGCTTAAATTCAATGACTGGCTTAGAACCCTTGCAAAACTGAATGCCTTTATAATCTTTGCAACACAGTCGCTTGATGAAATTGCAAAATCTGAAATAACGCCTGCAATAGTTGATGGATGCAAGACAAAAATACTTCTTCCCTCTCCACAGGCAAAGAATTACTGGAAAGAACTTTATTCAAAATTTGGCTTAAATACAATAGAAATTGAAAAAGTTGCACGAGGGGAAATGCAGAAACAATATTTTTATAAAAGTGATCTCGGATCAAGGGAATTTGAAATGGATTTAGGGAAAATTGAACTGGCTTATGTAGGTTCTGCAAGTTCAACTGATCAGATAAAAATACAGGAAATATGTGCAGAAACAAATGATTTAAAGGAAATTAACTTAAAATGGCTAGAATACAAATTAGGTAAAAATAGTCAGGAATTTAGAAGGTGCAAGGAAATTATACAGGGAGGTAACTAAAATGAAAAAAATAATATTCTTTTTAATGACAATGACAATCATATCAGTAAATTCGTTTTCAGGAATACTTGGAGGAGGCAGTGGGGCTTCTGATTACTGGCAGATGAAAACATATTTTGAAAGTGTGGCAATCAATGCACAGACACTAAAAAGCCTGAATGCACAGTTAAAGGAGATAGAAAGACAGATTGAGCTTTCAAAGAAACTGCCTGAAGCCTATCTAAAAAAATATATAAGCCAGTATGATGACACGATAAAGACATTAGTTAGAATAACAAATACCACAAAATCAACATTAAGGGACGCAAAAAGAGCTGAACTATGGTTTAAAGATGTTTATGCCGATGCTAATAACAGACAGTATATGGCTCTTCTTGACAGATTTACAAACACGCTTGATAGTCTTTCAAGGGACGCAATGAAGTCAGGCTCTATGAATGAAGTGGCCATGAAAAAAACATCGGATAATGCAAGGATACTTATAAGAAAAACTCACGAGGCAAAAAATCCACAACAAGTATTGGAAGTGCTATCACAATGGAGTGCCAATCTGTCAGTACAGATGAATGCAATAGCCGATATGATTTCGACTACAAATAGACTTGACGCATTAAAGGCGGCTGAAGAAGTGCAGGCAAGAAGGGAAGCTCAAAAAAGAAGTGAATATACAAAAAACAGTTTAAACAATCATATAAAGGCAATGGAAAATGAAGTGAAGAAACATAAGAAATAAGGAGGAGAAATAATTGGCGGCGGCAAATTTTCAATTTGATACGGCACTGATTGAACCAATAATCAGTATGCTTGATACAGGAATGACAACTTTAATGGTTGTAATATTGACACTTGCCTCATCATTTGCTGTGCTGGACTTATCATTTACAGCCTTCTTTAACTGGTCGGAGAACATAGGCAATACACTTGTCGAAACTATAAAAAAACTTGTAAGATATGCACTTACTTTTGGACTTATAAAAATGTACAAGGAACTGCTGGATATGGCATATAAACTATTTTCCGATATAGGAAATTTATTTGGAGAAGGGCTGGGAAGTCCGTTAAAAGTGCAGAGTATTTGGGATAAGTTATGGGAGGAATTAAGCAAGTTTTTAAGTATAGGCTTAAAGTTTCAAGATTTTTGGGCTATCTTATACTTTGTTTTATTTATTATTGGATTCGTATTTTTAGTGTTTATAATATCAACAATAACAATAGCGATAATACAGTTCCATGTAGTTGGAAAATTGGCAATAATATATCTTGCTTGTCTACCGCTTGACGCTTTGAGCGATATAGGTAGAAAAACTTTAGGAGCAATAGTTGGTTCAGGTACTCAGCTGATGGTTGCGGTTGCACTTTCATCTATGGGAATAAAAATATTAAAATCTTATCCTATTCCTGAAAACATAGGGGCAGAAAATAACGAGCCTCATACGATAATTATGTGGCTCGCAGTATTCATAGCAATTTCATTTTTAATAAAGAACTATCAGAGCATAGCTTCCCTAATTTTATATGGACAAGGCGGATTAAATGGCTCACAGTTTGGTAATTTTACTGGAAATGTTGTTAGTGCAGGAGGCTCGGCTGTAGGAGGAGTTACATCTTTACTTGGAAGTGCGGCAGTTGGTGGACTAGGTGCCGCAGTTGGTGCAGTTGCTGGCGGAGTGTCTACTGGAGGAGCAGGAGCAATAGCAGGTATGAAGACAGGAGCAAAGATAGGCTCTAAAATAGGAAAATATCCTGGAAATCTGACTGCTTCGGCTGCTGAAAATGCAGGAAAAGCAATAAAAGTAATGACAATGGACTTTGATCCGATTGCTTCAGGCAGAAAAGTAAAAAATATGGCCAGCGATGGAATTAAAAAATTTATGGGCAATAAAAAAGATGATAAGAAGGATACCGGAGAAAATAAATCACAGGAAACAGAAAATACAAACAGTAAAAATCAAAATTCTCAAAATGCAAATAAAGTAAATGAAGAAAATAAATCAGGAAATGCGGATAGAACAGCCGATACAAAAGAGGCTGAAGAAAAGATGAGAAGTGATAACAGCAAGACAGCTTCGAATAAGGATTCTCAAAAACAGACAAATGAAGGAAATAAAGACACACAAAAACATTCAGAAAATACAAAAACAAAAGAAACTGAGAATAGTAACAACGAGACTTTTGCAGAATCTGAAATGAGGAGAGAAAAGAACAGCAAGGAATAAAATATGTAAGGACAATGACAATAGAATATTAATCTAGTCTTAAAAAATTCAGATTGAAAAAACTATTAGATGTGATATAATATTATTGTAAAAATAGAAATTTAAAAGAGGTGATAAGAATGGCAACTTCAAGTTTTACAACAGAATTAAAATTTGATACAGAGGAAAAAGTTTCATCATTTTTAGAAGCTATTGAAAATGCAAAAAATAATAAACCACTAGATGTAGATGTAAAATATGAATTTATTAAAGGGAATGATATTAAAAAATTTTTTGAAGAAACTTCTGAAAAGAAAGGAGAATAATGAAATTTACTACGTTTTCTTTAACAGAGTTATTATCACAAATTGGAGAAGATAAAATTCGTAATAAATTAAAAGGATTTAGAAGTAAAGACAAAGACATTGAAAATTTTTTGATAAATAAGGCTATTTTCTTTGAAAAAATTTCGATTTCTTCAACATATTTAATTTTTAATTCTGAAAAAGAATTAGCAGGCTATTTTTCCATAGCAAATAGAAGTTTAATACTTCAAAAGGAAGATTTAGATATAATTTCAAAAACTTTAAAAAAAAGATTAACTAAAAGTGCTTCTGAAAATAAATCAGGTGATTATGTAATTAATAGTTTTCTTTTAGGTCAAGTTGGTAAAAACTTTAATTTAGAGAAAAATAATTTAACAGGAAATGAAATTTTAAAAATTGCGTATGAGTTATTGTTAGAAATCAGACAGAAAATTAGAGTAAAATTTATTTGGCTTGAATGTCAAAATAATGAAAAAATCTTGAATTTTTACCAAAATTTTGGATTTTCTAAAATAGATAATTTTATTTCTGAAAGTGGCTATAATGTAATGATAATGGAATTAAAATAAATTAATACAATAGTTTAAATGATGCAAAAAAAATGTATGGTGTAAAAGATATTGTCAATATAAGAATATAAATTTTTCCTATATGATTATGAAACTTCAAAAGATCAGAAAATTTATATTTTTAGATTAAATTCATAAAACTGGAGAATGATAGGTATAAAATCAGAAATTAACACGGATGTTCTTGATATAATAGAATTTGATTTTGATTTCTGCACATAATCACAGAAAGTAATAATAAATGTAAAAATCAGATAAAAAATTAAATAAGTTACTTTAACTTTAAGATGTGAAAGATAAAAATCAGATAAAAAATTAAATAAGTTACTTTAACTTTAAGATGTGAAAGACTAGATTAAAATTCTAGTCTTTTTTTGTGCTTTTTTAGAAAGGAGAATTAAAAGAAATATGAAAAAAATTGTAATTATCTTTTTTTTTGTTTTTAGTTTTATAACAATTTCTGCTGGAAACAATGTTTCATCCACAAAATCATCATTATTAGTAGATTGGGACAATATTCAAAATGAATTTGTACAAATGATAAATAGTGGGATAGAAAAGATGATACCTGGATTATTAGTTCTGTTAAGTGTACTCACAGTTCTTGAAATAATGTGGGTTTTATATGGCTATGTAGTAAAAAATGTGTTGGAAAATTTATGGATGTCCTTGTTAAGAATAATGATAAGATTTTCAATACTGGCATACGTTATATCTAATGCAATTTCTTTAATTGATATGGGATATGGAATATTTTCTGGAATTGGCTCATATTTTATGGGAAACAGCGGAGGAACTGTAACTTTAAATAGTATATGGGCAATAGCTGGAAGGGAAACAGGAAAAATTTTAAAAATTATTAATGAATCAAACTTTAATTTTTTTAATATTATTACTGATTCAAAGCTATTTTTTGAAGAACTTGGGAAAATGCTGCTGTTAATAGGGGTTATTATTCTTGTGTATTATTTTGTAGTAAGAATAATATTTGAAATGATGATGGCAGTATTGCAGTTTAGAATGGCTTTGGGCTTATCTTGGGTATTTTTGCCTTTTGATGTAAATTCGATTACAAAAAGAGATTTAGGAAATAAAGCATTGACAACGCTATTTCTCACAGGAAGTAAAATAGTTGTAATAATGGCACTGGGAGGAATAGTATTTAAAAACTTGGATATGGCAGGATTTGGGGAAGTCACTTTTAAGGAATTGAAATATGAAACTATATTTTTATTTATTACAGTAGGAATGGTAATGGCTTTTGTAATGAATGAGGCAGACAAGATAACAACGACACTTGCCAGAGGAAATTAAAAAGTGGGAGGAAATTGTGGATATACGAACTAGAAGATTTAATTTGATAATGCTTTCTACATCAATATTTCTTGCCATAATATTTACAGGACTGCATATATTGTCGAAAATTTATGTAATAAATGTAACGCCATCAATTCCTTTGGGAATATATAAATTGGAAAAATTTGATGGAGTATTGAAAAAGGGAGATTTAGTTGTTTATGAGGTAGATGATAAATATAAAAATTTGACAAGTATAAAAAGGACAATGTTTAAATCGGTAAAGCCTGTTGCTGCATTTTATGAGGATAAAGTTGAAATAAAAGATAATCGGATATATGTAAATGGTGAAGATTACGGAGAAATATTTTCCAAAGTATCATCTAATTTCAATGGAAAAATGAAGGAAGATGAAGTTTTAACATTATCTAAAGTCAGGGGGACATTTGATGGAAGATATTATGGTGCAATAAAGAAGTCAAAAATAGAGAAAAAAGCAAGGTTGATATATGAGTTTAGAATATGAAGATAAGATGATTAAATTAAAATCTAATGAAAAAAAGAAAATTGAAATACATAAGAAAATAGTCAAGACAGATGAAAGAATAAGGGAAATTAGAAGAGAAATAGCAAATGATACAAGAAGGCTAAATACATCGGAAAAAAATGAGAAATGGAAGCAAAGGACAAGAAAACTGATTGAAATGGGAGTTCTGCTTGAAATTGCGGATATTTTAAATGAAGATAAGGCAACATTACTAGGATATTTTATGAAATTTCAGTTTTTAAGTAAAGAGGAAATTAAAGATTGTAAAATTATGGGCGGTGAAGAGTTTCAGATGAGAGAAGAAAAGAAGCAGATGTTAAAACGAAAATTGGAGAAAAAAGATGGGTTTAGATAATTTGAAAGAAATGATGAAAAATGATGGATTTTTTCCTATAGAAAGTGAAGATTTCGAAGAAACGGAGCAAAAAGAAACTAACAAAGTAATGGAACTTCAAGGCGACGAATTAAAAGAAAGGGTGAAATTAGAAAAACTAGAAATTAAAGCTGAACTTGCTGAGGAACTTGAGCAATTCATACACGACGAGGAAAGGAAATATAATCAGGAAAAGAGGAGAATCGAGAGTGAGTATGATGAAAAAATTTATCAGTTGGAACAGCAGCAGAAAAAAATTTATCGAGATAGGAGAGAAAAGCTATATGAAACGGAAGACGCTTTAAAAATTAGAGAAAATGAAATTGATGTGGAAATACAGAAATTGGATGAAAAAGTAACTGAGAGGGAAAATGAATTAAAAAAGTTGAATGAAGAAATAGATAGAAAGTTGGGATTTAAAGAATATCTAAATGAAAACGACTTTATATACAGAAATAAGTTAGAAGCTGTATTGATACTGAGAAAATTGAAAAATAAAAGAATAAAGATAATGAGCAGAATAGAATACGACACTGTTTTTAAAAATATTATTGGAGGAGTGAATGAACTGATAAAAATGAATAATTTGATAATAGATTACAAAAAATTTTTAAAAGGACAGGAAACAAAAAAGAGATAAAATTTTAATTAATAAGAAAGGGCTAGAATAATGTTGTTGAGTGTGTTTCAAAAAAATGAAAAAAAAGACTATTTGAAAAGAATAGGAGTAAAATTTTCTAAAGATGAAAAACAGGAAATAAAGAAAATGATAAAATCAAACTTGACTCTTGAACAGTTTAAATTATGTGTAACACCTGTACTTAATGAGGAAATATTGAAAAAAAGAGCTGAAAATAACTTGGATGATAGCAAATGGGAAAAACTTGTGATGAAAAAGCTGGATGTAAATCAGATGAAAGAAATTAGGAAAGGATTTGAAAAAGGGTTATCTGAAGAGGATGTTGAGCTATATGTAAAAAGTGGATATGACAGCAAAACAATGGAAAAAATAAGGAATATGCTTGAAAAAGATAAAAATAATGAGTATCTTCGAGAATATCTAATGTTAAAGGATAAAAAGGAAATAAAATCAATTACTAATGAAAAATTGGAAAAATATATTGAGGAAAGCAAAATGAATGAACTTAGAAACAAGGCTGATAAAATGGAAAAATGGTATGAAGCCTCAATATATGCAGGAAAAAATACATTTAAATATTATTCTTCAGAGAAAATAAGAGATGATGAAAAATATGTTATGAAAAAAGTCAAAGAAAATGGAAAAAATCTTGAATATGCAAGTGAAAGGCTTAAAAATAACAGGGATTTAGTTTTGGAAGCAGTGAAACAAGACGGACGGGCTTTACAATTTGCAAGTGAGGAATTGAAAAATGATAAGGAAATAGTAATGGAATCTGTAAAAAATTACCCTAATTCTTACCAATATGCAAGTTCCAAAATGCAAAAGGATGAAGATGTCGTAACGGAAGTTTTAAAAAGAAATGAAGACGCTCTAAGTTATGGAGATGAAAATATTAAGCAGGAAATAGAGGAAATTAAGGAAAAATACAAGGACAGTGATTTTGATAGATTGACAGATAGGGAAGAAAAATTTGTATACGGAACAAATCCATATTCAAAAGATACTGATTTGGATGGAAAGACCGATTATGAGGAAATAAAGATAAATTATACAAATCCGAAAATAAAAAGCAAGAATATTGAAATTGAAAGATAGCAAAGGAGATGACTATAAATGAAAAAGTGTATATTGCTTCTTATGATAGTTTCAAAAATTTTATTTTCTGGCGGAGAAATAAGTTTTGAAAAACAGAAAGAAAAAGTTGAGCAGGAAAGAATTGAAAAATTGAAAATGCAAACTGATAGTAGTGCTGACAAAAGTAAAGAATTAAACAGTTCACCTAAAGAAGATACAAGTAATATTCAATCACAAAGCAACAGATTATTTTATGATGATAAGTTTGTAAAAAAAGTTAATAATATTTCTCATATTCAAAAAAATATTGGGAGTAGAAAACTTATTGAATATATTAAAACACAGAACAGTAGGCTGAATGAAAATGAAATACAAAATATACTTGGCTATGTTTTCAAATATAGCAAGGAGTATAACTTTAATCCATATTTAGTTTTAGCAGTTATGAATACTGAAAGCCATTTTAATCATTCAACAGTATCAAGTGCTGGAGCAAGAGGACTTATGCAGTTAATGCCTTTTAATTTTAAGGAATTTGGAGTGGATAACAGCATATCAGGAAATATAAAGGGTGGTGTGCTGCATTTAAAAAGAGATTACGAAAAAACTGGAAGTGTTTCAAAAATGCTGGTCTGCTATAATGCAGGATGTGGAAGATTAACAAACAATGCTTGGAAAAGAATAAAGGAAACAAGGGAATATATACCAAAGGTAATTCAGAAATATAATAAAATAATAAACTTATAACTATATTTTCTCGCACGTGAGAAAATTAAAATTAGGTCAGTAGCTTTTTTCATTACATGAGTTTTGAAAAAAACGCTGAGCAGCAAAAAACAATAAAATTTGTAAAACAAGATTTAAAGGAGTGAAAAATTTATGTTTAACAATACCAAAAAAATTTTAACTGGAGTGTTTATTATTTCTTCTCTGTCTTTTTCTAAAGGCAAGATTAATTTTCAAAAACAACTGATGATTGAAAATGAAAAAAAAATAGAAATAACTGAAAATGATATAAAAGATAGTACATATAAAAATAATAGAGATAAAGAAGAGAAAATAAGATATAAAATTGTAGAATTTGCAAAAACTCAGATTGGAAAGCCTTATGTATATGGTGCAACTGGAAACAATAGCTTTGACTGCTCCAGCTTTGTACAATATGTGATTAAGAGAACACTAGGAATTACAATTCCACGTGTTTCAGCAGAACAATCAGTATTTAAGCCAAAATTACATAACAACATTAAAAAAGGAGATTTATTATTTTTTGAAACTTTAGGAAAAGGTAGAATTTCACATGTCGGGATGTATATTGGGAATAGACAGTTTATACATGCCAGTTCAAAAAGCAAAAGAGTAACTGTATCAGACTTTACTGGATTTTATCAGGATAAGTTTAGATGGGCAGTGTCAGTTATATAAATGTGAAGGAGATAGTATGGAAAGTAAGGTAATTCAACAATTTTTAGGAGAAATTGATGGTGTGGAATTTGACAAGGAAAATGTATATTATTCATCAGAACATATTTTATCAAAAATAGAAGAAAAATTTGGGAATGTATATAACAAAGAATTTGTAAAAGAATTGAGAGATACAATTAATACTTTAAATTTAAAATATGATGAGTTTAGTTTTGATACTTTGGAACATGATTTTAGTGATTGTATAGAGGAAGCTGATAAATTTAAAAATGTAGAATTTATGTATTACGGAGATGATTGGAAAATTGAAATATTAAATGAAGGGATAAAGAATAATGAGTATTTAAAAACTGAGAAAGAGAAAAATAAAAATGAAAACCAAAAGCAAAGTTTTTCTAAAAGTTTTCGGAATACTGATGACAAAGATTTAGAGAGATAAATGTAAAAGGAAGAAAATATGAAAAAATTAATAATAGCAGAAAAGCCAAGTCTTGCACGTAATATTGCAAGTGCATTGGATATCAGAGTTAATAAAGAGGGATATATGGAAAACGAAAAATATATTGTTTCTTGGGCTTTTGGGCATTTGTTTAAATTAAGGGATGTTGATGGATATGTTGGAGAAAAGAGGAAATGGAGTGAAGTTAAACTGCCATTTTTCCCTAAAGAGTTTGAATTTGAATTAAAAAATGATTCGGGAATAAAGAAACAGTATAAGATATTAAAAAACCTTATTAACAGCAAGGAAGTTGATGAGATAGTAAATGCAGGAGATGCAGACAGAGAAGGGCAAATTATAGTGGATATTATTATCAATGCCATAAAAACTGATAAGAAGATAAAAAGATTGTGGCTTCCTGAACAAACTGAAGAAACTATAAGAAAAGCCATAAATAATCTTGAAGATAATTTTAAATATAAAAATTTACATAATGAAGGACTTGCAAGGACATATATGGACTGGCTTATGGGAATCAATCTTACAAGGTATATTTCATTAAAGTCAAATATGCTTTTTCCAGTCGGGCGTGTTCTTATTCCAGTTATAAAATATATTTATGATAGAGATTTGACAATTAAAAATTTCATTCCTGAAAAATATTTTACTATTGAAAACGAAACTATGTGTAATGGAACTTTATTAAAACTTATTTGTGATAAAAAATACAATCTTTTAGAACTTGAAAAAGCTAAAAGTTATTCGTATGAGTTAAATAGAAATAAAGGGATTGTGAAAGATATAATTGAAAAGGAAATTATTCTTAATCCTCCAAAACTTTTTTCACTTTCAAAATTACAAAGTAAATTGTCGAAGGAAAATAAAATAAGTTTTGCAAAATCTCTTGAAACTATACAAAAGCTCTATGAAAAGGGATTTATTACATATCCTAGAACAAATACCGAATATCTTGCAGAAGAGGAAAAAGATAAGGTGAAAGAACTTATAAAATTATATAGTGATTATAGATTGGAATTTAAAGATAGTAAAAAAATATTTGACAGCAGCAAGATTGAGAGTCATAGTGCAGTAATGCCAACTTTAAAAATTCCTGATATGAATAGTTTGAATTTGGAAGAAAAGATAATTTTTGAAACAATAAGAAATAGATTTATCTCTAACTTTTTGAAGGAGCAAACTATAATCAATCAAACTGAAATAAAGATTGCTGTGAGAAATGAAATATTTAATTTAAAAGGAAAATCAATAAAGCAGGAAGGATTTTTAAAATATGAAAATCAGAAGATAGATAATAAGTTGCCATATTTTGAAATTAATCAGAAAATTGATGTTGATTTTAAAGTTGTTGATAAATTAACCGTTCCTCCTAAAAAAATTACTGAGGAAAATTTGAGTAATTATTTAAAAAATCCTTTCAGAAATGAAAAAAATCAGGAAAATGAAGATGATACACAGGAATATAGAGAAATAATGAAAGGTATAGAGATTGGCACGGAGGCAACTAGAACAGGGATAATTGAAAATGCTAAGAAATATGGATATATTACTTCTGAAAAACAGAATTTTAGTATAACTGAAAAGGGGATAAAGTTAATTGAGTTGCTGGATTTACTCCATATTAATCTTTATGTGGAAAAGACTGTTGAGTTTTCTATGCTTCAGAAAGATATTTATAATAACAGAAAAAATATAAATGATATTATTGAAAAAACTAAAAGTGAGTTACAAAATATAATAAATCAAGATATAGAAGTTGAAAAACTTGAAAAAGAAATGGAAGTTATTGGAAAATGTCCTAAATGCAACAGCAATATTTATGAGAACAGTAAAAGTTACTATTGCAGTAATTATAAGAATGGATGTAAAACATCTCTTTGGAAAGAAGCAAATTATTTTGGACAAAAAATAAAGATAAGTAAGGATAATGCAAAAAAATTATTAAGTGGGGAACAGGTTGTATTTAAGATAAAAAGCAAAAGCGGAAAGGAATATAATGCACATTTTGGAATAGAGATAAATGGAGATTATTTGAACTTGCAAAGAAAAGATTTTATAAAAATAGAAAAATGATAATTAAAATTTGAACTTGCCAAATTTTATATTAGGGGGAAGAAATGGGGTATAAGATTCAAAATGTATTAGAAAATGCACATAAAAAGATAAATGAAGATTTTAGTGAATATATTAACTATCTTCATGTCGTAGGAAACAATTATAAATACTCTGCATTGGATCAGTTAAATATATTTTTTATTCGTCCTGAAGCTGTAGCCTGTGCAGAATATGACTTTTGGAAAGAAAACTTTAACAGAGTTGTAGAAAGAAATCAGAAGGGAATACCTGTATATAATATAAGAAATGGAGAAAAGAATGTCAGGTATATTTTTGATGTTACACAGACAGTATCTTTAGATAAAAGAAATGATGAAAAACCTAGATTATGGGAATTTAATAATAGAACTCATAAGGATGTTTTTGAAAGAATGACAGGAAAATCAGATTTTGAAGAAGCACAAATGGAACTTATAAACCAGACAATGCTTGAAAACAGCAAATTAGACACTTTTAACTACAAGGATACAGAAGTTCTTGAAAGTTTTATCAAAAAATCTGTTTTAATCGCACTTGATCAAAGGATGGGAATTAATAAAAAGGATATATTTAATGAAAAGGAAAAAGAGATTTATTCCTTGTTTTCAGATTTTAGAACTATGGAATTAATATCATTAGAAATATCTAATGTAGCTAAAAAAGTTTTAATTAAAGTAAGCAAAGAAATTCAAAAAATAAATAATGAAAAAACTTTAGAACAAAATAGCAAAATTGGATATGAGATAGAAAATGAAAAAAATGAGGAGGAATTGGAATATGCTGAAAAAGATGATAGACGGGAAAGAATATCTGATAGAGAGCGGGATATATACTCCAGTAGTGAAGCAAACATCCTACGAACAGATGGGAGGGACTTACAAAATGATATTGCTGGACAAAAAATTTCAAGTGTTAGTTCCGAATTTGGAGGAAGAAGAAATAGACTTGAGCAGGCTCAACTCTTGGGGACGAGCGAGAATGAAATATCTGGAACAAGAGAAAGAAGAATTTTTGAAAAATCTTCTAATGAAAGGCGAAGTTATGGAACATCTGCTTTCAATTCAGAAGGAAGTAGAAAAATTTTGGGAGATAGAAAAACCCAAAATGATGAAAACTATGGGATTAACCGAAAAATTAAAAGAAAAAGATCAAATAGAATGGGTAGGACTTATGAACAGCCTACTCTCTTCTCTCAGGGAAATAACTTACAATCAGATAATTTACAAATAGAAAATGATAATATAATTACTCAAAAGAATATTGACGATGTATTAAAATCATATAGTGGAGCGGAATCTATCTATAATTTTTTTCAAGATAACAGTTCAAAGGAAGATAGAATAAAATATTTGAAACAGGAATATGGAATAGGCGGCTTCTCAATACCTGACCGTGGAGATTTTATTGATGATGCCTTTTATACTTCTAAAAATATGAAGCTATATAAAAATCATTTTAGTGCTAATGAAGTTAAGGTAGTTCTGTCTTGGAATAAGATAGAAAAAAGGATACAGGAACTTATAGATGAAAATCAATATTTTATTCCTGAAAAGGAAACAGAAAATATTATAGAAAATGATGAAATAATACATCCTTATGCAGATGAAGAAAATAGTAAAGATAATATTTCTAAAAATTTTAAAATTACTGAAAAAATCCAATCTGAAAGACTATTGTCATCAGAGCGTCTAAACAATAATATTAAAGCTATAAAAGTTTTAAAAAATTTGAAGGAAAGAGAAGCTACAGATGATGAAAAGATAACACTTTCTAAATATGTTGGATGGGGAGGACTAGCTGATGTATTTGATGAAAATAAAAGCGGACAATGGGAAGAAGCAAGAAATTTTTTAAAAGAAAATTTGACGCAGGAAGAATATGATAATGCTAAGGCAAGTACATTGACAGCCTTTTATACTCCTAAAATAGTAATTGATTCCATTTATAAAGGAATACAGCAACTTGGATTTGAAGGCGGAAATATTTTAGAGCCAAGTTGTGGTGTGGGAAACTTTATAGGTAATTTGCCTGATGAATTAGAAAAATCAAAGATATATGGTGTGGAACTAGACAGTATCAGTGGAAATATTGCTAAAAAACTTTATCCTGAAAGTAATATCCAAGTAAAAGGATTTGAAAAAACAGAATTTTCCAACAATTCTTTTGATGTTGTAATAGGAAATGTTCCGTTTGGAGATTTTAAGGTAATGGACAGAGAATATGAAAAACTGAACTTTATGATACACGACTACTTTATTGCAAAATCGTTGGATAAGGTAAAAAAAGGTGGAATTATGGCTTTTATAACTTCTTCTGGAACATTTGATAAAAAAGATGACAGTGTGAGAAGATACATTGGAGAAAGAGCGGAATTATTGGGAGCAATAAGGCTTCCAAATGATACATTTAAAGGTGTTGCTGGAACTGAAGTAACATCGGATATTATATTTTTAAAGAAAAGGGAAAATATAAATAAAGAGGAGCAGGACTGGTATTCAGTTAAGGCTGATTCACAAGGGCTTGTCTACAATCAGTATTTTGTGGATAATCCTGATATGGTTTTAGGAAAAATGGAGGAAGTTAATGGACGTTTTGGGAAAACATTAACTTGTATGCCAAAAGAAAACAGTAATTTAAAGGATGAATTAGAAAAAGCAGTTGGGAATATAGAAGGAAGTTATGAAAAAACTCTCGCTGAGGAAAAAGAAAATGTAATTGCTGTTGAAAATGAAAACTATGAAGTAAGAAATTTTTCATTTTTCAAAAAAGATAACGATATTTATTTTAAAGAAAATAGTGAAATGATATTACAAGATTTATCAGATAGAGATAAGGATAAAATATCAAAATATATAGAACTGACATCTTCGTTAAGAAAAGTTATTCAGATTCAAAAAGATGATGAAACAGATGATAGATTAAAAATTGAACAGGAAAAACTAAATAGAATATATGATGGATTTATTAATAAGTATGGATACTTAAATTCAAGAGCAAATTCAAGATTATTTAATGAAGATTCCAATTATTCCTTATTATCTTCAATAGAAATATTCGATGAACGTGGAAACTTTAAGAAAAAAGGGGATATTTTTTCCAAAAGAACTATAAAGCAATCAAAAGTTATAGATAGAGTAGACACTCCACAAGAAGCATTAATCCTTTCAATTTCTCAAAAGGCAAAAGTAGATTTTGAATATATGACAAATCTTACTGGTATGAAAAAAGAAGAGTTAATTAACAGTTTAAAAGGGGAAATATTTCTTGATATAAATCAAGATTTTCCACAGGAATTTCAATATGTAACACAGGATGAATATTTAAGTGGCAATATAAGAGAAAAAATAGAATATATTGACAAATTTAATTCTCTTTCTGATGAAGAGAAAAATGGAATAAGTCCTGAAATACTAAATTTTCAAAAAGAAAAATTGCAGGAAGTAATGCCTAAACCACTTGAAGCAAGCGAGATAAATGTCAGAATTGGAGCTACTTGGGTTCCTAAAAAATATGTAAAGGATTTTATTCTGGAAACCTTAAAGACACCAGCATATAAGAGTTCATACATTAAAGTACATTATTCTGAATATACTTCTGAATGGAGAATAGAAAACAAGAATATAGACAATGATAATCCGCTCGCTGTTATGACCTTTGGAACTGAAAGGGCAAATGCATATAAACTTATAGAAGATGCACTGAACTTGAGAGATACAAAAATTTTTGATTATGAAACAGATTCAGAAGGTGAAAGAATAGCAATTTTAAATAAAAAGGAAACAATGCTGGCAGGACAAAAACAGGATATAATTAAACAGGCTTTTAAGGACTGGATTTTTAGGGATTTGGAAAGAAGGAATGAGCTGACTGAAATATATAACGAAAAATTTAATTCAATCCGTTTAAGAGAATTTGATGGAAGCCATCTTACTTTTAATGGCATAAATCCTGAAATAAAATTAAGGCTACATCAGTTAAATGCAGTTGCAAGAACATTGTATGGTGGAAATACACTGCTTGCACACGTTGTAGGAGCAGGAAAAACTTTTGAAATGGTCGCCTCCGCTATGGAATCTAAAAGACTTGGACTTGCAACGAAATCAATGTTTGTAGTCCCTAATCATTTGACGGAACAGTTGGGAAGGGAATTTCTGGAACTTTATCAAGGAGCAAACATTCTTGTTGCAACTAAAAAGGATTTTGAACCTAAAAATAGAAAGAGATTCATTGGAAGAATTGCGACTGGAGAATATGACGCTGTAATAATAGGACATTCTCAGTTTGAAAAAATACCGATGAGTAAGGATTATCAGCAAAAACATATACAAAATGAAATAGATGAGATTATACAAAATATCCAAACATTAAAGCAGGAAAATAATCAGAATTTTACTGTAAAACAGCTTGAAGGTACAAAAAAGAAACTGGAAGTAAGACTAAAAAAATTAAATGATGATTTTAAAAAGGATAATGTCGTTACATTTGAAGAATTAGGAGTTGATAAGCTGTATGTAGATGAGGCACATTCATTTAAAAATTTATTTTTATACACTAAAATGCGAAATGTGGCAGGAATAGGACAAACTGAAGCATTAAAATCATCGGATATGTTTATGAAGTGTAGATATATGGATGAAATAACAGGTGGAAAAGGTGTTGTATTTGCGACAGGTACACCAGTTTCCAACACTATGTCGGAACTTTATACAATGCAAAGATATTTACAGTATGATGAACTAAAAAAACAAGGACATCAAAATTTTGATTCTTGGGCAAGCACATTTGGGGAAACAGTTACAGCTATTGAATTATCTCCTGAAGGAAACGGCTACAGAACTAAAACAAGATTTGCTAAATTCTACAATCTTCCTGAACTTATGAACAATGTTAAACAGTTTGCGGATATACAAACTGCCGATATGCTAAATTTGCCAACACCTGAAGTAGAGTATAAAAAAGTATTGACTAAACCAACAGAGGAACAGAAATTAATATTAGAAAGTCTTTCAGAAAGAGCAGAAGAAGTAAGAAACAGAAACGTAGAACCAACAGAAGACAATATGTTAAAAATTACAAATGACGGTAAAAAACTTGCACTAGATCAGAGGCTTGTAAATGAAATGCTTCCTGATGATAAAAACAGCAAAGTAAATGCCTGTGTAGAAAATATCTATAATATATGGAAAGAAAGTATTGAAAAAAAATCTGCACAGCTTGTATTTTCTGATATGTCTACTCCCAAAAACGATGGAAGTTTCAATATTTATGAAGATTTAAAGGAAAAGTTGATTAATAAAGGTATTCCTGAAGAAGAAATAGCATTTATTCATAATGCAAATTCTGAAAAACAGAAGGACGAACTTTTTGCAAAAGTAAGAACAGGAGATGTAAGAATACTATTAGGTTCAACACAAAAAATGGGAGCAGGAACAAATGTACAGACAAAATTAATTGCACTTCACGACTTAGATGTTCCGTGGCGTCCTTCAGACTTGGAACAGCGGGCTGGAAGAATAGTTAGGCAGGGGAACGAAAATAAGAAAGTAGAGATTTATAGATATGTTACTGAGAATACATTCGACGCTTATTTGTGGGTGCGACATGAAGTCGCTTAATTTAACTGTTTGGCAATAAGACCAAACCAACTATTCCGTTAGTTGAGCCAAGTATTGACTGCACTTATGTGTGGTAAGCCGATACTAAAGTAACCCTACTTGAGGTTGAACCGTGAGGGAATGCCGAAACTGCTAGCAACAAGGCGGTTAGGGAGCAAGGCTTGATAATATGGCTAACATATGTGAACTGCTGATAAATGTCGTTAAGGTGAACAGGCTAAAGTTGCTGATAAGCCTGAACCAAAATGGTGCGTAGTCGGATAATCCTTTCCACAATAGGATTACACGGACAAAATGACTACCGGCAAAGAGGTGGAGCCTAAGTTATCAATGTTAATTAAGTGGAACATGGTAAGCCTGTATTATTGCTAAAAAGCAAGGCAAATCGTAAGAACTGCTGATAATAATGCAGGTAGAGGAAAATGGAAAAAGCAAATGCCGTCTTGTAATGAGACGGATAGAGGTAATCTGCCTTAACTCGAAAGAGTGCAGACTTCCATTAGGTTTTTAATCACAAGAGAACTTGTAGAATTTTTGAAAGGAGAAAGCAAATGAACAGTAAAATGTGTGCTGCTGCTAACAGAGCTGAGGACTGGGAAAGTATAGATTTTTTAGAAGCCGAAAGCTATGTTAAAAAACTACAAATGCGTATTGTGAAAGCGTGGAAAATGAGTAAATATGGAAAAGTAAAATCTTTACAGCATTTACTCACAACTTCATTTTATGCAAAAGCCTTAGCAGTAAAAAGAATAACTGAAAATAAAGGCAAGAAAACAAGTGGTATTGACGGTGAATTATGGCTAACATCACGAACAAAGTATAACGCCATAGGAAAGTTAAAACTTAGAGGATACAAACCACAACCTTTAAAAAGAGTGTATATACCAAAGAAAAATGGTAAGAAAAGACCTCTAAGCATTCCTACAATGAAAGATAGAGCAATGCAGACACTATATAAATTTGCACTTGAACCTATCGCAGAAACAACAGCGGATTTAAATTCATATGGATTTAGAGCCAAAAGATGTACACAAGATGCTATTGAGCAATGTTTCACATCATTAAATAAAAAGAAATCTGCAAAGTGGGTGCTTGAAGGAGATATAAAAGGGTGCTTTGATAATATCAGCCACGAATGGATAATGAATAATATCCCAATTAATAAGAAAATATTAAAACTTTGGCTCGAATGTGGATATATAGAAAAACAGAAACTATTTCCAACAGAAACAGGAAGTCCACAGGGTTCGCCAATATCGCCAATAATTTCCAATATGGTATTAGACGGTTTAGAAAAAGCAATCAAAGATAAATACCATAAACGGACAGTGAATAAGAAGGCATATTTCCCAAAAGTTAATTTTGTTAGATATGCAGATGATTTCATTGTTACTGGAGAAAGTGCAGAATTGCTTGAAAATGGTGTTAAGCCAATCATTACAGAATTTTTATCCAAAAGAGGCTTGGAACTGTCTGAAGAAAAGACACTTATAACACATATAAATGATGGATTTGATTTTCTTGGAGTCAATATCAAGATGTATAAGGATAAGCTGCTTACCAAACCATCCAAAAAGAACTTTAAGGCTATTGTTGATAAAATTAGAAAAGTTATAAAGGAAAATCCATCAATGAAGCAAGAAATACTGATTAGAAAACTAAACCCAATTATAACAGGCTGGGTAAATTATCAGAAATATAATGTTTCATCAAAAGCCTTTGAAAAACTTGACTATGAAGTTTACAAATACTTGTGGAAATGGTGTATTCGTAGACATCCGAAGAAAAGCAGAAAATGGATAGCTAAAAAATATTTTCACATTATTGGAAATAGAACTTGGACTTTTAGTGTAGCAACTGAAAGAAAAATAAAGAATGGAGAAAAATATTATCTCTGTTTAAAATATGCCACAGATACAGATATTAGAAGATTTACCAAGATACAAGCCAAAGCAAATCCATTTGATGAAGACTGGCAAGCATATTTTGATAAAAGAGAAGAAACCACGCTGGCTCTTTAATTAGAGTTTATAAAAACTTGAGCCGTGTGAGGGGAAACTCTCATGCACGGTTCTTAGAGGGGAAAGGAATAGCAATATTTCTGACCTACTCGACCAAACTATAGAGAATAAACAAAAGTTTATAAGCCAAATTATGACTTCCAAAACTCCAGCCAGAGTAGCGGAAGACGTTGACGAAAGTTCCTTAAACTATGCTGAAATAAAGGCACTTGCAACAGGAAATCCTTTAATTAAGGAAAAAATGGATTTGGATATGGAAGTAAACAAGTTAAGAATGCTTGAAGCCAATTACAAGTCAAACCTGTATCGTCTTGAAGACAAAATAACAAAAGAATATCCTATAAAAATTAGTAAAATGGAAAAATATATTGAAAATGTAAAGGAAGATATTTCTAAAATAGAGCCAAAGTCAGATAACGAGAATAAATTTACATCTATTGAAATTAATGGAACAAAAATTTATGATAAAAAAGAAGCCGGAGAAGAACTTTTAAAAGCTATTAAAGGTACTGGAATATCTGATGATCCTCAAATTATTGGAAGTTATAGAGGATTTAAACTGCTTTCAAATTTTGACTTCTATGAGAAAAAATATAAATGCGTACTGGAAAACAAAGAAAAATATTATACTGATTTTGGGAAAGATTCAATTGGGAATATAACGAGAATGGATAATTTATTGGATAAAATTCCTGAAAATTTAGAGAAGGAAGAGGTGAGACTTGAAAATTACAAGGAAGAATTTTCTAATGCAAAAGAAGAAGTTAATAAACCATTTGAAAAAGCAGATTTACTATTAGAAAAGATTGAAAGATTAAGCGAGGTTAATAAACTGATAGAGGATGGGATGAAAGAGAAGGAAAATTCTAAAAAAAAGGTATGTGTTCAAAATTTGGAAAATAAAGAAGATAAAAATAGACAAAAAAGATAATTTTTTAATGAATATTAGCAAGAAGTCTCTAATTTTTATAAGTGGGAATAAATAAGTTATAATTTACGAATAAATTAATTGAAATATATTAATGTATATTATATAATTACAAATAAATAGTATTTATAAAAAAAGTGATTTTTATGTTAAACAAAATTATAAATAAAACCCATAAATATAGAAAATATCAAAAGCTCAAATAAAAAATATAAAGTATTAAATACGTTGAAATTACTTGTTATGAAATTGATATTTTTACATTAAAATTATTGAAATTAAATTTAGAATACTGTAAAAATATATCAAAAAAGATTGATTTTTTCATATATAATAAAAATTATATTTTGAAACAAAATATCGATTTTAAAGAATATTAGCGAGAAATCATAAACTTTATAAGTAGAAGTAGTTCACTAATATCGTCAAAGTTTTTGTTTGTTAAGGAAGGAAAGAATTTTATGGATAAAAAAGCAATTCCTGTAGGAATAGAAAATTTTAAAGAATTAAGGGAAGAAGGATATTATTATGTTGATAAAACTTTCTTGATATATGAAATATTAATAAATAAAGCAAAAGTAACATTATTTACAAGACCGAGAAGATTTGGGAAAACTTTAAATATGTCAATGCTTAAATATTTTTTTAATATTGAGAATAAAGAGGAAAATAGAAAACTTTTTGAAAATTTAAAAATATCTGATAGTACATATATGAGTGAACAAGGGAAATATCCTGTGATATTTATTTCATTAAAGGATTTAAAGGAAAATAATTGGGAAGAATGTCTTGAAAGCATTAAAGATATTATGTATAAAGTTTTTAATGATTATGAATTTTTAAGAGAAAAATTAAATCTTGTTGAAAAAAGGCAATTTGATAAAATTTGGGAAATGACAGGCAATGAAAAGAATTTTAAAACTTCTCTTTTAGATTTGTCAAAATATTTAAATAAATATTACAGCAAAAAAGTAATAATTTTAATAGATGAATATGATGCACCGATAATAAACGCTTTTAATAACGGGTACTATAATGAAACAATAAACTTTTTTCAAGTGTTTTACAGCTCTGCATTAAAAACAAATGATTCTTTGAAATATGGAATTCTCACAGGGATAACAAGAATTATAAAAGAAGGAATTTTTTCAGGATTAAATAATTTGAAAGTAGATACAATATTAGACAAAAGATATGCTGAATATTTTGGAATTCTTGAAAATGAAGTAATTAAAATGCTTGATTATTTTGAGATAGAATATAAAATGGAAGAAGTCAGAACTTGGTATAACGGATATATTTTTGGAGATAGTAAAGTATATAATCCTTGGTCTATTGTAAATTTTGTTGATAATCAAGAAATAAAAGCATATTGGGCAAATATTTCTGGAAATACGCTTTTGGAAAATATGATGGATCACGCAGGAGAAAGTGTTTATGCTGATTTAAAGAAATTTACTGAAGGAGAGAGCATTGAAAAATATATTTCAGATGGAACTACAATAAAAAGTCTTTTGAGCAGTAATGATGAAATATGGCAATTGTTTTTATATAGTGGATATTTGACAAAATCTGATGAACAGACAGAAAGAACGGAATCTAAAAACACTTATAATTTGAAAATACCAAACAGGGAAATAAGAAGTTATTTTGGAGATTTATTTTTGAATAGATTTTTTGGAACAGAAGTGAAAACAAATATTTTGATAAAAGCTCTTGAAAATGGAGATATAAAGAAATTTGAAAAAACATTGGGTGAAATAATGATAAATATGTTAAGCCATTTTGATTTGGATAGTGAAATGGAGAAAATTTACCAGGTATTTATGATAGGGCTTGTAGGGTTCTTGATGGGAAGATATGAAATTATTTCAAATAATGAGAGCGGATATGGAAGATATGATTTGGCAATGATACCGATAAAAAGTAATGAAAAGGCATATCTTATGGAATTTAAAATATCGAAAACTGAAAAAGGGATAAGTGCAAAGGCACAGGAAGTCTTGAAGCAGATTGATGAGAAAAAATATGATACAAGGTTAAAAGCTAGAGGCATAAAGAATATTTTGAAGATTGGGATAGCGTTTTATGGGAAAAGTGTGAAAGTTGCTAGTAAATAAAAATTGGATATATTTCGGAACTTTTGTTGGTTCAATAAGTCCAAAAAAGTAAGTAGTCATTAAACAATAATAAAATTGTTCTGGCTGCTTTTTTATTATACATTATTTTTATCAAATTTTATTTTTATCTACCTTTATATTTTAATAATTCAAAAAATACCTTAGATTATAATTAGTTTAAAATTACTCTTGAAATCATCAAAATTAACATACTTTTTCATTTAATAATCCACATAAATTCAATTATTTTAAACTTATTTTAAATACTTCAACTAATTTTTTCAATATTTTATATATTTAAATTAAAATCAAAAAAAAAAAAAAAAAAAAACTGTGAATTTTTATTTTCTAATTAAAAATTTTTAAAAA
>ERZ773069.176-NODE-176-length-45558-cov-7.838428_pt1 | contig 45558 bp, 42 predicted proteins | sample MGYA00580619_ERZ773069 | MGnify/ENA primary metagenome ERZ773069 (study PRJEB29015, sample SAMEA2738007) | human oral metagenome | biome: human oral; feature: human-associated habitat; material: dental | place: China | collected 2108 ...
AGCGCATCCATGGTAAGGATGAGGTCTCGGGTTCAAGCCCCGATCGTGGCTCCATATGAAACACGGATTCGCAGAGATGCGGATCTTTTTTTATTCTTCCTTCACTAAGTTTATAAATTTAACTGGTTTTCCTTTTTCCGTCACTTCACTACGATAATTACAACTACAATACTATCAGCCCTGCTCAATCTCTACGATCTTTTGTTTTTCGCTATCATAAACAAAATTAATAATATCACCCGTATTTAATAAATCTATTGCTTCGCGTATTACTCCAATCGGCACAGAATACCATTCGTTCGGAGAGTATTCTTTACTATCTTTATCAATCACAGTCAGAGTAACTTTTGCATCAGCAAAAAACCGATGGATGAGGGCTTCGACTTTCTGGGTTTTATAGTCTCCGGTTACTTTATAAGTGTCAACAATTTCAACTGGCGCCATAAGGTAAGTGGGGTCTTTTTTAGCATTAACAATACGATTTTCTACGGTATCCTCGGTCATTCCAATTTTGTAGAGATTGGCAATTTCTTGAATACGCATGTCTTCACTCTTCGATTTGAGGACATAAATATGACCAACAATCTCTTTATCGTCAATAGCTCTTTCATCGCTAGCATTAACGACAATATAACCGTCATCGTTGTAAAGTTGGCTTGAAAGGGTACGAAGATAGATATTTGATTCTGTTCCATTTTCGAAAATAACACGAAGGCGCGCTTTCATGCGACCAAAGGTTAGCTTCTCTTCGCCAATACTTTCCACACAACACATTTGACCGCCAGAAATATAGTAGCCACCTTCGACGACTTCCTCTTGTCTTGTGAATTTCATTAACTTATATTTACCAGAAGAAAGACCATCCTGTTTTTCTTTAAACAGGGATCTATACATAGAAAAGTCTTCAACAAGCTTGCGACTTGCTGTTTCCCCGGTATTTTTATCGACTACTCCTTGCCTAGGTAGCTTCTGGACATCAAATATATCACCAGAAACCTTGAATAAATCACTATCTTCAGCAAATAGTTCTTCTAGTGATTCTGGCGCCTTTTCAGATTCAAACAATCCAAACTCATCATACTCAGCTAATGCTTCGACTTTCTTTTTGTCTACTTTTACCACATTAAGCATATGGCCGAGCATAGCCTCACTGATATCATTAGCCTGTTCATTAGGTGTACGATTGTTTTTGCGCACAAACTCATTTATCTGCTCAAACGAACTAACTAAACGTTCGTCTTTGGTGATTGCATGCTTCTTTGGAGCTGGCTTAAATAGATCTGAGTCTGGTCCCTCAAATAATCCGGCCAACTTATCATAGTAGTCCATTACAACGCACCTTCGGCTACTCTGCGAGCTTTTTCTCGCTCATATTTGGCTCTCTGTGCGGTCAGGAATGCTTGCGCCTGCGCAAGAATTTTTTCATTGCTATCATTAGAGCGTAGCGACGGATACCCACCGTTGTGTGCAACTACGAATGCTTTTATTTGAGGAACCATTGCAAGCGCATCCTCTACGCGCATATCAATCCTACTACCAGCAATAGTATCCTGAATAATTTTGAACGTACCGGCACCCACTTTTTTCGAAATAACTTCAAAAGCGTGATGAAATGGATTAATAGAATCAATGAGGTTTATATCAAGGTCATCGATCTTCACAAAGCGATTAGCGATCTTTAGGAATTTAATATTACCCTCACTATCTTTGATTGGCTCAGCCACCTTAGTAGCGATATTAGCAGCAAGATATTGCCTTACAACTTCAGTTTCTTCATCAGTTAGTCCAGGATTTTTTTCACGAATAATCTCACTCTGGAGATGTTTCATATAAGGGCCAGTGATATTTTGTGCAGCGGCTTTCTCGACTCGCGAATCTTGCAGTACGGCTGCGGTAAGATCTTCTAAGTCGCTCGCGATAATTTGTTTGACTTTTGGAGTCTTTGGAGCTGCGAGATCCTTGATCGTAATTTCACCTGGCTTTAGCGGACGAGTCTCACGCGATTTAGGTGTAAATGTAAATGTCGGAGCTAGCACCTGTTCCATAAGAAGAGAGACAGTAATAGCCTTAAGCATACTATTTACCGCAATTACGATATCATCATTAGTGCCATTTGGTTGAACAATTAGGTTTGTAAACTGAGCGTGTCTCTTATTGTAGCTATCACGAGTACAGCGACCAATAATCTGAACTATCTCAGTTAGAGAAGAGCGATATCCTACAGTTAGTGCATGCTCGCAATATGGCCAGTCAAAACCCTCTTTTGCCATACCTAATGCAATAATAATATCAATACCAGCAATATCATTGCGAGCTACATTTGTTAGGTAATTTACCAATTTCTTGCGATATTCTGGCTCATCCTCAACTAAGTTGGCTACTTTAAGCATTCTGCCATCTGGAGTTTCAATATAGTCGACGTTATTCTCGTCTTTGTGATCCCAGCGGCCAATAATATCATAGATATTTTGGACTTCTTCGAGCTTGCCTTTCTGTGTAGATTCTTTCGAATTGACATTCGGAATGTGAATAATTGTCTTCTTGCGAGTATCAAGTACAGCATCGAGTGCGCCTCTATATAGATAGCTACCGGTATAGAAATGGTAGCCGATACCTAAAGTTTTTAAATATGTGTAGCCATTTAACTGCTCATAATAGGTATATGTAACTTTATCGAATTCTTCTTCGTCTTCAGGAGTAAGAATTGGCACGGCATCACCACGGAAGTATGAGCCAGTCATCGCTACAATATGAGCATTTGAATCGCGCATCACATCTTGAAGAAGTTGGCCAAGGCGACTATTTTCGGATATAGAAGCATGATGGAACTCATCAATTGCCAGTAGACAATCTTGAAACTTGCTAGGCGGTAATTCTTCAAATGCAAAACGAAGTGTTGCATGAGTACAGAGAAGGATTTCATCGTCGCCATCCATAAATCTCAAAAATGCACCGACTTTACTCCGATCGTCTAATCCATCATCAGTGCAAAGATTATTACGATCATCAATATGCCAATCTTCATAAAAGCCAGAAGCTGTTAAATCTGTGTCGGAAAACGAAGCACCAATTGAACGCTCTGGAACAGCAATGATGGCTTTTTTAATTCCTTGATTATGGAGTTTATCTAGTGTAATAAACATCAATGCACGAGATTTGCCAGAAGCAGGCGGCGCTTTAATCAGTAATTTCGTACTAGTACGCTTATTATATGCACGCTTCTGCATCTCGCGCATACCAAGCTCATCCACCTTAGTGCTTTTTCCGGTAGTATTATAGGCGACATTCACTATATTAATCGTATCGGGGCTGGTTTTCCCGGAATCGGAATCTAATTCAGTCTGGTAATCTTTATATATGTATCGTTTTCCATAGTTATCGTCTCCGTAGGGGAGAAGAATATTGAGTGCCAAAAGTTTCTCAACGATATTATATGCACCGCGGTCTGTATAGCCAGTCCAACGCTTAATGTCGTTAATATCAACGATAGGCTTTTCTTGGAGCTTAAAAACAATCTTATCGATAATCTCGACGGAAGTCTTATTCATATTTGTAATATTATCCTCCATGTAAATATTTCCTTTCAATTATGAACATTTTAGCGCAGAATATAAACAAAGTCAATGCCAATATGAACAAACTACTCACGTCCTGTCATTTCTTCATATAGTTTGAATAGCGTAGCCAACCTTGCCTCGTCTGTTTGGAACGGAGTCGAGCGGTAAAGCTTATCAACTAATATATCATTTTCCTCATGAGCCTTGCGTAGATCTTCTGGCATTTTGTCTGGATCGTACATTTCGGCGAGTGTTAAGTCTGGATGATTGGCTCGAGCGAATAAGACATTACGGGCGGAGTTATTTAGCTTCTCTTTTTGCTGTGGAGTAAGCGGAGGGCAAGGGAATGTGTTATATCCAAGAGTTGACGAGTAGCGATAATCTGTCTTAAGCTTACCGCATACAGTTCTAATCCAGGCCATGTGGATTTTGGATTCAAGAATCGCGAAGAGCCAAGGTTCAGCGTCGTAGACAGCAAAGGCTGCATAACTGATTATCGTAGCAGATGTCACGTAGCCCATTGGTATATATTCTCGCCGCTCCGATGAAACGACAGGTACTAAAATAGCATTTTTTTCTTGAAAAGATTTTCTAAAAAACGCCCATGGTTTAGCCGCCATAGCACAAACGTTTTTATCAGAATTAGTCGATCTAAACTCTATAACTTTATCAGTGCGCTCCTTGATGCCTTTAATTGCTAGCGCTTCGTCACTTTCGTTATCTTCAATCCATAGGCAATAGCGATCAAGATTATTTATATATTCTTTTGAACCGGCGTATTTTTTAATATATTTTTTTGCCTCAGGGTAATCAGTTGTAAGAGTTGAATATTCATCTGGTTCTAGGATTAAGTTTTCGCCTTCAGTTGCCGTACTTCCCTTACGCATTTCCGGTAAACCGGATAAATTTTTATTCGATTTTAGGACTATCGCTTCGTTTTTATCTTCTAAATGATGATTAATATTATTAACATTGAACGAGATCGAGCCGTCAAATAATCTCTTTGTAGAGTTTGATTTATTTTGAAGGCTAATAATTACGACTGTGACGCCGGCATTGTCAACTGCATTATTCTGCCATTTAAATGATTTATAAGCAAAGCCTATTTCCACTCGATCCAATATATTCGGCCACAAGATACCTGCTTGATCACCTTGAGTAATTGAATTTGTACTTACAAACGCAATTTTTGTATTTTTTTCATATAGGTAATTGGATGCTTTAAAGAACCAAATTGCAATATAATCAAGGTATTTATACTTATCGATGCCGTTTAATACTTGAAGCATATCCTGCTTTTGAGATTGGTTCTGTCCTCGACTGCCTTTATATGGTGGATTTCCAATCACGTAAATTTCGTCAGTTCCGTTATTCGGGCAAATTTCGTTCCAATCGAGTCTTGCAGAATTACCGCACTGGATCGTCGGCATGTCGATTAGCGGAATAATCGAGATTTTCTTGCCAAATTCTTTTTCAAACTCGATATTCATTTGATGCGCTGCAATATACATTGATAGAACAGCCAGCTCACGTGGGAAATCCTCTATCTCAATACCGAAGAAATGATCTAATTTAATTTGCGAATTTAGCTTAACACTCAGAACCCCGTGTTTTAATTCAGCAATGCGACGAATAATGTCATGCTCGAGTTCGCGCAGCTTTTTATATGAAATAATTAAAAAATTACCGCTTCCACAGGCAGGGTCGAACACTTTAATCTTAGAAATTCTACCCCACAACTTGAATAATCTATTCTGGTCATCAAAAGCCTTGTCGAATTCCTCTTGTAATTCATCCATAAATAATGGGTTAATAACTTTTAATATGTTCGGGACACTCGTATAGTCCATACCATTTTCGTCACGCCGAGTTTCATCTACAATACCCTGAAAAATCGTACCAAAAATATCAGGGTTAACACCACTCCAGTCCAAATCTGCGCATAGAATCAGAATATGGCGTGCCGTTGGCGAGAATTTTGGTATAGCAATGTTATGTTCTTTTGTGTCAAACAGAGAGCCATTCACATATGGAAATTCGGAATATGGAGTCGTCATTCCGCTTTTATCTTCAGAATCTAGGGATTTGAACAGTTCCTTAAAAAATAGATCAAGATTTGATCCGTCAGTCTCGGTGTACTCTTTAATAGAGTTTGTAAGTTGCTTTGGTCTGAAGAGTCCAGTATCTTCAGCAAAGAAACAAAAAAGAAGGCGGCTGAAAAATACGTTTAAGTCATGACGAAATCCAACAGGGTCGGCCTTAAAACTATCGATGTTTTCACGCTCGATTTCGTCGTAGAGATCTTTCATCTTGTCGGCTGCACGTCGATCAGCAACCGATTCATCAGCGCTACCTTTGTTAATTTCATTGCCAGTCCATCCGTAAAAAAAAGCCACTTCGTTATCAATGTCTTTTATTTCAATATCTAAAGTGGTGTGTTTTATGGTATCTTTTGCAACAATGTGGTGAAGATCGGTGGCAACAATATAGCGCGGCTCATAGCGACGGGAGAGAGATTCGGATCCCATTTTCTCTACTTTTTCTTCGAGCAGAGTTCCTTGAGGGAACACCTTGAAATACAACACGCCTTTTTGAAGAAGAGCATTAGGGTCTGTAGATTTATCGATAGCACCAGACTTCAACTGATTAATTGCCGAAGTTGCGCGACCATAAGCCGCCATTAACTCAAAAATAAATTCTTTAGTGTATGAATCACGATTAGCAATTTCAGCTACGTTACGTTTAACCTGATCAAAGGTATATTTAGCCACGCCAGAACCCCCACAAATTATAAATATCTCTATTACATATAATATCATGAGATTCATTTTTTTACGAAGCATCGGCCATTAGCTTAAAATACTTAAGTTCGCTGAAATGCAAATGTCTACACTCATAAAAGCCCGACATGCCTTATCAATCGGCGAAGTAAGCATAAAAACTAGCAAAATCTGATATGGTACTAGCATTTTCACTTCACCCATGCTATAATTAGCCAAGACGTTTTATAAAATCTAACGAGTAAAGAGATGGCAAAGAAGAATACGAAACGAAAGCTGATTGGTTTGGTGAGTAACTTGAGCAACCACCGAACTTACTATACTACTGTTAACACCCAGAACCGCACCACAAAAGGTCAGGGTAAATTGACACTGCGTAAGTACGACCCAATTGCAAAGCAACACGCTACTTACACCGAGACTAATAAGAACCTTGGTCGCAACGAAGTTAAGGCTCGTAAAAGCTAATTTAACAGGATTATACAGAAACTCCCTCGCGTTAAGAGGGAGTTTTTATTTGGCAAGAATGTCTGACTATTTCCTCAATCGAGATTTCATATCACGAATGGTATTCATATAGTAAAGAAAAGCGTCGTATGGCGAATCATACGGACTAAAATAAGCGTGGACGTCACCGTCGGTAAAATTCTTCGTTCCCATGTAATAGAAGTGGTCTGAAGTTTGCAATTTTCGCCAATCGCTAATTAGACCTTCGTCTTTACTATTCAAGACCTCATCTTCAAGCTCATAAACATATCGCAAAGCTTCTTTCTGCAGGCTGTTTCCGTTCCAAGCCGTCAAATCCCGCTCGGCGTCTGCCCACGTTACAGGCGACGGCATACTTATTTCACCAGCAGGCGCATTCGCGTCTAGTGCTTCACTAACGGTGTAGAAAATATTACCATTAGTACTCAACCATTTATCAACAAAGTTCTCAAAGAAGCCAAAAATCCCAGATTCCGCCCATTGATGTTCGCCGAAAGTTTCATAGTCCATAAACAAGTTAAGCAGTGGCGCGTAACGAACAGAATCTTCAACCCAAGTATTAAACTTATCCGCGGTCAGCGGCCATTCATTCCATTTTCGATCACTGAACCTAAACGCCAAATCATCACTCAATCGATAGTTCTTAAGCAGTAATCCAATTTTCTTCGTGCCTCGTGGGCGATATACATAATTCGGACTGCGCCAATTCAGAATCGGATCCCAGCCTTCAGCCAACACGCCCTTAAAGCCGTCCTGCTCAGCCCATTTTGCCAAGTCATCGCTATACGCCAATTCTGTATTTGCCAAAACTCGCGTTTCCGCACCAAAAATCTCGCGAATCTTCCAGCGATGAAGCTCAACTTGACGCTCGAATTCCTTGCGCGAATAGAAAAACGCCAGACTGTGATGATACGGACTTGATAAGATTTCTACTTGACCAGTCTTTACCAAGCGCTTAAAGCTTTCCAAAACTTCAGGATTAAACCTTTCAGCTTGCTCTAAAAACGTTCCACTAAAACTCAGTGAAATCTTAAAATCAGGATATTTTCTCAATAATTTTTCAAGCAAAGCATTCATCGGCAAATACGACTTTTCTGCAACTTTTTGGAATATTTTTTGATTGTCCTGATCTGGATTTTGACCGCCAGAGAAATAATTATGCTTCCAAGCCACATCAAATATACTATACTCGCGTATTCGCCACGGCTGGTGTACGTGTAGATATAAAACTATTCCTTTATTTTTGTTCATACCAGCGCTCCTTTGTACAGTTTCAGACATTTTCTAGCGGCGTCCTGCCAGGAAATTCTCGCGTATTCATTCTTAACGTTTTTCTTCAAAGATTTCTGTAGGGCAGGTGATTCAGCGATATTAACAATTTCATCCGCCAATTTGTTCACATCCCAATAGTCAAACCGCATAATATTATTCAGAACCTCACCAACGCCAGATTGACGACTAATAAGTAGTGCAGTGTCGTGATGAGCTGCCTCCAAGGCAGTCAAGCCAAATGGCTCAGAAACCGAACTCATCACAAAAACATCAATCAAGCAGTAAATATCTCGCCACTGTTTTCCGCGCACAAATCCCGTAAAAATCATCTTATCGCTAATCCCTAAATCTGCCGCCAGTTCAATCAATTCATCTCTTTGCTCGCCATTTCCGGATAAAACAAAAACAATCTTCTCATATTTATCAAGCGCCTTCGCTGCAGCTCGCACAAAATACGTCAAACCCTTCTGAACCGTGAGTCGCGTCAACGCGCCAACAACCGTATAGCCATCCTTTTTCAACTCCTCCAAATATCTGTAAGTACTGGCATCATACTCATGTGGCGGCAAATCAGCCAAATCAATCGCGTTATAAACCACCTCAATTTTCTCTGGCGGAATGTGATAATTCTTAACAATTATTTCCTTCGTGATTTCACTAACAGCGATTATCCGATCAGCCATCAACAAGCCTTGTTGCTCAATTTCGTGAACCAGAGGATTTCCTGACTGCTCGCCAGAACGGTCAAATTCCGTCGCGTGAACATGCACAATTAGCGGCGCGCCCGTCATTTCCTTAGCAATTATTCCAGCTTCCATCGTCAACCAATCATGCGCGTGAATCGCGTCGGGCTGATGATTTTTCACAAACTTCCGAACGTATTTGCCATAACGCCTCTGTACGGCGCGCATCGGCGAAAGACCATATTCGTCCTTAGCGTTTTCACGGTCTTCCTCTGAACCGTTATTATACGCACCCAAATCGTGATAATTCGGCGGCAAAGGAGTAGCTGAATAGATATTCATATAGTCAATTCCGGGATGCTTGGCGGTGTAGGGGATAATAAAGTCAATATCAACGCCCTCCGAAGCAAGCGCCTTCGACATCTGATAGCAAGCAACGCCAAGTCCGCCACTATTGTGCGGAGGAAGTTCCCACCCAAGCATTAAAATTTTCATCTCTGAGTTAATTGTAGAACTACGCTTATGTTTTTTCAAGGGATTTTGGGATCTTTTTCACGAGTTTTTATTTTTCACAATTTTAACATTTGCGACAAAGCTAATTCGTGATAAAATAGTTGCTATAGGAGTGTAGCTCAGGTGGCTAGAGCACTGGTCTCCAAAACCAGGTGTCGGGGGTTCGAGTCCCTCCACTCCTGCCAAGATTCTCGCTTGAAAGAGAATCTTTTTTATTAGTCAAAAATCTGCTATAATTTCTCAATATGAAACCTTTATCACCTTCACTTCCGCATATTATCGCCATGGTTGGTGCGCCAGGTTCAGGGAAGACACAATTCGCTGTAGAATTTGCGAAGATTTTCAATTCTCCAGTGGTAAGTTCTCGACAATTTGAAGTTTTTACGGACAATACAAAAACCATTTCTGATGCAACATTGTCGCTTTTGGAAGAATTTTTGAAGACTAAACAAACTGTCATTTTGGACGGATCAACGGATCAGCGCACGAATCGTATGCGTATCAATCGCCTTGCCGGGGAATATGGATATAAAGTCCTATTTGTTTGGGTACAAACCGATCCCGCCACAGCCAAACATCGCTGGATAAAGGCTTATGGCGGAAATGACGAATCTTTTGAGCGACGACTGAAGCAATTCTCAGCGCCACACAGCAGCGAATCCTACGTCGTGATCAGCGGTCGCCACACCTTAAGCAGCCAAGCTCGCACCGTTCTTAAGCAAATCGGTGCCAGTCGCCCAGAAGCTCCACGTCGCCCAATTACCGGAAATCGCATTAACATAGGTTAGTTATGGCAATTATTACCGACGAAGAATTCGGAGAAATTGTCGTTAAAAAACGCAGCCTAGCGAAGACTGCTAGCTTGAAAATTGCGCCAGACGGACGAATACAAATCACAATCCCACCATATGCGCCGCTGTTAGCCGCAAAGGCATTGGTTAAAACTTCCCGTAAGCAAATCCGCGAATTAGTTTCTCAATACAGAGAAAAACTTTCTTACACGAAAAATCAGCAGATCGGCAAAAGTCATCATTTATTGATACAAACGACCGCGAAACCTTCAAGCGTGAAAATCGTCGGAACGCAGATATTGGCAGAAATCAACGAGGCGGAATCCGTCGAATCGGCCGCAAACCAACAACTTATCCGCAGTAAAATTCTGGCAGCTCTCAGAAAAGAAGCCAAGTCATATCTGCCGAGGCGATTGTCATTTTTAGCGAAAGAACACGGCTTTTCTTTTGCTCGGAGTAAAATCACACACTCATCAAGTCGCTGGGGGAGCTGCTCTTCATCTGGAACGATTAGCTTGAATATCGGGATGATGAACTTGCCATTTGAGCTGATTGATTACGTAATTATCCACGAATTATGTCACACCAGGCACATGAATCACTCGACGAAATTCTGGGACGAAGTTGCCAAATTTGACCCGCATTATAAAATGCACCGAAATGAATTGAAAAAATATTCGCCATACATATAGAAACGCATATGCTTATGTTATACTTTAGCTATGTGGGCGCTAATTTTTCTATTGATCACTCTGAGTGTTGTTTTAGGTGTTATAGCTATTGTTTTGCATAAAATATTGTCGGAAATTAGCGATAAATCTGATTGTGAAAATGATAAAAAGAGCCTTAGTGAACATCAAAGAATGATCACGCTTATCAATAATATTACCGACGCGATTCTCAGTACGGACGAACACGGAATTATCAATACGTACAATTCGGCGGCGCTTAATTTAATTGACACGAACAGCGGAATTAACGGCGAACATATCAGTCAAGTACTGAACCTTGAAACGACAGATAAAAAGCCGATTGACATTTTTAAGGAACTTACCAAATCTTCCGCAATTCGCCAGCGCGACGACGTTCTGATGAAAATCGAAGATGGCGATTATATTCGCCTAGAAGTTACGCTTGCGCCAGTTCAGGGCGGCGACAAGATGACGCCGGACGGGTACGTGCTTATTTTACGCGACATCACGAAGACGAAGAGCCTCGAAGAGGAGCGCGATGAGTTTATCAGTGTAGTTAGTCACGAATTGCGTACGCCAATTGCTATTGCTGAAGGCTCGCTGAGTAACGCCAAATTGCTGGTCGAGCGTAAAATGACTAGCAAAATTCCCGAAGCCATTGACGAATCTCATAAGCAAATTTTATTCTTAGCGCGAATGATCAACGACCTCAGTACGTTATCACGCGCAGAGCGAGGTGTGGCTGATGAAACGGAAATAATTGACGTAACAGAGTTGGCGGCTCAGATAAATTCCGAATATTCACCTCAGGCGGGCGAAAAAGGTTTGGCTTTCAATTTGGATATCGGCGGGCGACTTGGCGTAGTTAAAGTTTCTCGTCTATATCTGGAGGAAATTCTCCAAAACTTCATCACCAACGCCATTCGATATACACAAAAAGGCTCCATAACTTTATCCATCAAGAAAAATAAATCTGGCGAAATCACCTTCAAGGTTATTGATACGGGAATTGGCATTAGCAAAGCCGACATAGCAAAAATTTTCGACAAGTTTTACCGCGCAGAAGATTATAGAACTCGCGAGACGAAAGGCACAGGATTAGGTCTATACGTTTCCGCTAAGTTGGCGAAGAAATTGGGCTGCAAAATTGAGGTAGAAAGCCGATTAAATCACGGATCGACGTTCGGATTCAAACTGAAAGAGTTCAAAAATAGCAACAAATAATCTCTAGTCAACTTGTTTTTTTGGCTCGGATGAATTACAATGACTATTGACAGTCTGTGAAAAACAGACTTTTTAAATTGGGAGAAAATATGGCACAGAAAGGCAAGGCAAGCAGCAAAACTACGGTTCGTCGAATCAAGGCTACTGACGATGCACCAAAAAAAGAAAAAGCTGTAGCGAAAAAAATCAATAAACCAACAAAAATCACCACAAAAGCGTCTAAAAAATCTGGCGAAAAAGGTAGATTGATTGGATATTTCAAGGGCGCTTGGGAAGAGTTGAAGCTAGTTCGCTGGCCAACCCGCTCAGCAACTTGGGCAATGACAGCGGCGGTGCTTATCTTCACCTTTGTGTTTGTCGTTCTGATTTTATTACTTGACGCCGCATTTAACTGGGGCTTTAACCAAATTTTGAAGTAAAGGAGAGATTATGAGTTCAAAACGATACGATGATAGTAAGCAATGGTATGCAATTCACACTTATTCTGGCTATGAAGAAAAGGTTGCCGAATCAATCCGCCAACGAATCAACGGCGTTGATATGGCTGATAAGATTTTTGACGTTATCGTGCCAAAAGAAAAGCAAATTCAAATTCGTAACGGTAAACGTAAAATTGTTGAGGCTAAGATCTTCCAGGGCTATGTCTTGGTTGAGATGAAATTGACCGACGAAACTTGGTACATTATCCGCAACACGCCGGGCGTTACGGGATTTGTGGGCGCCGATACTACACCAACCCCAGTTTCTGAAAAAGAAATTGCGAAGATTAAGAAGCGGATGGGCGTTGAAGAGCCAAAGCACCAGATTGATTTCTCAGAGGGCGAAGTTGTTTCAATTATTGATGGTCCGTTCAAGGGCTTTGATGGCGCCGTGAGCGAAATTGACGCATCTAAGGGAACTTTGAAGGTCATGGTCAGTATGTTTGGTCGTGACACTCCAGTCGAGTTGGACGCCCTGCAGGTTAAAAAAGTTTAGCTTGCAATTTTAAGCATTTTTCGATATAATATTCGAGTTACGCACTACAAACTATAAGGAAGAACTATGGCAAAGAAAATTATTGGTAATTTGAAATTACGCATTCCAGCCGGTCGAGCAACAGCAGGTCCTCCAGTGGGATCAACGCTTGGTCAGTGGGGACTAAACATGATGGACTTCATTAATCCATTCAATGACGCTACAAAAGACATGATGGGTAAGGACGTAATTGTTCACATTCAGGTTTACGAAGACCGAACATTTACTTGGAACTCACTTGGTCAGCCAGTTGACGATATGATTCGTGAAAAAGCTGGAATCCAAAAGGGTAGCGGCAAGCCACACTCAGACAAGGTCGGTAAGATTACTCGCGCACAATTGCAAGAAATCGCTGAAGCGAAAAAAGACCAATTGAACGCAATTGACATTGAAGGCGCAATGAAAGTTATCGCCGGATCAGCACGCTCAATGGGCGTTGAAGTCGTCGACTAATCTACAGAACTTTTAGCAAATAGCCCCGGACTTCTCGGGGTTATTTTATGGGAAGATGTAATAAATGATTGTGAATAATATTTTAGATGACAGTGTAATTTCCGCGCTTAAAAATGAGCAATTGATAATCGCCAAAACTGACACGATTTACGGAATATTAGCCGCTGCCAATTCAGAAAAAGCCGTCGAGAGATTATATAAGGTTAAGCGGCGCTCCTTAGATAAACCCGTTATTATTTTGGTTGCGGATATTGACGACATTCCTAATCTTGCGCCGTCGATCAAACGCAAATATCAAGAAATCTCCAAAAATAGACCAACAACAATCATCACCAAAGTAAGTCCTAATTTTCTGCCACATCTTCCGAGAAATGGTGGAACATTGGCATTCAGAGTCGTGCCAGAATCTCCGTTGGCAGAGTTAATTCGAACCGTTGGTCTTTTGGTCGCGCCCAGCGCAAATCCATCGGGAGAAGAACCGGCAAAAAACATCACCGAAGCGATAAATTACTTCCACGAATTAGTGCCGATTTATGTCGATTCTGGAGAAGTCGCCAACACTCAACCGTCGCAAATTGTCCGAATCAATGAGGGCGGGGAAATTGAGTTTTTAAGAAGATAGTCCTCGAATAATTGTCAAAAAAATCGCCAAATAAAAAAGACTTCCTCTGAATTATGGGGAAGTCTTTTTGTGAGAGTTACTTCACAAACGGATGTGCAATCTCCAAATCTGGGCGCTTTTCCGCAATTCTCAGCAGCTCGTTATACTTAGCAATTCGCTCTGACCGCGACATTGAGCCAGTCTTAATTTGACCCGTGCCCAAACCGACCGCCAAGTGAGAAATCGTTACGTCCTCCGTCTCGCCAGATCTGTGACTCATCACTGTATTCCAGCCAGCGTTCTTCGCCATCAAAACAGCCTGAATTGTCTCAGTCAATGTGCCGATTTGGTTCGGCTTGATTAAGATCGCATTGCCAGCCTTTTCTTCAATTCCGCGCTTCAATCGCTCGACATTTGTCACCAAAAGATCGTCGCCAACCAATTGCGCAAAATTGCCCAAATCAGCCGTCATTTTCTCCCAATCTTCCCAAGCTTCTTCGTTCAATCCATCCTCAATCGAGAGAACAGGGACGCGTTCCAACAGGGCTTTATATGTGCGAATCATTTCGTCAGCCGACAAAATTCGATGTTCGGTCGCCAAGTTGTATTTACCGTCCTTATAAAGTTCGCTCGCTGCAACATCCAGCGCAAAACCAAAGTCCACACCTAATTTATAGCCAGCCTGCTCGATGGCGCGAGATAGCAACAAAATAGGCTCCATATTACCATTCCTGACATGAGGTGCATAGCCGCCCTCATCGCCAACCGTCGTAGGATAGCCTTCATCTTTCAGGATTTTTGCCAACGCGTGAAAAACTTCCGCGCTCATTCGAACCGCGTCCGCAAAAGTTGCCGCGCTAGTTGGAATAATCATATATTCCTGAAAATCAGTCGCACCCAACGCATGCTGACCACCGTTCATCACGTTGATCATCGGCATCGGCAAGCACATTGTAGGATTTCCAGCCAAGCTATTGACATATTGATACAGCTCCACGCCACGCGACTTAGCGGCAGCTTTCGCCACAGCCAGCGACACCGCCAAAATCGCATTCGCACCCAAACGTGCCTTATTCGGCGTACCGTCCAGACTCTTCATTTTTTCATCAATTGCAGCCTGATCGAACGGATTAGAGCCTTTCAAAGCCTGCGCAATCTCACCATTGACATTTTCGACCGCACGAAGCACGCCTTTACCGCCGAACGCCAACTCGCCGTCCCGAAGCTCAACAGCCTCGAAAGAGCCAGTGCTTGCGCCAGACGGAACAGCCGCACGCCCAAACGAACCGTCACTCAAAGTCACGTCCGCCTCAACCGTCGGATTTCCACGCGAATCTAAAATTTGCCTTGCTTGTATGTTTGTAATTGTTATATCCATAATTACTATTTTATCAAACATTTGCCTCATTCTCTGAAAATATGGTATAATTTCACCATTATCAATCAATGTTGGGAGGCTGATTTGTTAAGATGACAAATTGCCGTTCGTACCACAGAAAGGATTTTTATGGCAAAGAAAGCCGAGTTGCTAGAAAAAGCAGCAGAACTAAAGTTAGAAGTCAGCGAAAAAAACACAATCGCTGAAATTGAAGCCGCAATTGCAGAAGCTGCCGATACAACCAAATCTCACGACAACAAAGACAAAGACGTTGTTGCTGAGCGCGAAGCTACCGTCGCTAAGTCCGGCAAGCGCAGCCAAAAAGCTCTTGACGAAGCTGCTGAAAAAGCAGAGAAGGAAGCTCGCAAGGAAGCTGGCGACACTACTCCACAATCAGACGACGCCGAAGCTCACGTAAAGAAAGGTCCAAAGCCAGTTACTCGTCCACGCTTGGAGCGCCGCGGTAAAAAATATCAAGACGCTGCAAATACCGTTGAAAAGAACAAATTGTACAGCTTAGACGAAGCTTTGAAATTGGCTACTGAAACCAGCCCAGTTAAGTTCGACGCTAGCGTTGAAATCCACATCCGCTTGGGCGTTGACCCACGCCAAGCCGACCAAAACATCCGCTCAACCGTAGCATTGCCACACGGTACAGGTAAGGACGTTCGCGTAGCAGTTTTTGCACCAGAATCAGAACACGCTGCCGCTAAAAAAGCTGGCGCTGGCATCATCGGTGACGAAGAATTCCTAAGCCAATTGGACAAGGAAGAATTGAACTTCGACATTTTGGTTGCAACTCCGCAGTACATGCCAAAGCTTGGTAAGTATGCACGATTGCTTGGCCCACGCGGCTTGATGCCAAATCCAAAGTCTGGCACCGTTGCTGCCGACGTCGCAAAAGCCGTCTCTGAAGCAAAGGCCGGAAAAGTTGAATATCGTGTTGATAAGCAAGCTATCGTTCACTTGTCAATCGGTAAAGTATCATTCGGAGCTGAAAAATTGTCAGAAAACGCACGCGCATTCTTAACCAGCTTGAACTCCCAAAAGCCATCCAGCTTAAAGGGCGTTTACGTTAAGAGCGTTGCAATTGCCACAACTATGGGCCCTGGCATTAAAGTAGAGAACTCTCTGTAATCTTTATATTTCAGGCAATTAAATCCCGTCGATTCTGGCGGGATTTTTGCGTTACTATTGCATTTTTCATTTTTTATGATAAAATAGTAAAGTCCAATTAGGTACTGATGTTCGAGAGTCTCTTGATTTCCAGCCTAGCTGGACAAGGACCTTAACATCTCTGTATCTTAATCAACGACTATAGGAAGGACGCAGAAATGCGTAACCGCAACAGGACTCCGTTGAGAGTCCCGATCGTGGCAGCCATCGTCGCGATTCTTGTGTCATTTCTCTTCGGAGGAGTGACACGAGCCTCCGACGAGACGCCGCTCCAGTCGGCAGCCACCAACAACGAAGATCAGTCTTCGTCTGGTATTGTCGCCACGGCGACAACCACCGACAACAACACTCAACCCGCCAACGGCGGACACGGGTGTATTCCCCAGGACATTTCTCCTGGGGAAATTAGCACAGACTTCAAAACTTCCGACGGTTCGTCGGAAGTTACTGCCTTTGAATCTGTGCAATTCTCCATTAGTTTGGAGTTGGAAGAGGGACACTGCGGAGGAGACTCCGCAGTAGTCACCGTACCGGAAGAACTCGGCACGGATGGCGATCCTTCTCCAATTCCAATGACGACTCCAGGGGGAGTCACTATTGGACACGCGACATATGACGGTTCTACCCATACGGTGAAGGTCGTACTGACCGACCAGGTAGAAGTACCCGGAAGACAGAACTTCCGCGCATCCGCCTGGTGGCGGGTGCATATGAGCGACGCCCTAGTTCCCGGGGAAACCCGAGAACTACGATGGGATATCGACGGGGTCGTCCGCCGAACTCTCATTAAAGTGGGAGAATGTAACGGATGTTCCGTCATCGGGAAGGACCCCTCTAAGTGGGGGTCCGTTGACGGAGACACACAGAACGTGACGGTAGTCCTCCCGACCGCCGATCACGATAGACAGGAATTCACCGTGACGGACGTGCTGACCTCGCCAGGTCAGAAGTTCGTTTGCGACCAGCTTTTGGCTGGTAGGATCGGCGTGTACACTGAGGCTAGTACTTGGGGGCAACCCCAGTACATCCGCTTCATGGAGGCTAATGTCGTTAGCTGTGCTAGCGACAAGGCAGTTATCAATGTCAAGTTGGATAAGGGCGAAAAGGCTCGTTTCCAACTTAACATTCTCGTCAACCCCACGGATCCCGGTCCGTGGGGTGACTCCGCCGTCATCACTTCCCAGGATAAGTCCTGGGAAGTGAGCGCCCGAATCGTTCGTCGAGAGTCTGGCGGTAACGCCGGGTTCACGCCCACGCCCACGCCGACCCCAACCCCGTCGGTGACACCGACTCCGACTCCAACCCCGGAGCCGAGCCCGTCGGTAACCCCGACGCCAAGTCCGACTCCGTCGACGAGCCCTACACCGGCTCCGACCCCGACACCAACCCCGTCGGCACCCACGCCGTCGGCAACACCGTCGGTACCCACGCCGACCCCGAGCACGACGCCAAGTCCGGCTCCAACCCCGGAGCCGAGCTCAACACCGTCGGCATCTCCGACACCAACCCCGTCGGCACCCACCCCGTCGGCAACACCGTCGGTACCCACGCCGACCCCGAGTACGACGCCGCGGCAGTCTCGACTGCCAGTGACCGGCGCCGCCGGGAGCGGTGCGATCGCCGGCGCGGTCGCGCTTCTGACTGCCGGAGTCGCCACCCTCCGAGTGCGCCGTCGCCAGACGGCACACTCGGAGAAGTAACCCGTCTCGTCGAGGGGTGTTAGTTTAATCGACTAGCACCCCTCGACAGAGGTACATAGATACAGAGAAAAGTTAGGAGGTTCACCACACCCGCTCCACCACGGAGCGGGTTTTCTCTTTGGCTAGACATAGAAGCCTATTGATTTTATTACATTATTATTGTAAAATAGTAAATATGTCAGAATTAAGTAACGAGAGTCTACTAGAGGGCGCCGAATGCGCGAGACTAACTCCCGAAGAAGCTGATCGCTTGTTTTTCCAAATAAACTCAAGTATTCCAGACCAAAATTTTAAGAGGTATCAGAAAGACAGAAGCCGTAGAAGCTGCCATAGCCATGTGTCGAAGTTGCCCAGTCTTAAAGCAGTGCCTAGAATATGCGCTCCGACACCCAGAATCTACAGAATATGGAATTTGGGGAGGTACAACTCCCTTTCAACGCAGAAGAATGTCACGATTAGGCAAAAATGCAATAAATAAGGCGATTGAATCGGCTGGAAAATAATCACCATAGCTCTTGTCTTTCGTTGTCATTTCTGCTACAATGGTCTGGAACATTACCAAAGACAGTGGCGACTTGACGTAAAACAAGTATAAAAATGCCACCGAGGGATGAAACTAACAGTTTTATTTGACGTCTTTGGTAGTGCGAGAATCAAAGACGTTTTTTGATTCTCCATTACCGCACGTTAACAAGTTGGCACATAACAAATTAACTCAATCAAAGAAAGGATTTTTATGGCAATTTCACGCGATAAAAAACAAACTTTGGTTGCTGAACTGACAGAGTTATTAAAAGACGCTAAGGGCACGGCTTTTGCTCGATATCAAACCCTTACCGTTGCCGACCTACAAGAACTACGCAAGGCAGCTCGCGAAGCGGGCGTTACCATCAAGGTTGTTAAAAACCGACTGGTGCGCGTAGCTCTTCAGGAAATCGACACTTACAAAGAAACCGACACCAGCTTATTGGTTGGTCAATTGGTTTACGCTGTAAGCGCCGAAGATGAAGTTATGCCAGCAAAGGTATTGGACACGTTTGCAAAAACGCATCCAGCATTACAACTTGCAGGTGGCTTCTCAGGCGAAGGCTTGGCAATTAGCGAAGCTGACGTTAAAGCATTGGCAGGCCTACCAAGCAAAGACCAGCTCGTTGCTCAAGTGGTATCACAATTGCTATCACCAGTACACGACACGGTCAACGCGCTTGGCGGCAATTTGCACGGACTTTTGGACGGCATCGAAGCCAAAGCTACTGCTTAAGTTTAGCAATCAACACTAGTAACGTTGCAATCATCGCAACAATATAATAATAAAGGAGAATATCAATGGCTGATATTAAGAAATTGGCTGAAGAACTTGTAAAATTGACAGTTCTAGAAGTTAACGAATTGAAAAATCATCTTAAAGAAGAATACGGCATCGAGCCAGCTGCCGCAGCTGTCGCTGTTGCTGGTCCAGCTGCTGGTGGTGACGCTGCCGCTGCTGACGAAAAAACTGAGTTCACAGTTACTTTGAAAGACGCTGGTTCTCAGAAGGTTGCAGTCATCAAGGCTGTTAAGGAAATCACTGGCCTAGGTCTAGGTGAAGCAAAAGCTATCGTTGACGGCGCTCCAGCACCAGTCAAGGAAAAAGTTTCTAAGGACGAAGCTGAAGCTGCAAAGAAAACTTTGGAAGACGCTGGCGCTACTGTCGAGCTTTCATAATTTGTTATATAACGCCAATTTGTTTCGTTTAATCACCGTCCGCTCTGGGCGGTGATTTTTATGTCGCCAATCTTAATATCACGAACCACACATCATTTTCAAGAGTAAAATTTGCAACACTTTTTCGTCCATATCTTATAACGCTGTGGAAAATCAGAGAAAATCAAATGACACGACTTGATATAAATGTAAGGATATGCTATATATTAGTTAAGTATTATAAAAAATAGACAAAGGAATTGCGAGAACCATGTCTGAATTACCAGAAAAGCAAATTAAGCGTCTGAGGACACTTATTCAAGAGGCGGAAACCAATTTAGCTGCCGCAAAAGAATTATTGATTAGTATTATTGGCGACGATGGACAAGTTGTCACGCCAAAAAATTCGTCAGATGATGTAACAGGAAAGATTATCGAAGGCGTATTTGACGGCCAGATGATGCTTAGTCCAGACGGCAAAAATTACCCAATCCCAGCTAATTACGCTTCAAAGTCGAAGCTGGTTGAAGGTGACCTGATGAAATTGACAATCGCTGAAGACGGTAGCTTTATCTATAAGCAAATCGGTCCTGTACCACGAAAGCAAGTTATCGGAACACTTGTCCAGCACGACGGAATTTACTACGTCGAGGCTTCTGGCCGTGAATATCGTATTTTGCTTGCTAGCGTAACTTACTTCCGAATTAACGTCGGCGACCAAGTTACAATCATCATCCCTGAAGACAACCCTGACGCGACTTGGGCTGCTGTCGAAGCTGCATTGTAAATATTATGATACCGAGCGAATTTCTGCTCAGTTACGCCAGTTTTAACGCTGACAATAAACCTTTTATTGAATGTCAAGTTGACAGTAAAATTGAGCGTCATGAATTGTTCGAGCAAAATTTGTCTCTTGAGTTTGATTTTTCTGTCAAATATTGCACGGGTTGGGTGGATTTTGAGAATCGCTGTAGTCAAATTTGCCCAGATTCAGCCATCGTTGATGAAAAGTATGAAAATTGCTTAAAATGCCGCGATAAAACAGGCTTTAATCCAGCATTCTATAACGCCAGTTCGGTTTCCGTCCAACAAGAAAAAATCAATCAAAATCCGCACTTTGTTTACTTGGCGTACTTCGCATCGAACGTCATAAAAGTTGGAATCTCGCAAGAAGAACGCGGAATTCGGAGATTATTAGAGCAAGGAGCGCGATTAGCCATAAAATTAGAAACGTTTTCTTCGGCATTGATCGCCAGACAATACGAGGCGAAAATCTCCAAGCTGGACGGAATAACTGAAACTCTGCCAGTTCACAAAAAGATGGAATTGATAAAACAAGCGTTTAACCGTGCAGCCGGCGAAAGGAAATTGCGACAAAAATTACTTGAAATAGAGCAGAAAATTGGCGTGTCGTTTCCGAAATCCGAACTAATTCCTTGTGAAGATTATTTTCAAACCGCTGGCGTTGATTTGTCACGTGTCGTTTTAATGAAGGATTGCAGTCAATTAGTCGGACATGTACGCAGTGTCATCGGCTCAATTGTCATCACTGATTACGGCGGTCAGCTGCTGGCTTACAACATCAAAAAGCTTATTGGCTATCGGGCGCAAAAAGTTGACAGAGAAATTGAGCTAGATTTACCAAGTGAGCAACTAACGTTATTTTAAACCTTATTTTTACAATATATTTTTGATGAAATAGCTTGAAATTTCACTCTATTACTGATATATATAAATCAAACTTTCACAGTAAAGGAGGCTGCTAGTGAGCTTAACTACAATATTATTAAATACTTCAATAGTACTGGCACGATACTTGCCATACATCTTGGGAACGGTGACTCTAATTACATCAATATTCATCCTTAAGAAAGAAAAAATTAGCAAGAAGTCTAAGGCTCTGTTATTAACTTGCATAATTACTGCCATTATTACAATAATAATCGTATTTATGCGATCTCGAATACTCGGAAATCACATTTGTTAACTTCTGTCTCAAGGTATAGTTTGCTATAATTATCTCATGAGGAGCATGAGGGGATGAGTCAGGCGCTATATCGTAAATATCGCAGTCGCAGTTTGGATGAAGTTTTAGGTCAAGATCACGTGACTAGTATTTTACGTCGAGCGTTAGAGCAGGGAAAAATTGCTCATGCGTACTTGTTGACCGGACCGCGTGGCGTGGGAAAAACATCGGTGGCGCGAATTCTGGCGCACGAGATTAACCATTTGCCATATGATGACGATTCTTCAAACTTGGATATTATTGAAATTGACGCAGCCAGTAATAACGGCGTTGACGACATTCGAGCTTTAAGGGAAAAAGCCCAAGTTGCGCCTGTTTCTGCGCCGAAAAAAGTTTATATCATCGACGAAGTTCATATGCTGTCAAAATCAGCATTTAACGCGCTATTAAAAACCCTGGAAGAACCGCCAGAACACGTGGTATTTATCTTAGCTACAACTGACGCCGACAGACTTCCAGCCACCATTCTTAGCCGTGTCCAGCAATTTTTCTTCCGCCCAATTCCGACGGAAATTATGACGCGCCAGTTAATGAATATAGCGAAAAAAGAGGGCTTTGCAATCGAAGAGGATGCCGCCAGGTTAATCGCTGAACGTTCCCGTGGCGGATTCCGTGACGGTATTAGTACGCTTGACCAATTGTCTATTTTAGCAACATCAGACCAGCCACTGACGGCGAATATGGTTACCGAATATTTGGGACTGAGTGACACGATGATGCTCGGAAATTTATTGGATTCATATCCATCCGACGACAACGAGAAAGTCTTAAATATCTTCCAGGAATTAGAAAATAGCGGCGCCAATTCAGTAGTCGTGTCACATCAATTATTGTCAATTGCTCGCAATAGGTTACGAAAAAATCCGAATCTTATTGGGTTGGTTCAGCAACTAATCGAGGTTGATCGACACCCGCACCCAGACTTGAAATTATTGACGATATTCATGAATAGCAATTCTCAGCCGACGGAAAAGCCAATCGCGACAAAGAAAGATACAACTCAAACTGCGACCCAAAAACCCGCCGAAAAACCAACGCCAATTAAGCCCGCAGAACCAGTAAAATCGACCGAAAAACCGATTGAAAAAGAAGAAAAATCAGCCGAGCCAGCAAAAAAACCCACCGCAAAACCAAAGAAAACTGATGCGCCACTAGAGCTAAATTGGGAAAAAGTCATTGAAAGAGCGAAGGAAAAATCCCTCGGACTGGCGTCATTATTACAGAAAAGCCAGTGGTCGTTTGACGGTGAAAAATTGACAATTTACGCAGGTTCCGCGTTTTATAAGAAAAAGCTGGACGACGCAAAAAACAAACCATTGATCTCAGAAATTATCTCAGAAGAAACTGAGATGGATTTGGAAATTGATATAATTGGAGAGAAGAAACCGCCAGAGGACGAAAAATTGGCGGAAATTGCAGAATTAATGGGTGGCGGCGAAGAAGTTAAGCTGGAGGATATTTAATGGCAGACAAGAGCGAAGAAGTAAAAGGGAAGATACCACCACAAAATTTGGACGCGGAAAAGAGTTTGCTGGGAGCGGTTTTAATTGACGAGGAAGTTTTGGCGGATGCCGCAGAAATTACTCACCCTAGCGATTTTTACGACAAGAATCACGGATTGATTTTTGCTGGAATGATGCGGCTATTTGAAAAACACAAGCCCGTCGACCTTCTGACCTTAACCGACGAATTGAAGCGAAAGGACGAACTGGAATTGGTTGGCGGATCGGCATACCTGACAGAGCTAACAAACTACGTCCCAACGGCAGCGCACGCATCGGCTTACGCGGAAATGATTGCGCAAGCGGCAGTTCGCAGGCGCCTGATAAAGGCGAGCGGTGACATTTCCGAACTTGGATATGACGAATCGACGACCACGCAGGAATTATTAGAGAAGGCCGAAGCTGAACTTTTCAGCGTGTCCGACCAATCAACCAAGCAAGATTTGGTCAGTCTGGAAAGTATTCTGACGGATAGCTTTGACCGAATTGAAGAGCTCAGTAAAAATAAAGGCTCTCTCAGAGGAGTCCGCACTGGATATCGAGATCTGGACAATATGACCGCTGGCTTACAAAAATCAGACTTGATTATTCTGGCAGCTCGTCCAGCCATGGGTAAGACGACGCTAGTGACGAATTTGGCATATAACGTGGCAACGATTGAGAAAAATCCCGTCCTATTCTTCAGCCTAGAGATGAGCAAGGAGCAGTTGGTCGACCGTATGTTGGCGGATGCGTCGGGAGTTGATAGCTGGAATATTCGCACCGGGAACCTGAGCGACGAAGATTTTGCTAAATTGTCTGAAGCTATGGGAGAAATGGCTGAGGCACCAATTTACATCGATGACACTCCAGGATTATCAGTTCTAGAAATGCGCACGAAAGCTCGAAGAATTGCTCATGAAAACCAATTGGGACTAATCATCGTCGACTATTTGCAGCTTATGCAGGCCAATGGAAATCACAACGGGAACCGCGTTCAGGAAGTTTCGGAAATTTCCCGTGGACTGAAGCTTATTGCTCGCGAATTGAATGTGCCGCTAATTGCCCTGAGTCAGTTGAGCCGTTCTGTCGAATCTCGCACGCCGCCAATTCCACAACTAGCCGACCTGCGTGAATCCGGTTCCATTGAGCAGGACGCCGACATCGTGAGCTTTATTTATCGCCCTGGATATTACGAGCCTGACAACCCAGAAGTTCAGAACATTACAGACTTAATCATCGCTAAGCACCGTAACGGTCCGGTCGGTAAAGTCCAATTGTACTTCCACCCAGAGCGCCTACGCTTTATGAGCTTGGATCGCAAGCATGAATAGAATTGTGTTATAATCATACCAATGAAAAAGCAAAAAGTTACCGATATATTCCTTTACCGATGGCGCTACGTTTTCGGCTATACGTTGCTGGCGCTGTTGTATATAGGGGCTATTATAATTTCCGCGTTGCACGTGCCAGGAGGTTTGTCGCAAGCAGAAATCAACATGGTCAATACGACAAATCACTTGAATTTTAGCGTCGAGGGAATCGCCGTCACAAATCTTCCATTTCACCTTCTTCAATTACTATTCTTTAAGCTATTCGGCGTCAGTTTATTAACAATTAAAGCGCCCGCCGTAATCCTTTCAATCGCCAGCTCCGTCGCAATTTTCTTCCTCTTAAAGCGCTGGTTTAAGCCATCCACAACGATTCTATCGCTATTAATTATGGCAACAACTGGACAATTCTTATTCATCGGTCAAAGCGCAACTGTCGGCATTTTATACATTTTCTACACCGCGCTAACTTTGCTTTTTGCCACGTTAATTCTCCAAAAAGCCCAGAACGCTTCCATTTGGCGAATCAGCTTAGCCATTACCACGGCGCTCAGCCTCTTCACTCCGTATTTTTGGTATATCAATCTGGGGCTTCTGATCATCGCCTTTTTACATCCGCATCCACGCTATTTCCTCATCTCCAGAAAACACCGTAAGTCTTGGATTGTGCCGTCCGCTATTTTATTCACGATTGGTTGTGCGATTAGTTTTCTTTGCTATAAATCCCACGCGCTATTTTATAACCTCATCGGCATTAACAGCCTAAGTTTTGACATCGCTGCAAACCTCAGGACTTTATATTACACATACATCCGCATTTTCCCCTCAGTCGTAGGAAACCAAATCACGCCAATTATGGACGTCAATGCAATGTTGTTGATCGGACTAGGATTATTCCGCAGCTTCCAAAAAATCTCCAGCGCCCGCTCGTTTATGATTTGGTCGTGGCTAATCTTAGCATTGGCGCTACTCATCTTCCAGCCAAGCTTAACCCCGATAATCATCATCCCGCTATTCATTCTCTTGGCGGTCGGGTTGGAATCCCTAATGAACATGTGGTACGGACTTTTCCCGCGCAATCCATACGCTCGCGGCACAGGACTGGTTCTTATATCAATGCTAATTATCGTTATGGTGGTGGGCGGCAGCTTCCGCTATATTGACGGTTATCGTTATTTCCCAGAAGCAGCTTCACGATTCAATAAAGATTTGTCTCTACTCCGTAAGAATACTGCGCCAACCGATTCATTCTCGTTATTGGTCAGTAAAGAAGAATCGCCGATTTACGAAGCGCTTAAAAAACACAATTATCACCAGATATCAATTATCCACGCAGCCCCAGCAAACGTCGGACAGACTTTATACGTTAGCCACAGCGCAAAGTCTCAAATTCCGCAGACTTACTCTGGACACCTGTCGTCAGTAATTGTCAATGATCATAAAGACGGCGACCGCTTCTGCATCTACACATCCGACCGCAAATAGGGTATAATTGTAAGTGTTAAATAAGGAGGAATATGGCGTTTGATCAGGTAAAAATGCTGCAACAATTACGCAAAGCACAGAAACAATTAGGTAAAGAAATCATCGAAGTTGAGGCTGGCGATGGCGCTGTGATCGTACAAATCACTGGCGAATTAAAGATTAAGTCTGTAAAGATTGACCCAGAAATGGTTGACTTGGAGAATATCGAAGAGTTGGAGCACTGGATCGAAATCGCAGTTCGCGACGGTATGACAAAGGCTCAGGAAGTCGCTGCTGAAACTATGAAGCCATTGATGGGCGGCCTAGGCAACTTGCCATTCTAAAGTCATGTCAATCGACATTTTACCAAAAGCTCTAACTGCTTTAATTGATGATTTTGGTAATCTACCTGGAGTTGGACCGCGTACGGCTGAAAGATATGCCTACGCGGTTTTACGCCGCAATCCCAAATCCGCAAAGCAATTAGCGCATTCATTAGACCAATTGCACGACCGAGTAAAAACCTGCCCGAAGACGTTTGCGTTGATCGACTCAGATGACGACGTGTCGCCTTTATACGCAGATTCGAACAGGAATAAGAAAGTCGTTTGTGCAGTCGAGGAGCCGCTAGACATCGTTGCTATAGAAAGAACAGGACAATTCCTAGGTACATACCACGTGCTGGGAGGCGTTATTTCACCAATTGACAATATTGGACCAGAGCAATTGCATATCCCAGAACTAATTGAGCGTATAAAAACAGATGACGTTCAAGAGATTATCATCGCTACGAACGCTTCAGTTGAGGGCGAGTCGACCGCGCTATTCCTACAGCGCTACATCCAAGAAGCTGGATTAAATACGACCATCACACGCTTAGCTAGAGGTATTCCAGTCGGCGTTGACCTTGAGTACGCAGACCAAATCACACTGACGCACGCACTAGAAGGTCGAAAACAATTATAGGCTCAACGGCTTCATTGCCAATAAAAAATACCCGCCATCTCGGCGGGTATTTCGTTGCTAGCTTAGCTGATTACATTTGGCGGCGGCTAGCGATGTAAGCGATAGTAGCTGTAGTTAGTCCACCTAGGCCTAGTGCTGACATGATCGCGTCACTTGCACCAGTCTTTGGCAATTCTGGGCTAGGTGTTGGCGTTGAAGGAGTGTTTGGTGTAGGAGTAGGAGTTTCCTTACATTCGTCCAAGTTGGTCTTGTGAATCTTTTCGTTAAACTCTTCCTTTTTAATCTCCTTAGTGTACTTCTTGCCACCTTCTTCAATTACACAAACGATCATTTTTGGCTCTGGCTTAACCGTAACAGTTTTTTGACAGTTAGGGTTTTGCCTCTTAACTTCACCAGTTTCTTTACCGTTTACAGTAATAGTAACTGTGTAGTTGCCTTCTTTTGCGTAAGTGTATTGAATTTCTGATGAGTTAGTTGTCTTGATGTTATTATCACCGAAGTTGTATGTGTAGCTGGTGATAGATGCGCCACCCTTGGCAGTTGCCTTAACACTGAACTTGAAGGTGTTACGAGAAATTTCAGTTACTTGCAAAGCGTCACATGTTAGAGCAGGCTTTGCTGGAGGTGTTGTTGGGTTACCCCAAACTGGGTTACCACAGTCTTTAATCACACCAGTGATAAATGAGCCGTTATTATCAAACCATGCGTAAATATTGTAGCTCTTAGGTCCGTCAACGAAGCTCTGACCAGTTGTGTATTGATAGTAAGTATATCCGTTTGAAGTCTTGTAGCTACGTTGTGGCTGAGGCTGACGAGTACCAGCTTTAGACTGTACGGTTATAGCGTTTGTAGCTACAACACGACCGTCAACTGTAATATTACCATTTGCGTCAACTACACCTTCGCGCATATTTGATCCGCCCTGAACCATAGTTTCAGTAACGTACCACTCTTTGTATAGTTCTTTAATTTCTGTACGACTGTATGCTGTTTGCAATTCTGACATAGAATGTGTACCACAGTATACAACGTTAAAACTGTTACAGCCGGCAGCCTGTGAAGGTGATGCCAACCAGATTCCACCGAGCATAGCAAATCCCAAAGAGATAGCAATGCCGATTTTCTTAAATTTGTTCATAAAAACTCCTCTTTTCCAGCCCTATCTTCAGGCTTTATGTCCTCATACTAGCACAATCTTTATATTTTGTCAATAATAATTTATAAAAATGTTTATGTTTTTTTCGATTGCGCAGTATTTTTAATAGTCCATCACATATTATACCACTTATGTAATTAAAAACAATATATATTATATTAGAGCAAAGATCATTTGTTATAATAAATAATATGCTAGATACAGCTAAACAATTCATTCAATCCGCAAACAATATAGTTATTATTCAAGCCGAAAATCCTGATGGCGACAGCTTGGGTTCAAGCTTGGCGCTAGAAGAAGTCCTAAGCGACTTAGGAAAAACTGTTACTTTATATTGTCCAGTAGATATACCGAAATATCTTCATTATATTCGCGGTTGGGATCGAGTGCAGAACGACTTTCCGTTTCAAGCCGACGCCGCGATAATTGTTGATACGAGCGCGGATGTCCTTCTTAGCAAGGTATTAGAGACTCCTGGAGCGCGACATTTTCTGGAAACGCACCCAACTCTGGTTATTGACCACCACACAGCCGAATCAACACTTAGCTTTGATCATATTATGTTATCAGAAACCGTCGTGGCAACCGGGGAATTACTGTATAAACTGTTCAAGCATTCCGACTGGAAGATAAATCCTCAGGCGGCCGAAGATTTATTGATAGCTATTATGAGCGATAGCCTGGGGCTTACTACGCAAAACACCACGGCTCAGACTTTCCATACGGCGGGAGAACTTACAGAGCTGGGCGCGTCTAATGCGGAAATTGAAGAGCGACGGCGCGAATTTATGAAGAAATCGCCAGAAATTTTGGCGTACAAGGGAAAATTGATCGAGCGAATCGAATATTTATTAGACGGACAATTGGCGCTGGTGCATGTGCCATTTGAAGAAATTCAGCAATATAGCGACGCCTACAACCCCGGCGCGTTGATTGGCGACGAACTGCGGCTGGTTGAAGGCGTGGCACTTAGTTGCGTTATTAAAACTTACCCCGACGGCAAATTAACTGCGCGCTTACGAGGTAATTTGCCAATCGCCGACACCGTAGCTGGATATTTTGGCGGTGGCGGTCATCCGTATGCGGCAGGATTCCGCGTATATGAAAGCTATGATGAAATCGTCCGAGAATTAGTTACAGCGACAGATCAGGCTCTACGAGAAGCAGAATAGTATTGACATTTTATTCTATTAGTGATATAAATGAATACGGCTTTTGTTGACAAGCTGAGATTTATTCCTTGTCCGAAAGCGTACTTTGACAAGCAGATGTAAGATTATAAGACGAAACTTAAGCATGAAGCGAGGTTTTGGTTGTTGATAGAAAATTAATTGACAATTGAAATCTCGTTTCATGCTGGCTAGATGGCCGTATGAAGTTCTTTGTTGAAAGGCAAAGATGGCGACAGTCGCTGCGAGAAAGAGAAGGGAAAGAAAATGCTTGAGGAAGCAAATACTTCGACAATCTCACTGGAAGATGGAACTCTTGTAAGCATTAAAGGCTCTAGGGGTATCATCACATCTATCGATGAAGGTCGCAGGTTTTACGTCAAAGACGGAGAAGATCTTGATGTCACGGTAGGAAATGACCACCTCTTCGCGTTAAAGGGAGAGATGGTCATCAACCCTGACGGATCGTATCTCAAAATCAAAGGATCAGACGTGAGATTGAAAATGGGTGATAAGTTAATCATGATTTCAAGAGGAACTATCCACATCTTCGACGGCAGGGGAGAGGTGATAATCGCTGGCGAGGGAATCATAGTCAAACACGAAGACACGACACTTTTCACTCAGAAAGGAGACGCCACTTGCTACAGGTCCGACAACATGCCCTGGTATGAAGACAGGGAAGTTCTTATGCATGGATGGCAGATCCATGCAATAGTTGGCGACAAGTCTATACTCGTCGCCTCTTTCTCCGATCGATATGAAGCATGTGCTGGAACGACCAGTAACGGCAAATTTAGGTTTGTCGGAGGAGTAGAATACGAGCTGTTCTAAGCAAGTCTCCTGACGGGTAGCGATAAGCGGACGGTGATATCGAACTGACGCTACACCAGGCATCTAATCTTATATCTTCATCTGCTTGTCGCTATTCCTTGAATTTAATATACAAACAGAAGTCCCAACTGGGGCTGTTTTTTATGTCAATTTTGAAAAACCAGCCAGAGTGCCGTACAATAGAACTAATGATAAAGCTCTATAACACGCTCACTAGACGAAAAGACGAACTGACGCCGCTTGACGGAGAAACGGTCAAGTTTTACACCTGTGGTCTAACAGTTTATTCGCAGCCGCACATCGGCAACTGGGTTGGCTATATTTACTGGGACGTGTTAGTGCGATTGTTACGCTGGCAAGACATTCCCGTTGTTCGAACACAAAACATCACTGACGTTGGTCATTTGACAAGTGATGACGACAATGGTGAAGATAAGATGGAAAAAGGTGCGCGCCGTGAGGGGAAAACTGCCTGGGATGTAGCGGAAAGATATATTTCCATAGCCAATCACGAGGCTTACGACGTGCTGAAATTGATAAAACCAGATTATTTGGTGCGGGCGACGGATTATATTCAGCAGCAGATTGACTTCGCAAAAGGACTGGACGAAAAAGGATTTTTATATAAAATCGACAGCGACGGCATGTATTTTGATACGTCGCTTTTGAAGGATTACGGGAAATTAGCGCGGCTGGACATAGCTGGACTGGAGGCTGGCGCCAGAGTGAGCGTTGAGGGGAAGCGCAATATTACCGACTTCGCCGTGTGGAAGTTTTCGCCAAAAGACGCCAAGCGCGATATGGAATGGGACAGTCCGTGGGGAATCGGTTTTCCTGGCTGGCATCTGGAATGTTCAACAATTGCCCGTGAAACACTTGGGGATTCTATTGATATTCACGCGGGCGGAATTGATCATATTCCAGTTCATCACACGAATGAAATTGCTCAGAGTGAAAGTCTGACTGGAAAGCAATTTTCTCAGATTTGGCTACATAATAATCACATAAAAGTCGACGGCCGAAAGATGAGCAAATCTCTGGGGAATATTATTACGCTGGAAGATATTATTTCGCAAGGCTTTAGTCCGATGGCGTTTAAGCTGGAGATTCTCAGCAAGCATTATCAGACGGAAGGCAATTTTACCTGGGAAATTCTGGAAGCAGCGCAGGCACGATTGAATCATTGGCGGGATTACGCGGTTCTGAGACATCAGACTCACGACACGCTGGAAGATGACGATGATAAGGACGAGCAGGACGATTCAGTTTCGTTGCTAGCGGGACGTCAGGCGTTGGTCGAGAAATTGAACGATGATTTGGATACTCCAGGCTCACTAGCATTGATTGATGAAGTATTTTCAAAGTTGGATCACACGCCGCTGGATAAAATTCATCGGCAGAGTTTAGTGCAGTTTATTGATGAGATTGACGAGATTTTAGGGCTGGATTTGGCTGAGTCTACGCCTGATATTACTAACGATTTGAAGAGGTTGATTATCCAGCGGCGTCAAGCACGCATGGAGAAAAATTGGGAAGAATCCGACAGAATTCGCGATGAACTTCTTCAGGCTGGCGTTGCTGTTCGTGATACGCCAAGCGGCAGTATTTGGACATGGAAATAGCCCGCTAGATTCAACGGGCTATATTTTTCTCTGCGTTAATTACTCTTCGTTTTTCAATTTCTTAACTAATTTATTAATAAGCGGCTTTTCGCTTTCAACGCGCTTGGACTTGACCTGCTCTAAGTAATTGTCCAGCAAAACCTTCACGACGCCAGCGGCTGGAATAGCAACCAAACCGCCTAATAGACCACCAACATACAAACCAATTGTCACCGCGACCAAGACAGTCAGAGCCGACAACTCAACCTTCTTTGATTGGATAGAAGGAGAGACAAAGTTATTCTCAATCTGTTGGTAAATCACGAAATAAATCGCGTAAATAACGCCCGCTGTCATATTATTGAAGAACAGCAGTAGCGATATCAACGCGCCAGCAATTGTTGCGCCAAACATCGGAATTAGCGTCAACACAAACGTCGCCATAACGGTGAGCATTGCCAAATTGGAATTTATGACAGGGAACGTCAAGCTCAGCACAAACACCACGAAGCCTGATAATATCGCATCGATTCCAGAAACTGTCAATTGCCCAGAAACATATCCCGTAATCACGTTATACATACGACCGACCAGCTTCTTATGACGCTCCATCTTTTCTTCGTCGTTGTATAGTCCCCACAAACGCTTCACCCAAGTTGGACCCTCAAGGAGCATCAGGAATGACAGCACCAACACTAAGAATAACGATCCTAAGAATGACGCCAAAGAACCCACACTGGATAATAAATTCGTGCCGACGCTCGTGGCCCAAGACGAAGATTGCTGCTTGATGTTTTCCATCATCGAATCGACCTGCGGGCGCAAATTATTCTTATCGATAAAATCATTGACGCCGCGCCACTGTGAGCTTGCTTGGTCGATTATACTCGGAATGCTCTCGACAAATTTGGCAGATTGCTGGACAATTGGCGGAATAACAAACCAGATCACACAACCCAAAAGCAAAACCAGCGTTGTATACGCCAGCGCCGTGCCGCCTAATCGACTTTTTCCAGGAAGTTTTTTAGCAATTGCTGCAACTGGACGATTTAGCGCCAACGCCAAAAACAGGGAAATTCCTAGCAAAATAAGCGCGTCCTTTGCGGAATAAATTGCCAGACCAGCCAGACCAAAGCCCATCACGACCAGCCAAAATCGCACAAATGTTTTCGTGTCTATCTCTATACGTACTTTCATAATTAAACTTTACCAGCTTTTCGGCGTGTCCGCAACGCCGACAGAGATAATTTACTATCATAAGACATCGCGCCGTAACGGAAAACGCGCACGGATAGCCACATAACAAACACCGCTGTAGCGACCAAAATTGCCGTGCCGAGCAAAGCTTCCCAAATTGGCAAATTGCCTATTGCGTTTCGTAATAACAATGGAATCGGCGCGGTGAATGGAAATAGCGACAAGAACTTAACGAAGAAATAATCAGGGAAGGAAACGAACGCCGTGATTCCGTAAAATGGACCAATGAATAGCATAATCACAATTCCGAACCACTGGCTGGCTTCTTTGGCGGTCGGCATCATCGCGCCCAAAGTCACCAACATTCCAGTAAATAAAGTGAAGCTGGCGGAGAAAATTATGATCGCCAGACCAATTCTCACAGGATCAAACACGAGCGTACTCAAGTCCAGGTTAGGCAATTGCAACTTCGAACCAAATGCCAAATATCCCGCCAAAACTGGCAAAACAATCACCAAAATCTGAATCAAAGCCAACACCATCAAAGACAGAATTTTACCCGTAATTAAAGTGTCGGTTTTAACGGTCGTAAGCAGCATTTCCACCGTGCGATTTTCTTTTTCCTCGGTGGTACTAATGAGCATTTGATTGCCAAAAATACTGATGAGAATGAACAGAACAACCAAAAACATTCCCGGCACAATCATCTCATTAATGCCGCCGTGTTCTTTTCCGTCCAGATATGTGGTTGATGACAATTGGACTTTGTCGCGTAGAATTGCAACTTGCGCTGGATTAACGTCGCTTGCTACTGATTGGCTCAATAAGCTCTGTGCCACCGCGCTGTATTTTCCGTTTTGGAATAGCCCAACATCTTTACCGTAAACTTCAACCTTTTGCTTGCTTAAATCCTTTGGAAAATAAATATACGCATCAACCTTATTATTTTTTACGTCGTCAATTCCAGATTCTTTCGATTTGGCAGTTTTGGCTTTAATTGCCGCCAGTAATTCTGGCTTCACCAACTTCGAATCGTCCGTGACTTCCAGTGAAAATTCTTGCTTTTCCAGATTTTTTGACGCTTCAATAGTCGTGCTTTGCGACCAAAACATAATGCCATACAGCACGCCAATCAACAGAGGAAAACCCAATGCCGTCAACCAAAACGTCGGTTTTTTCAGCGTTCTAAGCGTCTCGAATTTGAAAACCGTCCCCAAATTATGCATTTTACTCATCGCTCAACTCCTTCGCTTCGCCGCCGTAAACTTGGACAAAAATGTCGTCCATTGACGCGCCGCCAAATTGACTTTTTACTTCTTCCAATGTGCCGTATGCCGCCGCTTGACCATCTTTCAATAAAATCAAACGGTCGCACAACCTTTCAACTTCCTCCATCTGGTGCGTAACGTAAATAATTGTCGCGCCAGCTTTTCGTTGCTCCTCAATTATGTTCATCAACAAACGGCGATTCACCGGATCAAAACCTTTGGCTGGCTCATCCATAATCAGTAGCTCTGGATCGCACATAATCGTTACGCCAAGCTGAATTTTCTGTTGCTGTCCGCCAGATAATTTATCAAGCTGCGTGTTAGCTTTGTCGCTCAAATTGACACGCTCCAAAAACTTCAGAGAAAAATCCTTAGCTTCTTTGCGGCTCAAACCCTTCAATTGACCAAAGTAAAGCATCACGTCTAAGACTTTTTCTTTTTTATACAAACCGCGCTCCTCAGGAAGATATCCGAGGCGAATCTGGCTTTCCACCGAATACGGCTTGCCGTTTATCAATAAATCGCCCGCAGTCGGCTGATATAGTCCCAACAATGCGCGCAACGTCGTAGTTTTTCCCGAACCATTGCTTCCCAAAAAACCAAAAACTTCGCCGCGAAAAACATCAAAACTCAGATCTTTAATAACAGTTTTATCGCCGAAACTCATCTTAAAATGACGAATCTCAACCATTTTTTTATTATCTGGCATACGCCTCCTTTTCTTTAAATAAAATTATAGCACTTAGCGCAGGAAAAAAGATATAATATAAATATGCGACTACTAGTCATTGAGGATGAACGAAAAATTGCGAGGGTCATAACCGAATCTTTGAAACGCGAAAAATACGCGGTTGATGCGGCGTATGACGGGGAAGAAGGCTTTAATTTGGCGGATAGTCAGCCGTATGACTTGTTGATTGTTGATCGAATGTTGCCGGGATTAGAAGGTACGGAGATTGTTAAAAAATTGCGCGAGAACGGGAAAAATATGCCAATTCTGCTCCTAACGGCGCTGAGCACGACCGAAGATAAAACGCTCGGACTGGACGTGGGAGCTGATGATTATTTGACTAAGCCTTTTGCAATTGACGAGCTGTTGGCGCGAGTGCGAGCCTTGCTTCGTCGGCCGCCGATTAGCCAGCCAGACATCTTGAAAATTGACGATTTGGAAATTGACAAACAGCAGCAAACCGTGACGCGAGCTGGAAAGAATATTGACCTCACAAACAAAGAATATGCACTGCTGGAATATTTGATGCAACATCCGAATCATATTCTCAGTAAGGAAACGCTGATTGATCACGTTTGGGATTTTGATGCTGATATTTTGCCAAATAATGTCGAGGCATACATAAAAAATCTGCGCCAAAAAATCGACAAACCGTTCAAAAAACAATTGATAAAAACCGTGCGCGGCTTCGGCTATAGGATTGAATCATGAAAATTTTTACTTCAGCAACAATTAAGTTGGCGGGCTGGTATTTGATGATTTTAATGATCGTCAGTCTACTGTTTAGTAGTATTATTTTTCAGGTGGCGCGCTCGGAAGTTGATGCGCAAATTCATAAAATTATCGTTCAAAGGAAGGGTGATTTTCCTGCAATTAATTTGTCGGAAAGAATAGATAATTCAACTCGAAATCTTTTGATTAGTTTGGGCTATATAAATCTTATCGTTCTGCTCGCTGGTGGTTGGTGTTCATATTTATTGGCAAAAATTACTTTGCGACCAATAGAAACCGCCCACAAAGCCCAATCGCGATTTGTTGCCAATGCCAGCCATCAGCTCCGAACTCCTTTGGCAATCATGAAAGCAGAAACCGAATTTGCGCTAAAAAATCGGAAGGCGAATAAGGCGGAACTTACAGAAACTCTGGAAAGCAATTTGGAGGAAATAAATAAGTTAACTGAGCTTACGGCAATGCTTCTGGAACTGTCGCGGACGGAAAATAAGTTGGCACTGGAAGATAAAAGTTTTAACTTGACGAAATTGATATCCGAGCTCGTTCGCGAACGAAAAGCCGAAGCGCAAGTTAAAATGAATTGCCCAGAAAACATAAATATTCCGCTTCATCACACAGCGACGCGAGAATTGTGCGCGATCTTGCTCGACAATTCATTGAAACATAGCCCGAAAAATTCTGTGGTAAAAATTTGCATCATTCCATCAAAACAAAACATCACCATCAATTTCATCAACGACGGCACGATTTCACAACAAACTCTGCCACACGTCTTTGAGCGATTTTTTCGCGGCAACCAAAGCACAAAAGGCTACGGATTAGGATTGCCATTAGCGGAACAATTGACAAAAGCACTGGGCGGACAAATCTCTGTTAACACCTCGAAAAACTCAACCATTTTCACAATTTCCTTGCCGATTCTGTAAATTTTCAGCTATTTTTCAGAATTAGATGTTGTAATAGGATTGTTGATCGGCAAAGTTGCCGATCCGAAAGGGGAAGTATGAGCACAACATTTTTAAGCAAAAAAGGATTTAAGGAACTGCAAAAGGAAATTTCTGGGCTAGAGATTTCAGAGAAAGCGCTCACGTTGGAATTGAAAGAAATTGGGCGCGCCAAATCGCGTGATGACAAATTACGCCGCAACGATGTAATTACGCAACTGGAAAATATCCAATCAAAAATCTTTATGAAGAAGGACATTTTGCGCCACGCCAAGCCACTGCCAAGGAAACGCGATCGATTGAAAATTGCTATTGGCTCAGTCGTGGATTTGGTAGATCAGCAAGGAAAAATTTTCCGCTACACGCTGGTTCACAGCCTGGAAGCAAACCCTCTGGACGGGCGAATTTCCGTGGACAGTCCGCTGGGAAAAAGTTTGTTAAATCATAAGAAATCCGAAACCGTCTCCTGGAAAAATGGCTTGATGACCAGACAGCTACAAGTCGTTAAAATTAGCTAATCCAAATTGTCCACCACGACAGTTTAGCTCTCACTAGCGAGTGAGAGCTTTTTTATTTTTAATAGTATTTTATTCCGTTTCTGAAATTTAATATAAAAACAAAAAATCGCCCGTTAATGCCTGTTCAAATTTGGCTGGCATAAAAATACGACAATTGAACCTTGCAACAATAAGAAGCCTTACTCGCTCATAAAGGTTTATGAATACATAAAAGCCGACTTGCCAAAAACACAAAGACAACTAGAGAATATAAATAAACCAAATACGATATTTACCCTAAAGCTTATTTAGTTTTGCTAGATATTTTTATTGCTTCTTTTATTGCCGACAACTCTTTAGTAATCTTCTGAAGACCAGTAGTTAGAGGCGAATGGTCTGCGATGATTCTACCGCCAGTAGTTCTTAAGTCAACAGTTTGTTTACAGGAATAATAATTGTTATCCTCATCACAAAAAGAGATTGTGACTTCAACGGGCTTTCCGTTGCCTATATCATCAGACTCATAATGACAAAGAAAAAGGTATTTTTCATCACCCACCATTTGGGAAATTTTTAAGGTAGACAAGCTATCTTTTAGGGAGCTAAATAGTTCAGAGTTCTTCTTGGAACAAGAGACTTCAAAGGTTACGTCTCTTGCAGTATTACTACTCACATTACGAATATAAATATCAGCAATATAGCCACCAAGTGGAGAAAATAACAAATCTATTTTAGGCTTCTTTGAATCTCTAATAACTTGTTTAGTTATTATATTAGACACTATAACCGCAATGCACGATACCATAGCAATTACAGCACTTATTATTGATACTACATCTCCAACCGACATACCGAAATTATATCATATCCTCCCTTTAAAATGATATAATATAATCTAATATGAGAGACACTCAAGACCAGCCAAAGAACGATGAAATGCCAAGCCAAGAATCACCGCAAGACACTTCTAATCAAGACCTTAGAGTGGTTGTAGATAATAACGGTGAAAAATATATCAGAGCTGGAGAAACTGAAAGGCTACCGAATAGCCCCCTTATAGCACCCGCTGGATTTCCAGAATAAGCTGTAAACGCACAAGTAGCCTAAATTTTCGCAAGCCTCAAAAATAGGCTTTTTGTCATTGCCCAACAAGACAACAAAAATTAGAATTAAAAACAGAGGTAGCGTAATGTTGGTAAAAATCACCAACCCAACAAACTATTTTGTATCAACTTCATTGCGAATATTAGTGTTGACATAGCCACGCTTTGCCATTGCTTCGTCAAAAGTCTTATCCATATACATCAAATCGCCAATCCAGCCGAACATTAACAAATTACAAGATATACTACGCAAAATAATGCCTTTTGTGTTACCGATATAAAACCTATTTATTGGGAAGAAAAAACTACACCAAGTCAATATTTTGTATGTTTTGCGGTCTTTCATTATAGCTCAGCTATCTTCTTAAAGGTTAGTTGTGGAGAGTTAACGATTTGGACGCTTTCATCTTTGCCAATAGTTACTTCAACTTCTTTTTTAGCCTTGCCATTAAAATCATCTTTTCCAGCGGTTAGTAGATAAGATTTACCCTCAACATAATCAAGCGTTTCGGGGTAGTCTTTGTTGTTGCTATCAATTTTTATTTGGTCTTTTACGATGAAGAAACTTGCCATTTTCTCATAGGTCGTAGTTACCTTGTATTTACCACTAGGCAATTTGTAAAGATATTTACTAGCTGGAGTGTCGCTATTTGCGTTTAAGGTAACCTCTTTGCCATATTCTCCAGTAGTTTGACCGGTGATTGTATAGGAAGCTAAAACAGCTTCTTCTTTTGATGAGTTAACTGAACTTGAAGTGCCTTGTCTGTCTTTGTCGTTGCCTGTAACGCCATTTATTACAGCAGACCCGACAAACAAAACCGCAAACACAATTGCGTAAAACTTCCAGTTTTTATAGAACTCTTTTGACTCTTTCATTTTATTCCTTTCTCGATTATTTCTATTTAGTGTCATTTTTACCCGACGACCGCTAAAATTGCGACCGACTTTGCATACAGATTTAGACAATAAAATTATATCACATGACACTAGTTTCTATATGCTTTTTAGATAAACCAAGATTTTGTTGAACCAAATTGCGATATAATATAATTATGGTTAGTCAAAACAACGATATTCGACCTACAAAAAAAGAACAAAAAGCTCTAGAGCCATTTTTTAATCGATTTTACACGCTATATGATGAAGTAACATCAAATGATTTTATGAACGAGAGCCCAGAGCTAAGATTTTACAAAATAAAAGAACTATTCTTGCTATATATAGAAATGACAAATTATGAGTTAATAAAAAAATACTTAGACTGGGTTAAGCATGGCGGTAGACCAATTTTTGACGGAATAATTGCAGGTGATCTTTTTTCATGCATACGGAACATTTTCTCTCATTATCCACTATTCAATAATTGGAATGATGTTTATATAGATAAAGATTTGGCGACATGGCATAAAAAAGGCAGTATAGACAAATTCTTATCTAATTGTGGCAAAATCAAAATTGACGATAAAGCCCAAGTTAAATACCGAATTTGGCAATATGAAACTAAAAAAATGACATATTTCTCTGTAAATCTCAACAATGATTACAAAAATAACAAGAAAGTATTTCTTCACGATATAATACAAGAAAATATGGGTATACTTTTCTTCGCAGAAATGATGAAAAGAATAGTAGATGTAGCCATTGAAAACCCACCTCAGTCAAAAATAGACATTATGTCACAAGTATATATTGCAAAAGACATTTTATGCGATTAATAAATAATAAAAACAACGTAAATAACGAGACACCACATAGAGGTAGCGACGCTCTTTTTTAATTGGATGATATAGTAAAACCATGGGCAAACTCCACCTACACATCGCTAACGCCAACCAAACTTTCACAGATGTCGAAATTGCCATATTCAAAAATACAGCGCAACAAGCCGAGACTTTTATTTCGAGCGAGTTCGCGCAGCTTGATTACGAAGTTGATATAATTATCACTACACCTTCGTTTATGCTGCCAACTATCGACGAGGACGGAATCGCTGGCAAAACGCTTCATTCGCGCTTGATTATGATTTCTGTTGATAAAAGCCAGCGCGGGGTTAGCGAGGATTTTATTTTCGAAACGATTTGCCACGAAATGTCGCATTCGCTGCGTTGGGAAAAATTGCCTGAATATGCCGAAACTATGTTTGACGGGATGATTTTGGAGGGTTTGGCGGTCGCACTAGAAGAGGAAGCGATGATTAAACTCGGACGGCGAAACCAACAATTTTTCTTGAGAGAAATGCAGAAAACTTCCCAAGCTGAAATTGATAAGATAATTGCCGTACTACAAGACAATTTTGAAGACAAGGCTTACGATTATACCAAAATATTTTTCACCGGCGATGACGTTTTACCGCGCTGGGCGGGGTATAAACTTGGGTATTACTTTGTGAAGCAACACCTACATCAAACTAGTCAGACTATTACACAGGCGACTTTGGCAAGTTACAAGGATTTTATCCTATAAATTGAAGAGTCCCCGTCGCGATATGTGTAACGACGGGGATGAGACGTAGTTTTAAACTACGCTTTTTGTGATCGCACTATCCGAGGAGATGGGCGACACGGTTACCGTGATCGTCGAAGAGTCTTGGTGTGCATAAAATCACCTCCTTTCTATTTGGATTAGCGAATCTATCCTGTGCTATTCGCATATCTACACAGGATAAACTCAAGCAAAATAGTGTGGCATAAGATGTGTATCATCTACCACACAAGTCAGTGAGTGATGAGAGTAGTGTCTGGCACCAAAGCCAAAACTGATCGGAACCAACTTAGGACTTAGTACTTTTACAATTTTCAGCACAGAGCCCTCTTCCGATACATCCACGACAACCGCATCCAGCTTGTGTCTTAGGGTATCAATCGAAGTTGTTACTTTAGGAATAGTTTTTGAGATTTTACCCCCAAAAAGAAATTCCAAGTGCTCATGATACCGCCTTGACTGAGCGTAAAGCGCTTCATGGTTCAGGACGCTATGGACGTGTTCAGAAATAAGTTCTCGTGTGCTCTACTTGTTTAGGTCGTAGATTAGTCTGGACTCAGCCTATTGAAAAGCTTTGAGAGCAGCTTCGTCAAACGACTCCAGCTAGCTACGCGCCGCTTAAAAGCGTTTAAAGTATAGTATAAAATCGTCCCTTTGTTATCACTTTGCTAATTAAGTTAATTATAATATTATTTATCTCATAGACTACCTGTGCGCTCTATGATACGCATCCTTTCTCGCTCATAAGTCTCTGCAAGCTCACGTAGTGATGTTGTAAGATTTATAAAACCTAAAGGCTCAATCTCATCTGCACGATTCTGCCATTTATCTCTCAAGGATGCCTCAGCCTCGCCCGTTTCGTCTACTTCGTGTATACCACGTGCATTACGAATACCCATGTTGTACCCAGATCTCATAGATACTGAATCATTTCGGTCTAAAGTTTTTGCTACCGTTTTGTTGATCCATAAGCCGCTTTTGTCTCCAGGGGAGTTTATTAGGTATCTACCTATAATAGATTGGGCAACGTCTAAGTGTCCACTCGTCTTACATATCTCTTCAACCTTGTGTATCCAGGCAGTAAAGTGATCTTCTTGAAATGTGCCATACTGGTCTATGCCTGGCATGATTGTAAAGTCATTAAATATTAATGATAATATTTTAAGTAGTCTGTATTGAATAGCCTCGTCAAGCTCTTGGTGCTTAGTGTCACGAGGGTCTGGTTTGTAAATCTTAATTAAGTCACAGAAAAAATCTGCGTCATTTGCAATTCGATATATTAATGCTCGCGGTTGTCCTATGCCGTGTTTTCCGAATAGTTTAAGGTAGGCCCACTCCGCCTTCCATAGGTTTGTTTTAGTGTAATCAATGTTATCGTATAAATATTTAAATATGCTACCTATTTCGTACTGTAAGTTATTTGTGCCTGAAATGTTTTCAGTGGTATTTAATGAGGCCATTAGCGCTTTTAGACATAGTCCTGGATCAATTTGCTGTTTGATGGAGTTATCACCCATAATAATCGCTGAGGCAATATATTCCATTGCTGCCAGAGGGCGTCTGGCCTTCAGAAGGTTTCTAACTGCAGCTTCGGAACATTTGTTATCCGTACGTCGAAAATGATCGACTCTATTCCAATATTCTTTAGTAAGGTCTTTATCTTGTTTTGCGTCCAATAGGTCCCAGGTGCTTTGGCTAAATGGCAAAGCTAGAAGAAGTAGAATCTTCTGTTCGTTATTCCAGCTGGCAAAATCTAACTTATCAATCCAGTTGATGTTACCTTTATAATGGAAATATCTCGTATAAATGAAGTTACTAATGAATTCTTTTTCAGCTTTATTTTCGTTGAGGAATTTAGGCAATAGCATGTTTTCGATGGATGGATAGTCTATAGACCCTAGGCTAGATCCTATGGTGTACGGAATCTTGGCTCGGTTAATAAGCTCATTCAACTGACAAATGGCATTATCTGAGTTTAAGATCTTGAGAAGTGATTGTCGTCGCCTCTCTTCTAGCTCTTTTTTACCTTTTTCCCAGTCGCTATAGCCTATTAGGTCGTGGTCATAATGACTAAATAGATATATAGACTTATATAGATCATCCTCAGGCTCTATGCCACTGGCAATTTTTTTAAGTATCCCTACTCTTTTGTCTTTATCTTTACTACGCCGATCTAGATTATTTATTTTTTTAAGTAATACCTCCCATATTACTTGCTTATCTTTGTCAGCCATTTTTTGTAGATGTTCATTTAGTTGGTCTGTGAAATTCGAAAAGGCATCATCTGTAAGATGGTCGATATTTTCAATTGCGTCGATAATTTCTTGAAGAGACTCGGCTGTATCTATGTAGAGATTTGAATAGTATGAACTCTCCTTCCACAGTTCTTGTTGCGTAACAGGCTGAAGGGTATTGGTAATATCTAGCCACTCCGGGAGCTCTCTTTCCATGGTTGTTAGAGTCATATTCGGTAACAGGCCCTTGAGCAGCTCTCGTCCGACAGCCCTATGCTCATCGACTATTTTTTCGACCACGCTGTGCCGAACATCTAAGGAGGCGAGCGTTTTCGGCTGCCACGGCAGGATTGTATGCAGGATGGTATCTAGGGAGCGTTTTTTATTCTCTGTCTGATAAATTTCGAGGGTTGCAATCTTGGCTAATGCTAAACTAGCTCGTGAAAAATATTTTTTATCCCAAGATAAATCAGCCAGCGCCCAGCGCAAGCCGGCCATATAATCCGACTGAAAGAATGAATCGCCCGAACTTTCCTTTATGCTTGTCGCAATTGGATTATTATTTTTTATTTCAAGGGTGTTCTCTAGCTTTGACAAAAATTGAACTGGAGATGCTTGGGCGATTAAAGAGGTGTTGTCCGTGATGCTCATCCATAGTTTGGGATTTTCATTATCAGAAAGCAATCTTAATACTGTACTATTTACTGTGTCAGCTATTTTGCTGGCAGAGCACTTATCAAGTATGTCCTGGTTATTTGCAAGCATAGCCATACCATTTGCTACGCCAGTCCTAATTGTCTCTGAGTATGCTCGGCTCTTTTTGTAAATATTAGCCATATATCTTTCGTCTGTTGGCAAATCTAGCGCTGGATTGATTTCGCTCAGGATCCTTAAATAAACATTGGCAAAATTATCGATATGGCTATTATAAATGTAGTTACTTAGTTGCTCGATCGTAGATTTAATATCAAGAACCTTCCACGTGGTATTTCTTAGTTCTAGTACTTGATCATCAGTAGAATGTATTTCTTGGACTACATCTAACAAGGAGTCTTCATCACATCTTAGCAATTCAGACACTATTTTTTTATCATTTGAATTTGCAGAGTCAAATTCACCAATTAAACATAGTAATGCTAACTCTTTTTTGTGTGCTGTTTTAATTGTGATCTTGTTTTTTGACAGTTCTGTTTTTTTGACTAATTGATTTTCATCCGGCAAGCTCATTACATCATCTTGTCGGATTACTTTCTCTTCTTCGAATATCTCCAATAGTTTTTTAGGCAGATTATCTTTTAATAGCTCTAACTGGTCTTTATTACGAGTAGCTACATAATGACAGAGCCGTTCCCATACAACTTTAGGGCTTACGTTATCTTTCCATTTTTTCTGCGCCAAGATACTATGGATAAGGGCGACATTAATATCACCGTCTTCAAAAAGATTCTCATGCATGTCAGATTTTATTATGAAGAAAGATTTCAAGAACTCGAATTCCACTTCTCTATCTAAAGCGGTACTATCGTTGGCTAGTATTAGTTTTTCGCGCAGACGTTTAAGACCCTCGCGCTCCCACTTGTTTCTACCCAAAACCTTATTATCATAGTTTTCCCAAAACTGATCAGCCGACTGATAAGAGCTCTGTATATGGGTCAGTATATTCTTAAGCCCAATTCCATTCTTATCAAGACTGCCAGTGACGAGCATTATTCTATCATGAGTACTGTTAAAGTTGCGGCTGTTAAAATCATTCCAAGCATCTTCTATAGTTTTTGTAAATTCACTACTTGAAAGGCTGCGGATATTTCGCTTTACCTGAACCAGTAGTGTTCTTTCTTTGTTCGGGTTACTCAGGCCTTTAAGGGTTACTTCGCAATCATCAGTCTTTCTTCCGTATCGCTCTGCCTGAAGTACTATCCTCGTCACTTCGCAGCTGTCCATTCTCGGCACTAGGCCTCCTGTTATCATTTGAATAACAAAAAACGCCTGTACGGAATGCTCAAAAACATACCCATCGCCAGCTGCAGATATGGGGCTCGTGTATCCCTTGTGTATTGCTAGGTCGCCACTGCTCATGATATAGAATTATAGCATTTATATTTATATTTATATTTATACTTTAATATAAATACATATTTTAAATTTCTATTATTGACTTTATATCATTTCTATGATATATTACTTGACTGTGCAGGTGATTCCGCTTGTATGTACCTACTATTTAAGGAGATTATCGATATGGCGAGACGAAGCCGTCATGACGTCCAGGTTGGATTCGAACCTCACAATGTTAATAATGCTATTGATGCATTGCGTAGGGTTCGGAGTAATCTACGCAGTT
>ERZ773069.179-NODE-179-length-45367-cov-49.819717_pt1 | contig 45367 bp, 69 predicted proteins | sample MGYA00580619_ERZ773069 | MGnify/ENA primary metagenome ERZ773069 (study PRJEB29015, sample SAMEA2738007) | human oral metagenome | biome: human oral; feature: human-associated habitat; material: dental | place: China | collected 2108 ...
CACTATGTATAAGTAACCTCTATATACCCCCATTTTGTTTATTCTGTTTTTCTCTCATTGTTTTATTTCTCCTTTATTAAAATTTATCCCAATATTTTAACACTACATCTCTTGTTTTGTTTATTTTGTCTAATTTTTCTCTTGTTATACTTGATGATGTACTTGTATTTATTTTAAATTCATAATAACCATTATTTTTTAATTCAAAACTAAACTCACTACCATACAAATATAAATAATTCTTGTTTATTTCAGAATATAAAACTATTCCAAACTTTCTTAAATCTTTTAAAATTACATTTCCATACATTTCTGAAAATAATTCTACTTTTTCTAATGAACTATTACACAATTTAATAACTTTATCAATTGTTTCAATAATCCATCTAATTCTAATACTGTTCTTTTCAATATTATTCTTTGAAATATTAAATAAATCAATATTACTCTTTAATACAATTTCTTTACTGTTTAATATTTTCTTCTTAAAATATATCGAAAATTTATCATTCGATACACATAACTCATAACTATCTTGAAATAACTGTATCTTAATAAACTGTTTATTTTTATGTGATTGTATTTCTTCCTTAAATAACTTCTCTAAATTTATCTTACATAATTCAAACTCTCTTTGACTAAATTTAGTCTTATCTAATAAACCTTCAAGAAATCCCATACTTTCATCACTCCTTACAATATTATTTTAACAATAACTCTTTTATTTCTTTTATTTTACTTCCTGCTAATTCTTTATTCTTAAAATAATTACCTAATTCATATCTAATATTATCAATAACATCATTATGTTCAAAATCTATATTAATACCAAAATTACTATTAGTTATATAATAATATCCTTTACCATTTTCTGCTCTCCATCTCTTTTCAACACCATAGTTTTCATTAATTCTTTTAACCTTATCCTCAATAATTTCTTTTTCTTCATCACTAACAACTATAATATTATTATCTTTACCTTTATTCTTACCAAGTATATATAACCAGTTATTAATTCTATCATATTCTATATTGTAATTACTTGACACTTTTATTTTACTGTCTGTAAATGTCCCTCTTTTTAATCTTTCATCTTGATATGTTATTCTCATACCCCACTTATCAAATACCTTACTAAACTCTACATTCAATACTTTTTCTTTTATAATATTTGAGTTAAGTTCTTCACTACTTACAATCTTATCATCCTCTATTATCTCATATTCCAAAATATTCCCATAACTTTTAGAAATATTTTCCAATTTTTCTTTAATAAATTCAAATAAATTTTTTGTAATTTTCATATCAATAACTGGTATAAAGTCATTATCATCATCTCTACTCATTAATAAATATACCGTTTCGTGATATTTATCAAACTCTCCAATCATTCTAATATCATCAGTATATGAAAATTTTATATTCTTACTTGTAAAAATTATATTATTTTTATTATTAATAAATATTTTTTCTGTATTTACCAGTCTATATTTACTGTCTTCTTTAATTAATTTAATCATTTCTAATCCTCCAATATGTATTTTTCTCTAACCCAATTCATACCTTTTTTAATGTCATCTTGTAATTCATTTAATTCACTTAACTTACCAAATAAAAAGTCTATATTGATATATTCATCAGTATTAAATTTTAATTCAAATTTATTAGTTTCTATTGTGTATATTAAATTAATTTTATTTGATTTAAAATAATACATTTTATTATTTCTATCAAATATATAAATATCTTTTCCAAAAATATTCTTCAATATATTTAAAATAAAAATAACTAAACTACCATTATTAATTTCCTTAAATATCTCTTTAATTTTCTCGTAATCATCTTCTCTAACTAATAAATAATTTTCATACATCAAAGAACTAATGTTATATATTATTATTTTATTTTCATTATAATCAAAACCAATAATACCTTTATGTTTTGTAGAAAAAATAAATCTATCTTTGAATTTATCAAAACCATTTACGTTATCTATAAATATTTTTAACTTTAAAAAATCAGTATCTTTTATTTTATCTTCTATATTATAACTTATATATTTATCTGAAAATATATTTTTAAAGTATTCTTCTATTTCACTAGAAAAATGGATATTATTTTTATAAAAAGTAACTATTTTATTTTTATAATCTATTTTTGCTAAAGTATTCATACTACTATACCATAAAATTTTTATAATTCGTTCTGAATTATCTTCAGACCATTTATAATTATTATCAAAATTTTCCCTTAATAATTTTATTCTATAATATACATCTTGCTTTATATCATAAAAACTTTTATCCATTATTTTTCTCCCAAATTTTAGTTATTTCTTTTTTCAAATAATCAATACAACTATGCAATAACATACTTTGTATTTTATCATTATAATTTATTTGATTTCTTGATATTGTATTTTTTAATCTTTCTTCTTTGATAACATAAATAAATACAATGTTTTCATTTGAAATAATTATATCATCTTCTTTTATAAATACACTAAACGTACTATGGCTTGATACAAAATAATTTTCAAATAATTCTTTAATTTTGTATAATTTTCTCTGAATTTCATAATAATTATCTATAAATTCAAAATCAACTATCGAATCATTATCTTCTAAGTCTATATACCCTATATTCTTTGTCTCAAGCATATATTTATCATCTTTATATACTACCATACCTTCATAAGTAGTTTCAGTATATTCACCCATTCTAATATCTCTTTCAACAACCCTTAAAATATCTCCCTCAAAAACTCTTAAAGAATTACTATTAAGACAATTACACATATAATAACTTCCACATATTATAATATTTTTCTCATCAGGAGATAGAATATTATCATCATCGAAAAATTGATTAGTATAATTAGTTCCCAACTTATCAACTCTTTCATAAGTTTTTGAATTATATACCCTGAATAAGTTAGTTTTAATCATCTAAAATTCCTCCAAATCTTCCTTGTTCATATAAGTTATCTAAATTTTTATTTTTCGTTAATTTCTTTAACCACTCATCCCTATTTGAAATTTTAATAAATTCATTCTCTTTTGTATTAAGAGATATATTGACACTCTCTAATATATAGTCAACAGTATCTCTAGTGTAATATGTAAATGTTATCAGATATTCTAACAATTTATTAGTTTTTGTACTATCTAATTTATAATACTGCAATATTATATCATCTCTTGTAGGTATCTCTGACTTTAAAGCATACCCCATACTCATCATTTTCTGGTTTAATTTGTTCTTTGTATCTTCATTATACAAATCAAACTCATTAAAATCTATCTCTAAATTATCTAACATTTTAATCCCTCCTTAATGATTTCCATAAAATCTTATTTTATCATTTCTATCTTTATTACTTTTACCGAACTCCTTTATATACTGTTTTTTATACCTATCAAAAACATCTTTTGTTATATTCATCTCCTCTAATAAAAACTCTACCTCATAATCCTGTAAATTTTTAAGATTCTTAGGCATATATAACATAGTTTGAAGTTTCTCCTTAAACTTTTCATATACAGTATCTTTAACTTCCTTAACAGAGTTTCTTTTTCTATATTCACTATAAAATCTATATACTGTAATCTTAGATAACCCAATTTTTTCAGCTACTTTACCATATCCTAATTTTTCTACATTTTTAAGTATAAAGTCTTTTTTACTTTCATTTAATTTAGTTTTATACTTATAGACATCATTTTTATGTTTTTTTAGTCTACCTTTTCGGATAAGTTCTGTTATCTTATCTCTTATTTGTTTCTCTTTTAAGTCTTTAAAATAATCTTCCTCTAAATGCTTTTCAGCACCTAAACCAAACCTGTTGTAATAATCTTCAAGTATCTTCAACTTGTCATTAGTCCAAAAAGTTTTTCTCATACATTACTCCCCTTTCAATCTATTATTTATTTTACAAACTTATTATATCATATAACATACTTTAAGTCAATACTTTTTATATTAAATTTTAAATAAAAAAGTTAGGCAAGAGCCTAACTTAATTTTATATTATCTATTTCTTTTTGAATATCCTTTATATACCCATTTAATTTATGATAACTTGAAATATCTATATTGTAATACATAGTTTTAAACTCCAATATCTCTAATTTATCAACATCAACAAGTAATGTTATCCTGTCATCTACCTTTACTGAATAATACTCTTTATTTGATGTAACATCGTTTCCATAATTACTGAATAAATATTCAATTAATTTCATTTTTCTTGATTTCTTGTTCCCATCATTCCAAGACTTAAATAATTCATCAAGTCTTTTAGCATATTCTTCTTTTATAATAAAATCAATATTTTCAGGGATATAACCATTAAAATTTATCAAATTAACTTTATTTTGGGATATGTTACCATATCTTGAATTTAAGTTTTCTAATTTCTTTATTAAATATTCTGACTGTTCTACCCAATCTTTAGGTATATTATTATTCTTTAACCTAAACAAATGATTTTTATTTTTGATTGGATTTTCCAATTTAATTACTTCATATTCAATTTTAATTTTAGTATTTTTAAAATTATTATTACTAGGGTATTCTTTTAATTCTACTTCAAATATATAATCATACTTCTTTAAAATTTTTTTCAATTTATTAAAATTATCTTTATGTATCTTAAAAATATCTTTTGGAATTGTTAATATACCATCTTTTAAATATATAATATTAATACTTCCATCAAAATTAGTATAACCAATATTATGAAAATCTTTTGTATAGTTTACATTTTTATCTTTAGCAAAGTAATAATATTTATAATTCAATACAATCATATCCCCTTTAATATCTTCTCTATATTTATCTAAATAAATTTCTTCAGGTACTTGTAAATAAAATTCATTTTCAATTTGTAATAATATTAATTTTTTCTTTTCCATTATATTTTCCTCCTATAATTTACAAAATCTTATTGTTTTAGTTTCCCTTTTCCCAGTAACTTGATATCTTAACCATACTGTAAACTCATAGTCATCAGCACTTGTACCTAATAATGTATAAGTATATACAATATTTAATAATTCTTTATTAATTATCTTTTCTCTTTTGTTTAATGAAAATCTACACTCCCCATCAACTACTCTACCATTATACTATCTTATAGTTTCAGCATTACTTACAGTCATTGTAAATAGGACTGCAATTAAAATTCCTAATTTCTTCATTATTTAATCTCCTAATAATTTTATATTTTTGTATATATCTATTTAATATACTCATTTTATAATTATTTAATTCTATTATAGTATAAATACTATTTTTATTTTCCAATGCTCTATAATTTTTACCTTTGTAATTTATAAGGTAATAATTATTACTAAATAGATTTAAACTAATTAATAATAAAAATAATTTCTTCATCTTCATACCCCCTTTTAAAAATTAGATATATGTAATATTGTAAAATTATTATCCAAATATTCTTTAATAATTTCCCTTAACTCAAATGATGTTACAAAAAGATAAAAACTTTTCTGATAACTTGCTTGAGAATTACCTACTGTTATCAAATATCTTTTTCTTTTATTTCTATATTTACTTTTATTAATAAAAGTATTATTAGATTTTGGTAAATTATATGTTACAACTGTTTCACTATAATATTGCATAATAAATCACTCCTCTACATCCATCACTTCTCTTAACCTTGATATACTTACGTCTTTACTGTCTTCTATTGTTTTATATATTTCTTTTACCTTGAGGTAGATTTTCTCTACCTCTTTCAATATATCTTTATTTTTTGTATCTTTAATACTTAATATTTCTCCATTGATGTAACCTCTTATAGCACTTTTTAAATTAGTATAATACCCTTCTGTATTGAATACTCTCTCCACCTTCCCGTTTTTTTCTCTTTCAGTATAATAACCTACTTTGAAATTATAGGTATCGGTCTTAATTAAATATGTTTCATCTAATTGAATCTCCATAAATCTACTCCTTTACAAATATAGTATATGTAGTATCATTGTCATTATGGCAACCTACAACTATATCATTTCTTTTAACTTTTAAATTTTTATACTCTAAATCAAAATCTATATCTAACATCTTAACTATAAAATCTGAAATCATATTATCATAAGTTAGAAATATTGTATCATTTTCTTTCATTTGATTCATTACCTTATTAAATTCATAATAGTTTAAAGTATGTATATCAGCATTACCTTGAACTTTCTCTAATGCCTTGTCATTCGTTAGTATCAATACTCTTTGCATTTAAGATTTCCTCCTCTTTAGTCTGTTGTACCTTTATGCTGTAATGATTATATTTTAATATACCCATTTCTTCAGCATATAAATTTTTATTCAATTTTGGATTTACAGTCATCTTTGTATCTCCAATAAGTTCCTGTATTTTATTCATTGTTTCCTTGTCAACAGTTAATTTCAACTCATATTGTTTATATTTTTCATCTACCGTTTCTAAATCCACAGGTGTTTCCCTTGTACTTTTAGACAATGCCAATACACCTATATTAGTCATAATACCACTTCTAACCCCAGTTTTGTACCCTAATGCTTGCATACAATTTGCTGTCATCTCTTTAAATTTATCAAACCTCGCTGTATAATTTTTCTTAACTTCCTGTAATCTTTTAATTTCCCTATTCAAATCCCCTGTCTTAGTATTTAAAAATCTTTCAAACAGATTGTAAAGGATTACAAGATTATTTGATTTATTTTTTAATTCAATCTCCAACATCTCTCTACTATCTTTAAGAGTTTCCTCGTCAAGTTCCCCATTTACAAATAACTCATAAATTTCTTTTCCTTTACTTGTCAACTCATACATTGACATAGTTGTTAGTTCATTTGCCATAATATATCCTCCTATTTATAATTTTCCCAATTTATATACATATTTTTTATTGTTTTTAATAATATTTTCTCTCTTTCAGTCAACTTATTGGACTTTTTCTTACAGATTGACTTATCTTTACTTAATGTAATATCTAACCCATCTCCAATTATCTTAAATACATCTGTATCTTTATCATACTCTATTAATTCAAGGTTTCTGAAATGACTTGAAGATATAGGTATTATACTTCTTATAAAGACTTCCTCTTTCTTGTTATCGTAAATCTTGTTACTATCATAAAAACTCATTTATTTCTCACAACTTTCTTAATCAATTTCTTAAACTTATTTTTTAATTTTCTACTTTCTCTATATCTTCTTACTAACTTATTATTTTTATTTACTAAATCAATACTTTCAAAATTATGTTCCATTTTAATCACTCCATTTAATCTAAAATTTCTACTTTAACCCCATTATCTTCAAAATCTTTCAGTAATAAACTACCTTGCAAATCATTCTTTAAAATATAATAATCATTTTTCAAAACATATATCCTACCTTTTCTTACAGATAGATTTATTAATTCTCCTGCTGGTGTTTCATATTGCCAATATTTTACTTTACTTACTCTATTTAAACAAAACAAAGCAATTTTAAAATATAAACTATTTAACATAATATCATCCCCCCCCTATTCAAAATTCATTCTATAATTTAATTTAAACAACTTATTTAAATATTCATCAAATTCTGACTTTAAACTATTAAATATTTCATCACCTAATTTATATTCAATTTCATAATCTCCTATTTCCCTAAAATAAATTTCTATTTTTCCAAATGATACATAATCATTAAATATTATTTCATATAAAAACTCATCTTCATATAATCTTTTTACATCTACTTTAAAGGTATTAAGTATTAAAGAATTTACTGTATTTTTTCTATATTTCTCTATTAAATAGTATCTAAACTTCTCAATTTCATTCTTTAAATCCAATACTTGATATATCCCTTTCAAAATTTAAATTCCTCCTTTTCTGATTTAATTAAATATTTTACTGCTTCTCTAACACATTTATACATAATATTAATTGTATTCAAATTATAGAAAATATTATTTTTTACTTCACAATATAATAAATTTTTTTCCTCTAATAATTTTAAATTATCAAACTCAACTACAATCGACAAATCTTCAGTTCTATTTAATAATTTAACTCTTTTATTATTAGGAAAACTAATACCTATTGAGTTCCCATCATTAAAATCTGTAATTAAATTTTTTCTTATAATAATTTCTAATCTCTCTAAATCCATAATCTTATCTCCTCCCATCTTATACAATAATAATACCATATAATTTTCAATTTGTCAATTAAATTAAAATTAATTTTCTCTTATTATTTTTACATCACACCATTGATTATTCTTACTTTCATAAATAAAAGGTATATATTCACATAATTTATTTAAAAATAACTCATTATCTAATTTCTTACCATAAATAATATAGTATCTAATTTTATAATCTACTTTATCATCATCTGTTTTCCTACCACTTTCTAAAGTAAATTTATTTGTTTTATATAGAAAAAATTTACATAATCCACAACTCTTTAAATACTCCAACTCAAACTCTCCATAGAAATTATTGTTTCTAAACTCTTTCTTTAATTCTATTGTTTTATTTACATAATCAATATTTAAAAACATTCTATTATCATATAAAAAATCTTCATCTACAATAACATCTCCCTGCTTTACTTTCTTTCTGTTAAGAAAACATACTGTAAACTTATATCTCTGTAAATAACTTAATAAACTTGAATAATGTAATAAATCTACATATACTAATTTATAAGTTATCACTACAATATTATTATTTTCAAGTATATTTTTTATATCTTTATATTGTTTCTTAGTCGATATATAAACATATTCAATATCATCTAATCTTTTTAAATCTGCTTTGCTTGTTACACAGATTAATAATTTTCTATCTTTAGATAATTTTTTAATATTATCAATATCCAATTCTGCATAACCATTCATAAATATGCTCTCCTTGAAATATACATCTTTTCTTTTAATTATAATTTCTTTACTCATAAATTCAACACCTTTCACTCAATCTAATTTATTTTAACATATCTTTACCTAACTGTCAATATTTTTAAATAAAAAGTTGGGATTTTTTATCCCAACCTTAAATAACTATTCTGTTACATTAAACATTAATTTATCAGTTCCACTTACTTTAGGTAATACTCCATCCCATTTTTCAATAGCCTGTTTTCTTAACAATTTATCCGATAAACTTTCTGTCAATATTGAATTAGCCTTTGCTTCTAACTCCTTAACTTTTAAATTTGCTTCTGCTGTTTTAATTTTTTGATTATTTTCTACTTCTTGTTTTTGTGCCAACTGTTCTGCCGACTTCTTACTTTCAACAGCCTTGTCAAACTCATCACTAAAATCGTGGTCTACTATTGACACATTGACAACCATAATACCAAATTTACCTAAATCTTCTTTCAATGCTTTATACATATCTTGACTTAATAAAGTTCTATCTGATACTAACTGTTCGATAGTATAATCACTTGAAATAGATTGTACTATTTCTGCCACTCTAGGTACTATTAATCTATCATTATAATTAGTTCCAAAATTTCTATATATTTTAACAGGGTCTATAATTCTATATTGTACTGCCACTTGAGTTGTTACACTTTGTAAATCTTTAGTAGACACTTCAAATTTACTTTTATAAGTAACATCTCTAATTTCAAATTTATACCTTTTTTCAATTAAAGGATTACTAACCCTTAATCCTTCTTTTTCCTCTCTTACAATTTTCCCTAACCTGCTAATTAATACAACTTCCCCAGTATTAACTGTATATACTCCAAGTAAACTAATAATCCCTACTAAAAGTATTACACCTAAACTACTACCTAAAATAATTTTCTTCATCTCTTACCCTCTTTTCTATTTTTTATAAATAATTTACATAAAATATAATCAAAACAATTACTAGGTGTTGGTATATCTTTTTGAAAACCATTATTATAATTTAAAATTTCAACCATAATACTATCATCTTTAAACAAATTTACCATAAAATATAGTAAAGTAATCAAAATAAATCCACCTAACATCATTATTAATAAAATTATATCTATATTAATAAAACCAATAATAACATTCAACATACTAATAGTTCTCCTTAGTTCTTTCTTTTAAATTTTTTTCAAACTTTTTATAATGTATTTCCAAAAATTCTTCCCAAGTTATATTTAAATATTGAAAAATGTTTGTTATGTAAATAAATTTCATAAATACTTCAAAGGTGGAAATATTACTAATTTCTGTATCTGTATAATTAAACTTAAATAAATTCAAAAATGAAAATACAAGATTAGGTTTATTTACAAATATACTTTCTTCTGTATTATCTTCCAAAGCTTTATGGAAGGTGTTTACATTAAATAAATCTATTTTATTTTCTATATCTTTAATATTGCCTTTTAATCTAATAAATGTTAAGAAAAAATGTAATACATCTGACATTTCTTCTAAAAATTTACTTTTAATTAACTTGCAATTATTTTTCCAATAATTCCAGTCAACTTTATCCTCTTGTGCTGTTTCCCCTACTTCAACTAACAATGCTAACAGATTACTACCATCTGTCATATCTCTAGGTCTACCCTCTTTTTTTTGAAATTCATTATCAAGTTCTTCCTGTTCCTTCAACATTCTCAATAAATCAAAATTTTTATTCATATCTACTCCCCTATTCTGCACCATATTTTTTCTTCAACTCGCTGATTACCATTACTATCTTCAACTAAAACACTAAAATTAGTTTCGCTTATTACAGCCCTTAAAATCTTATAACCTTTTAATCTAAGTTCCATTTGGAATTGTTGCCATTCTTTTTCTTTTTCATTTTGGTCTTTACATCTAGGTATTTTTATTTGTGTTGAAGGTTTTTCAATCTTTTTATTATGTTTTCTATTAGAAAATCCTAACATAGACATACTTAACAAACTAATTAAAATTATTTTTTTAAACATATTTTTCTCCTTTTAATATTTTATTTTTTTTCATTTACACCTTATAATTAAGGTGGTATATTTAACAATACTCCTATTTTTAATCTCCTAAAATTGATTTTACAACTTAGAAAGAAATTCTTTAACATCTTGAGTACCTTACCTTTCGTATTATATAATTTATTATATCATAATATTATATAACTGTCAACTAATAATTTACTACATAACTTTCATTTTTAAAAGATATTTTCAATCCTATATTTCTATAAGGTATTATATCTACATCATTAAATAGTGAATAAAATTTTTTTCTATTTTTTCTTATAAATTTTCTAACTTCTTTAACTTTATTAAAAGTTAAATTACCATTAATATATAACTCTTTAGGATTAATAAGTGAATATACTCCTTTTTCTCTTTGTACTCTACTCATTAAAACTTGATTATTATATTTTATATGTTCTACCTTACCTAACATATCATTTTCTACAAATAATTTTAAATTCATATTAAACTCCTCTAATTTAACTTTCTTAACATTATACTTATTAAATAATCTCTTTAAATCATTTAATAATTTATTACTACTTGCCATAAATATTCCTCCCAATATCTTAATTTCAATAGTATAATATCATACTTTTTTCTATTTGTCAAGTAAAATTCAATTAAAAAGACTAAGTTTTACCTTAGTCCTTTCTAACATCTAAACCATAATTTATTCTAATATATTCCGATAAATCTTCTATATCTCTATGTAAATCATACAATTTCAACTCTCTATAATCATACATACTCATTAAATTCAATAATTTATCATTGAAATTACTAAATAAATCATTAAACTTTATATAATAATTATTATCTTCATAATATAAATTTATCTTGATAGATATTTCTAAATATTCTTCAACTATTTCATCATTACAATAATATTTTAATTTATAATGGTAATATTCATATTTACAATCAAATATAAAATATGAAGGATAAGGTAAATCATCTAAAAAATCAAAACCTACATATTTAATGTTGGATATTTTATTACCTGATTTTAAAAAATATTTTAATTTTTTATAATTTTTATAAAATTCCATAACTATACACTACAACTTTCACATACTGGCTCTTTATCTGCCATTATTGATTGTTTTTGAGTTCTCCAATAATACAATGATTTTATCCCTTTTTGCCAAGCATATATTATAATACCTAAATGTTCTTTCATAGATGTACTACTTTTAATATTAATTGTTGTACTTATTGATTGGTCTATATGTTCTTGTATAACCTTAATTAAATCTAACATTTTCTTTTGGTCTATATCATAAGCACTCTTATATAAATGTTTATTTTCATTTGTTAAAAATGGCATAGGATATACTGTTTGTAAATAACCATAATCTCTAATTTCCACCTCACTACTAACAGGTAATACACTAGGGGAAGTTTCCATCAAGTATGCACTACTTTGGTTAGGTGCTTGAGTTAGTTGGTAAGCATTGTATAAACCATATTTTCTAATATCTAAATCTAAATTAATCCAATCTTCTTTTGTTGGTAAATTTATATCTATATTTTCTAATATCTCTTTAACTCTATCTGTTATAGGTTGTAATTTAATATAACCATTTATATATTTTTCTAATGCTTCCCCATTTGCATATTCTGACTTTTCAAAATATTTAAACTTACCTCTCTCTTTAGCAATTAACATACTAGAATATAATGAATAATATCTAATATACATAAATAATAAATTTGTTAAATCTTTTGCTTCTTCACTTTCATATTCAATACTTAATTTAACAAATAATGTATTTAACCCCATTGTACCTAATCCTACACTATGAAAATCATCTCTTGACTTATTAACACTAGGTACACTATCTATATTGGATAAATCACTTACATTAGATAAAAATTTCATACTTGAAATTATAACATTTTTTCTTTCATTATCTGTCTTACATTCAAATAAGTTTACTAAATTTAAACTAGACAATACACATTGAATATCATAACCATATTCATTAGTTCCATCATAAATATTATTACTAAATTTATTTGGAGAATTTAATTGGGCTATTTCAGTGCAATTCCCTAATAACATACCATTAAACATTCCCATATTTCTTAATGGCTCTGTAAAACAATAAGTATCATAAACACCATCTAATTTCTCAATGCTGGCAATTTTTGATAATCTCTTATGTATCTTATTTATTTTAAAATATTTAAACTTTAATCTCTCCGTTGATATATTTAATTCTACTAACCTATTTATACCTTTTTGACCTATTTTTAATCTATATTGTTTTTTACATTTTGATTTTTTACCACATATAATTTCTTCTCTATCTTCTCTACCATTAATAATTCTATTATCTACACCTAATTCTTGTAACATATAATGTACTTCTATTAAAAAATTTTTATTAATACTAACTAAATCAAATGATTGATGACCTGTTTTATAATTAGTTATATGACCATCTCCATCAAATAAACCACTTAACCATTCTATTTTAGACTTTAAATTATACTCTTTAGGTATAAAAAATTTGTCTTTTAAATAACCATTCATACATATTTGTAAACCATCATCTTTTTTTGATATTTTTCTTTTTATATTTTTAAATTTATGTATTAATTTCTTTTTTTCTCCATATAAATAAATAAATTTATTCCCATAATCTGTACCATCTGCGGTAAAAAATCCATTCAAATATGAATAATTTAATTTTTTATTACTATATTTATCATTATAATCTTTAGGAAGTTTATAGGTAATTAACTTATCATCTATTAAAAGTTCATTTGCTCTTTTTTCAATAATTTTTTTGTTATCAACATCTCCATTAGATTTTAAACCATATACATAAAATTTATGATAGTTTGTGCAATCTACACTATTATTTGTATTTGTATTTACTCTAATTAATTTTTGATTTTCTCCAGTTTTTTTAATAACAGTTTCACTCCATTGTTCTCCATTCCAAACATTTACTAATTGATTTTCAACTTTTGAAATCTCAATATAATCATACTCTTTTGTTAAAATTTTTGTATATGGTGCAACACACAAATTACTCATATTAATTCTTCCAATTTTCTTTAAATTATGTTCTCTATTCATTGTATCAATAAATATTATATAACTAAAGCCACTTTCTTTTTGACTTCTAATTATTTCTTGTACTAATTTTAACTTATCTCTTTGTGTTTTTCTTATATTTTTATTTTCAACTAACTTATCATACCATTCATTCATATCCATATTATCTAACTCTATACCTGTAACATCGTAAACATTTTTTGGATAAAAAGTATAATAGTATCTTGATGAATTATCTTTTAATAACTTCATAAACTTATCAGGAATAATTATTGCTGTACTTAATGTTTTTAATCTAAGTTTTTCATCAGCATTAACTTTTTTACTATTAATAAATTCTTCTATATCATTATGAAATATAGATAAATGTACTACTCCACTTCCAGACCTTTGACCTAATTGATTTATATAACTAAAAATATCTTCAAATACCTTACTAGGGGGTAATACACCACTTGCTCTATTCTCAACATCTTTAATTGCTTCTCCTCTTGCTCTAAGTTTAGTTAAATTTATTCCTACACCACCACCAATTTTACTCATCTGCATAGCACTATTCATAGCATAATTTATACTCTCTAAATTATCCTCAATATCAATTAAAAAACAGCTAGTCATACCACCACTTCTTAATTTTCCACTATTCATAAATATAGGTGTTGCTCCTTGTAACTGTCTATTTGCTAAAATATTTATAAATTCTTTAGCTTCCTCATAATTTCTACCAATAGTTAAAGCAATCATAGATAATCTATCCTCATATCTTTCAAGTATTCTTTCATTATCTACTGTTCTCATAGCATATCTTTCGTAAAAAGTAACTGCTCCTGTATAACTTCTAAATCTTATTTTCTTACCATAAGCAATTTTAAAAATCTCCTTAATTTCTTCCATAGTATACTTATCTAACACCTTTTTATCATAATAGCCATTCTCCACTAGATAATCCAATTTTTCTTCAAGACTATGAAAAAATACTGTATTTTGATTTACATTATTTAAAAAATACTCTCTTACTGCTTGTTTGTCTAAATCTAAATTAATATAATTTCCATTTTTGTCTTTTTGATTTACTTTATTATTCAATATAATATAGTTCTTATTCATCTTTTCTCCTATCCATTATTTGTTTTTTAATACCATCTAATTCTTTTTCATAATAATTTTTCTTTTCTTCTAACTCTTTTAACTCTTTATCTTTATTAATAAATTTTTCTATCTGTTCTTTCAAGCATTTTCTCATACTCTCCTCACTAATATCATCTCCTGTCTGAAAATTACCACTAACTACCCAATTAGCAACTTTAAATGAATTAAATCCTTTTCTAACAAACCATACTTCAAATTCAATACCATTAGTATAACCACTAAACTCATCAATATTAATACTTTCAATAGTATCTATTTTACTAAACTCATCTAAAGCAAACTTAATAAAATCTAAATGTTCATTCATTTTATTTCCTCCTCTTTATTATATAAATCTTTATATTTTAAATAATACTTATTGAGTATTTGTTGTATCAAAAATAAAAAATCCATACACTCTTTTGAATAATCTAAATCATTATCATAATCTAATTCGATTTCATAAGTAATATCTTTAATTAATTTTTTCTTTTTTGCATAAACATATTCAAAATTAAATTTCTCTTTAATATCACCTACTTCAAGTAATATACAATATTCATTATCTTTTATATCATTAAAAGGTGTATGTTCTATAAAATCTATAATTTCAAAATTAATCTTATGCTTTAAAAATCTATTTAAACTTCCAATATAATTTTCTACAAAAGAATTAAATTTATAATTATAGAATTTAATAAATCTAATATTTAACATTATACTATAATCTTCTCTATATTTACTCAATCTTAATACCTCCAATCTATTTATAACTAACTAATTTTACCACATATAAAATAAAAAGTCAAGTATAAACTTGACTTTATTTTGACTTTATTCTTTTATTTATTCTTCCATTCTTCTTTCTGCAATTTCAAAATATTCTTTATTTAATTCGATTCCTACAAAATTTCTATTTAATTCTTTACAGGCAACTCCTGTACTACCACTACCCATAAAACAATCTAAAATCATATCATTCTCCTTAGTATGCAATCTTATTAACTCTTTTAATAAATTTACAGGCTTTTCAGTAGGATGAAATTTATTTTTACCATTTATTATTGAGTGCTGTTTTAATTTATATTTTATTTCTAAATTCTCATCACTATTCCAATATGCTCCTTTACCTCTCACATAAACTATAAATTCTAAATCACTTATATGCTTTAAATTACATAAAGGGCTAGGGTTAGTTTTTTTCCAAACAAGTAATGTAACTGAATAACCTTTATCTTCAAACCAACCCATTATTTTACTGATTTGTTTATTACTACAAAATATACACATATTTATTATATTTTGTAATTCAATTAATTTATTAAAAATAGTATCATAATCAAACCCATTAGAAATAAAATCTATTTCATCTTTAATTTTATTCATTCTTCTAGCCATTGCTTTCCTTGTTCCACCGTGATTCTCTAATTTGTATGGAGGGTCTATTAATATAAAGTCAAATTTAAATCCTGTATCTATTATCTTATCTAACTCCTTATTACAATCCCCATTAATTAACCTATATTTCATTAATCCTCCTTATTATTATTTTTTCTATAATAATATTATCATAAATTTTAATACTTGTCAATATTTTTTATAAAAAATGTGTAGTTTTTACTACACATTATAAATAATTTTTTTAAACATACCTCTATCTTTATTAAACTCAATAGCAATAGCACTTTTAGTCTGTGTAATATAACCCATCTCATTATGCCAATTATCACTACCACTAAGACTAGGCAACCTTATATATTGTACTCCTCCAATTTCTTCAACAGAATAATTATGTAAATGCCCACTAATGAAATAATTATACTTAGACTTACCATACATCTCTTTAACTTCATTCTGCATTAAAAACTGTTTCTGTTTCTTATTCTCTGTATCTAAATGTCCTAACCCAATTAAAGAATTTCCATATTCTATATATTTTCTACTCTTTATTTCACTATTAAATACAATATTCCCCTTTTCAAAATTATAATGTTCTAATGCTTTTACTAGCATATAACTTAACAACTTATCGTGATTTCCTTGAATTAGTATAACATTAACTTTATCAAAAAATACACTCAATGTATGCAATGTTTCTATCATTAATTTTAATCCAAAATCAAACATTCTATATACATCTACTTCTGTATCTTGTGGTGTACCTTTTGTGGTTGTCTTGTTAATTGTATCAATATTAAAATAGTCTTCCCCAATTACAAATATACATTCTTCTGCATTTGTATAACTTAAAAATGTATCAATAGCATTATTAAATCTAGTTTTAGCTATTTCCATATCATAATCATCACTAAACTTATTCAAATGTAAATCTGCTATATCAATTAATATCATATTTTCAATATCATCTATTTTATTTAATACTGGTCTTGTAAAATCAACTTTATCAAAACAACTATCAATAACATTCTTTAATTCTTCAACATCATAATCTAATTTGTCTCTCTTTGAAAAACTACACTTAACAGAATATAAAGATATAGTTCCTTTTTCTTTATTAGGACTATCCCATAATGAATAATTTAATTTCTCAATCTTCCATTCTTTAATATCCAAATTAAATTCTTTCAATATATTTTTTTCATTAATATTATCAATATTCAAATGAATTATTTTCTCTGCCCTAATTTTACCATTTACAAAATCAATTTCTTTCTTATCACTACCTAAAACAGTCATATTTGACTTTCGTGGCTGTTTATTCCCTTCTTCGATATTTTCTATGATTAAATCTTTTTTAGGTTGTTCTACAACCTTATAACCTCTGTAACTTTTATTTCTTCTCTTTTCATTAGGATAATTAGGTAAAGTTCTTAACATATTATCCATAGTCAAACCTTTATCTTTACAAAAAATTCTTAATTGTTTATAATTAATAATGTGTAAAATTTTATCATTATAATATAATTTAAAATATTTATTCTTCAATTAAATTACCACCCTTTTTCTCTAATTCTAATTCTTCTTCGGTTAAATATCTAACTTTGAAATTACCAATACTCCATATATCTACTAATTGTTGCCCTTGTTTCTTACATAATTGATAAATTTCTTTATAATGTGTTCCTTTTTCCATTTCACTATACATAACACCTTGCATTACATCTTCAAGTTGTGATATATAATTCAAAGTATTAATATCAACTTTTTCTCTGTCTCCCTTTTTTAAACCTAACAATTTATTTACAAGTATTGAATAAGTCATATATAACTTATCATAATTTTTACTACCTTGCTGTCTTGCATAAGGTATTAAAGTTTGTATTCTGTCTGTAATAGTTCTTCTTACAAGTTTTCCATTCTCTCTAACTTTAAACCATTCAAAATCTTTTTTACTATCAGTTGAATACCTAAGTCTATAAATTTCTTCTTCTAATTTATCAATATATTCAAATAACTTACCTCTTACAAATTTACTTTCTCTTGTTAAAATTTGTTTTGCTTGAGATGTAGTTAATTCATAAAAATAATATCTTTGATTATTTTGTGGGTGTATATAGGGGGTATGCAATATTTTTTGCATACCCTCACAAATACCATAAATATCAGTATTAAATTCATCTCGTATAATGTCTAAAAAATTTCTATGTTTTAATTCTGTAAATTTACCTTTTTTAATCTCTGCCTTTGTCAACACACCTAGTTTTTCTTTTAACTCATATTCTTCGCTTCTTAATTTATTAATTATTTCCAATAATTGCAAACTTGACACTCTTTCATTATCAATTAATCTTAAATCTAATATATTCATTTTAATATCCTTTCTTTTATTTTATTTTATATGGTATACGAAATTTTCCGTATACCTTCTAAATATCCTTTATTTTCTTTATTTTACAAAGTATGGAAAATAAATTCCATACCCCTTAAATATTTTTATAGGTATCGTTTTAAAAAACTATACCTAATCTTCTTTAATATTTTTATCAAATTCCTCCTTGAATTTTCTAATTACTAAACTTGATTTACCATTTTGCCTTGAAATATTATTTAATTTTATAATGTATTTTCTTAATTTATCTTTTTTTGTTTTTAATTTTTCTCATAAAATATCTCCTAACTTTAAAAATATATTCATATAATTTTAACATAAAAATATAAAAAAGTCAAGAGTTAATCCTGACTTTTACCTAATTTATTTATTAAATTTTCAAACTTTTTAAAATCTACTATATTCACTCTATCTAAACTATTACTTAACCTATGAACTTTTAAATATGCAACTTTACCAACCTTTATATCATTATCTCTAATCATATCTACAAAACACTTATACATCTTCAAAACATTTTCTCTACCTAAATTATATGTTACTGAATATAACTCCCTGTATTCCCTATCATACTCTGATTCCTTACTACCTTTTGAAAATTTAAAAGATAATCCTAGTTTCTCTATATTACTTCTCAATGTAAATGATAAAAATATGTAAATATTATCTTCATACCAGTTCTTATCACTTTTCATTATATCACTTGAAAATTCCCCATTTATTAGATGATAAACTTTATTAAAAGGTATCATAAATTGTTTTATTATAGGTACTCCTTTATATTGATATTCTACTTTCATTGTACCTCTAGTAATAAATAACTTAATATCTTTTACAATATTTATATGATTTCTGTAATTGTATAAATTACTTTTTATTGTGAAATCTCCCATAAATTAAACCACCTTTTTCTTAATTTTATTTATATAATTTAAAGTTTTTGTTTTATCCCAATTCATATCAAATATACAACTTTTCTCTTTTATATATTTAGTATTGTTGTCAATTAAATAAACATTTAAATTACTATCCTTGAATTTTTTATTTATAAATTTTTTCATTTCTTCCTTATTTTTATCACTATCAAAACATATAAATACATTACCTACATTTAACTCTTTCAAAATATTTATTTGTGTTTTAGATACATTACTCCCACCTACTGCCAACGTACTGAATATACCTAACTGTATACTTTTCATTACAGATTTCTCACTTTCAACTAAAATTACATTACCTAATTTTTTAATATTATCCTTACAAAAATCATACCCAAATAATATTTCACTTTTTGGATATACAAGTATTGGAAAATATTTTGGAATTTTCTTGGGAACTTTCTTGCTGTTATATCTACCTATCATACCTACTAAATCATCTTTAAAATATACAGGTATTAAAACTCTATCACTCTCTTTATCATACCTAATATCAAATAAAGTTTGAGTAATTTCATCTAAACCATCTTCTAAAAATAATGTGGATATTGAATTAGGGTAAAGTCCTAATAACTGTTTAGGGTATTTCAATAATTCTCTTTTCTCGTATTCATATATAGTATTTATATCTTTAGAGATTTTAATTTCATAATCTGTATGTAATATCATCTGTTTTATTTCATAATAAATCTCTGAAATAGGTTTATGTACTGTTTCTACAAGTAAATCAATGATATTACCTGTTCTATCAGTTTTAAAATCATAAAATACCATATTATCTAAGGTTAAAGATAAACCATTAAAATTATTACTATCTATACTACTCATTCTTAATGAAGTTTCCTCAACATTTACTGAATACCTAATACCATACTTATTCAAATACTCAAACAGTAAATATTTATTATCTTTCATCATTTGAATAAATGTTCTTTCATTATCCATAATAAACCTTTCTTTATTTTTTAAATATCTTTCTTTAACCTTTACTTACACTACATACAGTATACATTCCACATAAATTTTTACAAAAAAATTCATTATAATTACAAGGAAAATCATTTGTATCTATATGTTTATTCTTCTCAACCATATACATTTTTTTTACATTGTCAAATATAAATTTCAATGCTTTTCTTTTATTTAAAGAATTGTATTCAATTTCTACAATACAATCCTCAAATTCATCTTTATAAGTTAAGTTTCTTCTTTCAACATTAGTCATTCTAACATTCCCATTTTTAAATTTTTTAAGTTTTCTTGCATATTTTAAGAAATTCCAGCCTATTCTATTTATCTTAAATCCTAAATTTTCAAGGCAAATAGCATAAAGAATTAACTGAAAACTATGTAATTCTAGTTTCTCTCCCTTATACATTGTAGAAGTCTTGTAATCTAATATATCTATACTCCCATCATCATTCAATCCTATAAAATCAACTATACCATTAAATACATAATCTTTAAAAGTGGGGTTGTTAAATATTTCTTCCAGCTTTATAAATACTCTCTGTTCCTGTAAAAAATCTTTATATTCTAATTTTTTAAAACTTTTAAAATATCTAACCATATTTAGATTATAATTATTTCTATATTTTCTATTCTTTTCTTTCATCTCTAACTGTTTCTCATATTTTTCTGCCTTTGAATAATCTACAAAGAAATAAGACATTGTGTTTAATTTAATTAACCACTTCTGTATTGCTTCTTTATTTGTAATTTCTTCCCTATATAGTTTTTCAATAAGTAAATGTGCTAAACTACCTAAATAGGTATAAACATTATCTCCCTCAACACCAATTCTATCTATATAATTAAATTTATAGTACCTTAAGCATTGTTCTAAACTACTTAACATAGAAAAAGATAAAACTTTCAAATCTTTATTTCTAACTTTTAATTCTTTAAGTTCTTCTTGATTTCTTTTTATTATTTCATACATATTTAATCCTCCCATACTGATTTAAAGTAATAGTTATCAACTTTATCTGAAATATAATCTTCTAAACATTCTGAAATTTCTACTTTTAAATCACTATAAAATTCTTCTATTATATTATCAAACGTTTTAACTGTTACTGTATTATCTCTCCAATTATTTTCTAAATATTTCCCATCAGGTAACTCACTATCATAATAAACTTTACCATATTCATTAAACCAGTCATTTTTATCACTATAATTAAATATTGTTTTATTATCTATAATTTCAAGTAATTTCAATAATTCTTTTAAATTTAAATGTAATATCTGATTATCTTCTTGGTAAAATCCATACTCACTTCTAAAATATTCAACTATTGGATAAAATCTACCATCTAAATCTAAAATTTCTTCTAAAGTTTTTATATTTGAATAACCATTAATAACTTCTAACTCTTTTAAATAATATAATTTATGTCTAGTTCCCATATCTTTAATCTCCTTTATATCTTATCATACTTCAATCCCTCAACAACACCTATTTCTTCATAATACAATATATCAAAATTAACTCTTGCAAGTATTATTTTATCACTTTCTCCGTGCCTATTTTTACCTACAAACATTAACATATATTTCATACCTTTCCATATTTCATCTTTATTCTGCTCTCCGACTGCCTGTTCTTCCTGTAATATATCTATACCAATTAACTCCATAAAAGCACCAGTTAAATTACCTTTCTCATCATATTCTTTTGTAAACTTGTAAATTTGTAATCCACCTAACTCTGTTAAATCTGTATATCTAAAATATAAACTATGTTCTGCAATTTCTACTATCTGTTTACTCTCTGCTAAACAGGTGTGGTCTAAATATTTCCTATTCATACTATGTATTGCTAACTGTACTGTGGCAACTATACGTAAATCCAAGTCTTTAGAAATCATATCAAGTTTAGTAGCCAAATTTGCTAACAGTTGGTATTCCCCTTTTTGTTCTGCTTTCATCGTATCTATTATAATGTTGGTATATCCGTACATAGCATTATTCTCGATACAAGTCTGTATGTCTTCAGGGTTAAATCTAGGCATAAATACAAATTTAATCCTCTTTAAAAATCTCTCCTTGTAAAACTCTGCTGTATCTTTTAACAATCTCTTGTCAAGACTACTAGCCAAACCTCTCTCAAGCCTATGCCTACGTATAAATCTGTCTTTTAAGCTATCATTTTTCCTATTAAATCTATAAATATGTGAATATACTGCTATCAGTATTAATTTCTGAAAAGTTTTCTTATCCTGTTCATTTGCTATTATCAAAATCTTTTCATTCATATCTCCGTTTGTATCTTTAGCAAGTAATATTGGTAGTAAATATAGTGTCATAAGCCAAGTTGTTTTACCTCTACCACTACTTGCACCTAAATATTGTACTCCCTTAAATATACCCCCTGTAAAATGGTTTGTATAAAATGAATACCTTTGTGGAATACCTATCTCTAATTTATCATTAACTATCTCATCTATTAATTCATCAAGTCCTATTTCCAAATCACTTTCTTTAGGTTTAGATTTATAATTGTCAAAACTGCTAGATATGTTTGCTAATAAATAATTTCTTACATCTTCTGAATTTAACTCAATATTATTCAACTTTTCATATAGACTACTTAAACCTCCATTATCCACTTCTATGAATTTTATAAATTTATACATACCTAAATTTTTTGTATAAATTTCATATTCTCCTTTCAGGTCTAATGATAGTCCTAAATCCATTTGGAATAAATCTACATTCAATTTAAGAAGTTCCTTTAATTCGTCATCTATATCCTTATCTGATATTATTAGTTTTAACCTTTCACTATCTAATTTTTTAAAATCATATTTTCTATAAAGTATGTTAGCACTATCAAACATAACTCTCATACCTAAATCTATGAAATCATCACTATCTATTTTAGATTTTAATTCCCTGTAATTTCTTACATCAAAGTATGCAAGTCTTACCATAGACATCTCACTATCCTTTAATTGTTGCTCTATATCTTTTAAAATTTCCAATATTATCCCTCCAAAGTAACAACTTCTCTAAAATTTCTTAATAATTCTTTCATATCTTCTTCATATAATTTAAGTGCTATTTTATACAACTTATCTAAATGCCCAAATTTTTCAGCATAATCTAATTTACTTGTTACTTTTGTCATACCTTTTTTATATATTTTTAAATAACTTTCATACCTAACTTTTATGTCAATATGTTCTGTTTCTTTAAATACTTTATATAACTCATTCCATCTTTCTTTATAATTACTTCCTTTATATCTAACAACTCTATTTAAAAGTTGTCTTTTTTCCAGTAAAGATACATCTTCTGTAAACCCTTTTATTATCTCTTGTTTATGTTCTAACTTTTTATCTTTCTTTTCAATTTCTATTTTTTGATTTTTATTCTCAATTTCTAAAGGTTTTACGTATTCCATTTCATATTTATTTACAGCTTCTGCTCTTTCAATATCACCATTAGACTTTACAATATTAAATAGTAATATATCCTTTTTAGTGATTTCACTTTTCAACATATTATTTTCATTTTCTAATTTTTTAATATATTCTATCATTCTTCTTCTTACAAATTTACTTTCCCTACTATAAATCTGTTTTGCTTGTTCTAAAGTCAATTCAAAATAAGGTACTAATTTTGTTCCTTTGTTTGATGTTTCAATAGTTCGTTGCAATTCCAAAATATTTTGGAGTTGTATTTCTTCCTCAAATTCATCTCTTATTATATTAATAAGTGTATCGTGTCTTAATTCAGTTGCTTTATTATTCTTTTCTTCAACTTTACCTAACTTTAAACCGTTTTCTTTCTTATATTCAAACTCTTTCTGTCTGAATATATTAATTTCCTTAACTAAATCTAAACTACTGATAGTTTTTTCATTCTTTAATTGTATTTCCATACTAAAGTTCTCCTTTATATATTTTTAATTTATTCATTTTATTACTGTATTACCTTTGTAACCTTTTACCCATACAAACCAAGCATAAGCAATGGCACTTGAAGAAATTTTATCAAAATCTCCATTTATTGCACAAGTTATTCTTTTACTAAATACGTAAACATATTTTGGTGGAATTGTTTCAAATAATTCTCTCCTTGATTTACTTTCAAGAAATGTTAATTTTAATAACATAGCAACTTTACAACCATTTTCTATAATATCTAAAGACTTTTCAACAAACTCTTTAGCATATTTATATGGTGGATTTGTAACTATATCAACTTTTCTTAATTTATTATTTTTAAATGTTAAAAAATTTAATAACTTATCTAAAGGTCTTGACCTCTCAACAATATCTGTTTTATAAACTTTATAACCATTATCCTCCAAAACATCTCCAATATGCCCTTCCCCATAAGCACATTCCCATATATAATTATTAAAAGTTTCTACCTTTAACAATTCTTCAACAGCAACAGGGTCTGTTGCATAATAATCGTGCTTTTCTCTTTCTCCTTTTGAATGTGATGTTGCACCTATTACTATAAATGTTTTATCAGCCAATTTATCATCTCCTTACTATACAATTTCTCAAATTTATTATACTATACCTAAAATAAAAAGTCAAGAATTAATCTTGACTACTTTTTAATTAATTTTTTAATATTATTTTCATAATAATTATCTTTAAAAATTTTTACACTCTTATTGTACTCTAAATAACTATCTAACTCTCTTATCATTTTTTCATCTGCATACTCCCTAAATAATCTATCTTCTATTTCAGTTCTAGGTAATCTAAGTTCAAATGTATAACCTTTTCTATACATTATAATATCATTTATATAATCTTCATTTTGATTATCTATTTCAAGATAATATTGAATAATGGATATAGTGGCTAAAAACATTATTAAACCAATTATAAATAAAATAACATTTATTACTTTTAAATTCAGTTCTAAACAAAAACCTAATATTATTAATAAAATACCTAATATTAACAATATTGTCAAAATAACAAACTTATCACATTTTTTCATTATCTACACCAACTAACATATCAATATATTTTCTTGCTTTCTTTAAATCTTCTTTACCATTTTTTTTACTTGCCCTCAAAACATACTTAATTACATTAGAAATCTTAAAGGCTTCCTGTGGTTTATAATCTTTAACCACTTCATCTATAATATCAATTACTTGGATATTGTTTCCTTTTATATTTAATTGATAATGGTTAGGTTTATTTACATTATCATAATTATCATTATTATTTATTTCAATAATATTATCCTTATAAGAATTAATATAATCAATTAATCTCTTTAAATTATTAAAATCATATTCATAATTCATACCTATATTATCACAACTATCATCATAATCCTTACCTTTTTTATCACACAGTTCTAATGAATAATTATCAAAATTAAAATCCCCATTATTTGATAAATAGTTATACTTTGAAAAATCTAATCCTAAATTAAATTTTACCTTACTTTCATATTTATTAAATTTATCAACTAATTCTTTTACTAAATTATAACTTCTAATCCCTAAAATAGTCCAGCAATACAATTCCCCTATTTTAGTATATTCCCATTCTATTAAACTATTATTTGTTAATTTATAGATTGGTGGTTTATATTCCACAGGATTAAACATTTTTTCACTCATTTTAATCTTCCTCTCTTTTTATTTCTCCCATATTCTCTAATATTCTGTTTCACACTTTCATTATTTCTTTCTTTATCCCAATTCCACCCATCTTTACAGATACGTTTCATATCTCTAAAAGAATAAAATTCAACTTCCTCTCCATCAATAATTCTACGTAAATGTTTCTTTTGGTACTTTTTATAATATCTTTTACTTTCTTTAATATCAATAAACCAATTTACGTTTTTATATTGTGGTAAACTTCTTCTAGTTCTAGCCATTTCATATCCTCCTTAATCTTCTATTGATTGTAATTCTTTAAAGTTTTTACCTGTTTCAATATCAACTCTAAATTTCACATCTTTATTATACCATACTTCAAACACTTCTGTCAATACTTCTTTTATTTCTTTATCAGAAATAGAATTATCAACAGATAAATAACAAGCGTCATATATTGTAGTCATTAAAAATACTTTATCTTCCCAACTTAATTCTTTCAATTTTTTATCTAATCTTATTAATGCTTCATAAATAACCATTGCATTTTCAGATTGAATAATATAGTTTGTGGATTTTCTTAATTCCTGTAATATCTCTTTTTTAGCACTATAATTCCAATCCTTTAATTCTCTCCAATCAATCCCTTTAGATTTATCCATATACAATCTCTGTCCGTGCATACCTTCCACATAACCATTTCTGCATAGTAAATCTTTATTCCTATCCATAAATTGTTTAATTAATGGATTTTTAGCCATATAATCATTTAACATCTTTTCGGCTTCTTTAATTTTAACTTTCATATTACTTGCTAAACCCTTAGATTGTATGCCGTATGGTAACCCAAAGTTAATACTCTTAGCATTATATCTCATATTCCCCATAAGTTCCTTTATAACTAATAATTTTTCTTTGTGTATAATATCTAAATGTGATAAATAATGTTCATTATTAATAAACTTAACTTTCTTCCCCAATAATTCTTCAATTTCTTTTAACTTATTATCATCTATCAAAGTACTATCTCCCCATACTCCATAAGCCATATTACTGTGTAAATCAAGATTATCCTTTATTGCATTTACTAGATTAGGCTCATTACTTAATGCACCTAAAATATACAACTCACAACTTGAATAATCTAATGCCACTATTCTATGGTTATCTTTTAACGGTATAATACATTTTTTCAATACTGATAAATCCCCCCTGCTTGGTAACTGCTGTAAATTAATACTATTTTGTGCTACTCTATGTGTTATCGTACCCTGTAAATTTGAGTTAGGGTGATTAATTGGATAATCTTCACTTGTCAAATTATACAAACCTTTAGTATGTGTTTCATCGTTTACCCCTAAAAACCCATCTACACCTTTAACATACAATGAATATTCTCTAATCTTATCCACTAAGTCAATATACGAATATTTATTCATAAATTCCTTGTCTGTTTTAGGTGTTCTTTCTCCAGTAGTCTTACTTACATCATTATAAGATATAGGTTCTAACCCCATTAAATCAATGAATAATACCTTTTTATGTGATGGACTTCTAAGATTAAACTTACTTGAATTTTCAATATTTTCCAACATTTTTTTAGTCAACTTAAATGCTTGATTTTTATTTTTTTCATCTATCTTACTTAACATAAAATCTAAAGAATATTTTTCTGTTAGATAAGTTTTATAATCTATATAACCCCTCTCACTAACCCTTAATTCACTTGCTACTTCATTATTTTTTAAATACTCATATTCTTTTTTATATTCATCAATTTTTATAAACTGCTTGAATACTCTATCATATATTAATTTATCATAATTTTTCTTATACAATATTACTTCTACCTGTTTAACTTTTTCATCTTGCAATATCTCATTAAGATTATTTTCAAGTATGATATTCCACTCATTATTGAGTTTTTTAACCATATCTCTGTCAACTCTGATACCATTTACTTTAGCCTTAATATAAATCCTAGTAACATTATGTTTCAATTCTAAAAGATAAGTCAGTTTTTTCCAACCATTTTTAATATGTTCTCTAATTTCTTTCATAAAACCATTGTATAAGGCATAGGTAACTAAAACATCATAATTACCATAAGGAACTAAAATATCATCAGAAAACATATCATAAGAAAACTTGTCTTGGGTTAGTTTCTTTTCTTTCAATATCTGTTTCTTGATTATATTTAACTCATCTTCATATCCATAAAGTTCTTCATAGTAAAACTTACATAATGCTTTCAGAGATAGGCTTGTACCTCTATCCTTATCTTCACTTCTTAACAATATATCACTATGTAAAGCGTGAGCCATTATATATGTACAATAATCCCACTTAATAGGAAAACCTAACATATAGGTAAGCTGTGATATATCAAAATAAGCATTATGTAATACAATCTTACATTTAAACTTATTAAAATTTTTAAATATTGTTCTTAATTGTTCCAATGACAAATCTCTAGTTATAATATATCTGCTTTTCTTTTCTGAAAATCCTATACCAAATCCTAATAATTTATTATTCCTAAGTTCAAGTCCTTCTGTTTCAATATCAAAAGTTATTACATTATTTTCATTCATAAAATAATCAAAATTTTCATTAAAAAACTTACCGATATTGTCATAACCTTTAACTTCCCCAATATCCAAATCTAAATTATTATATACATTCATTTATTTTCTCCTTTCAAACTCTATACTAAAAGTTTAACATAACAAAATAAAAAAGTCAAGTAATATTTCATACTTGACTATTGTTAATTAAATTATTCCCCTTTATCAAATTTTTCTAGTTTATCTAGTATAATTTTCATATCATTAGGCTCATAAAGTTCCAATGCACCATAAGGAGATTTAAGAAATTCATTACTTTCTTCACTATTTGTTTTAAACTTATATTCCCCATTTACTTTAAATGCTTCTATAACCGTAGAAAATCTGCTCTCAACTGTTAAATATTTATCCAATGACTTACTTCCAGTCTTAACCCTACTTCCCCGGTCTTCTGTTTCTGTATCTGTATTAGAGTGCCACATAATAATTAAATTTTGTCCGTTTATCTTTGGTATTTCTAAACAATCTTCAAGAATATTAAACTGCATAAATGCCAATTCAACCCATTTATCAAAACCTTTTAATTCCATATTCCCAAAGATGTTTTTTTGTGATACAAATTGAAAATCATCTATTATAATATTTTTAAATCTCTTAGCATACTCTATTTTAGTAAAATTTTTTATAGCATTTTTTAATTTTTCTTCTGTATCAGCTATATAAATAATACCTTGTTTTTCATTAGGTTTGTTGTTTTTATTGAATATTACATAATTTTTTCTCCATCCACTAAGATTTAAAGGTTTATAATCTGTCATAATTATAATTGTAGATTTTGGTTCTAAATTTCTTAATGAAAAAGTTTTCCCCATACCTGTTTTTCCTAACACTAATACACTCTGACCATAATCAAATACATCTTTCATATTCTATCATTCCTTTCATTTATTATTATTATTGAGGGTAAAATAGTTTAAGCAAAGTATTATTGTACCCTCGATACCTCATAAAAAGTTTATATTTTAACTGGTAATTAATCCAGTTTTGTAATCAATTATCTGTTTACTTCCAACTGAATAAATCATAAAATCAAATTTCTTTGTTATAACTTCTTTCAGTTTCTCATAGCTTTTTTTATCATTTTCTGAAAAAATTAAGTTATTTTGATGATTATGTATGAATACTGGATAATTCATCTTATTTATTCTTACAACATCATCAACAGTCAAGTAAACACCAATTTCATTAACTTTTTGAATATCAATATCTTTCAATTCATATAGTTCATTAGTTTTTTTATCAATAACTATAAAATGTTCTACTGAATTATCAATATGTTCATTCTCAAAGTAACTTATTATAACATTTTTATTTTCTCCTGTCAACAGTATTTTAGATTTTTTAAGTACCATTTCTAACATTTTTTGATACTCTTTGAATAAATCAATAAATTCTTTTTCATCTGTTACCCCTGTAAAACTCCAGTCTAGGTTAAAGTCAAAACCTTGATTTTCTGTTTGAGGTTTTAATTTGAATTTTAAGTAAAATCCACTAAAAATTCTACCTAACAAACCTTTAACATAAAGACCTAATTCATCATTTTTCTTAAAATATTTTTCTATTTTATCATAATAAAGGTTGTATTTTAAATTATATACATTATCTTCATTCTTTGAAAAATCAAAGTCAAACAATATATTTTTACCTCTTTTTATCTCATACTTTAATAATTCCAATTATCTGCCACCTCCTTTACTAAATAACCATTGTATCCCTACTAAAAAGAATAGTATTAAAAAACTATCTATCTTAGTAAACGAATTACTTATGATACTAAAAATAAACATAAACAACAATACTACACTTATTAAATATCTTAAATATTCTCTAAAGTCATATTTCATATTCTAAACCTCCAATATTTATTTTTCAATTATATGATACCACAATTTTTAATTTTTGTCAAATAAAAAGGACTAAAAAATTTTAGTCCTGAATTTTGTTATAAAATCAATTCTAAGGGGTGTGAGAGCCATTACACGTTTGATTAAAAATTTTTTGGATAAATACCTTACCTATTTTCAAAAACTCAACCAAAACTATACTCTCCACATTTTCCTATCTCCAACTCTCAACATTTTATTCTTTAATCGCCTACTTAAAATAAATCTCTCATTTCTATAATGATTATCTCTCTCATATAAAAGTAATTTCTTTTCATCTTCTGAAATATCATAGTAGTCAAATAAATTTTCAACATAAACTTTATTAACTATATAATTCTCAACATTAGAATCTGAAATTAAAATATCTTCCAAATCTGACACATCTATTGTAACTCTTTCTGTTATCTTTTTAAAATATTCTTTAGCAACATTCCTAATTTTTTGTTTTAAACAATGTACTATATACCCTTTTATATTTAAAATATCATTTCTGTTTTTAATCCTGTTTTCAAGATTGAAAATAAATATAAATAAATTTTGTTTTAAATCCTCCTTACTAATATATGTATTTTTCCAAATATTATACAACATCATATCCATTAACTTATCGTATTCTTCATACGTAAAATATAAAAAATCTTTACCCAACTTCTACTCACTTTCCAACTTCATATAAGGCTCATATAAAATACAACCCCAGTTATAGTCTAATCTTGTTTTTACCTTAAATTTAATTATTTTCTTTAATTCCATTTTATTTTACCTCCAGTAATTTACAATCTAACGTTAATAATCTAATATTCTACTTTATTTTTGTGGGTTTATATAGGTATGCTTTTCAGGTAGCATACCCTCAAAATCCCTTTTAATACTTAATTTTAAATTACTATGTCTTAAAACTCTTTTATCCCCTTCTTCTTTTCTAAAATCATTAATAAGTTTAACTAATTCTAAACTTGTCATAGTATTTCTTATTCTCATCAAATTACTCATTATAATTTCCTCCCAACTCTATAAATAAATTTCTAATATTATATCTGTAATTTTTTCTTAAAATTTCTTGATTAATCTTTATACAATAATATCCTTTTAAATATTTTTCAATATTCAATGTTTTTGTATTATTTTCTTCAAAATATCTATATATCTCTTTTACTGGAAAATAATAACTCTGCTCTATTCCCCTAAACTCTATTAAAAATCCACCATAAACTCCAAACCTTTCATACCCATTTTTATTATGAATAATTTTATTAATATCATTTAACTGTCTAAATTCGTGATTGGTAAAAGATTTACTTTTACCTTTAACACTCTTTAACTCTAAAAATAATAATTTACCATTCAAAAATATCATACAATCACATATATTATTTGTAGTAAACTTTGTCTTTTCACTATTAGCAAAACTAAATGGACTATCTCTAAATCTGTAAAATAATATATCCTGTTTCTCACAAGACTTTTTAATATTGTCTTGTAATACATACCCCATATTTTTTACCATTTAACCATCTCTCCACATATCAACTTCATACATTCTTATACTTGTATCTAACCTTACTCTGAAATTACCAAAATATTTTATTTTATTATCTCTTAAAGGTACTCTGTCATCTCTTTTTTCAAGATAACCCCAATCTTCTAACTCTTTTATATAATCTTGAAGTTGTTTAAATTCATATTTAAGTTTTTCAGTAGGTAAATCTTCTATTTTAATTATTATATTACTCAATTAAATCAACACTAAATACTTTTTCTAACTCTAACCCTTTTTTCTTACAAAGTTGGTATATTTCTTTATAGTGTATATCCTTACCCATACTCTGTTTTATAATAGCACTAAATATATTTTCAACTTCTGCTACCCTATTTAATAATATCATACTAACTCTATCTCTAGTACCATTCTCTATTCCTGCTGTTTTATTTGCAAGTTTTGAATAATTAGAATAAAAGAATTTTGTATTACTACAACCTTGTCTAATTGCATAAGGTATTAATTCTTTAATAATATCCGTTACTTTTCTTCTTACAATTTTACTTTCTAATCTTGTCTGTAACCATTCTTCATTTCTTTTTTGTTTCTTACCTCTTAATTCATTCTCTAAAAATTCAATATATTCAATAACAGCCCTTCTTATATATGTACTTTCTCTAACTAAAATTTGTTTTGCTTGATTAAAAGTTAATTCAAAACAAGGATATTCTCTACCTCTTACAATATACTTTCGTTCCAAAATTTTTTGGAGTGAAATATCTTTTTTAAATTCATCTCTAATAATACTTAATAAACTATCATGTCTTAATTTTACTGATTTACCTCTTTTTACTTCTGAATTAGTTAATAAAAAATGTACTTTTTTATCATTATACTCTAATTCTCTTAACTTATTTATATAATCTGCTAAATCATAACTCATTACTGTTTCATTTTTCTCATTTACTATTAATTCAAATTTATTCTTCATCTTTTTCTCCTTTAATTTTCTAATTTATTTATCTCATTAAGTTTTTCAACATCATAGTCTTTCAATTTATCATAAAGAGTATTGATAATTCCAGTCAATTTATTAAAATCTTGTTTAGATAATTCTTCATCATCAACAACATATCTAATAAATAAAGTTTCCTCATCTACTGACTTAAAATTAATTCCTATGTAATAACTTCCGTATCTTAACACTCTTGATTCATTTTTAGGAAATTGCATAACTAAATCAAAATTATTATTCATAATTTTAAATGTAACGTCATCTATTCTATCAATAAATTCCTTTAAACTTTCTTCTAACTCAACTTTTTTACTATTTAAAAGTTCATAAATAAAAGACTGTTTCTTAATAAGTTTTTCATTTAAAATTTTCATAAATTTTCCTCCATTTTAATATTCTATTTATATTAATTTTAACATAAAATTAAAAAAAAGTCAAGCCCTTGACTTGACTAATCTTCTAAAAGTTTATTTTTTCTTCTAACAGGTATTTTTACTTCCTTATCTTCATTCTGAAATAGATAAGATATATCCTCTTTTTTTTTATAAAAATCTTCCAGCATTGTAAATATGTTGTCATCAATGTATTTCCATAACAACCACATTCTAATCTTGCTATCTTTTAACCTGTTCTCTTTATTTATTCTAAACATCTCATCTCTTATGTTATATAAATAATATAATAAATATTTTGAATCAGTTAATATCTTCTTTAAATTACTTAATTTTATAAAGTAATACTGTGGTACTTTAAATGTTTTATCATTATCGCTCATATAGTAATTAAATAATTCCATTATTTTCTTAGTATATTCCTTACCTAAACTTTCTATATAGCAAAGTTCATTACAATAATATTTCTTTACTCCCTTATGAAAAAAGGGAGCAGATTTAATAACCCTTTTACAGTTATTGCATTTCATACTCCCGACCCCCTTTATTTAAAATGGAAATTCTGTTATATCATCATCTGAACTATCAGAAGTTTCCTCTTTTTTTTCTACATTTTCATCTTTTTCCATCTCTTTTTCAAAATCAAAATCTTCTTTTTTTGTTTCTTCTTTTACTTTTTCTGTTTTTTCTTCTTTATTATCACTCTCTAAAATTTTACTATCTTTTGTATTATCTTCAAAATTTCCAAAATCATCATCTTGATTAAACCCATCAAAAGCCACATCTACTTTTCTTTTTTTGTTAATAGAAATATCATCTAACTTCATCTTACCTTTCATTTCTTTACTCATTGCCTTATCAATAAGTTTAGGTGTACTTTCATAGTATTCACTATCAAATACTGTTTCAACAATTTCTAAGGTAGTATCAGTAAACATAAATTCATTCAAATAATATTGTCTGTTATTTCCACCTTCTGCTACTTTTATATTTTTACTTAAATTAGTTAAAAGATTTTTCGCTTTTTCTTTTAATCCAGCTTCTATTAACTTATCATACATAATTTTATAATTTCCTTGTAGTTGTGAAATATCAGGCTTTTCTTCTATCTCTGTACTTTTATGTACTGGATAATAGTTTATACAAACTTTACCTTTTTCAAATTCTTTTAAATGTTCCATATCTTTTGTGAAAATAATGTTATCTTCTATATCCATATAGTCAAAATTACCATTAAGGATATATTTTTTATCGAACTTAATAACTTTATCTCCTTTATACCAAACTTCTTTATAGCCTTGTTTTGTTGCTGTTCTAAATGCTTGATATACAGCCATAGATTTATCTTTTATATCCTCTTTCTTATAAATTACAGTTTCTGTAACTTTTAAATATTCTTCTTGAGGTTTTGTTACAAGATATTCGATATTATCATAAACATATCTTTCCTGTATATTTCCTTGGTATACAGATTTTTCAACATTACCTGTTATCTTGAAATATCCTCCTTTTTCTACAAGACCTAAAACATTTTTTCTAATATCTGTTATAAAGTCTTTTGAATGATGATATTCAGTTAGGTTTTTACCTTTAATTTTATATGTGGATTTCCATAAATCTGTGATACTTGCTTTTTGTTCTTCTGTTAATGGTTTTCCACCTGAATACTCAAATTTTTTAGCAACACCTTTACTATCAACTTCATTTAAAGTAAATGTTACAGGATTATTAAATGATGTCGCTTCCAATAAAATACTACCTTGCTCTTTTAATTTTGTACCAAACACAACTCTAATATATGTACCTTTTTCATTTGTTTGAATCGTACCTTGAATTGTTTTACCGTTTGCTCCCTGTCTTTCCTTTAAGATTTCTAACTGCCCTACAAACTCAAATGGAGTTCTGAATGTACTAAATGCCATATTATGCACCTTCCTTTTCTTATAATTTTTATCTATACTTATCTTACCATACTTATCTATCTTTGTCAACTATAATTCTAAAAATTTTTTATTATTCTTCAATGCTGTTTTTATATTTAAAAAAGCATTTCTCAATTCTTTTTTATTATCAAAGAATAAATAAGAATTAATCTTATCATTCTTATAAAAATTTAACTCAAATTGGTTATCATCTTCACAAATTTCAAATTCAATACTGTCAATGTTATTCAAATTAATTAAATTATCATCTTTTGCTACCCACATAATTATCATCTCCTAAAATCATTTTACCCATTGCATTAACATCTTTAATTGTTCCTTGTAACTCTATTTTCAATCCCTTATGTATGTTAGGGTATTTTTCATTTATTACATCAACTGCTTTAGCAAATAAATCATTACCCCAATTTTTTTGTCCTGTACTTGATATGGTCTTGATTTTATCTTTCCAATGATATTTTTCAAGAAAATCTAAAGTAGTTTGTGGTACTTCTCCTTGCATAATAGTATATGTAATTAAATGATATTCAATATTATTTATCATATCTACTCCACCACTAACTTTATAATACCCAAAATCATCTAAAATCTCATTTATATTATGTACTGCAATCTTATCTCCAAATTTCTTCTTAACTTTATCACAAAATTTCTTTGTATTTAAAGTCATCGTATCATAGAACAATACATATTTTTTACCTACATCATTTACTAATAACATAAATATTCCTCCTTAATTTCTAATCTCAAAATAATGATATCATATAAATTTAAAAAAGTCAACTACTTTTTTAAGTAATTGACTAAAATTTTTTAACTATTAATGTTATCTTCAATATTCCAAATAATATTCAGTAAAAATACTGTACCTATAAAAGATAAAAGAATTAAAGTAATTAAAGTTAAAATATCTAATAAATACGTATAAAATGTTTTAAAACCATTATCATATCTACTAAATATTATATTACTACATTTACCATCATAAGCATACACTAGAATATCTAATGTAATAACTATATTTAAAACAAATCCAGTAATATACATAACAAATAATAACACATTAAAAACAATCATATTCATTATATCGCCACCTCTAATTTTAATTTATAATTATTAGGATTATATCCTATTAATTTATAATCATTCTCTTTAAAATTCATAAAATTATTCCAAACAAGTTTTAATTTTTCATCTTTTGTCATATCATCATTAATATTATTCTCTACATTTATTTCAAGACTAACCAACCCATTATCTAATTTTTGTTTTAAATAATCTTGTAAATCATTATCTTCTAAATGTCTATCATAAATATGACTATCCATTACAAAATGTGAAAATTTATTTACCTCTAACCCACAACATTTAGCAATTAAACTCTGTAAAAAAGCATATTGTACTGTATTCCAACTTCCAAAGTTTGAAGCAACAAGCATATCCCCACTTCTCTGTGTTAAGTGCATATTTAAACCTTTTTCATTTATTGAATAGTTTGTCATAAAAGCACAAGGTGGTAAATTACTTTCCTGTATTTCATTCAGATCATATAAATTTATCATCATTCTTCTATCATTGGGATTATCTATTATTGTTTGAAATAAATACTCTATTTGATTAAGATATTCTTTATCCCCAAATACTTTAGGATATTTATTAACCATTGACTTATATTGTTTACCTACAACGAATCCATACGTATGTCCTATCGACCCTGTATTTTTGTATTCCCAACTGTGCCATATTTTAGAATTTAAATCTATTAATCTATTACTACATTTCTGAAATATCCACAAAATTTCGTTTATTGCTTTCTTATAGTTTATTTTCCTAAAATTAGTTATTGGAAAATCATCTTTTAAATTAATTTCATTATATACCTGTGTTATTCCAACAGTTTTAGCATTTAATCCATTACTCCATCTTGCTCTTACATCTTTTTTATTATCCATATTATCTAAAACTTTTAATATATTATCTTTATATTGTATATCAATATTTCTCATACCTATTTACCCTCCATAATTAATTTATAAAATACTTCAACCATTTTCTCATAATATCTAAATGTTTCAGTAGTACCATTACTATATTTCTTTTTATCCAATACCCAAATACCATTATCGTTTGTTTTTAAATTTTCTTTATTTGCAAGTCTACCTAATTTATTTGTAGTAATGTTAATATCATATCTATCTTTTAACATATTACATATTTCAGTTGCACTATACGATAATTGTTCTATCTTGGGTAATGGTAAATACATCTCTCCAGTTATTTCTTTTACAATAACACTATTTAAAATATCTTTATAACTATCAATTTTAACATTATCTCTAACATCTTTTAACAATTCTAATTTTCTTAATTTCAATTCTTCTTTTCTAAATTCAAGTTCTTCATTAGTCATTGTTGGTACTTGTACTCTTTCATACTGAATATAATTATTTTTTAATTCATTTTCAAGTTTATGTATATATTCCAATACACCTTTTCTTACAAATTTGCTTTCTCTCATTAAAACTTGTTTACATTGTTCTAATGTTAAAATATACATTTGATTTTTCTTCCCTGTACTATCTTTATATTCACTCTCCAAAATTTTTTGGTTAGTAATTTCTTCTTCAAATTCATCTTTTATGATATTTAAAAGTGTATCGTGTCTTAATTCTGTAAATTTTCCATTTCTTAATTCAACCTTACCTAATTTTAAATTATTATCAACTTTATAATTATATTCCATTTCTCTATATCTATTAATTTCCTTTAATAATTCTAAACTTGTTACTTCATCTTTATTTCTTAAATTTTCCATATTACTTTACCTCCAATATATTCTCAAACCCATACTGTTTTAATACATTATTTAATTGTGTAAAATTTACACACTTGTATGTAATGTCAGTAAATGTATCTCTAAAAGTTATATAATACTCTTGAAAATTACTACCAACTTTAACCTCTAATTTACTGATTTTATAACCTTCTAAATTATAATCTATATCTTTTTGTTTTTTAACTAAACCAATTATCTTATTTATCATAAAAACCCCTTAATTCAATTTTTTATCTTTTAATTTCATATTTAATTCTTCTATTTGACTACATAACTCAAAATCTATAATATTGTAATTTAAACTATCATTATTTATTATTTGTAATCTTCTAATAACCAAGCTAGATAATAAATTAATATCTAACAGCACTACTATAAAATTCATTGACATTAAATTATATTCAAAGAAATTAAAAAATATATTAAATTCAAAAACCATATTCTCATAATAATTAATCATTAATACATCTAAAAATAAATCTTTTCTATCATTTTCTCTAATATCTATAAAATCTATTTTTAAATCAAAACTTTTAAATTGTTCTTCAAATATACCTTTAAACTTATTTTTTATACTATCAACAAGTTTATTTTTATTCATCTTCATTATCACCTCTTAAATTCAAATACATTATATTACTCATACTGGTTAAATGATAAGCATTACATTGTTTACAATAATAATATCTGCACTCCCGTCTTTTAGTTCTCCCCTTACTCTGTTTATATCTTAAATCAGAATTTGCTAAATATAACATAGCTTCAAACTTAGTAAATTTCTTTTTATTGCATTTCATATTCTCCAAACCCCAACTTTCTTAGGAGTTTAATTATATATTCAATACATTTAGATGTTACTAATGTAGTATAAATAGGCTCTCCAGTATAATTATTATAAGACTGTTTAACTTCAAAATAACCCGCATTTACACATTTTTGATAAGGCTGGTTATATTTATTTAATAAATTATTATCTCTTAATATTTCAAATAATATGTTTCTGCCGATGGGTCTTTTATTAGTTTTATTTTTAAATTTTAATAACTTAGCAACTTCACTCATACTTATCGCTTTTTTACTGCTTGTTACTTTATCATAATACTCTACTTTAGGCTTTTGTTCTATAATTATTTCTTTTTGTTCCTTATTCTCTAATTCTAGTTTATTAATTTCAATTCTATTTTGTTCTATAATATTATTTGCATATTGTAAACTTCTTGCCATTTGATACATTGGATTATTATATTTTTTTTCAATCTCTATAAAATATTTTCGTATTTGTCTACCTTTTTCATTTCTTTCAATCATAGCCAATTCTTTTGCTATATCTAACTTGACTATATGATTCTGTACTTCTCTTTTAACTATCCTCGAACCCTCTTTTTTTTGAGAAAGTTCATTTAATACTATAAAATCTACATTTTCAACAAATCCATAATCTTTTATTCTACGATTAATCCAATCAATATATTTTGTTTTTACTTCTAAAAATTCATATAACTCTCTACAATTTATAGTAGGCTCTCCTTTTTCATTTTCCGTAATTTTTATTAAACTTAAATTTTTCATACTTATTCCTCCTTAATAAAATTATTTATTATATCTTATTATACCACATAAAAAATTTTATGTCAAATTAAAAAGTGGTATTTCTACCACCTTATTTAAAAATATTTCATAAAATACTTACATAATATAAATAACCCTAAACATATAAATATACCTGTAAATATCCCTGTAAGAATTTGATATAACATATAATTCTGTGATACAATTTTTATACATTCACTATCTTTACATTTATTAATTAACTGAACTAAATCACTACTACCCATTAGAATAATCCTCCTATGTCATCTAAAACTTCACTATCAACAATCTTTTCATAATTCGTAGATTTTTTTGAAAAGAAATCGTGTTGTGTTGTTTCAAGACTAATACCATTCATAACAATAGGATTTATTTCATTTACGTTAAAGTATTCTTCAAAACCTAGATTATTAAATGCTCTATTGAAGTTGTATTTTAAATAATCTTTTACTTCACTAATCATATCAAACGATAATTCCTTATTTAATTCTAAATATATATCTTCTATATATTCTATTTCATTTCTATGTAAATCTAGTGAAAATCCAACTAACCAGTCATACCACTCTTTTTGAGTTTTTTCATCTTGTCTATTATATACTTCTTTTGCCAACATTCCGATGAACCCACCGTGAATACTCTCATCTTGAACTATCTTTTTAATAATATCACTACAAGCAATCAATTTATTTTCATATCCAGCCACCCATAATGGTAGATAAAATCCGCTGTAAAATAAATGACTTTCAAGGTTAATACTTGCACTTAACACTTTGAATAATTCAAAATCTGTCAATTTTTCTTTATGTAATAAACTATATTGCTCATCTATTTTTTGTGCCTTATACTGTAAAAATTTATTCTCTTTTACCCATTCAAATATCTCATCTATCTCCAAATTAGATGGTATTAATGTCATAAAAATTTGAGAATATGACCGACTGTGTATATATTCCATCATACTCATAAATGCGATTACTTCTTGATTTTGTAAACTTTCAGTATGTCTTATTAATTGTGCCATAGCATTTCCACCTTGTATTGTATCAAGTAATGTCAGACCACCTAAAACTTTCTTATAACAATCCTTAAAAGCATTGCTCATAGTTTTCCAGTTATCTATATCTCTTGTAGGTGTATATTCTTCAGGAATCCAAAATTGTTTTATATTTTGTTCCCTAAAACTAATAACATAATCATTGTCAGGTTTATTCCAATTTACTGCTTCATATATTTTATTATTCATAATCTTCTTCCTCCATATCTTCAATATTTTCCAATATATTAATAGAATTATATAAACTTATTTCGATGTAATCTAAATCATCTAACCCTTCTTCTGTATAATACTTATATAAATCAAACTCTTTTATAATTTCTTGTATATTATTATGTGCAGTTTTTAAATTTTCAAGAATTAAATTTATCTTCTTTTCATTTTTCATAAAATCATCTCCTTAATATATTTATTTACACATTAATTATAACATAAAAATATTTATATGTCAAATAAAAAATAAGTAGTTTTCACTACTTATTAATTTCAAATCTTTTTTCAAGAGTATTTAAATATTTACTCATTTCATCTTTTTGTTCTAATAATAGTTTTTTATTTTCTTCATCTAAACTATTAAAATCTTCTGTTTCAGTAAATTTAACTAATTTAGTAATTTTAGTTTTTAAATCTCTAATTTCTTTAACTAACTTTCCTAACAATTCAAATTTTTCAGTAATCATTTTAACCCCCTCTCTAATAACCTAATGTAATTAATAAGTCATCTAAAGTTTTTAATGTGTACCAATCCCCTTCATTTTCAATAACTGGTACTTGTCTATACCCTAAAGACTTAATTAACTTCAATGCTTCATCATCTTCTGTAATATCAATAAATTTATATTCAATATTATACTTATTCAATGTATCTTTAGCAATATTACAGTTTACACAACCATTACTTTTACCATAAACTTTAATCACTATTTACCCCCTATTTCTTTATGTGGAACTAACTTACCATTTCTGTCATATCTTACATATTTTTTTATTACTTTACTTCTAATGTCATAAACTACAAATCCTTCAACTTTTCTATTTTCCTTATTAATATAGTCATTATAAACTGTATCTAAATTTTCTACATTTATATCTTTTAATTTATCAACAAATGGAACTTTAGATATAAAATTTGGAAATTCTTGGTTAGTAAATACATAATGTAATAAATCTAAATCATAAACTAAGTTAGATAACTCCAATTTATTATCATTTAATTTAATTCTACCTTTAGCAAATACATAAAATCTATTCTTAAATTTATTCAAATGTAAATAACTAATTTTACCCATACCTAACCACTCTCCAAACATTATAGAGCCATCATAAATTAACTCCTTTAACTCTTGTTTGTGTTCTACTAACCAATCTCTTAATCCCTTATACTCTAATTTTGTACCATCAATAATTTCCTCTAACGTAAATACATAATTTCTTTGACAAATATAAATTTTTTCTCCTATCTTACCAATACCTAAATTACTTCCATCTAACTTTTCAGTTAGAACAAACCCTTTCTCATTTTCTGAAAATCTACTTGTTTTTGGATATAAAGTCATTTTAATCATATTATTCTTCCTCCATTTCTACTTTCGTCCATATTTTATTTTCAAATAAATTAATAAAACTTATAAAATTTACTAACTCTGTTTCAAAATTACTAAATATTATTTTATCATTATCTTCTAATAAATCTTTATTATCTACTTTAAAATTAAAAATCTCATCATAAAATTTTTGAGACTTTTCATTTAATTCATCTATACCATATAATATTCTCGTATATACATCACTATTCAAACTTATATCTTTCAATTCATTCATAATATTACCTCTTTCTTTATTTGATAATTAATTTTATTATATTAATATATATTTATCAATATTTTTATATTAAAAAGGAAATTAAAATTAATCTTCTCCCTTTTACATTATAATTATTCCCCCATTTTCAATTTTCTTAACTTTTATAACAAATATATTTGCAAATGAATTAAAAATAAATAAAAGCCTATATCTCACAATATAGGCAAAGTACTTATGAAACTATTTAATTAAATGTAATATTTCATTTGAGTTAAGCGACTAACTTAACTCTAGGCTCATCTATTTTTATCTTGTAAAATAAGGAACATTTTTTATTAAATAATTCCGTACTCCTTAACAATGTAACTACAAGTCAATAACCCTTAAAGATTTAGCTCTCTAAACCCTGTCTAAGTTGTAGTCTTTTACACTACTGTTACAACACGCCTATAATGTTAATACATAGCCATACATTGTTAATAATTTTTTATCTTTATAACAGTAATATTTTTAATATCTGTCAAATATATAAAAAATAAGGAACTGTTTTTAAAAGATTATTTTTAATTTATTTTGCTGTCAGTAATATTTTTTTCTCATATTAATTATCCAATAATAAGGAACTGATTTTGCAAAATATTAATTACTCAAATATATAATATTTTTTATCTTTCAATTCTGTTGTATCTAATTTCTTATAAGGTATTTCAAGATACTCTAGTAACTTTTCAACTGTCGGTACTGGAATATTTATAAGAAAGTTTTCAGTATCAAAATTATCATTTCTATAATAAGCAACTCTATTATCTTTTTCAGGAAATATGTCTAAGAAAAACCTATTATCATTTACATATCCAATAGTTAATTGTGATTTACCTAACTCCTTAAAAGATATATTATCTGATTTATAAATAATTTTTCCTTTTCTTTCAATGAAAATATTAAATTTTACATCTTCTATACTTCCACTATAAAGATTACTTCTTAAATAACCTTTCACATCTTTTAAGTTTTCAAATTCAATATATTCACTTCCAGCATTTCTCATATCCCCACTAAAATTAATACCTAAATTTCTACTACTAAAGTTATTATTCCAAGATATTATATCTCCGTTAGTTAATAATAATGATAAATCTAAATCTGCATTATAATCCCATATAATACCTATTCTATCATCTTCCTTTAACTCTATGAAACCTTTATAATATACTCCATTACTTCTTTTTTTATCACTAAGTAATAATGGAGTTGTAAATAATTTTGGAAGTATTAAATCATTAATAACTTCTTTAGTATATTCATTTCCCATAAAATCCTTCTCTACTATGGTATCTTTAAGACTTAATAATATCTTTTCTTTTATAATTTTATATAATGGTAAATAACTATTTACATCAATATATTTTCCTTTATACCCTTTAACATAATTTTTACCATTTCTTATCTTATAACTCTTTAAACCTTTATCCACATAATATTTTTCAACTGTAAAATAGTTTAAAAGTTTAAAAAGTTCTTTTAATGTCTTATCCCTGTAAAATTTTTCCTGTATCTCAAAATTTTCATTTATTATATCTTTATCAAAAGATAAATTTACTTTTATTTGTTTTTGTTTTTTAGAAAATCTTGTTATTCTATTAATTCTATATTTCAATAATGAAAATGTATAATATATATTATTTCCATTATCCTGTGTATCTTTGAAATTTTCAATAAGATACATTTTATTTAATTCATAAAATCTTAAATTTCTTTTAGCCCATAACTTTATATGTATAAAAAAATCTCTATATAAGTTATAATATTTACTTAATTCAATTTCATTTTTAGAAAAAATATCATATATTTCCTTCAATTTATCATAAGAATTAACATACTCAAATTTCATATTCTTATTTGCATATTTTTTTCTAAAATTTATAAATAATGTACTTCCAGTTAGTAAATAATTGATATATCTAACTAACTCATAACCATTTATAAACTTATTATTTTTTAATCTATCTTTAATATATAATATTTTTATTTCTTTATTCTTTATTTCAGATACATCTATTGTAAGATAATTAAATAATTCTTCAAGTATCGAACTTTCCAAAGCCTTATCAAGTCTTACTAAATCGTTACAAAACATAATAAATTCTTTTTTATTTAATACTTTTATCAACTTAACTTCTTCAATAACCTGTTTAACAGTATGAAATTCTTCTGTTATTTCAGGTATTTGATAAAATGTGTACTCAAGAA
>ERZ773069.183-NODE-183-length-44401-cov-9.265390_pt1 | contig 44401 bp, 47 predicted proteins | sample MGYA00580619_ERZ773069 | MGnify/ENA primary metagenome ERZ773069 (study PRJEB29015, sample SAMEA2738007) | human oral metagenome | biome: human oral; feature: human-associated habitat; material: dental | place: China | collected 2108 ...
GAAAGTCTGGACTTTGCAGGGCAAGGGAGGCAGCTAACGGCTGCTGGGAGAAATCCTAAGGAAAGTGCCACAGAAAAGAAACCGCCTGTGTTTTTTCAGGTAAGGGTGAAAAGGTAGTGTAAGGGACTACCAGTAATTTAAGAGATTGAGTTAGCTAGGTAAACCCCTCCCAAAGCAAGAGCAAGCAGAAAGCTGTTAAAAGGCGGCCCGTCTTGGCTTGATTGGTAGCTCGCTAAAATCCATAAGCAATTATTGATTTAGATAAATGATTAACGAATACAGAATCCGGCTTATACCAAAGCCTATAAGACTCAGAAAAATTTCTGAGTTTTTCTTTTTTTTCATAGATTGTTATAATATATTGCAGCAAATTTAAAAAATATAAAAGCTCTCATTTTATTTTAATGTTTTGATAATACCATATTTTTGAAAATATAAATAATAAAATAAAAGGAGATGATTACTCATGAAACAGATAAATCGAAAAAGAGCGATTTTGGAAAATGGCGTTTTAAGAAAAGAAGTGAAATTTGGTTTTTCAAGAGCAGCATTTCTTTTAGGATTTATATATCCTTTAATTAAAGAGGATTACATCACAGCTGGAATTACTTTTGTTGTAATTAGTACGGCAGGTATAATATTTTTTCCATTGATATTTGTTTTATCAATTATATTTGGTTTTATATACAATAAAATGTATGTTAAAAGTCTGATTAAACAAGGCTGGTACCCATTTACAAAAGAAGATGCACAAGTTTTGAGAATGAATGGGATTCTTTTTAATGATAAAAATAATTTTTATGAAAATAATAAAGAAAGAGAGATAAAAGAAGCTAAAACTTATGAAACACAGCAGTCAGAGAAAAATGAAATTACTGAATTTAAGGAAAATGACAGTAATAATACAAATAATAATAGTATGATAAACAGTGTAAATGCTGATAATTCTTATCATAGCAATCTGAATGTTCCGAAAACGAATTATAAAAACCGTGCGATTCAGAAATTTATTGCAAGATTGATTGGTGGAGGGCTCGTTTCGCTTGTTTCAGGAGTTTTTACAGCAAATATTATTTTAATTCTTTTGGGAGTGGTACTGACAGGCGGAGGAGCATTTCTAGCTGTAAAAAATAAGGATAAAATAAAATGGAAATAAGAAAATTTTTAATTAAATCTGGAAATTATAGAAATCTTATAAAAAGAATTTTTCTTCTTTCACTGTTTTTAACTGTATTTATGAGGTATAATAAAAATGAATTGTTTACAGAAAGTGATGAAAAGTATGAAAAAATAGTGAAAACAGAGCAATTAAAATTGTTTTGCGAAGAGAATCAGTGTGTCCTGACTGAGACGGAAGAGAGTGAGTGATAATGAGATTATTAGTTGTAGAAGACGAAAAGAAATTAAATGACCTTATTACAAAAAAGTTAGAAAAGGAATATTATGGAGTTGACAGCTGTTTCGATGGAGAAGAGGCAGTCAGGTACGTGGAAGGGACTGAATATGATGCAATAATTCTAGATATTATGCTCCCAAAACTTGATGGATTTGAAGTGATTAAAAGAATAAGGGCAAAGAAAAATAAAGTTCCGATACTGCTTTTAACTGCAAGAGATAATATAGATGATAAAGTAAAAGGGCTAGATTACGGAGCAGATGACTATCTTGTGAAACCTTTTATTTTTGAAGAACTTATGGCTCGTATCCGTGTCCTGCTAAGACGTAATTCTGGAAATGCCGACAATATAATTACAATAGCCAATCTTAAGGTCGACCTTGATGCTAAAACAGTTTTTAGAGATGATGTACTTATAAAGCTATCAGGTAGAGAATATTCGATTTTGGAATATCTAATACGAAATAAAGGAAAAATTTTACCAAGAGAAAGAATAGAGGATCATATATGGAATTATGAATACGAAGGTGGAACCAATGTTATAGATGTTTATATCAGATATTTGAGAAAAAAGATTGATGACGGCTATACTCCAAAGCTCATTCACACAGTTCGTGGACTAGGCTATGTCCTGAGGGTTGATAATGAAAATAAATAAATTTTCCATAAAATCCAAAATAGCTTTCTGGTATATTGGTCTTATGATAAGCCTTGCAATTATATTTCTTACAACAATAATTTATATTAGCGAAAATCTTATACGGGCAAATGCTTACAAAAATTTAAAAAACTCTGTAGTTTCAGCATTTGATGAGATTGAAGTTTATGATGGTGAACTTACGATTGACAATGATTTTATTATTTTTAATAATAATGTTCATCTGTCAGTTTATAACGATGAAACAGGATTTATTTATGGGGATATTCCGCTGGATTTTGAATATGACGAAACTTTTTTTGATAAAAACAATGTGAGAATTATAAGGCATAAAAATAAAAAATGGTATATTTTTGATAGCAAAAAGAATTTTCAAGATTATGGTATTGTTCATATTCGGGGAATCACTCCTGCGACAGAAGTTGAAAATATTATCGAAACAATTGTTTTAATTTCTCTGATTGTATTGCCATTTTTCCTGTTATTTTCAGCAATAAGCGGATATTTTATAACAAAGAAAGCATTTAAACCGATAGAAAAAATAAGGGAAGCAGCGGAAAAAATCAATGAGGGAAACGATTTGACACAAAGAATTAACATTGGAGAAGGAAATGATGAAATTTATACTTTGGCAAATACATTTGATACAATGTTTGACAGACTGCAAAGCTCCTTTGAAAGAGAAGCACAGTTTACATCGGATGTTTCACACGAGTTGCGGACACCTGTCTCAATTATTATTTCCGAATGTGAATACGGTCTTGAAAACCTAACTTCAATAGAAAATGCCAAACATACAATTTTTTCTGTGCTTGATGAAACTAAAAAGATGTCAAAATTAATTTCACAGCTTCTAACTTTATCAAGAATGGACAGAGGGAATCAGAAACTTAATCTTGATAAAATAAATATAAGCGAGATGGCACATCTTGTTGCTGACAGTCAACTATACAATGCAGATAGCAAAAATATAAAAATTCATCCTGAAATAGAGGAAGATATTTTTATTATTGGTGATGAAATGATGATTATGAGAATCTTTGTAAATTTAATTTCAAATGCGATTAACTATGGTCGTGAAAACGGCAATATTTGGATAAAATTAACACAAGATAAAAATTTTGCAATATGTAAAATTATTGATGACGGAATTGGTATTGAAAAAGAAAATATCCCTAAAATCTGGGGGAGATTTTATCAAGTAGAAAGTTCCAGAACAACTGAAAATCTAGGACTTGGATTATCAATGGTAAAATGGATTATAGAAGCGCACAAAGGAGATATTTATGTAGAAAGTGAAATTGGAAAAGGAAGTTCGTTTATATTTAAGTTGAAAAAGGAGGTAAAATGAAAAAAAATTTCTTAAAAAAATTGCTTATACTATTTTTTATTACAATGACAGGAGTTTTTGCAAATGAAAATTCAGTTAAAAAGACTAAAACAGTAAGAGTTTTAAATGTTGATGTTAAAATTTCGATTGAACAGGCAAAACAACTTGCATTGAATCATTCAAAAGTGGCAAAAAATTCTGCAAAAATGACTAAAATTCGTCTGGATAAAGAAAATAGAAAATTTATTTATGAAATAGAATTTTATACAGAACGGAAAAAATATAAATACAACATTGATGCAAACACAGGAAAAGTCCTGAGTTACAGTGAAAAAGAACGATCATCCGCTTCAACAGTAATCAGAGATGACGGAAAAATTATTAATACAAATGGCAGTGATACAGAAATAAGAAAAACACCAAAATATATCGGAATGGAAAAAGCAAAAGAAATAGCAGTTTCACGAATTACTGGTGCAAAAAAAATAAACATTACAAATATTCAGCTAGATAATGAAAAAGGAAGAATGATTTACGAAGGAAGAATGGTGTATAAAAATACAGAATATAAGTTCGACATTGATGCTACAACAGGTGAAGTAATAAAATGGGAAGTAAATGAAAATTAGTGAAGTTAAATATCCTCTAAAGTTTAAACTGAAAAAATAGACTGAAGAGGATATTTTTTGTTAAAAATTATGCTTTGTAAAGTTTTTCATAATTAAATTTATTTTTAAGTTGTTTAAGAGTATAATCAAATATGAATAAAGGTGGAATAAATACGATAATTAATGTTATTATCGGCATATTTTGAAGATAAAATATTTTTTCAACTATAATCATAAAAGGCTTGTATAGAAATATCGAAACAAGATTGAATGTTGAATGTAATAAAATTATCCACCAGATTGGATTGGGTTTTAGCCGTACATTTCCGAAAAAGATGCCTGATATTGTTGTGTATATAAATTTAATCGGATTCAAATGAAGTATTCCGAAGATTATAGCCTGAATTAAATTAGCATATTTTGTTTTTTTCTTTAAAAAATGAAGTATTAGTCCTCTCAATAAAAGCTCTTCTCCAACAGGATAAAATACTAGAAATTTAAGCAGTTCATTAACTTCAAAAGACTGTTTTGAATAATCAGCAAGAATTATCTTTTTTGATAACAAAAAACTTAAAACGGTAAGCAAAATTATTACAGATGTTATAATTAATGCTGAGTAGCAGGCTGTATTCAATATCAGCAGTCCTAATTCTTCCATTTTAGATTTATTAATATTTTTTCCCATTCTGATTGTTCCTCCTTTCATGAATTGTTCTTATAAAATACGCTACCATTAGAATATTAAAATAAAATGAGAGATATTTTACTTTTATTTCTATTTATTTTATTTTGCAGTAAAGTAATTTTCAGCCATTTTTAAAGATTTTATTTGAGAAAAACCTTTTTCTGTTATATAATGTACTTAAATAACTTTAAAATTAAATTTTTACTTTATTTTGCATATTATGAAAGGAAAGAAAATGAAAAAAATTATTATTATACTGACATTTATATTTTTTAATTTAAGTTTTTCTGCAGAACAGATTGAAAAAATTATGTGCTATATTCCTAAAGAGTTAAAAACAAACAGTAAAGCAAGATTAATTTACGAAGATACGGAAAAATATAAAGATGAGGAAGTACCAGCTGATGTAGCAAATCCTGAAATTGTTAAAACATTAAAAGAAAAAAGGCTTGTCGTATTTCAAATGAGGTGTAAATATGATGGCGATATGTACCGTTACATAACAGCTTCAGACTATGCAGTCGAGTATCTTACAAAACAGACGATAAACAGAGAAGAAGGAGATTATTATTTACTAGAGCTTCCGACAAATAAGGCACTTGCATTTCAGGATATGCTATTTATCGGGGATTTCATAGATAATTCAATCAGCACAAATGATGAGCTTTTTCAAATTCTCTATATGATAAATGTTCAGTTTCTGGAAATAAGACAGCAGGAACTGGAGGAAGAAGGATTGAAAGTAGTCTATTAATTTTTATTTTTGCAGGGATTATTCATTTTCGTAAATCCCTGTATTTAATTTTCTCATTTTTTTTGTATAATCTTATTAAACATTTTTTTATTGCATTTCACATTCAGAAAATTACAAATCTTGTTATTCAAAAAATAAAAATAATTTTTTCCTCTAATATTCCTTTAATCTAAAAAGCATATTGTTAAAGTGAAATAAGATTTTTAAATTCTATATAAAAAAACATGATGGGAGGATTTTAGATATGGAAATGAATAGTAGAAATAGGTACTTCAAGAAAGAGATAACATTGAGCAAAGAAGAGGAGATAAAGATAGTGAAAATTGGATTTTCCTGGGTAACTTTCTTTTTCGGTTTTCTTGTTCCATTTTATAGGAAAGACTGGAATACCGGCTGGATGCTTTTGACAATAATGGTTATATCCCATATGATGTTGCCTTTACTAATGTTTTTGATATTGGTGGTATTTAGTTTTTTATATAATAAGATTTATATTAATATGCTTTTGAAAAGTGGCTGGGGATTTGCAACAAAAGATGATGAGATACTTTGGGAAAACAAAAAGGAAGTGGCAGAAAAGGTTGATAATATGGTTTTGACAGTAAAAGAAATGGAAGCGAAAATTGATAAAAAAATAGAAGAATATGGATTTGTCAAAAAATTTGTCTGGGGTGGAATATATGCTCTTTCTATTGGAATTTTAATAAAAAATACTCCTCTTTTGGCTGTGGGAATAGGTTTTTTTGTAATAAGTTTTATTAAAAGAGGGAAAATGTAAAAAATCAGATTTTAGGAGGTAAGAACTATGAAATTAAATTTAAAAAAATTATTTGCTATAGCAATTATTGGAGCAGGATTATTTGTATCACAACAGTCACATGCATTTATGGGATATTGGTATGATTATAACAGTGACTGGATTCAGCGGGATATAATGAGAAGAACTTATGAGAACCATAATAGAGCTTTTAAGAATCTGAATAACAAAAATAAAAGCTCCTCAGATAAAAATAGTTCAAATTCTAAAAAATCAGAAGGCAGTAAAAATACATCATCTTCGTCTTCAAAAAAATCAGAAACTCCCAAAAAAGCCAAAATAACTTTTAAATCAGACGGGAATACAAGAGGGCTTGATTATCTTGTCAATAACTATCCATCAAAACAGAGAGGAGAAGCAAGAACATATTTGAAAAAGATGCAGGATTATTTTCCGAAGGTAGCACGTTCTGTAGGAATACCTACAAATGATTTGTCTACAGGAATGGCAGCTGTAATAGCTGGGGCATACATGGCTTATAACAATATCAGTTTGAACGATAGTTATATGAAGCCTATGGCAAAACAGTTTAGGGAAGCACTAGAAAGTGTATCGGAATTTGATAAAATGAGTGATAGCGATAAAAAGTATATTTATGACCAAATGGTAATAATAGGAATGACTTTAGCTGTGAATCAGTCTCAAAACCAGCAAAATCCAAATGCAAAAGTTACAGCTCAATTAAGAAATGCAGGAAAAGAAATACTTGAAGCCTTTCTTGGAGTAAGTGCAGGTAAAGTAAAAATAACATCATCGGGGCTTTCTTATTAAAATAGTAAAATTAGGAGTAAAAATGAATAAAAAAGATATATTTTCTAAAGGGATAAATTCATTTACCCTGCATATTCTGGCAATGGCATTTATGGTGGCAGATCATCTGTGGAATATATTTTTTCCCAATCAGATATGGTTAAATGTGCTTGGAAGACTTGCATTTCCAATTTTTACCTTTATGCTCGTAGAAGGCTTTTTTAGGACTAAAAACAGAAAAAAATATTTAATACGTATCTTTATTTTTGCAGCTATTTCGGAAATTCCATTTAATCTCTTTGCAAGTCTGGCGTTAAGAGGAGAAATAATGGTATTTTATCCATACAACAATGTATTATGGACTTTCGGAATTGCTCTATGCGGAATGAATTTGCTGGAAAAAGTAGAAAAATCAGAAAATCTGAATAAAATAATAAAATTTTTTGCAAAAGCTGTTATAAGTATTATCACTGCTATAATTGCACATTTTGCAAGAAGTGATTATTTGGAATATGGAATTATAACTATTTTGATATTTTATTTTTTCAGGGAAAAAAATTATAGGAATATAATATTTCAGGCTTTATTAATGGTGTTTCTAAACATATTTATTATGCCTGGACTTGAATTACCGTTTAACTTTTTTGGAAATGAGATATTTATAAAAACACAGATATTTACGATATTCTCACTGCCGATAATATGGCTTTACAACGGAAAACAGGGTATTCATAACAGATTTACAAAATATATGTTTTATTTCTTTTATCCATTACACCTTTTACTAATAGTGGCGATTTATGTTTCTTTTATGATATATTTGATTTCTTTGATAGGTAAGAATTATGGAAATTAAGTCAAGCCAATATTTACAAAGCAAAAGTTTAAGAAGAACTGTTAAGAAAATAAAAAACATAAAAAATTCTGTATCCATTGGGGAAGTGATAAAATTGAAAAAAATTTTAATGATAGCTATGATAGTTTTTGTTGTTTTTAGCTGCAATAAGAAACAGGAACAAAATAAAACAAAAAAAGATGATAATATTAATATAAGTCAGAGCGAGAAAAGTAAAACTGAAGAAAATAAAAAGAATTCAGAAAAAGACAGCTCTGAAATAGAAAAGCAGAAGGAAGTTTCATCAGAAGAAGCTATAAAAAAAGCGGAAGAGGAATTTTTAAAGGACAGCAAAAATTTTGAGAAATACCGTAATTATGTAACTGTGGCATTTTATCAAAACCATGAATTTAAAAGAACAAAGGAAATTACAGAAATATTTTTAAAAAATGCTCCTGATTATTCTTATGGTTACAGAGTGATGGCAGATATTCTCCTTTATGAAAAAAAATATAAGAAAAGTGCTGAATATTATGAAAAAGCAATAGGACTTTTAAAACATGGTAAACAGAGTTATACGGAATACAAAGATATTAAAGTATTAAATAATGTACTTTCAGAAATAATTGAAAAAAATTTAATACAGGCTTACAGATTGTCAGGAAATAATGAAAAAGCAGTAGAAACTTTTATAATTAACCAAAAATTTCTAAAAGAAAACTATAATCCCCTTTTGTATAACATAGCTTTAGAAAATGCCAAAAAGGATAATGAAATGTTAAAATCTACTAATAGTAAAAAATATGAGGAAAACAAGAAAAAATTATCTAATTTAAATTAACAGCAAAATAAAAAAATTACAGGAGGCAAAGTTATGAAAGCAAAATTTATGAAAAAAATATTTCTTTTAAGTATTTTAGTACTGGGACTTGGAATTTCAGGACAAGCTCATGCTGATTATAGCGATATGTTTAAAAATGAAATAATGCAGGAACTTTTAAATACAACTTCATCTTCACAAGGTAAATCTTACGGAAAATCATCACTTACTTTCACACAGGACGGAAGTACCGATGGACTGGAAACATTGGTTGCAACTTATCCAAAAAGCCAGCAAAAGGAAATAAGGGCATCATTAAAACAGCTGTATGATTCTTTCCCACAAGTAGCCCATTCTGTAGGAATACCTACAAATGATTTGTCTTCGGGAGTGGCGGCTGTAATAGCAGGAGCATACATGGCATATAACAATATAAGTCTTAATGACGACTATGTGAAACCTATGGCAAATCAGTTCAAGGCTCATCTTGAAAACAGCGGATTTTTTGACGGAATGAGCAATAGAGAGAAAAAAAGCATGTATGACCAGATGGTTATGGTAGGAATGACTTTGGCTGTGGGACAGTCATTAAATCAGAGTAATCCAAACTCACAGACTACAGCTCAATTAAGGGAGGCAGGAAAACAAATACTTGAAGCTATTTTAAAAGTGGATGCTGATAGAGTCCGTATAACAGCTCAAGGAATATCTTATTAATACGGAGGGGACTGAAATGAATTCGATTATTGCATTAGTGTATTTTTCAGTTGCTGTTATATTAATTGTTTTTGGTGTGAAACAAATAAAAAACAGAAAAAAACTTCGTAAGATTAATCAAAAACAGGAAGATGAAATTAAAGAAAAAATAAAACGTGGAATTTTAACCGCTGATACGGTTTACCGTAAAAAGATAGAAACAGGAAGAGTATTTTATGAAGTGCCGGAGGATTTGAAAAAAGCAGTTGTTCTAAATCTTATTTGCTTTGCCATAATGCTAATATTAATATTTTTGGGAATAAAAATTGGAATACTGCTTTTAATAGTCTGTGCTGTAATAAGTATGATATATGGATATAAATATTATTATTCAAAAGAAAAAACAAAAAATGCACTTGAAATAATAAATGAAGACTTTTACTTAAATGGAAAATTGTTGGATATAAAGGGCTACAACTGGGGGACTGAATTATTTCCCCTATTTGGAACTAAAATAATATACTCTAAATCCCATATTTATCTTCTTGATGACAAAAAAGAAATCTGTTTTATACCTGAAAGACAGTTAAAAAGATCTCGAATAGACATAATAATGGAAGATGACAGAATTTCAAAAATTATAGATGATATTATTGATGTAATCCAGAAACGACAGATTCCAAAAGTAAAATTCAAACTTTTTAAAATGAAAAAAATGCAGAGCATACTTCTCTTTTTACTTTTTATATCAATTGTGATACTTGTTTCTTTGTACAAAAGCAAAGCATATATGTATTTATTTTAATAGGATAAGAAATAGCTGATGGAATTTTAAATAGTTAAATATAGACAGAGGTGAAAAAATGAAAAATAAAAAAATAAATCTAGCTATGATAGCAGGAATAATTTTAATGAGTATGGGCTGTGAAGCAAAGGGGAAAGCTTCCCAAAACAGCATTTCAGGAAAATATAACGTGAAAACGCTGACTACAAAAGGGCAGACTCTAAAAGTAGCAGGGCAAAAATGCTTTGAAGATTCATATTTTGAAATAAAAGGAAATATCGCTTATATAAGTCTTAACAATGTAGTTAACGGGAACTGCATAACGAAGGCAGGAACTTATGATATGCTAAGTAAAGGTAATGGAAGATACATTCTTGTGGGAAACGGCAAGGAATCAGATGAAATTATTGTAAAAAATGGAAAAGTACAGTATAATCAGGATACAGGAATTTCAATGACATTTTCCAAAGATGTGGCATCTGCTCCAGAAAATATGGAAGAATAGTTTATTTTTTGATTAAAAAGTTAAAAAAATACAGTATTTCTCAGTACAAATGAGAAAATTTATTATTAGAAAAATCAGGAGGAATCATGAAAAGATTTATATCATTTATTTTACTGGCAATTATGTTTATAACAAGCTGTGGAATTAGTGAAAGTTTTGAAAATGATGATAAAAAGGCAGTAGCGTCGGCTTTTAGCGATTATATCAATGCAGCAAAAAATGAAGATACCAAAAAAGTTAGTGAATATCATTTAATGTGGTTTAATATCTGGCGTACTTCACAAGAAAGTTATAAATATCTTACTTATAAAATAAATAAAATTGAATTAACAAAGCAGAAAAATGGAAACGGAAGGGATATAAAACTGGCTTACATAAATGTTTCATTAAAATATCCCGATTTAAACTATACAATGTCTAAATTTTATAAAAACAAAGACTTTAATTCGTTGGTAAGAGGAAAAAGCAGATCTACACAACTAGAAATAATAGAACAGGAAATCTCTTCTTTTTTGAAAAGTGAATTAAAGAAGAATGACACAAAATATATCGAAAAAGAGATGACTGTAAAATTTGAATATAATATTCCAATCGGAAGATGGGTAATTCCCGAAGACTGCAATAAGGAATTTATAAATATTCTTTCACTTGATAATTATAAAATAAAGGGAATGGATAAAACAATAGGAGAAATTACAAGAACGCCATCAGATGATAAGGATAAAAAACTTTTAATTAGTGAAAAAGAGGAAAAAATAAAAAATAAAACAGCAAAAATTGATGATTATAAACTGCTTCTGATACTTTATTCACCAGTAAAAAATCCTGATAATAATAACTTTAAAAGAATATCGCAAAAATTAATAGAAAATTTCCCTGATTATCCAGAAGGATATCGTATTATGTCAAATTTTCTTTATCATAATTATCCTGATAATTATTCAGAGATATTAAATTATGCACAAAAGGGAATTGAAGCATATAAAAATGTCAATACAAAAAAATATCCAGAATTTGTTTATGAAAATAGCAGAAATCATCCATTAAACGAACTGTATACAATTATGATAGATGTTTATTTGAAAAAAGGAGAAAAGGAAAAAGCATTGGATATATTCAATAAAAATAAAAAAATTATAAAATACTGGATGCCTCCTGCAAATTATGTACAGCTTATAAAAAAATTGGGAGTAAAATGGTAGAATTTATAAATTTTTACAAATAACTAAAAATTATAATGATAGGAGCTGATTTGTTATGAAAAAAATTATTTTTGCATTCTTAATATTAGGAAGTGCTTACAATTTTGCAGCACAAGGAACTTTACGAACAGTAGAAAAATGTCGCGTGACTTCAAGAGGTATAACAAAAGATGGTAAAAGATTCGCAAACTGTGTTAGCCTTCAGTCAGGAAAAACATTTAATTTTACAGGACTTGTTGAACAGACTTACTATAAATTCTCAAAAGGAACAATATTTAAAGTATATTTTTACGGAAAAGGAAATAGAAATCTAACTTTGGAAACTTTTGACTATATTCAGTAATTGGTTTATAAAAATAAATTTTTTTACATTTTAAATTGATAAATAAAAAATATTACTATGCCTTCAATCTCAAATACGGGATTGAAGGTATATTTTTCTTTTTCCGGTTTGTTTCGCAAAGTCTTTTTATATCTCTAGTTTTTGACATTTACGTAAATGTCTTGACAAATTAAAAAAATAGTTATATAATAGGTTCAACATAGTAAAACAACTTTAAAATTGGATACAAAAATTATGACTGAATACTCAAGCTATAGGTTCATCAATTTTAGTTTTCCAATTTTGAAGCGGTTTAAATGATATAAAAAAATATTATAAATAAAAATAAAATCTGAAAGGAGACAATTAAGACAGTGAATTATAAATTTACAGATTTTTTAAATAAAAAAAGTGAGAAGCAATTAAGCGAAATGACAAATCAAGAAATTTACTATAAATTGCTTGAATATGTTAAGGAAAGAGCAGATGAAAAAACTAAAAATGAATCTAAAAAGAAAATATACTATATTTCTGCAGAATTTCTAATTGGAAAATTATTATCAAACAACTTGATTAACTTAGGAATTTATAAAGAAGTCAGAGGTGAATTAAAGGCTGCTGGGAAAAATTTAAGCCACGTGGAAGAAGTTGAAACAGAACCTTCATTGGGAAATGGTGGACTTGGAAGACTTGCTTCATGCTTTATTGATTCAATGTCAACTTTAGGAATCAACGGAGAAGGAGTTGGACTTAACTACCACTGCGGATTATTTAAACAAATTTTCAAAAATAATGAGCAAAAAGCTGAAGCAAACTATTGGATTGAAAATGAAAGCTGGTTAAGAGATACAAATATTGGATATGATGTTAAATTCAAAAACTTTACTTTACATTCAAAATTAAAAAGAATTGATATTTTAGGATATGAAAAAGATACAAAAAACTATTTGAATTTATTTGATATTGAAAGCGTTGATTACAATTTGATAGAAAATGGAATATCATTCGATGAAGAAAATATTGAAAAAAATCTAACATTATTCCTATATCCTGACGACAGTACAAAAAAAGGAGAATTGTTACGTATCTATCAACAATATTTCATGGTATCAAATGCAGCAAGATTGATTATTGCTGAAGCAACTGAAAAAGGAAGCAATATTCACGATTTAGCAGACTATGCATTTGTTCAAATTAACGATACACACCCAAGTATGGTAATTCCTGAATTAATCCGTATTATGACAGAAGAGCATAATATTTCTTTTGAAGAAGCAACAGAAATTGTAACAAAAATGACAGGATACACAAATCATACAATTTTGGCAGAAGCATTGGAAAAATGGCCTTTAGACTATCTAGAAGAAGTTGTGCCAAATATTGTTGAAATTATAAAAAAATTAGATAAAGTTATAAAAGCTAAATATTCAGATGAAAAAGTACAAATTATCGACGAACAAAACAGAGTTCACATGGCAAATATGGATATTCATTTTTCTTCAAGCGTAAACGGAGTTGCTTATCTGCATACTGAAATCTTGAAAAATAGTGAACTTAAAGAATTTTATGAAATTTATCCAAACAAATTTAATAACAAGACAAATGGTATTACATTCAGAAGATGGCTTGAAAGCTGTAATGAAGACTTGGCAGATTACTTGAAAGAATTAATTGGTACAGGATACTTAACAGATGCTGAAAATCTAAAAGAACTTTTAAAATATGTTGATGATAAAAATGTTTATGAAAAATTATCACAAATTAAACACGAAAATAAAATTAAATTGAAAAAATACTTACAACATACACAAGGAATTGTTATTGACGAAAACAGTATCATTGATACTCAAATTAAGAGATTCCACGAATATAAACGTCAACAAATGAACGCTTTGTATGTAATTAAAAAATATTTAGACATTAAAAATGGAAAATTACCAGAAAGAAAGATAACAGTATTATTCGGTGGAAAAGCTGCACCAGCCTACATCATTGCTCAAGACATAATCCACTTAATACTTTGTCTATCAGAAATAATAAACAACGATCCAGAAGTAAACAAATACTTAAATGTTTACCTAGTTGAAAACTACAATGTAGGGTTAGCTGAAAAAATTATTCCAGCAACAGATATTTCTGAGCAAATCTCGCTTGCTTCAAAAGAAGCCAGTGGAACTGGAAATATGAAATTTATGCTAAATGGAGCATTGACTCTTGGGACAATGGATGGAGCGAATGTAGAAATTCATGATCTTGTAGGCGATGAAAATATCTACATTTTTGGAAAAAATAGTGATTATATAATTAAATTATACGAAACATCAGGTTATGTTTCAAAAGATTACTACAAGCAAGATGGAATAAAAGAAGTAGTTGATTTCATAACTTCAGACAAATTATTAAAAGTAGGAAATAAAGAAAGATTAGAAAGACTTCAAAATGAATTAATAAACAAAGACTGGTTCATGACATTAATCGACTTTGAGGATTACTACAACACAAAAGAAAAAATGTTTAAAGACTATGAAAACAAAGACTTGTGGTACAAAAAAGTAATAAACAACATAGCAAAAGCAGGATTCTTCTCATCAGATAGAACAATCGCACAATATGAAAATGAAATTTGGAAAACTAAAGGAACTAAATAAATTTTTATAAAGCAGGGATAATTCTTAACTCCCTGTTTTTTTATAGTTTATGTTAAATTCCATTTAAATAATGAATTCATTACAAACTTTTCTAATAAAGAATATTAATCTAGTATTTTTAATTAATTCTAAGATATAATTTTCATCTTTTAAATAGAACCTAGTATAAAATAAAAAAGTGGAAAAGTTGAATAATTATGAATTAATTATTTAACATTATTGAACAACCTCATTACAAAAATTTACTCCTATTTTTTAAAGGAGATTAATATTAGGCATAAAAAAATATTCTAATCAGATACAACTAGAATATTTTTATATTTACTCTTTTTTTTATTTTTAATTTTCAAATTTACTAAAAAACCTTTTTATCTTGTCTTTAAATGAATGTGCTTTTTTGTAATTTTTCTTATTGTCAAGCGAGCCATCAAATTCACGTAAGATTTCTTTTTGTTTATCAGTAAGATTTGTTGGTGTTTCAATTTTTATTTCTACAATTTCATCTCCTCTATTTTCACTTCGGCCATATTTAATTCCTTCATTTCTCAATCTGAATGTCTTTCCATTTTGAGTTCCTTCAGGAATTACTATTTTTTTCTTACCGTTAAGTGTAGGCACTTCCACTTCTCCACCTAAAATAGCTGTAGTCATTTTCAAAGGCACTTCACAACGAATATCATACTCACTTATTCTTTCAAAAATATCATGTTTTGCAACAGTTATATACACATATAAATCTCCGAAGATTCCACCATTTGCTCCAGCATTTCCACCTTCTCTTACAACTAATCTTTGTCCTGTTTCTACTCCTGCTGGGAATCTTACTTTTCTTGTATGTGTTTCTCTTTCTAATCCTGTTCCATGACAAGTATGACATTCTTTTTCAGGAATTTTCCCTGTTCCATGACATTTGTCACATTCCTGTATTCCACTTGTCATACCAAACAATGTTCTCTGTTGCACTCTCACGTGTCCTGAACCATTACATTTATCACATGTTTTCATATTGTGTCCTGGCTCAGCTCCACTTCCATGACAAGTTTTACATTGTCCATCTCTTTTATATTTTAATTCTTTTTCTGTACCAAAAGCCACTTCCTCAAGAGTTAATGTTAAGTTGTATCTTAAATCATCCCCTTGATGAACTCTTGGTCCTTGACTTCGACTTCTTCCACCAAAAAAACTTCCAAAAATATCTCCTAAATCCTCAAAATCAAATCCACCGGCACCTCCGCTAAAGCCTCCAAAGCCTTGTCCACCAAAGCCACCTGCTCCAGTTCCCCCATTTTCAAATGCAGCATGTCCATATTGATCATAAGCTGCCCTTTTTTGTGGGTCACTTAATATTTCATTTGCTTCCTGTACTTCCTTAAATTTGGCTTCAGCTTCAGGATTATCCTTATTTCTGTCAGGATGATATTTTTTTGCCATACTCCTATACGCTTTTTTTATATCCTGTTCCGAAGCGTTTTTAGGTACGCCAAGCACTTCATAATAATCTCTTTTTGCCATTTTCTATCTTTTATCCTTTCCACTTCTGCAAATTTTATTTAATCTTTCGTTATAATAATATCAATCTTTTTAAACTTAAATACTTCCAAGTAAACTTACTAGTCCAAATAGCATAAGCATCTCATTATTTATGTTTTCCATACCTCTAAAATATATTAGAAGTCCTGGAGATCTATAAAGTATAAGCACTATCATTAATGTAATTAACAAATATAAAGCCCCTGTCACAGGTTCTTTTCCTTTTCCAACTTCTCTTATTTTATTAAAAATCGAGCTAATTGAAATAAATATAAAAACACCGTATAAAAATGACTTAAAACTAATATTCAATGGTAGTACGTAAATTAGAATCAGTAGCAAAGTTTCTACAATTGCATTTTCAAATCCAGCCTTTAGTGATTTATTAACAAAAAAACAAACTCCTAATACAATTAGAAAATATATAAATATGTACAAGTTTGAAAAATTAAAATTATAATTATAAAATAACATTCCAAACGATACCGAACCTACAAAAATCGAAAATTTCTTCAAATTATTTTTTAGTATATCTAGCATTTTCACTTCCTTCTATTATACAATTCCATAAAATATCTTCTAAATTGTCAGGAACTTATAATTTTTTAGTTTTATAACTGGTATCCAAAAAATTATAATCATCTAATAATTGGTTTCACAGCTAATTGAATATATTATAACCTAATTTGCCAATAAAACCAATATAAAATTTAAATTTTTGTCTATTTTTTACCTTCAATAATCAATTTTGCGAAAAATTCACTATTTTTTTCCAATTTCAAAATCCCTGTTTTTTCTTCCAGTTTCCCGCTCGCACTCTCAAAATCCGAAATCCCATACCAAGGCTCTATACACACATAAGGAGCCTTTGGCTTGCTCCAAAATGCAATATAAGGAAATCCCTTATAATCAACACTAAGTTCCTTAGAATTTTTACTATTTTTTATCGTAACCTTTTCTGATTTCAAATCATCAAATACTATCGCATCATTATCAAACACAGTTTCAGTAATCTGCAATTTATTCTCATTATTCAAGCAATCAGCTTTTTCATCAAAAACTAACCCATTATCAGTAAGTTTATATTTCTGCGAAGTTTCATTTTTCTCAAATTCCAAATAATAGTCGCTCAATTTTATATCATCATTTACATCAAGTGCAAATGCAGGATGTGTCCCAAGTGAAAAATACATATCAGAATCATTCTTATTTACAACATTATACCCAATTTCCAAAGTATTTCCAGCAATTGTATAAGTTATAAACAGTTCAAACTCAAACGGATACTTATCCAAAGTTTCCTTATTTGAAGAAAATCTAAACTTCAAAGAATTTTCAGTTTTCTCAACCAGTTCAAAATCCTCAGTCCGAGCAAACCCATGCCGTGTAGAAATTTTATACTCTTTTCCGTTGTAACTATAAGCCCCATTTTTTATACTTCCAACAAACGGAAACAGCACAGGTGAACTGGCAGCCCAAAACTCAGGCTTTCTATCCCACATAAACTCTTCTCCATCCACTTTATAACTTCGTAATTCCGCTCCTCTATCCGCAACTGAAATTTCAACATTTCCGTATTTTAGAGTGTTTATTGTACTTTCCATCTTTAACACATCCTTTTTTAAAGATTTTTATTTATTTTGATTTTATTATTGTCCCAAATTTATTTCTCAATCTTATTATCCCAATTTCAAATTTATTTTTTATTCAATTTCTACTTCAGAAAAAATAATGTCCACGACTTTTTCTAAAATATCCTCTGGTAATTTTTCAATAATTTTATAGCTTCTTGTAGTAATATCCAAAGATTTAAGGTGTTCACATAAAATTATGCCCGTAGTAGCAGTCCGATTGTCTAATTTTATATGAAGCGGAAATTTATCTATTGAATTTGTAATTGGACAAACTAAAACTAAATTTGTTACCTTATTGAAGGTATCATTGCTTACTATAACCGCAGGACGATATCCAGCTTGTTCATGTCCTACCTGCGGATTAAAATTTATCTTTATTATATCCCCTTGTTTTACCATACCTCTTTACCTACTGGTTCTCCCCAATCTATTTCCTGTTTTTCATAATCCTCATTATAATTTGCAAATAATTCCTTTATTGTCTTTCTTTTTTCTTTTTTTATTTTTTTTAATTTAAGGCAATCATCTCCCTCTTCTATTAAAATAGTGTCATTTACCTTTAAATCAAGTATTTCCAATATTTTTTTAGGAAGTCTTATTCCCTGACTATTTCCCCATTTTTGTATTTTTAAAACCTCTGCCATGATAATCTCTCTTTCTAATAAGTATATACATAGTATATACTTTTTTTGTGAAAAAATCAATTATTTTTTACAAAAGAAGGAGAACTAATTCCCCTTCTCAATCCTATCTTTCACTTTAAATTTCTATTTCTTAATTAATCCACAACTTCCGCATCTTCCACATCATTAGCACCAGAATTGTTATTTTCTCCAGCTGCTTCTCCGCCTTGTGCTGCTTGTTGCGCTTGAGCTGCTTCTTGGTACATTCTTGTTGCGAAACCTTGAGAAACTTTTGATAATTCTTCAATTGATTTTCTGATTGCTTCTACATCGTCGCCATCTTTTACTTTTTTCAATTCTTCGATTGCTTTTTCAATGTCTTCTTTTTCTGTTCCTTGAAGTTTATCTTCATTTTCTTTTATAGTTTTTTCTGTTGCGATTACTAATTGGTCAGCTTGGTTTCTTGCTTCTACTAATTCTTGGAATTTCTTATCTTCAGCTTCGTGTGCTTCGGCATCTTTTTTCATTTTTTCAATGTCGTCTTTAGATAAGTTAGAACTTCCAGAAATTGTTACTGTGTTTTCTTTTCCAGTTCCCAAGTCTTTTGCAGAAACGTGTACAATTCCGTTTGCGTCAATGTCGAATGTTACTTCGATTTGAGGTACTCCTCTTGGTGCAGGTGGAATATCGTTTAAGTTAAATTCTCCTAATTTATGGTTGTCAGCCGCTCTTGCTCTTTCCCCTTGCAATACAACTATTGATACTGCTGGTTGATTATCAGCCGCTGTTGAGAACACTTGCGATTTTTTAACAGGAACTGTAGTATTTCTTTCGATAATTTTAGTAAATACTCCTCCCATTGTTTCAATTCCTAATGATAATGGTGTTACGTCTAATAATAATACGTCTTTAACATCTCCCATTAAAACTCCACCTTGAATTGCCGCTCCTGCCGCAACTACTTCATCAGGGTTAATTGATTTGTTAGGTTCTTTTCCTAAGAAAGATTTTACCCATTCTTGAACCGCTGGAATTCTTGTAGAACCTCCAACTAATAACACTTCATCAATATCACTAGGACTCAAATCTGCATCTTCCAACGCTTGTTTTACTGGCCCTTTAGTTGCTTCAACCAAGTCTTTTGTCAATTCATCAAATGCCGCACGAGTCAATTTTTTCTCCAAATGTTTAGGCCCTGTTGCATCCATTGTGATAAATGGTAATGAAATTTGTGTTTCTAGTGTAGTTGATAATTTTTTCTTAGCATCTTCTGCCGCATCTTTCAATCTTTGAATTGCCATTTTATCATTTCTCAAGTCAATTCCAGTTTCTTTTTTAAATTCGTCAGCTAACCAGTCAATAATTTTTTGGTCAAAATTATCTCCACCTAAGTGGTTATTTCCAGAAGTTGAAATAACTTCCACAACTCCATCTCCAATTTCAAGCACAGATACGTCAAATGTACCTCCACCCAAGTCAAATACTAATACTTTTTCTTCTTTTTTCTTATCTAATCCATAAGATAATGCAGCCGCCGTTGGCTCATTTATAATTCTTTGAACTTTAAGTCCTGCTATTTCCCCAGCATCTTTTGTTGCTTGTCTTTGTGCATCTGTAAAGTATGCAGGTACTGTAATTACAGCTTCTGTTACTTCTTCACCTAAGTAAGCTTCAGCATCTTTTTTCAATTTTTTAAGAATCATTGCTGAAATTTCTTGTGGTGTATAGCTTTTTCCGTTAATATCAACTTTATAGTCGCTTCCCATGTGAGTTTTAATTGAAATTACAGTTGAATCAGGATTTGTAATAGCCTGTCTTTTTGCAATTTCTCCTACGATTATTTCCCCATTGTCTTTAATATTTACAACTGACGGAGTTGTTCTTCCACCATCAGAATTTGGTATAATCGAAAAGTTTCCACCTTCCATAACTGCCACGCAGCTGTTTGTTGTCCCTAAATCTATTCCTATTATTTTACTCATATCTATCATTCTCCTTTATTATCAATTTTTTATAAATTTAATTTATTTGTTTATTTTTTTCAATTTTTATTGTTTCTTATTAACCGTAACCATCGCAGGTCTTACAACTTTCCCTTTCATTTTGTATCCTTTTTGGAAAACTTGCACAACCACGTTGTCATCCAGTTCCTCTTTATTTTCAGTAATCATTGCTTTATGTTCGTAAGGATCGTACTCTTTTCCTGCTGCTTCAATTTCTTCTACGCCTTCTTCAGTCAACAGATTTTTTAGATTATTCAAAATCATATTAACTCCTTCGATTAATGAATCAAAGTTTTGACTTTCCTTCGAGGCGTCAACCGCTCTTTCCAGATTATCTATATTGTCAAGCAATTTTACGACAATCCCTTCAGAAGCGTATTTTCTCATTTCAGCAACTTCGTTTTCTTTTCTTTTTGTGAAGTTTTGAAATTCAGCTAGCTTTCTTGTGTATGAATTTTTCCATTCTTCAAGTTCAGCTTCTAATTTCTTTACTTTATCATCACAATTATCAGAAGTTTCTTCTGCACTTTTTTCAGCTTCTTGATTTTCTACATTTTCATTTTGCTCTTCAACCGCCTCATTCTGTACAGCTTCACCTTCCAAATTTTCCTTTTCCAAATCTTTTTCCGCCATTTAAAAAACCCACTCTCCTTCTTATTATTTATTTTTTTGATTTAATAACTGATTTACTTCTTCTGCTACATATTCAACGAGTCCAACCGTTTTTGAGTATTCCATCCGTTTTGGTCCAATCACACCGATAATTCCCTTCGCATTATTAAGCGTATAAACCGAGAACACAAATGAGAAATCCTCAAGCCCTGCAATGTTCAAATCTTCTCCGAAAATTACATTCACTTCTCTATCCTTAAATTCCTCCATCTGTAAAAACTGTGCAAATACATTCCGTAAATCATTTGGATTATTAAACAGTTTTACACGGTTTATAAGGTTCATTACATCAGATGCGTTGTTTTCAATAAGATTCGTTCCACCTTCAAAAAATAATTTTCCTTCATCGGAAATCATATTATCCTGAAAATCGCTTTGCATAAATAAATTTGTATTCGTGAAAAAATCTTTTAAGTCAGATAATGTAAAATACTCACTGTTCGCAATTTTTTCATTTAAAAAACTATTTATTGTTTCCACTTCATTTTCAGTTACAGGATTTTCCAGAAAGATATTTAAATTTTTTGTAAGGGAAGAACTCATTACAACTACGGCAAGTACAGTCGTTTCATTAATATGTACCAATTTTACCTTTTTTACACCTTCCTGCGTAAACGCCGGCTCTAATACAACCCCGGCATATTGACTAATTTTTGACAATAATCTAGATGTTTCCTCAAATATCATGTCAATTTGATTCATCCTCTTATTGTACGCCTGCATGACTTTTGCCTTTTCCTCCTGAGAAATATCTCTAATTTTCAAAAGCTCATCGACATACAGCTTATATCCTTCACTTGTCGGAATACGTCCAGAAGATGTATGTGTTTTTACAATTAGACCCTTATCTTCCAAATCTGCCATTGTATTTCGAATAGTGGCTGAAGACACCCCAATATTGTATTTTTTCTCAAGTGTCCGTGATCCCACACTCTCACCAAATTCCAGATAATGTTTGATAATAGCCTTTAAAATCAATTGCTCCCTATCATTCATCTCGGCACCTTCCTTTTTGTTGTTAGCACTCTCTAGGTTAGGTTGCTAACTGTAGATATATAATATTACATTTTTTTAAATTTGTCAACACTTTTTTTAAAAATTTTTTCATTTTTTCAAAAAATTTTTATGATATTGAGATAAATATTATAAATACTGAGTTTTTTAAGTTTATTTTTTCAATTTTCTATAATATACTCTAACCCTTTTAAAATTGAACTGCTAGAAATTATATAATTTAGGGTTTGAATAAAAGAGTTCTGTTTTAAACTAGTTTTACTGTATATTTATTTTATGCTAAATCTCATTTAAATAACGAATTTATTAAAAACTTTTCTAAAAAATAATAATAATTTAGTTTAATGATTACGAATTAATTATTGGACAACCTTATTATAAAATTATTAATACAAAAAAACTGTACCCTCCATCTTGTTATCCAAAATCTCAGGTACAGTTCGTATTTTATTTATCTGTTCTTCAATATATAAAATTTACCTTATTATTTATCAAAACACAATAATTATTAGTTTTGTAAATATAAAGTTTAACTTTTTACCAATCTTTCATCAACTCTAAAAAGAAATTTTTAGATTTATCATTCACGTCATCAAAATTTATAACAGCAAAAGCATTATCATCAATTTTTTTTATAATTTGATACAATTTAATTTTTTTACTCCCATATTCAAATTTGGTAGAATTAGAATATGTATTTTTATTTATTTTAACTAAATTTTCTTTTTTTGCAAATTCTTCAGAATTTTCATTATAAATATGAATTGGTAGTAAAAGGGATTTTCCTAGATAATATCCAGATAATTCAAATGATTTTTTTTTACTCAATGTTTCATTAAGAAGACTATTATCACTATTCTTTAACCATAATCCTTCAGGTATAGAAATTTGTACATTACTATTTCCAATCTCTATCTTTTTTTTATTTTCAGTAAGAAGTAAAGTATTTAATTTCTTATTATTACCATAATAATAAGGACTTTCAAATTTAGGAGGAGGCAATAATCCTTCCCCCATCATTGTAGCTATTGTAAAACAAGAATTTAAACATAAAATACTTATCAAAATCAATAATATAAACTTCAACTTTTTCATCTTAATTACCTACTCTTTCTCTTAGTATTTCAATCATTAAACTAATTATTGCTTAATTTTGTATTTTTGATATTTTCTTAAAAGATAATACTCGTTTTTTCCCTTTCAGAAATCAGATTTTTTTCTATTTTTTCATCTGCATCTTCCATAAAATCAATAAAGCATTTCTGATTTTGATACTTTAGATTCAGCATTTTCAATTTATTTTTTGTTTCAGAGCCAAGATGATTGTCTTCCTTCAAAATATTCCGCACATCCTGATTTAGTACAAGCAGCTCATTTATCGAAATTCTTCCGCTGTAACCGTTAGAACATTCATCACAGCCTTCTCCCATACATTTCTGGCACTTTTTCCCAACTAGTCTTTGTCCAATTACTCCAATTAATGAATCTAGTATCAAGTATTTTGGAATGCCCATATCCACTAGCCTGATTAATGTGGAAACAGCGTCGTTTGTGTGAATTGTCGAAATTACAAGGTGTCCTGTTAATGCTGCTCTTACAGCGATTTCAGCCGTAACTTCATCTCTAATTTCTGAAATTACAATAATATCGGGGTCATTTCTTAATGTAGCTTTCAAGACTTCAGCAAATGTTACTCCTATACTCTGATTTACCTGTATTTGAATAATTCCATCAATTTTGCTTTCTACAGGGTCTTCTACGGTTATGATTTTTTTTCTTCCGTCATTTAACATATTTATTAAGGATTTTAAGGTTGTAGATTTTCCAGAGCCTGTCGGTCCGCTTACAAGTATCATTCCATACTTTCTAGTTAAAATCTCATTTAGCATTGCTATGCTTTGGTCTGAAAATCCTAGTGTTTCAAGGTTTATATCTTCCAGATAATTTTCAAGAATACGCAAAACTATGCTTTCTCCGCCAATTGTTGGCATATAGGCTGCTCTTATGTCATATCGCTTATTAATATTTTTTATATTCAATAAAAAAGAAAAGCTGCCATCTTGTGGCTTTCTTTTCTCTGCAACATTCATTCCCGCCAAAATTTTTATTCTAGCAATAATTTCTGTAATATTTTTTTCAAGCACCTTTTTGTTTACGGATTCATATAATTTTTCACTTTCCATAAGATACCCGTCAACTCGGTATTTTATTTCCATACCTTCCAGCAAGTCAAATTTTATGTGAATATCGCTGGCACGCTCCTTAAATCCTGCTTTTACAATTTCATTTAAATAAGAAACTGTATCTTTTGATAATAAATTATTTTTTTTATTATCAGAAATATCCTTTAATTTTACTTTCTCAGTTATTTTTTCATTCATTGTCCTCAATTTCCCTTCCCGCTTTTATAGTTTTTTATTTTTAGTTATTTCTTTTTTACACTTCCAGCATTAAATTCTTCCAATACTAATTCTGTCTGTTTTTTAAGTGTTTTAAATAATGCCTTTTTAATCAAGTTGTACCATTTCAAAGCGGCACGTTGTGCATCAATCCCCTTTAATGTTTCCTTTAGCTGTAATTTAAAAAAGTCAACTTCTTCATAAGAAAGTTTTACATTTTTAGTTTTTTCCTTTTTGTTTGCCTTTGTTATTTTTACTTCATTTTCCAAATATTTGAAGAAACCAAACACGTTTGGCAGCTGTTTTTCATACTGGCTCATCATTTTTCTCATTTCCTCAATCATTCTTGTTAGATAACTTCTTGACATTTTAGAAAATGTAATATTGACTTTTCTTTTTCCTTTTCCAATTTTTTGTACAAGCTGCTGCATTTTAGCCTGTGATTTTGCATTTATTAAATCCATGTTGCTTACTGTGTTAGGATTTACCATCTTTGCCATAAATTCTCCTTTCTGTTCTTCACTATTTCTTTATTTATTATTCAAAATTTTTCATTATTTCTTCAAATGAAACATTTCCTTCCCTTAACAATGTAAGTTTTCCATTTTCATATTTCACAATTGTCGAAGGTTTTCCAGTTAATTCTGATTTTTCATTTGGAATGACAATGTCTACATTTTTTAACAGTTCTTCGCTTAGATTATCAATTTCATTAACAGCACTTTCACCAGAAATATTTGCACTTGTTGTCAATAAAATTCCACCAGAATTTTTTATAATTTCAAGAGCAATCTTATTTTTCGGAATACGAACACCTATCGTTTTCATATTTTTATCAAATTTTTGAGTAAAACTTTCATTTGCAGAAAAAATAACTGTCAACTCTCCAGGCCAGTATTTATCAAGAATTTTAGAAATTTTCTGAATATTTTCTTCAGTTTCGTTTATTAATTTACTCAAAATATCTCTATTACTGATTAGTGCGATTATTTTTTTAGAAAAATCACGTTTTTTTATCTTATATATTTTTTGTACAGCTTTCTGTTCAGGAAGAGAGCCGATTCCATAAACTGTATCTGTTGGAAATACAGCAACTCCTCCATTTTTCAGAATATATACCGCTTTTTTAATTTTAGTCATCATTTCCATCATCAACTGGCATCTCAAATAACCCACTTATCGGATTATTTGTAGCTATTCTTTTTATTATTTCAGCAAACATCTTGCTTGTTGACAAGATTTTCAGTTTATCAAATTTTCTGTCTTCTGGCAATTGAATCGTGTCAGTTACTACAACTTCTGTAAAAGCTGAATTTTTTAATCTTTCAATGGCAGGATCTGAGAAAACAGCGTGTGTCGCACAAGCATAAACTTCTGTCGCACCTTTATCAATCAGAGCCTGTGCTGCATTACAGATTGTTCCAGCCGTATCAATCATATCGTCAATTAAAATAGCTTTTTTCCCTTTTATATCTCCAATAATATTCATAACTTCCGAAACATTTGCCTTCGCACGTCTTTTGTCAATTATCGCAAGCGGTGTATGCAGCCAGTTTGCAAGCCCTCTTGCTCTTTTTACGCCTCCAACATCAGGTGAAACAACAACAGTATCATCTGGATGGAATCCATATTTTATAAAATGTTTAGCCAAGATTGGCAGAGCTTCCATATGATCTACTGGAATGTCAAAAAATCCTTGAATTTGTCTTGCATGCAAATCCATTGTAATTACTCTCGTCGCACCTGCTACAGTTAATAAATTAGCAACAAGTTTTGATGTGATTGGCTCACGTGGACTCGCCTTTCTGTCTTGCCTTGCATATCCATAATAAGGAATTACCGCTATAATTTCCTTCGCTGAAGCTCTTTTAATCGCATCAATAAAAACTAAAAGCTCCATAATACTTTCATTTACAGGTTTTGAAGTAGATTGAATAACAAATACTTTACATCCACGTACACTTTCATTCGCTTTTGCAAAAGTTTCTCCGTCCGCAAATCTTACAATTTCAGCAGAAGATAAATCCATATCCAAATATTTTACAATCTTCTCTGCTAATACTTCACTTGACGTTCCTGCAAATATTCTTATTCTGCTCTTGTCTTCCTTGGTTAATGTTATCATTTCATTTCCCTTTCTCTCTATATTTTGAATTTTTATTAAAATATTTTTATTTTTCAGCAAATTATAAAATATTAAATTTACATAATCAAATGATATTTTTATAACATTTTTTGATTTTTTGACATTTCTTTTTTAATTTCTTATTTTTTTTCTTTATTTACCTGTTTTGCTCTTCCAAACGCCAATGCTTCATCTGGAATATCTTTTGTAATAACTGATCCAGCCGCTGTTAAAACTTTGCTTCCTATTTCAACTGGAGCTACAATTATCGAATTGCTTCCAATAAAGGCATTTTTTCCAATTTTTGTCTTATGTTTATTTTTTCCATCATAGTTACAAGTAATTGTCCCTGCACCAATATTCGTATCTTCCCCAACTTCAGCATCTCCAATATAAGTCAAATGCCCTGTTTTCACACCTTTTTCAAGCGTAGCATTTTTTATTTCCACAAAGTTTCCCACATGTACAGTTTCTTTCAAATGTGCCTTTGGACGTAAATGTGCAAAAGGTCCCACAGTTACCCCTTCCTCAAGAGTAGATTGCTCAACCACAGAAGCCTCTATTTTCACATTATCAGCAATTACAGAATTTTCAATTCTTGTATTTCCCAAAATTTCGCAGTTTTTTCCGATTTTTGTATTTCCTTGAATTGTAACATTTGGATAAATTACAGTATCCTGTCCAATTTCAACATCATCTTCAATATAAGTTGTATCTGGATTAATCAGAATTACACCACTATCCATAAGTTCGGTATTTTTTCTATTTCGTAAAATTTTATCTGCCTGTGCCAGTTGAACCTTTGAATTTACTCCTAAAATCTCATCTTCATCTTCAATTTGGAAACTATCAACATTATGCCCTTCATTTGTCAGGATTTTTATGGCATCAGTCAAATAATATTCACCTTTTGAATTATTGTTATCAATCTTTTCTATCGCATAAAGCAGACTTTCATTTTTGAAAATATACACTCCTGTATTAATTTCATCTATTTTTTTCTCACTTTCACTTGCTTCCTTTTCTTCAACAATGTTTGAAATTTTGTCATTTTCCTTAACAATCCGACCATACCCAAATGGATTTTTAACTTTACATGAAAGTACAATACAATCAAGATTTTTTTTCTCAAATGTATCCTTTAGCTTTTTCAATGTTTCTTCCTTCAAAAGCGGAGTATCTCCACAAGTGATTAATACATTTTCTCCATATTCCTTGATTTTATCCTTTGCAATTAAAATAGCATGTCCTGTTCCAAGCTGTTCTTCTTGTGTAACATAAACAACATTTCCCATTTCAGCTAAAACATCTTCCTTTTTATGTCCTAGAATAAAAATATTTTTATCATTCCCAATATTTTCTAGTACATTGACCACTCTTCTAATCATCGGAACACCGTTCACTTTGTGCAGAACTTTAGACTGTTCAGACTTCATTCTAGTCCCTTTTCCAGCCGCTAAAATTACCGAAATCATTATTTCCTCCTTAAAATTATTAACAATAAAATATTCGTTTCCATTTTACTCAAACTATAAAAAATCTAGTGTTTAAAAAAACTCAAATTTTTGAGTTTAATCTTAAAATTTCTTTTCTATTTAATTATATCAATTTTTTCTGATTTATTCAAATAATATGAAAAAGTTTTTTATTTGTTAAAATGTATTGAAAAAACTGTAACTTTAACGAGATGTAACCTTATATATAGCAATAATTTGTTATATAAAGAATATGAATATCTAAATAATTTATATTCAAAATTTCAATAAATCGTAAATTTTTATCCAAGATTTTTAATTGTAGTCTTTTATTTTCCAATTTTGTTACTATCCCAACTTTACTATCTTCAAAATCTTCATTGTCAATAAAAACAAATAAATTATTTTCCTGACAAATTTTTAAAATTGAAAGATAATCTAGTTTATTAATATTTTCAAAATTTTTATTTATTTTTTTTCTTAATTTCATTATCATTTTCATTATAATTCAAATGAATCCTTAATGCCTCTAGTGAAATCTGAATTTCTAACAATGAAAATATTAACGAAATTATGAGCGACACTAGACTTATCCCAAAACTTATATATCCAATAAAATTTATTTGGAAAAACAGGAATAACATTGAAACAGCACATAATAATAAGCTAGAAACTCCAAAGTACTGCATCTTTTTAATATAATTTAAACGTTTCTTCAGATTCTTAACCTGATAAAATTCATGCTCGATTTCTCCGCTTGAATCCATCTGTCTGACAATAGCTGTAAGTGCCAAAAATCTGTTAGTATATGCCAGCAAAAGAAGAGATACCGTAGGAAAAAGAACGGCAGGTGTAGTTATTTCCAAAGTCATATTTTTCATCATCCTTTCAACTTTTTATAATATATATTTATTTAACAATTTAAATATTATGCTTTATTTTTATTATAATTGAAATTACTAAAAAATGCAAAATAAAAATGCAAGGACTAAAATTTTGCCCTTGCTTAAAAGATTTTATTTTTATTAAAATGAATCTGGTGATGACAATACTTTTAAATCCTTATCTATTTCAAATACCAAAGGTTTTCCTGTTGTTAAATTCAGTTTTAAAATATCGTCATCTGAAATATTTAACAAATATTTTATTAAAGCACGCAAACTGTTTCCATGAGCTGCTACAATAACATTTTTCCCTTCCTGCAAACTTTTTGAAATATGTGAGTGCCAGTAAGGCAGAACTCTTTCTATAGTATCTTTAAGGCTTTCTCCAAGTGGTGCTTCAGAATCAGATAAATCTGCATATCTTCTATCTGATTTTGGATAATATTCGCTTGATTTGTCTATTGCAGGCGGGGCAACATCAAAGCTTCTTCTCCAGATAAGGACTTGCTCGTCTCCATATTTTTTAGCAGTTTCAGCTTTGTTTAATCCTTGTAATGCTCCGTAATGACGTTCATTCAATCTCCAAGATTTGTAAACTGGAATGTATAATTCATCCAGTTCTTCCAAAACGTAATTAAGAGTTTTAATAGCTCTTTTCAAATAAGACGTGTAGGCAATGTCAAAAACTAATCCCATTTCCTTTAAGGCTTTACCGCCAGCCTTTGCCTCTTCCACTCCTTTTGGACTCAAGTCAACATCCTTCCATCCAGTGAATTTGTTTTCCAAGTTCCATTGGCTTTCACCGTGTCGAATTAATACTAGTTTCATTGTTTTCCTCCTTTTGATAAAGTCGTTTTATATTTGAACTAATAAAAAAGCGACTTTATTTTATTATTTTGTTTCAGTTTCTACAACTGCTTCCGCAGTAGCTGTGTTTGTAGATAATTCTTTTTCAGCAATTAAATCTTCAAGATGTTCCTTTGTTGTCATTAATTCTTCAAGGTTCATATTATCATAAGTTGCTTCTGAAGATGTTTTTATATTTATTCCTTGTTTTCTTAAAAAACTGTCAACTTTATTTTGATTCTTTTTATATAGGTAATAACCTACTGCCACAGTTCCTACTCCAATTGCTGCTCCTACTAAATGTTCCTTTTTAATGTTTCCAAATTTTATCATTTTTATACCTCCAAATTTTTATTTGTTATTATTTTATCATTTATTTATTTTTATTGCAAAGCAATGTATTTGTCGTCTAGCTCATTGCCTGCCCTGTTATTGAAAAATATGTGATCTATCAAATCACTCAGATTTTCAATAGAATTATCATTTCTTACATCTACAACATAATGAGATTTTCCATTATCAGCTTTTAAACGATAAATTCTTACTTCCTTGTTGGAAAAGTTGTTTAATACAAGATGCCGTCCAAAAGTTGTAAACCACATAAGCGCTATCGCTGTAACCGATCTGTTTGCCAGATACGATTTGAGCAAATATAATGCAGGCAATATTTCAATGTCAAAAAAACCTTTACGCTGTGTTTCCCTGTAAGCATGCTCGATAATTGCTGCGGTTGTCAGCCCTGCTGTAAAGTTATTTATGCCTATTTGTAATTTTTCAACTTTACTTTTGCCAAGCCCATACAGGAAAGAAAGTAATATTGCGGCTCCAGAATAAACAGACAGTAAATCTATTGATTTTTCTTCAAAATCTTCAACAAGTTTTACTGAAGTCATGCCATGTTCAGCTGACAAGGCAGTCGCAGTTCGGTAAATTACTTCATCTATTGAAATTTCTTCAGGCTCAAATGTAATGAGCAAAGTATTTATAGTCTGATTATATCGTAAAGCTGTATTTTTAGTTTCAACTTTTACTGTTTCAAAAAATTTTTTTGTATTGGCAATATCGTGTGAAATTTTGAATCTGACACGATTCGGTAATTTATGCAGTATTATTAAGGTTAGTTTTTTCATATCTTATTCAAACTCCTTCAAACACACAAAAATTTTTATTTATTAACATCGTATTTTAATAGTCGCAATGAATTTCCAACTACTAAAATTGTGATAGAGTTATGCAAAATTGAACTGTATATTGCAGGCAGAAGTCCTGTCGCACCTAATACAAGGGCAAAACTGTTTATTCCAATTGCCATTGCAAAATTCTGCTTTATTATTTTTACAGTGTTTTTTGCTAAACCAATTACACCTGGTATTAGTAATGGGTCGTCTGAAGTTATTGTAACATCAGCAGCTTCCATCGCAATGTCGGTACGTGAACTTCCTAGAGCTATTCCTACATTTGCATAGGAAAGGGCAGGAGCGTCGTTTATTCCGTCACCTATCATAATAACTTTTGAACCAATTGAACGGAATTTTAAAATATCTTTAGCCTTGTCTTCAGGCAGCAATTCAGACTCGTATCTATCCATTGACATTCTTGAAGCGATAGTTTCAGCCTGCTGTCTCAAATCTCCCGTTAACAGTACAATATCATCTATTCCTTGATTTCTTAGCCGATTCATTGCCTTTTTTATATTTTCCCTAGGCGGATCCGAAACACCGATAACACCTATTAAATCATTATTTTTAGCCACGTAAATTACAATCTCTCCACGATTTTGCATTCCCTTCACTATATCACTTGTAACTTCTAGTGAAATATCATTCTCTTCCATGTATTTCAGGCTTCCTACACGAATAATATCCTTATTTACAAAAGTTTCTATCCCTCTTGCAACTTTAATAACGGATTCTTTATGTTTTGGAATTTTTAATCCTCTATTTTTAATTTCATTCAAAATTGCACTTGCTAAAGGATGTGATGAAGTTTCTTCAGCCGCAGCAGCTAATGCAAGCATTCGGTTGTCTTTCATATTTTTTCCAAAAGTCTTCAACGTTTGAATTTTAGGTTTTCCTTCGGTAATTGTACCTGTTTTGTCAAATATTACTGTGTCAGATTTTGAAAGTTCTTCCAGATAGTTGCTTCCTTTAATCAAAATTCCATTTTTAGCCGCTGTATTAATTGAAGCTGAAAATGCTGTTGCTGTTGACAGCCTTATTCCGCATGAATAGTCAATTACAAGCATACTAAGGGCTTTTTGCAAGTTTTTCGTTGAAACATAGACAATTCCGGCGAGCAGAAAGTTAAGCGGGATTAACTGTGCAGAAAATGTATCGGCGTAAGATTGAATATCAGCCTTGTTAAAAGCGGCATCTTCCACTAATTTTATAATTCTGGAAGCTGTCCTGTCATCTCCAACCTTCTCAGCTTTTACAGTAATATTTCCACTTTTTAAAAGCGTTCCTGCAAAAACTTCTTCTCCAGCCTTTTTCGTAACAGGCATATATTCCCCAGTAATTGCCGACTGATCAATTATTGCCTCACCTTTTTCAATCGTTCCATCCACACTTATTTTTTCCCCAGTTTGAACAAGTATAAAATCTCCCTTGCTAATTTCTTCAATTGGAACTTTTTTGACCGTATTTTCATCATCCGACTGCTTCCAGACATAGTTTTCTCCAACACTTAACATGTCTTTAATTACGCTACGTGTCTTTTTCATTGTATAAACGGTCAGAAGCTCTGCAAATTTTTCTAAAATCATAATTGTCAAAGCTGTTCGTTCACTTCCTAAAATAATGCTGCTAACGATAGCTGTAGAACTTAGCGTATCTGCGTTGGGACGCTTATTTTGAATAAGAGAATAAATTCCATTTTTTAAAACAGGCAGGGCTAAAGAAACTGTTGATAAAGTTTTGTAGTTAAATAGCCGCCTGATTCCTATTAATTTTGTCTTTGGATTTGGCAGTAGCAGTAAAAGTACAGCAGCACCAATATTTTTAATAATTTCCTGTGGAGATTCTTCCTGCAGACGTCTTTCAATTACATATTTGTTTGATACTTGTTTTTTTTCGTTTTTGTATATATCTACTAGATATGTATTTAATGTATTTTGAAGTAAAGATATTAAGTTTTCACCAGTTAATGAGAAATTGTCAAAATAAACAAGAATAGTTCCTGTAATACTTGAAATTTCAACACTTTGGATATAATGAACCTGCATTAGCTGCTTTGTTATCTCTTCCTTATGAATTCCAAGATATTTTAAAGCTCTTGATTTTATTCTGATTCTTCCACGAATTTCGTGTAAAATCTTGCAGTCCAGCAAATAATCTTTATTTAACATAAAAATCCCTTTCTTTTTTCATTTTGGCAATAATTAAAGTTCTTTAATTATGTTATAAAAAGTATCCAAATTATCTTCTATTTCTTTCAAAGATTTATTTTCATATAATTCAGAATGATTAATCATAGTTTTCCATACTTTGTTCAACCAGTCCAGTATTTGTTTTTCTGAAATTAATTTTACATCATAATAAAGTAGAATTTTATTTGTCACATACGAATACTCAATACTTTTTATGCCTTTTTTTGATAAAATAAGTTCTGTAACTCGATAATCATATTTTTTTAATTCTTCTGGAATCTTTGACAAATTCGGGACAGAAAGCCTTAATCTGCCAGGAATACTGTGTACAACCTTTATCTGATTAAACATCAGATATGTAGCCTTAAATAAATTTTCCAACATTATTTTCTTTTCCCTTCTGATAAAAAAATAAAAGCCCACCATAATAAAGTAGTACCTGTAGGCAATTTTGGAATTTCTTTTAATTTTTTTATGCCATAAAAAGCAAAAATTCCTGCAACTAATGTCTTTAAGTCCAGATAACCTCTACTTTTATTGTAAATAGCCATATCAAGAGATTCAAATGCCTGTTTTAACATTTTTTTTACTTTTCCAGGCTTATTTTTTAAGGCTTCTTCTTCCAGATGGAGCAATTTTAGAACGATTAAATACAAAAACGAACTCTCAATAATTTTTTCATCAAAATAAATTAAGATGCTTCCAATAATGGAATTAACGTTTACTGAGTGTATTCCCGATAATTGACGCATATTATTTAAAAATTCCTGTTCTAACTCCTCATTCTCTTTTAATGCATCTGTTTGAAGTCTCAACCGTCCATTCTGGTAATGTTTTACTTGAATAACGCCATAAAAATTTTGTAACATAACTGACTCCTTAAATACTTTTATAAATCATTATATACCTTTTTATTTTAAATTTCAAGGATTTAATTAAATAAAATAAAATGGACTTTAAAACAATTTTATCAAAAAAATAAGGGCATTTCTAACACCCTTATCCTAAAAGATTATTAAATTTAAAATTCATATTCCCCATTCCACGTAATGAACAATTTAACAAGCTCTTCTGCTACTTTTTTGTTTCTTATATTAATGTCTTCAAAAGTCCAATCAGTCTTGTCTGCTGGGATCAATTCACGTACATATTTAATTTTAGATTTTTCATAACTTGCTTTTTTCTTTTCAAAAAAGTTTTCTGAAGCTTTAATTGACAATCTTTTTTCAAAAGGAATCTTGTTTCCAATATAATTTATATATTCTTTAACCTGTTTATTTTCAACACTTTCTGAGAAACGGTTACTCCATTTTTGTGGCAATATATATTCAATTTCCCATTTTTCAGGCAGTAATTCGTCTTGATTGTTATAAACAACCATTTTTAAAATCATACGCACAAGATTTTTGTTTGGTGTCTTGACTTTTTCCTGCAATATGGAAATTGGAATATTCTTAAATGCAATCTTTGGAGAAAGATTATCAACAATATCAACATTAAGTTTAAGAATGTCAGCTTTTACAGCAGCAACACTCGGTGTTACAAGATAATTTGCTGTCAATTCCAAAAATAGCTTTCTTAAAAATTTTAAGAAATAAGTTTCAAAATTTTCTTTTTCGCCATGTGACAAATAATAGACAACAACAGGATATTTCCAAGATTCATTTGGATAAGCTGATAAGGTATCTAAAATCTTTATAATCTGTATATTTTCTGTCCAAGGCTTGTCGTCAATTGATTCGTGCCTATTCATTACAACCCATAAATCAAGAATCTGATCCAGATGCTTCAAAAGATTTGATTTATAAAGCCTTGTAAATCCGCCCTTTGAATAAAAACGTCTAAGTCCAAGTGTAGTCGTTGCCACATCTTTTTCTACTGCCCTTAGATAAAACATATAATAATAAAACAGCTGTTTTACATTTTCTTTGGCATAAATTGACCGTTCGCTTAGTTTTTTCCACTGTTTTATAAACATTTTCTTGTATTCTTTTTTGATTCGGTTATACATTTTTGCCTTAAAAATATCAGCTTCAGAAAGTGGCAATCCTCTGTCATTCAAAGTAGAAAATACACTTAATGCGTCATCTTGTGAATCTGTATTTATTGGAAATACCACAGCTCTATTTAAAGTATAATAAATAAATTCAAGCATTAATGTGGGGCTTAATTCACAAAGTTTATCAAATAACTTTTGGAATAAAATATAATTTTTTGAATAATTGTCAGTAGCCTCAGAATCAGCAACTCCAGTTTCCAAAATATTTTGTAAAATTTTATTTCCTTCATTATCTATAACTCTTGAATTTATAAGTACGCTCTTATAATCAACTTCCCCAGTTAATTTCTCCTGCTTCCAGAGTGCCGGCTGAATTTGTCTTATAAAATTTTCCTGCTCAACAGTTTTTTCCTCATAGGAAACTAATTTTGTATAAATTGCACGCAAAAGGAGAAACAATGAAGTAATTCTCTGCTGCCCGTCAATTATTTCCTGTTCTCCATTCTCATTTTCATAAGAAACTATGCTCCCTAAAAAATATGTTCCTTCCACTTCACTATTTCTCTTTGACTCATTTTCAGTAAATTCTAATAAATCATAAAACAACGTCTTAGTCTCATTTTCAGTCCAGGAATATGGTCTCTGATATTCAGGTATTAAAAACATCTGATCTTTTCCACTTTCCAGCAACTGTTTGATACTTTGCTTATTAACTTGTATTGTTGCAACCATAACGCCTCCTACCGTTCTTTTTATAAATTATACACCATTTCAATGGTATTTTTCAACCGAAAAAATTTTAGAGAAAAAATTGCTATTATAATTTGTTCTTTATGATTATTTTTGATGCTAAAAAATATAAACATATATTTTGGTTATCAAAATAAAAATATCCAATTGTAAAAAATATAAAAACATTATATAATTAAATAACAGTGGTTATATATTCAAATTTTTTTATATTAAACTAATAAAAATAATTAACAGAGGAGATTTTATGTTTGAAAAATTTCGACTGAAAAATTTATCAAAAGTTATACAGTCTGCTATTTCAAATCTTTCAGAACAATTTGCAAAAAAGAATTATTTTGATACTTTTTCTAAAATAAATTTTTTAAATATTGAAAATGTCGCTTTATTATATAAAAGAAATAAAAACATTATTATAAGCAAAAGTGACAATTTTTTGAAATCTTTAGATAAATATATTTCTAATTCAGGCATTGATTTATCTTTTTTTGAAAATGTCGATTTAAAAAAACTTGTTGAAAATTTTGAACGACTTTGTTCCAATGGATATAAAAATTTTATTGAAAATGACATTAGAAATGAAATAATCGAAAGAATAAAAAAAATATTAGAAATTTTACCAAAATTATATTTATTTTTTTATATTATTCTAAATTATACTTCAATAAATGAAAATATAAAAATTAGCAGAGCTCCACCATATAATTTTTACAAATAATTGTTTATAAAAATTATAAAATCGGAGGAAATAAAAGTGAACGAAAAGACAGAAAATAAAAAAATTGAATTAAAAGGAATAAAAATAGGAAAATATTTTATTGAAAAACCAATAGTTCAGGGTGGAATGGGTGTTGGAATCAGCTGGGATCAGCTTGCTGGAAATGTTGCAAAAAATGGCTGTCTTGGAACAATAAGCGCTATCTGTACTGGATATTACCAAAATATGAGATTTGTAAAAAAAGCTGTAAATGGACGTCCTCTTGGAACAGAAAATGCCTACAACCGTGAAGCTCTTTTTGAAATTTTTAAAAATGCAAGAAAGATTTGTGGTGACAGACCACTTGCGTGTAATATTCTTCATGCAATAAATGATTACGAAAGGGTTGTACAGGATGCTCTTGATGCAGGAGCAAACATTATTGTTACTGGCGCTGGGCTTCCATTGGAGCTTCCAAGGCTTGTAAAAGATTTCCCAGATGTAGAAATCGTTCCAATAGTCTCATCTGCCAGAGCATTAAAAATAATCTGCAAAAAATGGAAAGCAGCTGGTAAAATGCCAGGAGCAGTAATTGTAGAAGGTCCAAAAAGTGGTGGACACCAAGGAGCAAAATATGAAGAATTATTCGCACCTGAACATCAGCTGGAAGCAATCTTGCCACCTATAAAGGAAGAACGTGACAAATGGGGAGATTTCCCAATTATTGCAGCAGGTGGAATATGGGATAATAACGATATAAAAAACATTATGGCACTTGGAGCAGATGCTGTTCAAATGGGAACAAGATTTATCGGTACTTATGAATGTGATGCAAGTGATGTGCTAAAACAGGTACTTCTTAACGCAAAAGAAGAAGACATTGTAATTGTCAGCTCTCCAGTAGGTTATCCAGGACGTGCAATAAAAACAAACTTAATAGAAACATTGGAGCCTAATACAAAAAAAATTAAATGTATTAGTAACTGTGTATTCCCTTGTGAACGTGGAAAAGGTGCAAATAGAGTCGGATACTGTATTGCCGACAGCTTAGGCGATGCTTATTTAGGTAAACTTCAAAGCGGATTATTCTTTTCAGGAGCTAACGGATGGAGATTAAAGGAAATTGTACATGTAAAAGATTTGATAGATGAACTTATGACAGAAATTAATTAGTTATAATGATAGCTGGAAACGAGGGGCATAAACCCCTTGTTTTCTAATTAACAGCCTATTTTTATACAAATATTTATAACTTTTTAAGTTTAATTTTAGTTTTTCAGCAAAAGTCAGATTTTTTATATTTTTAGTAATAAAGTAAAAGCTGGTTTTTACTAAAGAATTAAAATAAAAAATTGGAGAGAAAAAATGGTTAAAAGAATAAATTTAAAACAAATAGCAAATATTCTCTTAAATAAGAATATCGAGGAAAATGAAGAAAAAAATAAAAATTGGCAATTAATGAAGCCAATGACAAAAAATACTAAACTAAAAGAACTAACTGATTCAGGTCTTTTTTATATTCCTCTTTCCCAGCATATAGGAAGTCCATCTATCCCAATAATAGAAATTGGAGATTATGTAAAAAAATATTAAAAAATTGGAGAGATTTCAGGTAATATTTCAGCTAATATTCACTCCCCAGTTTCTGGAGATATTGTTGATATTGTTGAACATTTTGTAGCAAGTGGAAATAAGGTAAAAACAATTATTATAGCAAATGATTTTCAAAATAAGGAAGAAACTCTTACGAAAAGGGAACTCCGTGATTTAAAATTAATAAAAAAAGATGAAATTTTTAAAATAATAAAAGAAGCAGGAATTGTAGGTCTTGGAGGAGCACAATTTCCTACTCATATAAAATATGACATTACATTTAGGAAAGTGGAAACCCTTATAATAAACGGTGCTGAATGTGAACCATACTTAACTTCTGATTATTCAACAATGAAAAACTACACGAAAGAAATTTTTCGTGGATTAAAAGTTATACAAAAATTACTAAACCCAAAAGAAATTGTGCTTGGAATAGAAGAAGAAAATAGTGATTTAATCGAAATATTTGATAAAATTCAAAAAGAAGAGGAATTTAAAATAAAAATAAAATTACTTCCTACAATTTATCCACAAGGAAGTGAACTGCAGTTAATAAATACTATTACAGGAAAAAAACTGAAAAAAGGGGAACTACCTCTTGAAAAAGGTGTCATCGTAAGTAATGTCAGCACAGTTAAAGCGATTTATGACGCATTTTTTGAAGGGAAACCACTTATCGAAAGAATTGTTACAATTTCTGGAGAAGAAGCTAAAAACATTGGAAATTATAAAATAAAATTTGGAACTCCTCTTTATCATATCGTAAAGGAACTAGGAATACCTAATGAAGATAAAGTAATTTTTGGTGGACCAATGATGGGAACAGAAGTTTTTGATTCTAGAGTGCCAGTAATAAAGGGAACTTCTGGAATACTATTTTTGAGCAATGAAGAAATAGAACGTAAAAACTGTATCTCATGCGGATATTGTGTCGAAGCCTGTCCAATGAACCTTATGCCTTTTGAGTTTGCTGATTATTATGAAAAAGGAAAGTATGAAAAAATGGTAAAAGCTAATATCCAGAACTGTATTGAATGTGGAGCCTGTGAATTTGTCTGTCCATCACGAGTTCCTTTAATGGAAAGTATAAAAACTGGAAAATTAATTTTGTCAGAAATGGAGGAAAAGAAATAATGAAAGATGAAAAGTCATTAATGGAAGAAATATTAGATAGAAAAAAAAGTATTAAAAATGGGCTTTTGGATAATGATGAAAATATTTCCAGTTCTAAAAATCAAAAATTTTCAGAAACAAAAAAAATTAATCCATCACAAAACAATATTTCTAAAAATTCAACATTAAGAAATAAAAATAATGAAAAAATAATAAAATTAGAAAAAACTAGAGATGAAAATATTAGAAGTGAAATAAACATAAGAAACAACAAAACAGAAAATAAAGATACAAACTCTCTAAATTCAATTGTAAAAAAAGATGAAAAAAAAGCACAGCCAATAGAAAAAAAACAGGCTATAAATGAAAAAATATTTAATAAAAATAATATAGATGATAATGATAAAAAGAAAAATGAAAAAAATAGAAGAGAAATAATAATAACAAATTTTTTCAAAAAAAGGAAATTAAAAAAGCTATCTTTTACTCCGTACATTAGAACTGAAATTGATGTAAGAAGTATTATGAAAGATGTGATTATATCATTATTCCCAGCTATTATTGCGTCAGGACTAGTTTATGGAATAAATGCACTCTTGTTAATTGCAACTTCTGTTTTATCAGCAGTTGTAACGGAAAAGTTATTTTCAAAAATATTTTTAGACGATACTAACTCTATACATGATTTATCTGCAATTATAACTGGTATTTTATTGGCTATGACCTTAGCACCCTTAACTCCTTTACCTATAGTTATTTTTGGAGCGGCAATGGCTGTAATTTTTGGAAAATTAATGTATGGTGGAATTGGAAAAAATATTCTTAATCCAGCAGTAGTAGGTCGTGAATTTATGACTGTCTTTTTTTCAGCTACAATGTCTTCAGGAGTAATTTGGTTTAGCCAAGAGGCTTTAATATTACCTAAAATTAATTTTTTTACAAACTTTTATAAAGCTCCATTTACAAGTTATCTAGATGAACTATTACTGACCTCTTCAGGTTCTTTAGGATCATACTCTGCTTTTGCCTTGATTCTAGGTGGATTGTACTTATTACTAAAAAATCGGATTTCATGGCATATTCCTGTAAGCCTGTTTGCTACATTCTTTCTGATAACAATGTTATTAAAAGAAGATACCTCTGTTTCAATCGGCGGATTATTATTAACAGGAATTTTTATGGCAACTGATATGCCAACAAGTCCATCTTTTGCAAGCGGAAAAATATATTACGGGATAATGCTTGGACTCGTGATAGTCTTATTATCATTACTTGGAATAAAAAATGAAACATTATCATATGTTCTGATAATATTGAATCCTTTTACAAAATTTATAAATAAAGTTTTTCGTCCAGTTGTATTCGGTTACAATGTAAAAGAAGAAATATTAAAGCAATCTGGAAAAATGATTTTACTTACTATCGGAATTTTTACTTTTGCAGTTATCTTTGTGAAATTTCATAAATTTGGAATCATTCCCTATTTAGTATATCTTTATATTTTGATACTTACAATAAAACTCATTACAACTAAAAAAAGAATAAACTATTAAAGGGGCTAAAAAGCCCCTTTTTACATAATTATTTTTTTATCAATGTTACACTAACTTCAGAATCTTCCAAAGCACTTCCATTAATAAAGTTTACTCCATCAAAATGCAAAATATCTCCTGGTACTAAAACATGTTTTTCAGTTTCATTCAGGTACATTTCCATTTTTCCTTTTAGAACGGTAAAAACAATTTCCTCATCTTCATGATTATGCTTAGCAATTTTTTCATCTTTTTTCAAAATTTTCTTTACCAATTTAAAATTTCCTTTGTTAAATAGCAATCCTGCTTCATTTTTTACATTTCCAAACATCTTTTTTCTCCCTAATATTTATTTTTATTTTGTTCTTTTAGCTTTATATAAATCTTCCAGTAATTCATCATTATTTTTATATTTCTTTATAAGTTCTATCAGATTTTTCATTCCTTCAACTTCTGACATTTCATTCAGTTCTCTTCTTAATTTCCAAATTTTTTCCAAATTTTCTCTTGGAATCAGAAGCTCTTCACGTCTTGTCCCACTTTTTAGTACATCAATTGCAGGAAATATTCTTAACTGTTCCAATGTTCTGCTTAAAATGATTTCCATATTTCCTGTTCCTTTAAATTCCTCAAAAATTACTTCGTCCATTCTACTTCCAGTTTCAACAAGAGCTGTTGCAATAATTGTAAGGCTTCCACCATTTTTTATATTTCTTGCGGCACCTAAAAATCTTTTTGGATAGTAAAGTGCATTGGGATCGATTCCTCCTGAAATTAATTTACCACTTGACGGAATAGTGATATTATATGAACGTGCAAGCCTTGTTAAACTATCCATAAGAATCAAAATATCTTTCCCACGTTCCACTTGTCTTTTTGCCATCTGAAGTACATTTTCTGTAACTTCTGTATGTACTCTTGGATCTTCATCAAAAGTAGCTGAATATACTTCCGCATCTTTTACGTTTTCTTTAATATCCGTAACTTCCTCAGGACGTTCATCAATTAACAGTATCCATACATCAATTTCAGGATTGTATTTTATAATGTCATTTGCAAGCGTTGAAAGCAATACTGTTTTTCCAGCCTTTGGAGGTGCAACTATAAGACCTCTCTGTCCTTTTCCAATTGGCGAAATCAAATCAATAATTCTTGAAGAAATTTCTCCGCTTCCTAAATTTAACTTTTCTTCTGGATAAGACGGTACTAAATCATCAAAATACGGACGTTCTAGTGATTTTTCGGGTAAATCTCCATTTACAAGCAATACTTTTAAAATCCCATAATTTTTTTCTGTCCCAATAGGAATTCTAAGTTCTCCAAATACAATATCCTCATTTCTCAGAAAAAATCTTTTTATCTGCGAAATTGACACATAAACATCAGGCCCAATCGAAGTATTTCGCAAAAATCCATAATTTCCCTCGCCAATTACATCCAACTTACCAAATCCGTAAGTTTTTCCTCTTTCCTTTCCTTTTTCAATCAGAATCGCATTTATAAGTTCAAGTTTTGACATTCCAGAAAAACTTCCAATTTTATATTCCTTTGCCATTTTCTTTAATTTAGTTACATTTTGAGAAAGAATTTCTCGTATCATTTCTTCTTCGGAGTCTGAATTTTCAGAAACATCTTTCTTATCTAATTCTAGTTGTTCATCCAAACTTTTCTCCGATTCTATTTCATTATCTTTTTTCGTCATTTATTCCTCCACCAACTCTCCATATAATGTCCATGTTTTTGCATCATAAATTTTTGTATTTACAAATTGCCCTTTTAAATCTTTTCTATCACTTTTGAATAAAACTATTTTATGCGTAGAACTTCTTCCTACCAGCATTTCAGGATTTTTTCTGCTTGGTCCTTCAACAAGTACTTTTACAATTTTCCCTAAATATTTTTGGCTTTCTTCCTTTGCCTTCATATTCTGTAATCTCATAAGCTGCTGTAATCTCTCATTTTTTACCTGCTCATCAACCTGTCCTCCCATCGTAGCTGCAGGAGTTCCAGTTCTTTTAGAATACATAAACATAAACGCATTTTCAAATCCAACTTCATTCACAACATCCATTGTATCCTGAAAATCTTCATCTGTCTCTCCTGGAAATCCAACAATAATATCCGTAGTAAGCCCAATATCAGGTATTTTTTCTTTAATTTTCTTAGCAAGTGCTATAAACTCTTCCTTTGTATATCCTCTATTCATTGAATCCAAAATTTTTGTAGAACCTGACTGTAGTGGTAAATGCAACATTCTCGCTATTTTAGGATTTCTTTCAATTGTGTCAATTACTTCATCACTAAAATCCTTCGGATGCGGAGACACATATTTTATCCAGAAATCTCCTTCTACATTTGCACTTTGCTCCAGCAACTCTGCAAAATTATCTTCTCCATTTGCAAAATCACTTCCATATGAATTTACATTCTGTCCTAAAAATAATATTTCCCTGTATCCTTTTTTTGTATATTGCTCAACATCCCTGACAACTTCGTTAAGAGGTACAGAACGCTCCATTCCACGTACATAAGGAACTATGCAAAATGTACAATAATTATTGCATCCATAAGTTATTGAAATAGAAGCAACAATATCATCACCAAAATCTGCATCTACCCTTGTTGGCAATTCATCCTCATCATCCACCATAACAATATGTGTTTCTTCTCCCGCTTCGATTCTTTCCAAAATATCAGGAATTCTTCCAATATTCTGATTTCCAAGCACCAAATCGACATAAGGGGTCTTTTTAATAAATTCATCTCTTACCTCTTGAGCAAGACATCCTGTAACACCAATAATCATTTTACCATCTTTTTCTTCCTTTATTCTCTTCAAATCTCCAAGTTTTCCATATACTTTAACAGCTGCACCTTCTCTTACTGTACAAGTATTTAAAAATACCAAATCCGTATTTTCAATATCTTCAGTCATGCTATACCCCATTGTTTGAAGCATCTGCTTCATTTTCGCACTTTCATTTACGTTCATTTGACAACCGTATGTTATTATAGTTGCTCTCTTTTCCACTTTTTTCCCTCCAAATTTTGTTCTTTTTTAAAAATTTTTGATTTTTACTGAATAGTTTCTGAATTGACTAAATTGATAATTTTTTCAACACTTAAATAGTTCTAGCTATCCAAGTATAAACCATTATTTTTCAAGTTTATTTTCTCCTATTATAATGGTATCATTTTTATTTTGGAATTTCAAGAATTTTTTATTCTTTTTTTTAATTATACTCGAACCCATTTAAAATTGAACTGATAGAAATTATACAATTTAGGGTTTGAGTAAAATAGTCATAATTTTTGAGTTCTGTTTTAAACTAGTT
>ERZ773069.184-NODE-184-length-44356-cov-5.342250_pt1 | contig 44356 bp, 41 predicted proteins | sample MGYA00580619_ERZ773069 | MGnify/ENA primary metagenome ERZ773069 (study PRJEB29015, sample SAMEA2738007) | human oral metagenome | biome: human oral; feature: human-associated habitat; material: dental | place: China | collected 2108 ...
ACTCAGTGAAAAATATATCTGGCGCACCAGCTTGTTTCACGACATGACGAAACACCACGTCAGTGACGGCTTCCATGGGTGCCAAGATGAAAAATGGCTGCGGTAGGTTGTCCCAAAATGATGTCATGACTGTGAGAAATTATACCAAAATCACCCCCAAAAGGTGAAATCCCCGCGTCATCGTTGACGCGGGGTGGTGGACTCAAGCGGTTCTGCTCGGAGTTGATCTCATCGCTGAGAAAAACTGCTACGAGTGAACTCGCGAGTCCTGAGGATTTAAGAACGGTAGCGTCACAAGCACGCAGATTCCGTTCCGATGAACAGGCGAGACCTTGAAAGGCGAAGGTCCCTTTAGCCTATCCATACCGCTGGCTCAAGTTACTGCTTGATGATGACAGTAACGAACCGCTTGTAGCGGTTGCTAGATGGGCGAAAACAATGCTGTTTTCGTGATAGACCAGAGTGGAGGTTATTGGCCTATCATGCGTACTGTTTGCAGCTCAACGCTGAGCTATAGCACGCACCCCAGCGGATGTGGCGGGAGTCGAACCCGCGAGGCTCGGCGGTTTTTTAAGACCTCGCCTCCTGACCTAGCACACCCTATGATCTGTTTTTCCGAGACTTAACGGATCTCGGCGGGGGATCACCCCCGGGACTTTTCGTGTCCCGCCTGCAAACGGCCAGGCTATTTCAGGACGGTGCTACCACAGTGGCAGCACCGATACCCGTGCTGCTTTTGCAGGGCGTTGCCATCATACCAGATGGTCTGATGGCAACACGAGCAGGTTGATCTCGTGGTGTCGTTACCACGAGACTCCTTACTTGTTCGGACATAGTCATAACCGAATAGTCCCATGAGTTTCACCTCCTCTCACGGGACTTGGCGGGTTGCAGTGAGTGAAGCGCTTTCCACCAGACACTACTCTGCGGATGCAGAGTGATAGGCGTCTGAGCGCACTCACCCAACAACTCTTCGACGAAGAGTCAAGTACGTTTATATCATACATAACTCAAAAAGTCAACAACCCCCAGTGATCTATTTCAATACAGCATAAGGTTCTAGCGGGAGTGAATCTGGGCAGAGAGTCGTGTCCTTATTCTCGCTATGCCCCGCGGAGGGATTACCACTCCTCTGTCAATAAATCCTGCTCAAACTGCACCATCCCCTTATAATCCGCTGAATACCCAGAAATATCCGGTAGTTCCAGGGTGGTGATTTTCTGCCAGACGACGCTGATCAGCCGGGCGAATTCAGCTAGTTCTTCCTCAGAGAACGTGTCTTCCAAGCTGAGGATGTCGCCGGTTTTCGTATCTGGCTCGACGAATTGTAGGCGGGCGCCGGTGAAGCTGAAATTGCCATAATCACGTGATGACGTGACCAGGAGTTGATAAAACATCAGTTGTTGGCGGTATTTGTGGAGCTTGATTTTTTCGTAATCAGACGTGCCCTTCCAGGAGTGCGACGGCTTGCCAGTCTTGTAATCGGTCACGAAGATGGTCTTATTATGCTTATCAATGTCGGCGACGTCCAGCTTGCCGGTCAGGCGTGCGCCGCCAACGACGATGCCTTGATGAGCGAAGTCGAACTCCGCGAGCTCTGTGTCACGAAAATCGGACGATTTGGCGTCCAGAAACGCCGTCAGCGCCGCCGTGCCCTTGTCCAGATACAGCTCGAAATCGTCGGGCGGCAGGTGCTGGGCCTCAAGCGACGTGCGGAAATGTTGGAGGATGCGCTCGGCAGGCGGCAGGCGGTGGTCGGCGCGTAGCAGGTTGTGCAGCTGCTGCAGACTGGTGTGAATGGCGGTGCCGTAGCTGGCGGCGGGGCTTTTGGCGGACGGAAAGCGCAGGAGATTATTCAACAAAAAGTTCTGCGGGCCGCCGCGCGAGACGTCGAGAAAATTATTGAGATGCGTGATGGAAAGTTTGTAGGTTTCGAGTGTCGGTGCCAGCACATCCTTGAGCTCCGTAGTCATCGGCGCGCTCAGCCGCGAGCTCCAGTCGGTTTGCGCCACGGTCAGTTGCGTCGCGGGCGTATCGGCGGCGGGGACAATCGTCGGTGCGTGGTCGGTCAGAAAGCTGGCGATCATGGTGTCGCTGCCGGCGTCGTTGGTCTGGGAATAGGTTATAGTCAAGGTGGTTTTGGCGCGGGTCATCGCCACGAAAAATAGCCGCAGCCGCTCGTCGTAGCTGGCGCCGGCGGGCTGGAGCTGGAGGTTGGCGGGATAGCGAATCAGCCGCGAGCGCGAGCGGACTTTCTCGCCCCACGCGCTGTCGATTGCCCCGATGACGAAAACGTGCGGGAATTCCAGACCCTTGGATTTGTGGGCGGTCATCAAGTTGATGGCGCCGCCGAGGGCGCTGGCCTGGGGACGGATGTGCGTCAGGCGGGTTTTGGTCGAGCGGTGCAGGTCGATGAACTCCAGGAAGTCCGCCAGCGTCGGGGTTGCGTCGGTAGCGCGGTCGCGTAATTTTTGGCGCAGCGTGCGCAGGCTCTCGAGCGTGGTCAGGTAGGTGTCGGGGTTTTGAGCGAGGGCTTCGGGCGAGAAATAGTGAGTGGCGAGAGAGGTAGGCGAGGAGCTTTCCTTAGAACTCCGTACAGCGATTGCAGCCCGAGCGTCCTTGGACGCCCGGCGCGTAAAGAGGAGTTCTGAGGAAAGCTCCTCGCCGGTTGATTGCAATCGCTGTACGGAGTCGATTGGAGTAATTCCAGCACCTATCTCTAGCCCTAGCAGCTTATCCAACTGCTCCTCCAGCGGTAGATTTGGCACGTCCTTGGCCCGCTCTAACAGCCACTCGCCAAACGGCCGAAAGGTGCTGCTTGCCAGCATACTCTCCAGCCACAGCTGCCGATTGTTATAAGCGTGAAGGCTGAGCCGCCAGATGTCCAGCGCCGAAAAGCCGAACGCCGGATGGGCGATGACCTCTGGCAGTAGGCTGTTGGCGGTATCGAGATTATTTTGATGGATCGCCATGATGATCCGCGCCAGCTTGTCCAGCGCCTGAATGATGTCTTGCTCTAAAATATCATCGTGGCGCTCGTAATTGACGGTTAGGTTCTCTCTGTACAGGTACGGCAGCAGCTCGATCAGCTCCTTGTGATGGCGGGCGATGACGGTGATATGCGCTGGGTTTTCGCCGCGTTTGATCAGCTCGGCAATCTGCTGTGCCACCCCTGCCCGCTCCTCGCTCGCCGAGGCAAATTCCTGGATTTCAACCCGCGCGCCGCTACCAGACGCGTGCGCGGTCAATTGCTTTGACAGTCCGTCAATGGTGTTCTCCAAGCGATCCGCCCCCTGGGTGATCACTCCGCGCGCCGCCGTCAGGATATCAGCCGCCGAGCGGTAATTGTCAGTCAGCACGATGATTTTCGGGTCGTGATAATGCTGGCGGAAGCGCTGGATATTGCCAACATCTGCGCCCTGAAAACTGAAAATCGCCTGATCGTCGTCGCCGACCGCCATGATGTTGGGATTATCCTCATCGCCAGTCAGGTCGAATAGCAGACGCAGCTGCGCCAGGTTGGTGTCCTGAAATTCGTCGACCATGATGAACTGAAATTGCTCTTGGAGGTTGGCGCGCAGTTCTGGGTGGGATTCGCAGGCTTGAATGACGGATAAAATCATGTCGTCGTAGTCAAACAGCGAGCGCTCGGCCAGTACGTTGCCATATGCTTCGTAGACGTCAATGGCGGCGGATAGTTTCTCGCTGGCAGTGGCGTCTTTGAGGACGAATTCGCCGCTGGCGTTCTTTTCACACCACTTGTTTTTCCAGGTGGTCAGCGGTTTGGTGGAGCTAGCGTCGATGGCCTCTTGGGCCGCGTGAGCGATGCTGAGTGCCAGAACGTGGGCGTACGGGGTGATGGAGGACGGTAGATTGGTGATTGTAACAGAATTTCCCTCGCCGATTCTCTCGATAATCTTCTCTGCTAATGGCGCAAATAATTCAATGGTTTTTTTAGAAATTTTACTGGCAAATACCTGCTGGATATCAGGGGCAATGTCGGCGATAATGCGCTGGTTATCCGCCATCACTAGCCGCAGCTCCGCCGGCGTGAGGCCGCTCTGTTTGAACTCGGAAATAACTCGGATTAACTCACTGGTGTAGACGAACTCACCGTTGTTTTTAGCGCTTAGCGGATTACGCCAGTCAAGCCCCTCGAGGATCCCCGTCACAATTTGGTGCTGCGTCAGCTCATCTGCCGGCTGGGCATCAGCGCCGCGGAAAAAGTATTGGCGGTGCTGATTGATAATCTCCGTGCCGAAGCTGTGAAAGGTGTGAATGGCGATTTTATACGCATCCTCGCCGATGATCTGGCGCAGGCGCTGGCGCATGTTGGCGGCGCCGCTCTCGGTAAACGTCAGGCACAAAATACTATCCGGCAGCGTGTCGGTCTGGCGCAAAATCTGGGCGGTGCGCATGCTCAGCAGTTCGGTCTTGCCTGTGCCCGGTCCGGCGATCACCAGGAGCGAGCCGTGAATGTAATCGACCGCCTGGCGCTGATTGGCGTTCAGTTTGGCGTAGCGCGTGTCAAAGTCCATGAGTCAATTGTAGCACGCTGGCGGGGCGCTGGTAACAATGGTAAAATAGTAGGTATGCATGATGAACGGGCGCTTGCAGCATTGATTGATGATCAGTTTGGACTGACGGTCAAAATCCAGTCGGTCGTGCTGCCGATGAGCGATGTTAGCCGCACGGCGCAGGCGACGGTGGTGCTTGATAGGACGGGTGAATTGTTGGCTTACATTACAGCGCGGGCCATCATGACGCTGGGCGATGTCAAGCGGTTGGTGCGGCGAATGGGCTTGCGGCCGGAGCGATTCGTACCGCCAAAGCACCAGCCGAACTACTTTGACGACGTGGCGACCGAGAAGTTCCAGGCGGTCTTCCCGGGGATGAATGTCACTTCGCCGGATGACTTGATATATTATCGAACGTTGGTGCCGTATAATCCAGCCCTGGTCGTCATATCAGAGGTCGAGCGCGGTGAGATATACCAATTTGACCCGGACGCCCGCGGCGGGTATCGCGTCGGGGCGCGATTACATTACAAAAGGAGCGAGGCAATATAATGCGAGATTATCTGGATATTATCAAGAGAAATTTACTATCGCCAATTGTGCTGGCGATTTTCCTGCTGGCCGGGGCGCTGATCTATGTGCGCGAGTACCGCGATGCTTGGTTTATCTCGGTGGTGATCGTGGTCAATTCGCTGATCGGCATCGTGCAGGAAATTCGTGCCAAGCGGGTGCTGCACCGGCTAGAACTGATGAGTGCGCCTCGGGCGCGGGTACTGCGTGATGGCCAGGCGGTGGAGGTGCCGTACGATTCGCTGGTGGTTGGCGATGAGATTATCCTCAGGGCCGGCGATGAGCTGCCGGCGGACGCGACAGTGACAGCGTCGAAGGGCTTGGAGCTGAATGAAAGCATGCTGACTGGTGAGTCGGCGGCGGTCGAGAAAGCGGCTGGTGACACGGTGCTGGCGGCGACTACGGTGCTGGCAGGCGAAGGCACGGCGCGAGTCACGGCGGTCGGCGACCAGACAAAGGCCGGTGCTATCAGTCAAGTCCTCAAGCGTTATAAGCCGGAGTTGACGCCGCTGCAGCGAGCGATTTGGCGAGCGATTTCCTTCTTGACATACGGCGCGATCGTGTTAGCGGCGCTGATTTTTATCGTGTACTATTTGTCGGGCGATAATATGGTGATCATCCTCAAGACGATCACCTCGTCGGCGGTAACCGTGGTGCCGGAGGGATTGCTGCTGGCTAGTTCCCTGCTACTGGCGTTCGGATCGCTGCGGCTGGCGCAGGCCAAGGTGTTGCCACAGAAATTGGCGGCGATTGAAGCGATGGCGCTGCTCAATCTGTTGGCTGTGGACAAGACTGGCACGCTGACTAGCGACGAGGTGACGCTGGAGCGAGTGGTGGCGTTTGACGAGTCGGGTGTACTGATGAGCTCGGTAATAGCTGACTCAGAAAAATCCGGAACCCGAGCGACCAACGGGAGCGCGGCGTGTAGCTTTTCTGGGGTAGCTATTGCTGAGCTAGCCGCCCTCATCGCCCATGAAACCAGCGGCGGCAATATCACCGGGCAAGCGATCCTCACGGAAATCACGCCGCCGAAACACGCAGACATCGTCGAGGTAATGGCCTTTTCTTCGGCGCGCAAGATGGCGGGTGTCCGGGCCAAGGTCGACGGCGCGGTGCGGACATTGATGATGGGGGCGCCGGAGTTTGTGGCCAAGTTAGCGCCGGTTGACGCTATGTTGCAGCGCCAGCTGGACGAGTGGGCGGACAGTGGTCTACGAGTGCTGATGCTGGCGGAATTTGATGATGAAACAACGAAACTCAAGGATCTGCCGGATGGTTCTGGGCGGGCGATTGGCGCGGTGATTTTGCGTAATTCCCTGCGCGACGGCGTGATTGATACGGTCAAGTTCCTCCAGGAGCAAGGCGTGGTCATTCGCGTGATTTCCGGCGATAATCCGCGCACCGTTCAGCACATCGCGCGCCAAGCGGGCATCGATAATCCAGATAAGGCCATCCTCGGCTCGGCGCTAGCGGGCCTCAGCGATAAGGCTTTCAACAAGGCGGCTGATGAGCACACGATTTTTGCCCGCGTGCTGCCGGAGCAAAAGGAGCGGCTGATCGCTCATTTCAAGCAGTCCGGCAAGTTCACCGGCATGGTCGGCGACGGCGTCAATGACGCGCTGGCGCTGAAAAAATCCGACCTCGGCGTGGCGATGTACGCGGGCGCTCCGGCGTCGCGGCGGGTGGCGGACATAATTTTACTCAATAATTCGTTTACGTCCCTGCCGATTGGCATGAAGCTGGGTAATCGAATTATGCAAGCGATCGAAGTCATCGCCACCCTGTTCTTTCACAAGATTATTTACGGCGTGGTGCTGCTACTAAGTACCATGCTGGTCGGGCTGAATTATCCGTACGCACCGCGGCACATCACCTTCCTCAATATTTTTCTGGTGACCATGCCGACGATCATGTGGACGCTGTTTCCGCCGCGTCCGCGCCACCGGGTCAATCCAGCGTATTTCTGGCGAGACACCTTGCAGGCGGTGGCGCCAATTGCGCTGCTGACGGGCCTCACCGTGGCGTTCACCTATTGGTCGGGCGTGACGCTGCATCCACATCAGGCGGCCGAGGCAGCGACGATGACGGTCCTAACAGCTACGTTCTTCGGGGTTTATCTGGTGTTTTTGGTCGGTCCGATGCTCGGTGTGGTCCTCGATAGGCGGGCGCACCTGGCGCGGACGCTGTATATGGCGGGTGTGCTGTTCGTTACTCTGGTGAGCTTTGGCATTGAGCCGCTCAGGCAGTTCTTTGACTTTACCATGCCAAATATTGCCCTGCTCTGGCCGGGCATCGCTGTGGTCGTTCCCGTTGCCCTGGCTCAGTGGTGGCTGGCTCGCCGTGCTGGTCGGAAGTTCGCTGATATGGTAGAAGCGGCTGATGAGCGGATGAAGACGAACCGCCCAGAATGAGCGGGCGAATAGGGCTCTAATTAGTAACAACTATCTCCAATGAAAATAGCCCACCGAATGAGCTCAAGCTGTATGCGGGTTTATTCAACCCGAGAGATAGAATCTACCTCAATCAGATTGAGCGCATACGGCGAGCTATTTTCTTTTCGGTGGGCGTTTAGCCCTTGTCCTCACCTCTTTATGTGTCTTGTTTTATCTCATACACTGTGACACCTATTCCGAGAACACCGAGCAACACCGAGAAGAACGCTACGGAGCAGCTCTCCGCCTTGGGACAATTTCTGACCCCGACGCAGACGTCAAGGCCCGAGCATGCGCCGTCGATGAGCAGCAAACTGCCCCCCACAACACCGATAACGGAGATGATTGCAAACACGATGAGGGCACTCTTGGACATACCTTCCATCCTTTCAGAAAGAAAGCTCAAAGCTAAAGGGCAACTTCCGCCCTAGACGTAACCTTGAGCAAAAGCTGATATATATATCACTAATAGAATAAAATGTCAATGGATTTTGTCAAAAATGTGGTGTAATATTTCTCTCACCTCTGTTATGATTGTAAATAAATTTTGGGTAGCGATGATGGCTCGCATTCGCTATCGGTGGCCGCTTTCCGCGCTATGTATGCGAAAATCACTGATCCAGCTTTTGCTTGGTCGCCGCCAGATAATACCGATAATAGCTCTCCGGGCCTGAAACGAAAAAGCTGTTATTGATATCATCGTTCGGACGAATTTCAATATGCTGATCGTTGGCGTATGGCTTGATGAGGTAAGTGAACTCAAACTCGTATTCGCCAGAAATCTGCTTCAACTCCTCGCTCTGATAAAGCGGGTCGGGATAATCTGTCATTACCAGCGCGAAAAAGCCTCCATTTTTATCGTCAAACAAATGAAACGCTGTGTCGGGACAGAGTGGCACAAGCGACGCCAGCTGGCGAATATATGATGCGCCGTCGAGAATTGGGAATGCTTTGTTGATTATTTCTGGAAACAGGATATTTGAATAATTGTTCATATGGTAACCGTAATTATAGCAAGAAAAGTGGATAGTTTTGTGGCATGTTCATAAGGAATGACTAGTTTTGCTCCGCTTCTCGCAAAGCCTTATCCGTCGCCGCCACCAATTCTCGCACGACTTCGTCATAATCCTCGTACACGCGGAAACCAGCCGCGTACGGATGGCCGCCGCCGCCGAAGTAGCCAGCCACGGTGTCGGCGATCGGGAGGTTGCCGCGCAGGCGGGCGGTCAGTTTGCCGTCGGGATAAGTTTTGATGACGCAGCTGAGCGCCACGCCCTCGACCAGCCGCAGTTCGTCGCCGATCAGCGCGCCGGGGTTGTAGGCGTCACTGTAGGCTTGAATTTCTTCAAATGGCACGTGTACCAGCGCCAACTGCCCGTCGAGCAAGTATTCGATTCGCTCAATTAGCTTGCCTTTGTATGCCAAAATCTCCGGTGATTTCTTCATAAATTCGCGCCGTCGTTCTTCAATTTCGGCATTGGAAGCGCCCAGCTCGGTCAATTCGCCAGCCGTGCGGAAGGTTGACGCAGTGGTATTTGGCGTGGTCAGGCCCAGGCTGTCGGACATAATGGCGATGAGGAGGTCTTCGGCGGCTTGCTGGTTGATGGCCCAGCCGGCATGGGTGAACAATTGATATAGCAATTCCCCGGTAGCCACTACGGTATCCGAGAGCATGGTATGCTCAAAACTCAGCGTTGACTCGGCAGTGTGATGGTCGATAACCAAGACGGGGTGCGTTTCCAAAAAGTGTCGTACGCCTGGCGTTTCCAAGACCTTGCTGAGCAAAATATCAGCGCTGGTGTCCACGATAATGGCTAGGTCAGCATGGGCTGGAAAATCACCAACTACCCGGTCCCAGCCGCGAATATACCGCAGATATTTGGGGATATCGACCGGGCAATACAGCGCCACGGCCTTGCCCAAATCGCTCAGTACTTCCTCTAGCGCCAAGCTAGAGCCCAGACTGTCGCCGTCAGGGTTTTCGGCTTGGATGATGACGATGTTATTGGCGGATTGGATGAGTTGCTCGGCGGTATCAAACATAGTCTTATTATAGCAGATGGGAGTTTCGGTGGTGTGGCGAGGCTATTCGTCACGCATGTCTTTGATCGGGTTGCGGCGGGTGTTGCGGATGAGCGGTATCAGGCACGCCAGCACGGCGGCAGCGATGATACTGAGGGCGACCGCGCCGATGATCGTCCAGTCAATTGTCCAAAAGTGGAAAGTTGTCGCCAAATCTTTCGGTGTCATGGCGATGCGCAGCGTCGCGGTGATTTGACTAGCCAGCAAGTTGTCGGCAATATATACGACGATTAGTCCGGCGGCGATACTGAACAGCGCGGTAAGCAACGCCACGATCATGGTGTAGACGAAATAAATTTGGCTAATATTAAGCCGTGTTGCTCCGAGTGCCCGAAAGACTGCGGATTCTTTGCGGCTGTCGGCGATGGTGCGGGAAATGATAATCAGCAAGATAAAGGCGGCGATGATCGTCACGCCGATAAATGTCCACATGATGATTGGTTTGAGGCGCTCCATGGCGTCGTAATTGACGAGTGAATTGCTGCCGGTGGGCGACGCGAATACTACGTAGCGCGGCAGGCAGATTGACTTATTAGATTTTTGGGTTTTGGAAGCTTCAGCGGGTTCGGGCTGGGCGGCTCCTTCGCCACAAGAGGCGGCTGCCAGGTAGTTGCGAGCTTTATTGGGGTCACTAAATTCATAGATAGCCAGCGTTTCGTCCCTGTTGGCGCCGCCTTGATCATTGTTGGTGGCGGTTTGAATAGTCGATTCAAGTGCCGTTTGCGCCGCGGTGGTCATTGAGCCGCGCGGCATGATCCAGGTGTATGACAGGCGGGTGCTTAAAAATTGCTGCAAGAAGCTGCCGATGTCGCTTTGGGCGGCTTCAATACCGTCTGGCATCAGACCGACGACACGGAAAGTAAATTTGGCCTGGGCGGGTTCGGGCTGGGCTGAGCCGAAAGTCTGATCAAATTGGCGCTGGTTAGCCTCGGTGCGCTTGGCTTCGGCTGAACGATTATCCTTAACAACAGCCGGCGCGGCGCAGGAGTCAGCGGACGGCATGGCGTATTCGCGGTCTGGCTTGACATAATCGGCGGACGGTTTCTTAGCTTGATTGGCGGCAGCTTGGATTTGCTGTTTGGCGGTTTGCAGTAATTCTTGCGAAGCCGGGTTGCGATAACAGGCGCTGAATGTCAGCTGCCCGGCTTTTTGGCGCAATTCTTTGAGCCGTGCTAGTTGCGTATCATTGCTGGCATTTTTATCCAGCGGCTTGAGACCGAGCAGCGCTTCGGCATCCTGGTAGCGGATGATCAGCGGAATCTCGCTGGGTTTGGCGCTGGCGCCAGCCAGCAGATAGCCGCCCAGCAATGATTGGTCGATGGCGGTTATACTGCCGAATTGCTGCTTAAATTCTTCCAGTGGTGTCGGCTGGTTGTTTTGCTGGCGCTTGTCGTCAAACGACTCAATTCCCCGCTCCATATAATTTAGCATGCCATTGGCGGCGATTGACTGAATACTAAACTGCCGCACGGCGCCGCGGGTGCGGGCAAATTGCCACTGCGCGTCCGCTGTGAGGCGCGGTAATTTGGCGGTCTCCTGGCGAATAAGCCGCTGGACAATGACGCTCTGGTTGTTCGGGTACGGCGGGGTATCGGGAAACGACTGCATGATTGGCGGTTCGGATTTGGGGTCGTATGGCAGGCCGAGGCGGGCGGCCAGCGCCTGCTTGTCCTTGATCATTTGCGTGCGCTCGGCTTCGGCGCGGGCAGTTAGATTTGAGGTAAATTCAATATTATTTGGCCGAATGGCAGTTTGCGCCACCAGATAGCGGCTATTCAGACTGCCCCGATCGAATTCCTCGACGCTCCGCTGAGCGCCCATTAGCATAGTCAGCCCCGCCAGCAGCGCCGCAAAAAGCAGCCCGGACACGACCACGGTGATGGACAAGCGAATACGCCGCACTCGGAGTTTGGTGCCAGCTAGCCGCAGCGAATCGGTGATTCTAAGCATCGGCTATTCTCCCGTCCTTCAGGCGGATTTCACGATCGGCTGCTGCGGCGATGTCTGGATTATGCGTAACGATAACGACCGTGGTGCCGAGTTCGCGGCGAATTTGATGAAATAGGTCGATGATGCGGTCGGAATTGGCGCTGTCCAGATTACCTGTCGGTTCGTCGGCGAGTAAAATATTCGGGCGATTGAATAAGGCGCGGGCGATGGCAGCGCGCTGAATTTGACCGCCGGAAAGTTCGCGCGGCAAATGGTGCATTCGGTCTGCTAGTCCGACCAATTCGGCGAGTTCCTGGGCGCGGGCGCGGCGCTGCTTGGGTTTGATGCGGGCAAACATGGCGGGAATTTCCAGATTGGCGGACAGGGTTAGGAATGGCTGCAGATAAAATGATTGAAAAACAAAGCCGATTTCACGCGATCGGAACCGCGACAGTTGCCGGTCGGACAAGCGGCTGAGCGGCTGGTCGTTGATGAGGATTTGACCAGCGGACGGCTTGTCGAGCCCGCCGATGAGCTGCAATAAAGTGCTTTTGCCCGAGCCGCTAGCACCAGTGATGGCTACGAATTCGCCAGCGAAAATATCAAGGCTAACGCCGTCGAGCGCTGGAATGGTCTGGCGGCCGACGCGGTAAGATTTGGCGAGGTCGGTTACGGCGATGTGGCAGCGGCCGGAACGTTCTGGCGCAGCAGCGGACGGCGTCATAACCTTAGCGGCTGAATTGGATTTGGCGGTTGGAGGTAAGTCAACTAAGCCGGCCGAAACAGCTGGTTGGGCAAAGCCGCGGATTGCGTCGATTGCTTCCTCGACGTCGTCAAATTTCGCTAAAAATGCCGCGATATCCTCAGCGCGCACCTTCCCCACCTCTGGTTTCATGGTTGTATTGTAACAAAAGCAGGATGGCCTTAGCAAGCTATAATGTTCGTCGTCCTTCCAGCGCATGCGTCAGCGTGATTTGGTCGGCGTATTCGAGGTCGACGCCGACGGGGATGCCGCGGGCGAGGCGCGAGATGGTGATGGCGAGGCCGGCCTCCTGGAGGTAGCGCTGCAAAAAGAGCGCGGTTGATTCGCCCTCGACCGACGCGTTGGTGGCGATGATCAGTTCTTCGGCGTTATCATGCTTGATCCGCTCAATGAGCTCGGGGATATGCAGCTGCTCCGGGCCGATGCCATCAATTGGCGAAATCGCGCCGCCCAGCACGTGATAGGTGCCGCTATATTGCCCCGTCCGCTCCAGCGCCACGATGTCCAGTGGCTCTTCGACCACGCAAATCAAGCGTCGATTGCGCGACTCGTCTTGATATAGCGGCGACACCTCTTGATCATGATCAATCAAGGCGAACGTGACCGGACAGGTTTTGACGCGTGTATGCAGCCGATCCAGCGCCCGCGCTAGCTGCTCGGCCCGCCGGGCGTCACGCCGAAGTACGGCATAGGCATAGCGCTCGGCGGTTCGCGGCCCGACACCAGGCAGCCCGCCAAACTCATCAATCAGCGTCGTCAGCGCCGCCGGTAAAATCGTCGGTTTCATTAGAACGGCAAGTTGCCCAGCCCGCCCATCAGCGGCTTCATCGTCTCGGCGGCAACTTCCTGTGCCTTGGCTAGGCCATCGCGGACTGCGATTTGGATCCAGTGCTCCAGCTGCTCGATATTATCGAGGTCAACCATTTTTGGATTAATCTTGATCGACTTAATTTTTAGCTCGCCGGTGATCTGGACAATCACCGCGCCGTCGCCGGCTTCTACTTCAATGATTTCCTTGCCGAGTTGTTTCTGGGCCTTGCGCAGTTGCTGCAACATCTTGACTTGGTCAAACGCCATAATTATTGATTCCTCCTTGAATTTACTTTTTCATTATACGCTATTTTTTCGCCAATTTGTAGAGGTAAAAGCGGTCAGCCCGCTCGGCGCGGCTGTTGGTGACGATACGCTCGAGCGTCCAGCCGTCAGTGTTCGGGTGTGCCATTTGTTCAGCGCGGGTGATGACGAGCGTAGCGCCCTCCGTGGTCGGTTGGTTGACGGCGAGTTTGTGCTTGCTATAGCGGGCGACGGTTTCATAGAGCGGCGCCTCGTGCGGGTTGGCGACGAGAACGACGTTTTGCCGGCCGGCGATGGCTTTTTGGAGCAGTGGCAAGTCGGTGCTAAATTCATGTACGGCGCCCGAGAAATGGCGATACCCATTGGTAAAGCGGTCGAGACCCGAGAGCACCATCACACCGATGAGCGCCATCAGCATCAATAAGCCAGTGATGCGGGCATAAGGATTGCGCGGGAACAGCGAATACCATTGATTGAGCAGCGCCTCGACGCCAACCGCCAGCAGGATAAATAGCGGCAAGATAATAATGCTGGTCATCGATGGCTGCAGTACCAGCAGTGGCAAACTCAACAGCAGCCAGACACTAATCATATAGGAACGTGCGGTGTGGTGCTGTTGGACGGTTTTGAAAAATCCGAGAGCGATCAGAAACAGTGCCGAGAAGTCAAGCACCGGCGCGATCTGACCGCCGATAACGGTCGGCTTGACCCAGAGATAATGATACAGTAGCAACCGCAAATTATCGATCAACGCCCAGCTGAGACTGTGAATACCGACCAGTGATTTGAGTAGATCGTGATGCGTCGCGGCGAGGAACACTGCCGGTGCGCTCGTGAGCGCGAGAACGACGATCGCTGGCAGCCACTTGAAGCGATTGCGTTTGGCGAGTAGCGCGTAGCGGGTGTGTGGGTGGATCAGCGCTACCAACAGCAGCGTCAGATGAATATACCAAAAATACGGCGTAAACAGACTCAGACCGACCGTCGCCGCTAGTAGTAGCCGCCACAAGGCCGAGCCCTTAGCGCGCTGAACAATCAGGCTGGCGAAGAGGAGGATGAGCGCAGCATAGGTGATGTAGAGGATGTGCGGCGTGAAGCTTTGGGCAAAGAAGATCAGCTGGCCGGTGACCGTCATGATGACGAGCGACAGGATGGTGACATTAGGCTTGAACCAGCGCCGCAGCAGGAAAAACACGGCGACGGCGGCGATGAACGACAGGATGAGCGACGGCAGCTTGATGGTATAGATAGTAACGCCAAATAAGTCGAACAATCCGCGCTGCAAGAGGTGAAATGGCAGGTTGGCTTGGGCAAATGAGTCGAGATTAGTTGGCGAGATGGCGTTGGTGGTGCCAAGCGCTTCAATTTCCGCCTCGCTCACACCGCCCGGGGCATACAAACTAGCGGCGGTGATAGCCGCGCAAAATAACACAACCAGCGCCAGGTAGCCCAGCCAATAGCGCCAGCGATAGACAGCCGAGTCGGCAAGTTTCCGCTTTTTCATTGATATTGATTATAGCACAATTCTAGTCATGCTTGCGATCGAGACTCATAAAACGCAGGCGCTCTGGATGGAAGTAGAGTTGAATCTTGCCGACCGGGCCGTTACGGTGCTTGGCGATGATCAGGTCGGTGATGTTTTGGACTTCCGGATTGTCTGGTTCGTAGTAGCCTGGACGGTAAATGAAGCTGACGATATCGGCGTCCTGCTCGATGGAGCCGGACTCGCGCAGGTCGGCCAGCTGCGGAATCGGCGGCGTGCGCGATTCAACCGAACGGCTCAGCTGGCTGAGGGCGATCAGCGGCACGTTGAGTTCGCGGGCGATCAGCTTCAGGCCACGAGAAATTTCTGACACTTCTTGGACGCGGTTGCCGTTGTGATTGTTGGCGGCCTGCATCAGCTGCAGGTAGTCAACGATGATCAGGCCAATTTCGCCTTCGTGTGCCAAGCGGCGAGCCTTGGTGCGCATCTCTAAAATACTGAGGCCCGGTGTGTCATCAATGTAAATCGGCGCCTCTGCCATCTCGCCCATGGCTTCGGACAGTTTCTCGAAATCATCGCCGCTTAGATTGCCGGTGCGAATATTCCAACTATCAACGCCGGCCGCATCCGCCAGCATACGATCGGTCAGCTGCTCCTTGCTCATCTCCAGGCTAAAAAACAGCACCGGCTTTTTCTCGATCGTCGCCACATTGTAGGCTAGGTTAGTCACCAGCGTGGTTTTACCCATGGCCGGCCGCGCCGCCAGGATGATTAAATCCGACTTCTGCAGGCCCGCCGTCATGGTATCCAGATCGCGGTAGCCAGTCCGCATGCCGCGCAGGCTGCCCTTGTTGCGGTGAAGCTCCTCGATACGGTCAAAGCTATCGGTCAAGATACTTTCCAGGCTGACCAAATCCTGTTTCAATGATTGGTCGGAGACGCTGAATAATTCGGCCTCGGCTTTTTCTAATAATTCCTGCGTCGTCGTCGATTCATCGTAGCCGAGTTCGGTGATGCCGCTGCTGGCCTTGATGAGGCGCCGCCGCACCGCTGTTTGCGCCACCATTTCGGCGTATGCCGCTGCGTGCGCTGCCGTCGGTACGTAGTTGGTGAGCTCTGTCAAATACGCCGAACCGCCGATGAGCTCCAATTCGTCCTTGCGCTTTAATTCATCAGTCAAGGTCAAGAGGTCAACCGGCTTGTGCTTTTCAAATAGCCGCATCATACCGGCGAAGATCAGTCCGTGGTTTTTATCGTAAAAGTCGTTCGGTTTGACGATTTCTGAGGCGTCCGCCAGGACTTCCTCGTCGATGAGAACCGCGCCGAGCAGGCTTTTTTCGGCGTCCAGATTTTGCGGCGGTAGTTTGCCTGCTATGGTTTCGGTTTGGGTTTTTTCGCTCATGATAATTCCTCCAGGTTAACTTCTTCGCCGCCGCCCATCAGCTCGGCAATCTTCGCAAGCTCGGCGTCTTTTGGCAGGGCTTTTTGTCCGATTGTCGCAATATCTAGTTCGGTGCCGGCGACTTGTTGCACAATTGTCGCAATAAGCGGGCGATTTTTCGCATTATCCAGCTTCTTTTTAGCAAAGGCATTGCCGGCGTACAGAGTCAAGGTGTTACCATCTCGCTGCCAACTGCACTTTTGCAACAATGTCGCAATAGCGAACGACTGCTCTTTGGCGAGGGCGATGATTTTATCCCAGTCGATGTCTGTGACGGTGGAATCTGGCGGGCTGTCTGGTGCTGGTTGACTGCCTGTCAGGGCGGCGTCTGCTGCCGTTTTATCTGCAGAGTCATTAGTCTGCTTCTGTTTCGGGATGGTTTTTGGTGAATTTTCTGGCGGCTGAGCGGCTGGGGCTGGCGCTTCTGGAGTGGCTACTGGCGGCTCCGGTTTTTCTGCTGGCAATTTGGAAATAGCTACTGGCGGTTTGACTGCGGCAGCTGGGCTAGCGGTCGGCGTAGGTGCGGCCTCGGACGATTTATAAGCTACACCCCCAGCTCCATCCATAAATATCGTCAATAATTTCAAATCTGGATGCGGATGGCGATCAACCTCAATTAGCTGCTTGACCAATGTAATTAACTCTGGCCGCTGATGTAAGCGCGCTCGCAGCAGCGACAGTAGTTGGTGCGACAGAACAACCGGATCGGTGCCAGTCTTCTCTAGCTCGCCCAGCAGGTTCAGCGCCTCAGGCGCGTCGTGCTGCTGATACAATTCCAGCAGGTTCTCCAGCGTCTCAGTAGCGCTCAGCCCCAGGTACTGGGCAACGTCCGACGCGCTTAGCGGCTTATCAGCGCTGGCTAATGCCGACAATTGATCCAGCATGCTAATGCCGTCGCGAAACCCGCCGCGCGAACGCTCAGCAATCAGCCGAGCAGCGTCCGCCTCGATGGCAAAGCCCTCTTTTTCGGCGATAGTCATCAGCTGGCGCGCCATGATGTCGACTGGGATGGGACGGAAGAAAAATTGCTGGACGCGGCTGAGGATGGTGGCTGGCAATTTATCGGCGTCGGTGGTCGCCAAGATAAATACCACGTGCGCTGGCGGCTCTTCCAGCGTCTTTAACAGCGCATTGAAGGCAGGCTTGGATAACATGTGAACTTCATCGATGATGTAGATTTTTTTCGGCGCGGAAATCGGTGCGACCTGAGCCTTTTCACGCAGGGCGCGGATGTCGTCAACGCCGTTGTTGCTGGCGGCATCAATTTCGATGATATCCAGATGTGAGGCTTCCTCGTCGTACGGCAACTGATTGATCTCATGCGCCAAAATGCGCGCTACACTGGTCTTGCCTACGCCGCGCGGGCCCGTCAGCAAATACGCATGGGCGATTTTCCCCTGCTCCAAGGCTCGGCGCAAAATGTTGGTCACATGATCTTGTCCCAACACCTCGTCCAAGCTGCGACTGCGATATTTGCGGTACAGTGCCTGACTCATTCCCTCATATTCCTCACGAGATAAATTATAGCAGAAAACAGCGTCTAGTGTATTTATGGATAGCGCAGGTCGACCTTGTGCTTAGTCTCGGCGACATAAAACGGTAATAACTATCAGTATCTGATACAGTCGGATCTTCAAGCATCTCGTCGTTTTCTTTGATCTCAATATATTCATCATTACCCTTTAGTTGGCTGTTTTTTGATTGTCCATAGATTCCTCCATTCTTCTATTAAAAAAGGACAGCTGTCGCTGACTGTCGAGACCTGCAGCAAGGTGTTGTCTTTATCGTTTTATAACGAATGATTGTCCATTTTTAGGGATAAAGATAGGTCCTATTACAGTTCTCAACGGAGCTAGTATAGTATATACGTTGACCAAGCTATAGATAAAAGATATAATAAAACTATGGAAGAAAAATGTTTGACACCACCAAGCGGTTTTCTTAAATCACTTTTTTATGCGAGTAAAATTGTTACTAGAGAGTCATACCAGCACACTCGTTCTAAATATATATTGAATGTGAGCGATAGCGACGCAATAGCAAACGATTATAAGGCAGTCTATAAAGAATATTCAAAGGCATTAAAAAATAACAGGAATAAAATAAAATGGCTAGAAAACGATCGACGCCAAAGAAAAGCGTCATAGCTAAAACTGAAGATCCTGAGTCTATTGAGGGTGAAATACTCGATAAGTTGCCAAAACACGAGCGAAGAATCATTAAGAGTATGACATTCTCAGGGCCTTTACCTCCCCCTGATGAATTCAATAAGTATCCGCCAGAAGTGCAAAAAGCCATTGTGAATGATGCTAGAACTCAAATGAAACATCGGCACAAAATCGAAAATAAAGTTGTTGATTCAGACTCGTTTGCCGTAAAGACAGGCTCGTTTGGAACAATAGCAATTTATGTTATCTGTATCATCGGTACAATATTTTTATTTGCAATCGGGAAAATGATAGAAGGTATGATGATTGGCACTGCGACGGGAATAGCTAAATCGCTAGTGCTATTTAGAAGTAATAATAATCACTCAGATTCTAAAGAACTACAAAAAGACAATGAGAAAATATCTAAGCCATCTAAAAAATAGGTTGGCTAAAGTAAATGCATGCCATTTTGTGAAAAATATTTCGCAAAAATAAGGACTGCCCGCGCTAGTATTAGGAATTGTGGGTATTTTTAGAATAGCGTTAATTGCTCGCTTGGTAATTGCAGCTCAATATCTCTAGTAATTTTATGTGCCTGGTAACCGATAAACTTTTTCACGTTATACGCCAGCAGCTGCCCGTTATATTCGGTGATAAGGATCGGGCCGATGGTACTGCGGACGCGCCCAGCCAATTGGTTCTGATCTTTCATCAGTACTACTCTTGTTAAATCAATACCAGTAGTATGAAAATAATCTTCGCAAGGAATTAGCTCGGACTTCGGAAATGATACGCCAATTTTCTGTTCGATTTCAAGCAGTTTTTGCTGCAACTTTTCCTCGCCGTCCGCGCGATCGAAAGGCTGTTTTATAAGCTCGAGTTTCTTATGAATCGGCATAGTCTCGACAATTCCGTCCAGCCTGGCAATTTTCGCCTCATATTGCCGGGCGATCAGCGCCGAAGAGAACGTCTCCAGTTTCAATGCCAGGCGCGCTCCCTGCTCCAGCAGCCGCCGAATGCCGCGCTCTTCCTGCGATATACCGACTTTAATGGCTTCCGGCGCGAAATATGCCAGATAGACGAAGTGCGGGTTTTGATTAATCTTTTCCTGCTGCGCCGACACCGAATCGGCGTTATAAAACGCTGGATTAAAGCCAGTTCGATCACGGCATTTCAGGCAGTTTTCATATTTGCCGTCAACCGTGGCGGAATCTGGACAAATTTGGCTGCAATGCTTCTCAAAATCCACCCAGCCCGTGCAGTATTTAGCAGAAAAATCAAACGCCAGTGACAACTCCTGCCCCAAAACATCATCACGCTCAGTCTTGCCGTCAACCTGCCACTCCAGAAATGGCCGGTTTTCGGTATCAAAGCTGGCGTAGCTTAGTAAAAACTCCCCAGACATAGCACCATTATATCAAAAGCCGCCCGGTAACCACCCGGGACGGCCTCAAATGTCAAAAACGGTCTATAGCGGCGCTTCGACAGCTGCCCAGGTGGCGTCCGGATTGTCATCAGGGATGATGATGGTAACTTGGTCGCCGACTTCAATGCGGAAGAACGTGACGCTGGCGAGCAGGATGCGGTATTCGCGGCCGTTAGCCTCGACATAGTAGATGCCGTCGTGCTGGACGAGTGTACCGATGACTTGTTTGCGCGAGACCGGGCCGATTTGCTTGTAGATAAAGCTGCCGTCTTCGGCGATGGTTAATTTCAAGATGTCGCCCTCGACGAGCTTGGACTTCGAGGCGTAGTTCGCCGGGATTGGATAGTTCTTGCCATCAGGCCCCATCATCATTTGGCCGTCAAACACACCCTCGATCACCTTGCCAGCGACATCGTCCGACGAGGTTTTTGGCGTAACGACTTGCCCATCGTCACCAACGATGCTGATCAGCAGCTCCTTGGCCGCCGCTAAGTTGGTTTCTGCTTCTTGGATGAGCGTCCTGAGGCGCTTCACTTGCTTTTCCGGTAAATCAGACATATGGCTCGCATTCCTTGTCTATTTTGATAGTACGTGAGAGTAATATAGCACTAATTATGTGAGTGTGCAAGTCCCGCCAGTCGATTCGCATCGGCTAACGGCTCGTCTTTCCACAAGGACAACAGATAGCCAGGTAAAAATGTGGTAATTTTTACCCTTGCCAATAAAACACCGCCCGTGGTATAAGCTCCGGGCGGCATTTCTCTACGAAAACAATCGGTCGTTTCACACAAAAATTAGCTTAACTCAACGCTAGCGCCGGCGTCCTCGAGCGTCTTCTTGGCAGCTTCAGCTTCGTCCTTCGACACCTTTTCCTTGACTGGTGCTGGTGCGCCGTCAACGATAGCCTTTGACTCGCCGAGGCCCAAGCCGGTGATTTCCTTGACTGCCTTGATGACAGCAACTTTTTGAGCACCTGCGTCTTTCAGAGTGACGGTGAACTCAGTTTTTTCGTCTTCTGCGGCAGCATCGCCACCAGCAGCTGGACCAGCAACAGCCACTGCAGCAGCAGCTGGCTCAATGCCGTATTCATCTTTCAGGTGATTTTTCAATTCGTTAACTTCTAGAACTGTCAACTTGGTCAGTTCTTCAGCCAATTTCTTAATATCAGCCATGGTATTCTCCTTAGATTATTAATTATTTATCATCTCGAGTCATCCAATCTTCAACGCCTCCTCTTTTCGCGCCGCGCGCCTTCAGGGGGCGCTCGGGCTGCAACGCTATGCCGGAGCTTATGAAGATCAAATAACTCGAGATGATTGATTGCTAAACTTAAGCCGTAGCTTTGGCTTCGATGCCGTCTAGTAAACCGTGCAAATTGCCACCAAGCGCGCCCACGGTATCGTGAACCGGTGAGAGCAATTGCGCCACCACTTCGGCAACCAACTGATCCTTGCTTGGTAGGCTCGCCAGCGCCTTGATGTCAGCTTCGTTGATGCTCAGGCCTTCGCCTGAGAAACCACCGGCCAACTGTAGTGCTGGATGCGTCTTTGCAAACGTGTCCAGAACTTTGGCTGGCATGACCTCATCTTCGGCGCTAATGGCGTAAACCAATTGGCCAACCAATAAGTCAGTCTCGGCTTCTTTGTAACCGTCAACGCCCTGCAATGCTACGCGCACCAAACGGTTTTTGACCACCTTGATGACGACGTTTGCTTCGCGGGCAGCCTTGCGCAGCTCTTGCAATTCAGCCACACTCAGCCCCTGGTACCGCGCAAATGCCGTACCTTTGGCGTCTTTCAGAAGCTCGGTTAGTTCAGCAACCAAAGTTTGTTTTTTATCGCGTGAAATTGCCATAAAAATCCTTTCTTTGATTGGTTCTTGTGTGATTCGACCGATTTGTTAACGTGCGGTAATGGAGAATCTGGTTCTGGTCTGCCCAAGTTTTAATCGAGCAAACAAAAACGTCTTTGATTCTCGCACTACCAAAGACGTGATTAAAACAGTTTTGTTTCATCCCTCGGCGGCATTTTTACATCTGTTTTTATACAAATCGCCGCTGTCTTTGGTAATGTCACGCATCATTGTAGCATAAATAACAACGGAGACGCAAGGGGTTTTGACGTTTTTGATGCGAGCAGGCCGCCAAAACCCCTCCTAGAGAAATTCTCTCCCAGCTAATCGTTAAACGATAGCCGAATATCACCGGTGGTAGTGTGTAACTTAAGTTCTTTGTTACCGCCAGCTTGATTGGTGATGTTGCTGCTACCAGTGCTGGTTTTTACCTCGGTGCGATAGTCGGACTGCTTGCCGGTCAGATTGCCGTCGATGTTGCCGGTGGTGGTTTTTGCGCTCAGCTCCTTATCGACTGTAAGTTTGTCAAAGCGCAGTGAACCGGTTGTTGACGTAAACGAAGCGCTATCTGCCATCGCCTGTTTGATAGTAATATCCCCTGTCGTACTCTTGGCGACAATTTCTTTGGTGGCCGTTACGTCATTGATGCGTAGTGACCCTGTGCTGCTGGTCAGGTCTATCTTTTTGAGCAACTTCTGTGGTACTTGTATGCGGACGGCGCGCTCATGGCTGAGCCAGCTAAAGTCGAACAAGAAAGAGAATCTCCATGGTTCATGTTTCGATTTGACTATGACACTGCCATCAGCGGCGGTTACCTCGAACTGGTGAGTTTTCGTTTCATAGTATGACACCGTGATCTCGTTTTTATCAGTGCCGGTGATTTCAACCTCGTCTGTCGCTACCTCAACCAGTAGATTTTTGATGTCAGCTGTTTGGAAGGTCGTTTGTTTTTCCTCGAACTTACTGTCCGTAGCCGTTTTACGCAGATCTCCGCCGATAAGGGCGTAGGCAACCCCGAGAATAATGAGGCCAACCCCTAGTAGTCCAACACCAATTGTCAATAATTTTTTCATCGTTCTCCTCCTTGTTCTTGGTGAGAGAATTTCCTCCGTACTACCTTGCCAAGCTGAAGCATAGCCTGAAGTAAGATCAGCCCCAAGCCGATACAAATACAGCTCCAGCCTAGTTGCCAGAGGCCGACCGCCGGCTCACTGACGATATGGACGGCGCTGACCGCGAGAGCCAAAATGCCTGCTGCCGTGAGAGCGATAGCGGTGATTAGGAGGCTGAGCGGTACAGCGATAAGGGTAACCCCGATCGCTAGCCACAGGGGCGAACCCACGATGATCAATGTCCATCCCCACGGCGTGATGTCCTTTGGTAGACCTAATTTACCCTTGACCTTGGTGAGTAGCGGCTCCTCTGACTTGATCTTCTCGGCGATATCACGAACATTACCGAGATCGGCTATCGCCTCCTTTTCGCTCATGCCATCTTCGATCCGATCGTCGATCATTTCATCAAAGTAGCCAAGTGACTTTGCTATCTCATCCTCTGGTAAATCCTTGAGGTGTGACCGCAGTGCTTGATTGAATTGTTTTCTATCCATGAGCTTTCTCTCCTGCTATAAATTGAAATGCTTTTTCGACCATCGGCCAATCAGCGATAAAATCCGCAATCTGCTTGGCACCAGCTTGCGTGATATTATAATATTTGCGCAATCGGCTCTGGTGCTCCACGCTATACGCCGAGAGTTTGCCTGCTTTTTCTAGGCGCTTGAGAATCGGATATAATGTTGGCTCAGTGATGTCAATATATGGTGACAAGTCCTTGACGATCTTGTATCCATACGAATCTTGGTCGCGAATGGCAGCCAAGACACAGACCTCTAGTAGACCGCGTTTTAATTGTGATTCCATATCGCTTGCTCCTTTCTGCCAATACTATATATCACATAGTATTATGTGTAAAGAGGTGTAGCGTATAAATCTATGCTAACTATAAAATCCACCCCTTGTATCAGGGGTGGATTTATACTCGACACTGTTTTTAGAGGCTGTTCTCAACCTTTACGCTCGGCCCCATGGTGGTGGCGATAGCGATAGATTTGACATAAATGCCCTTGAGGCTGGATGGCTTTTGGGCGTTCAGGCTGGCGAGGAAAGCGCGGGTGTTTTCCGCCAGTTTGTCGGCGCCAAACGACACTTTACCAACTGCCAAGTGGACAATAGCCTGCTTGTCGACGCGGTACTCGACCTTGCCGGCCTTGGCTTCGGACACCGCTTTAGCGACGTCGGTGGCGACGGTGCCGGATTTTGGATTTGGCATCAAACCACGCGGGCCGAGTAGCCGAGCGTACTTGCCAAGCTTCGGCATATATTGCGGCGTGGCGACCAAGATGTCAAAGTTCAGTTCTTCTTTATCCAGCTGTTTCAGGAATTCCTCATCGCCGATGATGTCAGCGCCGGCTTTCTTAGCAGTGGCATGTTCGGTTTCCGGCGCGAACACCGCCACGCGAACGTCTTTACCGGTGCCGTGCGGCAGCGCTACGGTCGAGCGGATGTTCTGGTCGGCTTGGCGCGGATCAACGCCCAGGCGAACGTGAATTTCAACGCTGGCGTCGAATTTGACCGGGCTGGTCTCAGTCGCCAGTTTTAGCGCTTCGTCAAGACTGTACAGTTTATTTTTCTCAATCTTCTTCGCAGCCTCTTGGTATTTCTTGCCGCGGCGCTCCAGGCGCGGACGCGTGATCGGCTTCGGGCCTTTCTTGACATGCACTTCGGCGTCGTCGGACTGCGGCGTGGTGTCGCCGGCTTCTTTGCGGGCTTCCTTTTCGGCCTTCTCGGCAGCCTCATCAAGGGCTTTTTGGCTGCGCTTACCAGCCTTGGCAACGACAGCTTCGCGCTCGGCGATGACGTCTTTGTCTTTGGTTTCGTGCGGCTTGTTGTCTTCAGGCGCGCCTGACTCAGCCTCGGCAATTGCTGTCTCAATCTCAGCGATGGTGTTCTTGTCGCTGACTGCTAGTTGTAGTTCTGCTGCTTTTTCCAGCAGCTCGGCTTTCTTGGCCATACTAATCCTTTCTGTGGTACAAGCGGCGACTCGCGACTTCTCGAGTGAATCTGCCTCCCAGCATTGATTTGATGATAGTGAAATTATACCTGAAATAATGCAGTAAAGCAACTATGGTTTATGCTGCGAGAGTATCTGTGTCGCCGCTGTTATGGCGCATTAACTTCGAGAGAAAACGACGATCTGGGATAACATGAATAGTGGTATTATCGCTAGCTTCCAGTGAAAGGGCAACCCGTGGAGCTGGCTCATCACTGGTGTGGTCGGTAATTACACTAAAGCCGGTGGATCTCATGTTGTTAAATTTGCTATACGGAAGCCTAATCCCCTCACTCGTGAATGTAGACCCTTCACCGGAAAATAATCCGCCCCTACAGAAATCTTCGCCTAGTTGCTGTGTTAATTTTTGGGTACCCCAAGTAATTATTGCAGCACGATCAGCAGGCAAGGCGGCATATTTGGCAGCATTTTCTATGTCGAGTATTGTCTTGTGTATCTCGGGATTTGTGGCTTGAGCCGAAAAATAACCCGCTAGTAAGTCAGTTGGTAGGTGAACATCAAATTGGAGAATATTGCTGATTGTCTCTTGGGAGAGTGGAAAGTGATGCGTATCTCCCTGGGAGCGAATGGCCAGCGCCGCTAGTATTCGCGAGCACTTATTAACCATACATCTTTTAGCCTCTGGTAACAGGAGCTCTCCTTTCAGTTGGTAGATAGCTAGCCCATCACTCTCAGTAACATTTGTGATCGTGACCGGCGAGCCGATGTAGTCGTCCGGAAAGTGTGGGGTGATGTGCCGCTTGATTATGTTTTTAGGATCCCTATCCCGCGGGAGGTGCTCTCCTCTCTTCGTTACTTCTGTTTTGGCGGCGAGTGCGTGATTAGCCGCATTAACCCCTCGCCGAAAGTTTGGGCTACTCAGTATAGATAGTCCGTCGGCTATTGATGAATGATGATGCCTTTCTCCCATAATTAACCACAAGTATAGATGGTAAAACGTTATTCTGCAAGTAGTTTGACATATTTGCAATGTAGCGGTACAATTATGTAACTATGAATAAGGCGGAATTTTAGGTAAATGCAAGGACTGTCCGATTGCTGGGCCAGCTTGCGAGAATGTAGATAATAGACGGCAGGCTGCCAAGGAGGCTGCAGAGTTAGCCCTGAAGGGGCTGAGTAATAATCCAAATATTCAACTTTTTCGAGGTGACGGCGTGCAGGTTGATGTTGCAGATCTGGATCCTGAGGTACTAAAGGAACTTAATAAAGATCTACGTACTCAGGTAGCGGGCTGTTTTGATGAGATCGATGAGTCTGGAAATCGCGTATTGCAGTTTACTGAGAATTGCCTCGGTCCGACAACGGCTCAATTTCGGACAAAGACGGGTCGTTTAGTACGAGTGACGGTATGTGATAGCCCTGCACTACCTCGGCAAAGTAGCAGAGAGGGAAACATAGAGCCTGTACGAGTGAGGCGAAGGTCGTAGCCTGCTTGCCCCTGCTCTTTCGTCTCTGCTACAATAGCAGGTATGAACAATATCACAATCACAGACATTCACGCACGACAAATTTTAGATTCTCGGGGCAATCCGACGGTGGAGGCCGATGTTCGGCTGAGCGATGGCTCGTTCGGGCGGGCGGCGGTGCCGTCGGGCGCCAGCACTGGTTCGCACGAGGCGGTCGAGCTGCGTGACGGCGACTTGGCGTATGGTGGCAAGGGTGTGCTCAAGGCAGTCGAGCATGTTAATGTCGAGATCGCGCGGGCGCTGCGCGGCATGGATCCATTTGCGCAACATCGGGTCGATGAGCGGATGCGACAGCTGGACGGCACACCAAACAAGGGGCGGTTTGGGGCGAATGCCATCCTAGCGGTTAGCCTAGCGGTTGCCAAGGCGGCGGCTGAGTCCAAGGGCCTTGAGCTTTTCGTCTATGTCAATCAGCTGGCGAATGCTGGCACAATGAGCCTGCCGATGCCGATGATCAATGTGATGAACGGCGGGCAGCACGCGCTGGGTGCGACGGATATTCAGGAATACATGATCATCCCGGTCGGTGCATCGACGTTCGAGGACGCGATGCGGATGAGCGCCGAGGTGTTTCATGCGCTGGCGAAGGTGCTCAAGGCCGAGGGCTACCCGACGACGGTTGGCGATGAAGGCGGCTACGCGCCACATGTGCGCGGCGGCAATATGGAACCGGTCAAGCTGCTAGCACGGGCGATTCAGCAGGCTGGCTACAAGTTGGAGCAGGACTTTGCCTTTGCTCTTGACGTGGCCTCGAGCGAACTCCATGAGGGCAATGGCCAGTATCGGCTGGAGACGGAGCATCGCACGCTCGACGTGAATGGTATGATCAAGATGTATAAGCAATTGCGGGCTGAGTATCCGGTGGTGTCGATCGAGGATGGACTGGATGAGGAAGCCTGGCACGATTGGCAGACGCTGACGACAGAGCTTGGCTCGACGACGCAGCTGGTCGGTGATGATTTGTTGGTGACGAATGTAATGCGGCTGGACCGGGCGATCGCTGAAAAAGCCGGTAATGCAATTTTGATCAAGCCAAATCAAATTGGTACGCTGAGCGAGACCATTCAGGCGGTGATGATGGCGAAAAAGGCCGGCTGGAATACGGTGATGAGCCACCGCTCGGGCGAGACCGAGGATGTGACCATTGCTCATCTGGCGGTCGGGCTCGGTACGGGCCAGATCAAGACCGGCTCGATGTCGCGTTCAGAGCGCATCGCCAAGTACAACGAGCTGATGCGTATCGCCGAGATGCGGCCAGAGCTAGAGCTGGTGCGGCCGTTCAAGCAGTCGTAGTTCATAGGTCACGAGACAAGACGTCGGGTGCCTGGTTGGCTGTAGTGGAAGTTATTGCCGCAAGGCAACCAGCTGCCCCTCATCAGTAAATTTGATGATCCGTGAAGGCATTGCCCCCTTAATTTCCCCGCCGTCAACGTAGACAGCCACCTGATCGCCAAAATACGCGATCGCCTCGTTGATTGTGGCGGCTGGTAGTTGCTCGCCGGGGTTAGCGCTTGGTGCGAGCAGTGGACCGACTAGCTGAATCAGCTCAGACAATGCTGTGTCTGGTGGTACGGCACGAAATGCTAAGGTCGCGTCAGTACGTACTAGGTGCGGCATAAAGTCGGGGCTGACCCTGGCAGCAATAGTGGTCGGCCGTTCGTGGCGTAGCTGGTCATAGATATACCGCTGCTTGGTGGTGAGTTCGGGAATGTTGTCGGCGCTACTAAGCAGGATGATGCAGGATTTGGTGCGGTCACGCTGGCGTACGCGGTACAGCTCATCAACTGCCCTCGGGCTATCAGCTCGAGCGAGCAGACCATAAATAGTGTCAGTTGGCGCCACGACGAGTTTGTCGGCTCGCAGCGCCTCGATAACGGTGGTATCAAGTAAGTTTTTAGTGATCACCAAATGATTATACCACAATAAAATTGCCCCCATGGCAGGGAGCAATTTTGGATGAACAGACGTAAATTAGTCGGCGACTTCTACGCCCATTGAGCGAGCGGAGCCAGCAACGACCTTCATCGCGCCTTTGATGTCGATGGCGTTTAGCTGATCCATCTTTGCTTCGGCAATTTCCTGAAGCTGTGCGCGAGTGATCGTACCGACCTTCTCGGCGTGCGGCTTGCCTGAACCCTTTTGAATGCCGGCTTTTTCGCGGATCATATCATCGACTGGCTGACCAAGCGACTTCCACGTAAAGGTGCGGTCTTCGAACACCTGAATGTGCACGATAACGTCCTTGCCCATCATATCTTTGGTGGCGTCGTTGAATGGATTGATGAAATCCATCATGTTTAGTCCCCACTGACCCAGGGTCGAACCAACTGGTGGCCCAGCGGTTGCCCGTCCGGCAGGGATGCGTAATTTTAGATTACCGATAACTTTCTTTGCCATAGTTTCCTCTTATTTTTCCGTGCGTAACCACTGTATTATAACGAAAATTGTGCTAGAATACAAGCATGAACGCTCGCAGTATCAAGCCAATTCGTCGCCTGATCAACATGTTTGGGGCGCTCGCTTACAGCCTGTTGATTTTCACGTATGCGGTTATCGTCGGTGCTGGGTTGTTGTGGCTGGCGCGCAGTGGCCTACTCATGCAGCTCGGTGTATCGCCAGAGACAGTCCAGCCGGCGCCCGCCCCACCCACTACGCCGAGCGATACGACGCCTCGTGCGGTACCGTTTCTCCTTCAGGTGGTGCAGCTGGTGCTGATGTCGGTAATGACGGTGGCGGTTTTGGGTGTGGTGGTGATGCTGCCGTATTGGCTGGGGCGCTGCGGCTCATATCTATTGAAGCGCAGCATTCGATTATGTCACAGCCAAGTGACGCTGGCGACCTTGTTATTTGGCAAGATATTGGCGTGTGGCATCGGAACGGTGCCGGTACTGATCATGGCGATGTATGATGCTAGGCAGTGGCCGATCGCGGCGGTACTGCTCGGGGTAATTACGGTGGCGCTGATCCTCTTTGCCACGCAACACTACCTCGCCAAAAGTAGCGAGGTAGTTGAAGCCAAAGATGTCTGGTAGCTCGACCGGTGTATCGCTGCGCGTCCAGATGATCAGGCGGCTAGACTTTCTTGACCTGTAATGCGTCCAGCTCGACTGGCGTATCGCGGCCAAACATGCTGACCATGACCTTGATCTTGCCCTTGATAGCGTCAATTTCTGCGATCGACCCATCAAAGCCCTTGAACGGCCCGTCAATGATGGAGACCACCTCGCCGACCGAGAAATCAATTTGATGCTTTGGCTCCTCGACGCCCATACGCTTTTTGATCTTGGTAATTTCTTTGTCAGACACCGGTGTTGGCGTAGTGTCAGCACCAACGAAGCCAGTCACGCCCGGCGTGTTGCGGACGATGTACCAGGTCTCGTCGGTCAGCTTCATTTCGACCAGCACGTAGCCCTGAAAGATCTTGGCATCGACAACCTTGCGCTTGCCGTTTTTGATCTGAATTTGCTTTTCTTTCGGCACCATTACGTCGAAGATTTTGTCGGCCATGTCGACGCCGTTGATGCGCTGGCGAATGGACTCAGCGACCTTTTCCTCATAGCCCGAGTAGGTGTGAATAGCGTACCACGAGCGGGTTGAATCGTAGCGATTTGATGACATAAATTCCCTTTCCTATTTCAAAATTTGATTAAAGCCCCAGTTAAAGCCGGCGTCAAGCAGCAAGATCAGTACCACAAAGATCAATGTAAATACCAGCACCGCCGCCGTCATACTCCAGGTTGCTGAACGAGTCGGCCAGCGCACCAACTTGAGCTCCTGCCACGCACCCTTGAAATAACCAACGTCGCCTGATTTTTTGGCCGTGGTTTTTGGTTGTTTTGGTGAGGTGCTGGTCGCTGCCACCGTTTTTTTGGTGGTCTTACTGGTGGTTTTTTTGGTGGGTGCGGTTGATTTTGGTTTACTTAGTGACGGCTGCTTCGTCTCGTCATCTTTTGCGGTGATGCGGCGAACCCTCGTCTTTGATCCTGCTGCGTTTTTTTGTGCCATAGTTTCTCCCAATTTAAAAGTCTGCTTCTTAGCAGACTGTCAAGTCTATTGTAGCGTGTTCGGGCTGTGATTGCAAGGGCCGTCTCATGCGGACGTGGGCGGGTCGGCCAGCTCAAAGCTAAACGTCGAGCCATGATTGAGTCGGCTTTTAACAGAGATGGTGCAGCCGAGTTTGTGCGCCAATTTGCCCGCAACGTACAGTCCCAGTCCGGTGCCGCTGGTCTCGCGGGTACGATAATCCTCGGCCCGGTAAAATCGCTGGAAAATCTTTTTTTGGTCAGTCTTGCCGATGCCTATCCCGGTATCGATTACCGCAAATTGTACGACGCCGTTACGTCGGTGCATCCGCAGTGTTACTCCACCTTGGGGCGTATACTTAATGGCGTTGATGATGAAGTTTTGCAGTAGCTCAGTCAAGTACAGCCGCGAAACCTTGATCACGCCAATCTGCGCACTCACGTCGAGGTCAAACCGCAACCCCTTCTCGGCTGCTCGCGGTGCAAACTCACTGTGTAACGTGCTAGCCAGCTCCATCAAATTAATCGTCTCCGTCTCGTCCGCCGCCCCACGTTCAGCGCGCGATAAGGTGCCAAGGTCGTTGATCATTTTAGCGAGGAACATCACTTGATCGTGTGCTGCCACTAGCGCCTCATGCACCTTTTGGGTGTAGCCTTTCTCGGCGAGCAGTCGAGCGTTATCGAGCGCTCCCTCGGCGATCGCTACCGGTGTTCGCAGTTCGTGACTAACGACGCTGATGAACTCATCACGCTCCTCTTCGAGACTTTTTATCTTGGTGACGTCGCGCAGAATTAACACATAACCGTCGGTACTCGAGCTGCCGCCCAAAATCGGCGCAAAGGTCGCCTCCAGTCGCAAATGATCGCCATCGCTGAGCGGCATGATCAGATCGTCACGAGTACGGATTGACGGCGATTTGCTCAGTTCTTCAAATACATTGATTGGCGTTCTACCGAGCGTCTGTAATTGAAATATCTCGTTAATGTGGTGGCCATGGAGTGTGGCGTTGGTGTCCAGCAGGCCGATCATCGCCGCATTGTAAATCGTAATGACGCCGTGAGCATCAGTACTTAGTACCGCATCGGTCAAGCTGTTTACCAACGTCATCATCTGGCTATGCTCTGGTGCGGCTTTCGTCTCATCGCGTCCGCATTGCTGACTGCGCCCTATGCGCCACCTGCCCATCCCTTGTCTCATATGATTTAAGTATAGCACACGCTACACGTGCGGTGTATGGTTTTTCAGTGCTGCTCGGTGTGTCTTGTAGGCTGGGTCGATGGCCGCAACCTCTCGCCAAAAGGCGTCGGAGTGATTCATCTGGCGGGTGTGAGCCAGTTCGTGAATCAGCACATAATCAAGCAGCTCAAACGGCAGGTTCATCAGCGCAATGTTCAGGCTAATCGTGCCGCGCGACGAGCAGCTGCCCCAACGGCTGGAGGCGTGCGTCAGCTTGACGGTTTGATAGGAAAAGTCGTGTTCCTCGGCCAGGAACTTCAGCCGTCGTGGCAGGTAACTTTTGGCTTCCTTGCGTAGCGCTGTGATGACGACTTCGCGAATGCGCTGCTGGATGGCTGGAGTAGCAATGTCGGTGCTGGGCGATAGCTTGACGAGGATGCGGGTGCCGGAGCGCTTGATAATGGGTTCGGTGAGCGCAGGCTGGGTCTCGACAATCAGGTGGTGGCTTTTACCAATTGATTGGTCGTGCGTGTAGTAGTGACCTTGTTGATGCTCAGCCAGGAGCTCGCGAATACGCGGTCGGGATGACTTGATGAGCATTTTTGCGGCGAGTAGCGGTGCATGCGTCGGCAAACTGATCCGCAGCTGCCCGTTTGGCGCGACTTTCAGTGACACCTGACGCGCCAAGTGCGAGCGCCTCACCGTGATATCGCCAAACTCAGCGTCAGTAACGGTTGGCATGTATAGCTCCTAGCTAACGCGAACGCGGCTGAGTACCGGACGCTGCGGACGGCGCTTGGGAGTATCAGCCTGGGCAGCCTGTGGTTGGGTCAGAGCGGCTGTAGTATTCGGGCGCACGTCGGCCAGGCGCTTGAGCAAGGTGCGCGCTTGGGTGTTATAGGTGTGACGACCACTGATGACGACGCATGGCTCGCTGGGGTGTGGCGATGAGAATTGTTTGATCTTGGCATCGAATGTTGCCTCGTCGTTATCGTTGGCCTTGAGCCAGCGCATCTTGGCGGTCGCCAGGTCAGTCTGTACCCAGACAAAGAGAATCTTATAACCAGCAGCGCGGGCTGTCTTGGCGAGCTCAACCCGCCAGGCTCGCTTCTCCGTTGCCCCTTCAAACACGATGGTTTGATGGGTCTTCATCAGTTCTTTGAGTAGGGTGCCGCTCGCATAATTGACGGCCGCCTCGTCATCAGATAACGCCGTTAGGATACCAGAGTCCAAATGCGGCGCATGAAACATCTCAGAAAACTCAGCCGCGAATTGCGACTTGCCCGCCCCCGGCACGCCCACCATGGCAATGATGTGAGGAGAAGAAAGTTGCAAAGGTTTCATATATGTTAGTATACACAAAAAATCCCCCTTATCCAAGGGGGATTCTCGCCTGAAACCTCGCGCTTCAGAATATAGATTCTCGGAGCGGTCAGTCTCTTATAGGTGGCGTCGGCTGGCGACGTATGCTAGGGCTGAGGTAACCAGTGCACCGAGACCCAGGCCGCCGAGTACCATGTCGGTCATACCAGTTCGTGGTAGTGCGGTTGGTGTTGGTGGGGTTGGGGTGGTTGGCTTTGGATTACACTCTTCGCTGTCGATACCGACGAACCGCTTAGTGTCTTCAGCTTCTTTCTTGGTGACTTCGCGGATTGTCTTGGTAGTGACGTCACAGACCTTGATCTTTTCACACTTGCTCAGATCAGTGGTGTATGGTGGCGTGTTCTCTTTGCCCTTCTCGACTTTTTCGATGACGCCAGTTTGAACGTTGCAGGCCTCGACTTTTTCTGGTACATCAACCGTGGCATTGTCACAGCCGTCTTTGTCGCCAGGAATCTCTGGGGTATCAACGCAGGCGGTGTTGACGACCTTGCCAGTAACTTGTTCTTTGATGGTTGCCGTGATAGTAAAGGTCTTTGATGCACCCTGCTTGAGTTCAGCAATTGTTGCTTTCCAGGTATTGTTCTGGAGCGTGCCCTCAGATGCTTTCAGGAAGGTAACACCTTGTGGCGCATTGTCGGTGACAATAGCGTTCTTCAGGTCAACGTTACCGGTGTTAGTGACGGTTACCTGGTATGGGAATTCGTTGCCAACTTGGACGGTCTTGTGCTTGACGCCATCGACCTTTTTCTCAATTTTGATGCCAGGGTTAGCCTTCGGCGTTTCTGGCTGGATGGTGAACTGCTTGACACAGTCGTTGCTGGTGCGATCACCAAGGCTGGTCGTGACTGTGACGCGAGCGGTATAAGTGCCCGCTTCCTTGATGGTAGCGCTGGTCTCGCTAGTCAGCGCTGAAGTAGTGTTGCTGCGTGAGAAGACTTCCTTGCCTGAAGCATCGGTGATGCTAAAGGTGTATGACTTGACAGTTGCGCCGTTCTCGACTGTTGCGTGAGCCTTCAGGGCGACCGTGTTAGTCTGACGGTTAATGACTGGCTGGTCAAGTGCTTTACAAGTAGCCACTGGCTGTGGTTTCGGTTTTGGTGGCACGACAACGTTGGTGGCGACAACTGGGTTACCACATGGTGTCATGATGGCGAACTTAAAGCGGCCTTGTTCATCAAGCCGGATGAAGGCTTGCTGTGCGCTACCCATACGGCTGGCTGGGACGACCTTGGCGTTGGTGCCTGAGATCGGTGTGCCGCCGCTAATGTTGCGGATGGCTGTCCGAGCGTTGGTGGCGACAACGGTGCCGTTATCAAGGCGAACCTCGCCGTTGCGGTAGACTGCGCCATTGACATAGTTGCCGCTCAGCATCTCGTAGGAAATACCGAACGCGCCATAAATTGTTGATACGCCTTTGTTGAAATATCGTTCGCGCATCTCTTGTACCGACATGGTACCACAATACACCACGGCGTACTTGTCACAGTCGCGGGTATTGTCAATTGTTTCTGCGTTGGCGTAGTAGACTAGTCCTGCTCCGAAAGCAGCGACCAGCGACAGCGCCACGATCTTAAGCTTTGTACTTAATTTCATAACATCCTCCTCACTGGTTGTTTCCCCAATATTATCACACAAGCATTATTTTGTCAATAACTTATATCATATTTTTTCAAAATGGTTAGTTTGGGTCAGTTTGCAGAATATTTTTTTCTGTTATAATAGATGAGCTAACCCGCTCAGCGAGACGATAGGGGCATAGTTCATCGGCTAGAATGGCGGTCTCCAAAACCGCAGAGGTAGGTTCGACTCCTACTGCCCCTGCCATAATTTATGGCGTGACGACTTGATGAAAGTCGTTTTTTGATGGCTTGCTGTAGAATTGACGGCGCATATCAATTCGTCTCTTGTGAAAATAGCGCCTTGATTGTGAAAAAATCATCAGATGCGCTTGAAAAAGCATAAGCGGCGGTCTATACTGTAAATAAGATGAGAATTTTGATGCTAGGGTGGGAGCTTCCTCCGCACAATTGTGGCGGTCTCGGTGTGGCGTGTTACCAGATGTCAAAGGCGCTGGCAGCGCATGGTATTGCTATTGATTTTGTTGTGCCCTACACGGCCGAGCATCCGAATATTACCCATATGAACATTCATGCGGCCTCGCCGCTGCCGCCGGGCTATCATGACCTTGGGGCGTACGATCATGGTGTCACGCCAGATACTGAGGATAGCGATGAGCACGGACTTGAACCGATGCGCCGACTGCAGCGTCGCTATGGTACGTTTGTCAGGCAGTTTGCTCAGTCACGTCCACCAGATGCCATCCACGCTCATGACTGGTTGACGATGGAGGCTGGCGTGATCGCTAAGGAAGTGTCGGGTGTACCGCTGATTGTTCACGTGCATGCCACTGAGTTTGACCGCTCGGGCGAACATTCGGGTAATCCGTTGGTGCATGAGATTGAACAGCAGGGTCTGATGATGGCGGATCGAATTATTGCGGTTAGCCGTATTACCAAGGATATGATTGTCAAGAATTATCACATTCCACCGGATAAAATTGAGGTAGTATATAATGCGATTGACCTGGCTGATCTACCGCCACATGAGTACGACGTAGCGACATATAAATACCTCGAGGATCTCAAGACTGATGGCTATACCATCGTTGGTGCGTTGACGCGACTGACGGTACAGAAAGGGCTGACCTACTTTGTGCGGGCGGCAGCCAGAGCGCTAGAGCGCTACGACAAGATCGCCTTTTTGCTGTCAGGTGACGGCGAGCAGCGGGATGAATTGGTGGCCTTAGCCGCGCGGCTGGGCGTGAGTGACCGGGTGATTTTCACTGGTTTTGTTCGTGGTAAGCAGTGGCGCGATGCCTACTACCTGATCGATATATTTATCATGAGTTCGGTATCAGAACCGTTTGGGCTGACGGCGCTGGAGGCGGCGCATCATGATACGGCGCTGCTCATCAGTAAGCAGTCGGGTGTTGGCGAGGTACTTCATAACATCATGCGGTTTGACTACTGGGATGTTGATAAGCTGGCGGACGAGATCGTCAATATCGCGCGCTCGCCAGGCTTGCAGTCAGCATTAAAGCGCAATGTCAAGGATGAATACGCTCGGCTGTCGTGGCGGGATGCTGCGGAGCAGTGCGTCGCGCTGTATCAAGCGTCGGCCGAAAGGAGGTGGGCATGAGCCGAGGCATCACCCTCTATCTCCACGTGCATCAGCCGTGGCGGGTGCGGCGATATAGTATTTTTGACGTGGCAGCGCGGCACGATTATTTCGAGACGAATGATCCGGCTCAAAACAACGAGCTGATTTTTCACAAAGTTGCTGAGAAGTCGTATCTACGGATGAATGCTCTATTGGAGGAGCTACTCAGGCGACATCATGATTTCAAGTTGTCACTGAGCATCAGCGGTGTGTTCCTTGAACAAGCGGAGCGCTTTAACCCAGCGGTGATTGAGAGCTTTAAGCGGCTGGTTGGCACCGGCAAGGTTGAATTGGTATCAAGCCCGTATCATCACAGCCTGGCGTTCTTTTATTCGCGGCAGGAGTTTGAGGAGCAGATTCGTCGTCACCAGCAGAAGCTACGTCAGCTGTTTGGCGTCGAGACCAGGGTGCTCGCAAATACTGAACTGGCGTATAACAACGACCTCGCCAAGTGGGCGGAGGCGGCTGGCTTTAGTGGTGTGTTAGCCGAGGGTTGGGATGAGGTGCTGGAGTGGCGCAGTCCGAATTATGTGTATCGGCCGGTTGGCACGGACAAGATTGGACTGCTGCTCAAGAATTATCGCCTGAGTGACGATATCGCTTTTCGGTTTAGTAATCGGTCGTGGGCGGGTTGGCCACTGACGGCAGAAAAATATCGGACGTGGCTGATGGAGGCGACGGCCGAGGCGCCGCTGGTTAATTTGTTCATGGATTATGAAACCTTTGGCGAGCATCAGTGGTCGGATAGTGGCATTTTTAGCTTTTTTGATCAGTTTGTTGCTTCGTGGCTTGAGGTTAGTGGTAATACGTTTTATACGGTGTCTGAGGCGCTGGCGGCGCATCAGCCGGTTGGTGAGATCAGCATGCCAGAGACGGTGACTTGGGCGGATAGTGAGCGTGATTTGACAGCGTGGAATGGCAATGATTTACAGAAGGAGGCGCTGCGGTATCTGTACGAGTTGGAGGCCGACGTACTGAGGAGTGGTGATGAGCAGCTGATCGCCGATTGGCGGCGACTGCAGTCGTCTGATCATTTCTACTATATGTGTACTAAGTGGTTTACCGATGGCGACGTCCACGCCTATTTCAGTCCGTATGATTCGCCGTACGAGGCCTTCCTCTATTACGTTAACGCAATTCGCGATGTGCGCTGGCGGCTGAGTGCGCATCGGTACGAAAGGTTTTGATGTCGGTACTGCTGGCAAATGGCACGTTGGCGGTTGAGCTTGACCAGTTTGGTCGAGTGAGTTCACTGTCGTTCCCGCACGTTGGCCGCGAAGTACAGAACCATCAATCCGTGCATCGTCTCGGCGTGTGGGTGGATGGCGAGTTTTCGTGGATTGATGATGGCGCGTGGCGGATGACGATGCGATTGCCGCAGGGGGCGCTGGTGGCGCACACGATGCTCAAGCATGAGCGGCTGGGGTTGGTACTGGAGTGCGATGATTTCGTTGATAGCAAGGTCAATGTATTTGGTCGTAATATTCACGTGGTCAATCTGCGGACTGAGACGCGCCAGGTGCGGTTGTTTTTGCATCAGGCGTTTCGGCTATACGATGATGGTCAAGTAATTGATACGGCGCAGTATGTCGAGGCGTCGCAGGCGCTGCTTCATTATCGTGGACGGCGGGCGTTTGCTGTTGGCCTACGGACCTTTGACGGGCGTGATTTCGATCGGTGGACGGTCGGGCGATTTGGCGCTGGACTGGATGGAGCGTGGCGCGATGCGGAGGATGGCGAACTGGCGGGCTGTCCGCATGAGTATGGCATGACTGACTCGGTGCTGGGCTGTTCGCTACGGCTGGCAGCGTTGGCGTCGGATCGCTGCACTTACTGGCTCGCGGCCGGGACGTCGATCAAGGAAGCGTTGGGGCTGCACGAAAAGACGCGTAGTGTCGGCCTGGTGCGGAGCTTGGCGCGGACAACGGATTTTTGGCACAAGTGGCTGAGTCCAGGTTTTCGCGCAGCGCAGAAATTGCCGCCAGCCCACCGCCAGACTTTCGTTAATTCCCTGTTGACACTGCGAGCCCACGTGGATGAGCACGGGCTGATACTGACTGATGGTTTAGCCGGTAATTGTCGTCTGCGCGACGCGGCGTTCGCGCTGTGGCCGCTGATTCGGCTGGGGTATGGCAATGAGGCGGCGATGTTTTTCGAAGCTTGCCGGCGGATATTTGAGGCTGATGGTTACTTCGCGCCAGCGTATTATACGGATGGCGAGCCGGTGGCGACTGATACCGCGTGGCGTCAAGATCGGCCGCCAATGCGCTTGAGGGACGCGGCGGCGGTGCTATTTATCTTCTGTCAATTTGCCACGTCACGAGTTGGCATGGAGCGCTCGCGGCAGCTATATCAGTCGGTGGCCGCCAAGGTAGCGACGTTTGTGACGGATAATTGGGATAATCCAGCGGCGGACGACAACGCGGCGTTTGTTTGGCAGTTGTCGCGCGCGGCGCTGGAGCAAGCGAGCGAACTCGCGCAGCAGCACGACGACCCAGCCAATGCGGTGCAGTGGCGAACCTGCGCTGATGATATCAGCGCGCAGCTAGCGGGACGTGGTGCTGACGAGGTGACGATGGATGCAGTCTATGCCGCCTATATGTTTGGTGTTGAGGGTGAGGCTGAGCGGACAAAGCAGCTGGTCACTGAGGCGGTGCAAACCTTAGCGGCAGTTGATGGTCTGTTTAAGCGACGGGCGGATGACCCCAATAGCAGCGTGGTTGCTAGCCTGTGGCTGGCGCAATACTACATCGAGACAGGAGAGATGGCGCGAGCAGAGCGAATCGTTGACTTGATCCGTGAGCGGCGCATTATGAAAACTGGCGCAGTGAATGAACAAAGCGTATCGTCGGTGGTGGCTTCGGCTGAATACGTCAATACCCTGCTCGATATGATCGTGGCTCAGCGCTGAGGTTAGCGTAGGGGAATTAAGCCGGCCTACTGATTTGGTCGTTTGCCACAAATAAAAAATCACCCCTGTCTGAGGGGTGATTCTCGCTTGATGTTATTAGCCCTTACGCGGCTTGACTTCGTTGCGGCCGAGGTTTTTCTTGGTCTCGGTGTAGGTTGCGTGCTGGCGGGCAACTGGATCGTATTTTCGGAGCGTCAGCTTGCCCTGCCCTTTTGTGGTGCGGTTTTGGGTGTTGACCGTGGTGTAGTACGTGCGGTGACCGCTCAAATTACTGACCAAACCAATCAACTTCCGCTTCGTGTTCTTCTTCTTTGCCATCTCTTTACTCGTTACGTTTATTTACAATCTTGACCGATTATAGCACAGATAATTAGGAAACGCTAGGGGTGCTGACAAGGAAAATTGCTCTTGCCCCCCGCGGCGCTAATACCAGCGTACCATCTCATCAAGTGGCCGGCGGCTGCGCGGGTGTGGCTGGTCGCTACGACTGGCGTAGCCGAGCGCTAGCATGAGAACCGGCAGATCTTTGGCTGGGTCAATGAGCTGGTAAGTTGCGAGCACCTCTGTCGTGCGATCAATCGAAAATCCCTCAATTGGACACGAGTCAATCCCCCGCTCCGCCGCCACCAGCATCGCAAAGCCAAGGGCAATGTATGCCTGGTGCGCCGACCACTGATGCAGTCCATCAGGTGTGCCCATCAGCTTGAAATCTTTCTTGGCCCACTGCTTCCAGAACGTTTTGTAGGCGGTGCGCTCGACCAGGTTCATTTCTTTTACGTCCTGGAGCACGTGATCGATGTGATCGCTGAGCGCCTCGGCCGTCTTGGCGGTAAAAATCAGGAAATGGCTGGCATCGAAGCGCGGCTTGTTAATCGGTGCGCATTTTTTTTAGATCCTGGCGCAGCTGTTGATCTTGGGCAACGATGACGTCGAATTGCTCAAAACCGTACGAGGTTGGCGCCAGGCGAATTGCCTCAAGGATCAGCGCCATATCCTCATCGGTGATCTTTTTATTAGCGTCAAATTTTTTGCAGGCGTGGCGAAAGTCCAGCGCCTTGGTAATTTCTGCTGCTGAAATGGTTGGTTTGCTGGTCACTGGTGTCCTCCTTTTTGTTGCCTAATGATACGTTGCTGTTCGGGTGTGAATCGCCGCGATTCGCGCATTTTTTGGTAAGCTTTGTTGCGCGTCCAAGCGTCGATGTGTCTGCTTTCTAGTTCAGCCAGTGTTAACTCAAAGAAGTTAACTGCCGCCGTCGCGTATAGCCAAGCTAGCCCCATCTTGACGTAATAGCCATCGTGCCTGACGTTTTGCAGCGCCGCGAAAACCTGGTCAATATGTGCTTTGTCTAGGAAATTAGTCATCAAAGAAATCACGCCGTAGCGCACCGTGAACTCGGCTTCGCTCCGCAAACATTCCAGCGCAAAGCCCCACCACACTTCGCCAGCAAAGCGCCGCTTTTTCTCGATGAACACATCAATGTGCGCCCACGAATCAACGCGCGGCAGGTAGCGCTTGGCTAGATCAATCGCCGTTTGGTCATCGAGCCGAGCGTGTGTGATCAGCAGCCCGCATAGCAGCACGTAGTCAAATGACTTGTTCTTGGCCGTTAGCAATTTGCTAATGTCCGCTGCGCTCATGTCGGGCGCTAATTCCCTCGCCAATCGCCGCAAATCCGGTATGCGCACACCGATGACCGGCATTTTGGTGTTGACGATGCGCTTGTTAAAGGCGGCGTAGGATTCGTTGCCTTGAGCGAGCGTTTCGAGTTGGCGCGTGAGGTTGTGAAGCATATGTTTATTATAACCTATAAGCGGCGCATTGCTAACGCTGCTCCCACTGTTTCGGCGAAACCCGGCACGAGCTTCATCGTAGTCACTTCTTTTATATCAAACCAGGTAGCCTAAAACAAAACCAAAACGACTTAGCTTAAGTTATTTGCTAATGATTAGCACCTCTTTTGTTTTCGAGTGTGACAAAGCGTACTTGTAGTCCCTATTAGATACCACGCACATTTTTTTACCATATTGTGAAAGTATATCACATATCTGTTCAATGCTCGGGATACCGTCGCTTCTATAAGAAATGACTATTGTGGAATCAGAAAACTTACTTATTATTTTATGGAACTCTCTTTCTATCTGATTTTTATTAGTCCACGGGTTCTTTTTCTTATTTTTTATAGGTAAATGCTTATATCTATGATTAATCTTATTGTTCCAAGTTTTGTAGTTGGCTATTCCCTCTAGAAAGTGATAGAAATCTAAGTAGTCCGTGCCTACACCGTTGCTAGAGATGTACGGTGGGTCAAGATATACTAGGTCAATGTTTTTTGAATCAAAAGTTGCTACGTCTTTATTTAGGGCAACACAATTTTTACCGTTTGAGAATATTGAGCTATTGGCTTCTGCTGCGAAATGTCGAAAACAACTTTCGAAAGACTTGTCCCATGTCGCTTTGTTGCCAAAACTGCGCTTTACTGTCGATAGTCGTAAGTACAAGTTTGCTCTATGAAATAAATTATACGGCCTTTTAATAATACACGATTGAAATAAAGAAAAATAAGCAATTGCCCTCTTATACCTATCCCCCAAGAGCTCAATATTAAAAATCGTTTTATCAAGCCAAGCATTTTCCTCGTCAGTATAGAAAATTCCCTTAAACGTTTTTTGAATAAAATTAAATGAACCGCTGTCATTGTTTAATATGAATTCAATATCTTCCTCGGTTAATAATATGGAATCATTTTCTATAAGTGCAGTTCCTATTATCGAGTTGAACCTAAGAATGTCGTTATAGATAACTTCCTTTCCCTTGCGCTTCAGCATATGCGATACAGAACCGGTTCCACCAAAAGCATCAAGTGCGGTTGTAAAATTTATATCATATATATTTTCCCAAATCCAATCTGTTAATTTGTTCTTTGAACCCTGATAGCGTGTAGCTGGAAAAGGGTGCATTTCGTCAAATACAGTAATGATTTTTTCTTCTGCTAAATACGGTAAGAAGGATGGCTGAATTGCGACGTTCAGATCTCTCATAGCTACAACTCTTCGTCGATGGTGTTTAATAATTTAGCATCCGGCAGCTTTTTCTTGTATGCTACGTATTGCTTTAGATTTGAATATGGCGTATTTCCACCATCAGCCATATCACGAGTTTGGTAATACATCCAATAGTCGTCAAAAATATCTGCACCAAGTTTAGCGAACGGCCCGTTACCATTATGTAGCTTTTCTATCTCTGTGATCGAGCCAATATTTTTTGTATTTCCTGAACCTGGCCTTGAGTTGGCAATCTTATATTTTTCCTGAACAATATAATCAAAATCAGAGACAACAGAGACTATCTCCGGTAAATCATCAATCGTATATATTTTTTCTTCATCAATTTTATTGGGCTGCTGCGTATAAATGACCCCAAGAACAAGGTGGCAAGTATAATTTGAATATGGCATAGTTATATTTTTACCACTGGAACGATTGCGGAAATATCCAGTAAAAGCACCCAAGGTAAAACCGTTTACTCGAGTATTGCTGACTCGATAGGTAGATTTCACATCTACTGCAAACACAGTCCCGTCTCTCTCATCAATAAACGTAATGTCAGGATAGAAATTTTGATGCTCAGCTAGCACCATTTTTAGCTTATTGCTTCTCGCAAACTTCGAAATCGTAGGGAACAACATAAGCTCTATTATCTTAGATATGACCTTTGTATCTATTGAGATAGTATAGATATTTTTGTAAATGTCTATAAAGCCCTTAACTACCCAATCATTATTCTTGTCTTGCAAGACTTTAAGGTCACCCCTTAAGGTATTTTCTAATTTGTTCTTAAATTCTTGTACTTTCATGCTAATAGACTAATAGTAGTATACCACAAAATAACACTCGGTGCTCACTTGTATACATGGAAATAATTCTGTAGACTGTCGTCGATGTTATCGGAGGTATCTTTGTTTATTGCTTGCATTTCTGAGAATGCTTTACCTAGCGATAATAATATACCCGACAATTTACCTACCATTGTGGATCTTGGAGTTATGGCCTTACTGACATCAAGGCGCCAAAACAAAAAAACTGGCTAAAAATTTACTAGTAATCTAAAAATCAAAATGGAGCCACGATCGGGGCTTGAACCCGAGACCTCATCCTTACCATGGATGCGCTCTACCAACTGAGCTATCGCGGCATATTACTACGTCTAAAAACGGCGCAGTAACAGTTGTTATTGTATCACACTCGCATGGTCGTGCAAAGATGATGGCGAGTCGAGACTATTTCTTAGCCTTTGCTTTGGCTTCCGTTTTAGCCTGGTCTGGTGTATCAGTAGCTTTAGGGGTTGTTGGCTTATCTGCTTTGGCTGAGTCAAACTCAGATTCGATTTCGCTAAGCACGTAGCCCATAGCGGCGACCAGGGCGATGGCGACAACTCCGCTCGCAACGTCGTAGTAATGAGTGAAGAAGCTGAGAATAAAGGTGACAACGGTGGCAAGGAACGTAACGACAATGCCAGCGGTAGTAAAGAGCCAGCCTCGGGTTTGCTTGCGTCGTAGCGGTGAGATGGCCAGTCCGAAGAGGACAATTTCGGTGATCGCAAAGATCAGCGTGATGATCTGCTGCAAGCGGATGATGGCGATATTTGGTACAAATATGGCGACGCCAAAGAGGGAGATATGATCAGCTTGTGACAGTAATGACAGGGCTGAGGTTAGCGACAAGGCAGCCACCACTGCCAGCAGTGCGGCGACAATCCAGAGGTTGTCGGCGACCGCTTGGCGCGATTGCTTGGACATGCGTGGTAATGGTTTATAGAGTGCTTTGAGTGTTTTGGCAAATGGAAATCGTTTCATGATTTGATAATAGCATGTCGGGCGGCGGCGAGCAACTCAGCGTGAAGTACGGGTAGATTTTGTGGTGCGCGCTCGGGTTGGCTTGGCTGGCCGTGGCAAGCGCGGTGCAATGATGGCGTCCAGTACCGTCCAGGCGACGCTATTGACCAAGAAGACCACGCCGACGATACCGGCGATTGAGGCAGCTAGGTGTGCGGCTGAATTACTGATCAGGATTAGCCCGCCGCCGACAGTCAAGCTGATGATGGCTAGGGCGACATAGGCCTGCTGCAGTTTGAGGCGCTGATTTTTCTGCTCGTTCCAAGTGATCAGTCCTCGCTTAATAAGCTCTAACATGCTCGAAATTATAGCATTGTTTACGAGTAAAGTCAATAAAAGAGCGCCGACGGACGCTCTCTCTGAAATAACTATTTGGTGCCGGAAGTAGGACTCGAACCTACGAAGCCTGACGGCGGGAGATTTACAGTCTCCTGTGATT
>ERZ773069.186-NODE-186-length-44242-cov-14.178424_pt1 | contig 44242 bp, 54 predicted proteins | sample MGYA00580619_ERZ773069 | MGnify/ENA primary metagenome ERZ773069 (study PRJEB29015, sample SAMEA2738007) | human oral metagenome | biome: human oral; feature: human-associated habitat; material: dental | place: China | collected 2108 ...
CGCGTTGTCAAAGAGCTTGCACGGATTGCCTTTGCAAACATAGCAGACTACCTACATGTTGAGACGCAAACGCGTACGAAAGACGATGGTACTGAGGTCACATATCAGACAGTTATGTTCAGTGAGACACAAGAACTCTCTGCCGATCAGCGTGCTGCACTCGCGGTTGTTAAGCAGAGCGTAAATGGTTTCGAACTAAAGCTGCATGACAAGATCAAGGCCCTTGAGCTCTTAGGGAGGCATATCGGTATGTTTAACGATAAGTTGTCGCTCAGCGGTACAGACGGCGGACCATTGACGTTCCGATGGGAGGGCAAGGATGGCTGAGATTGTAATACCATATACGCCCCGCCCGATATGGAGAGATACGATTCATCCTGCGCTCACTGCAAATCGTTTCGCGGTGCTCGTCTGTCATAGACGTTTCGGCAAGACGGTCGGCACGGTCAATGAGATGATACGTAAGGCGATACTCAATGACAAAAAGGCACCTGTATATGCCTATGTTGCGCCATACCGCAATCAGGCGAAGCGCGTTGCGTGGGAATACCTGAAATACTATACCAATCCAATACCGGGGCGCGCCGTGAATGAATCAGAGCTCTATATCGAACTGCCGACACGGCATGCAAGATCACCGGGCGCAAGGCTCTATATCATCGGCGCAGATCATCCCGATGCGCTCCGTGGTATCTATCTTGACGGGGTAATCCTTGACGAGTACGCGGATATCAAGCCGGAGCTCTGGGGCGGGGTAATCCGTCCTGCGCTTGCAGATCGCGAAGGATGGGCGGTATTCATTGGGACGCCGAAGGGGCAGAATCAGTTTTACGAGATGTACCAACACGCGGAGAAATCGGCGGGTTGGTACTCTTGCATTTACAGGGCAGACGAAACGGGCGTGCTTCCCCCGGAAGAACTCAAGGATATGCAGGCGCAGATGACAGAGATGGAGATTCGGCAAGAGCTCCTCTGTGACTTCACGGCGTCGGCGTCTGATGTGGTTATCCCGATTGATCTTGTCACGGCCGCCGCAAACAGGCTGCTCAAGGATGATGATGTGCTCGGGCAGCCTGTGATTCTCGGTGTTGATGTAGCACGATTTGGCGATGACAGGACGGTGCTCTGTATCCGTCAAGGGCTGTGGCTCAAAGATATTCGTACGTTCCAAGGGCTCTCCACAATGGAGACTGCAAGCCGTGTGATCGATTGCATTAACCAGTATCATCCGCATGCGACGTTTGTGGATGCAGGAGCGATGGGGGCAGGTGTGATTGATCGTCTGCGGCAGCTGCGCTATCAGGTGTCGGAGGTCAATTTCGGTGAGATGGCAATGGATGCGCAGCGTTATGCCAATATCCGCGCGGAGATGTATTTTAAGTGCCGCTCATGGCTGGAGGCGGGCGGTGCAATTCCGCAGAATGCAGAGCTCAAGACAGAGCTCTCAACGGTAGAGTACAAATTTAACCCGACCGGGCGGATCATCCTTGAGCCCAAAGACAAGCTCAAGGAGCGTACAGGAAAGAGCCCTGACCTTGCAGATGGCTTTGTCTTGACGTTCGCCCGGCCGGTTTATATAAATCCGTCTGCTGGAGGAATCGGAGATGATGATTTCGAGGCAGAATATGATCCGTTCGCGGATATGTAATGTTCGAAAGGAGGAATGCATATGCAGTTTGATCTGCAGTTGTTTGGTGGCAGTGGTGGCGGAAGCTCGTCTCCGCCGGTTAAGACTAGTGCCCCGGGCTCTACCGCTGCGGCTACGATTGACAGCGCTACGGCGGGAGAACGTCAGTCCATCCATGACAAGCTTGCCAAGGCAAGGGGGCGCGCGTCGACGGATAAGACAGGTGGTATGTTTGGCGACATGATGGGGAGCATCAAAAAGGCTCTGTTGGGTGAGTGATCGCTATGGCACAAATGCCAAAAGCAATACAAGAGATACTGCGTGACAGTGACGCAATCCGCCGAAAGAAAAACATTGTCGCACAGATGATGACGGAGCGAACGCAGTTTGAATCCACGTGGAAACAGCTCAGCAAGTATATCAATCCGACACGCGGACGCTTCGACGATGAGGACAAGACGCAGGACGGCAAACGCCGTGATTACTGTTTGCTTGACCCATACCCGATGGAGGCAAGCGGGAAGTGTGCAGCAGGTCTGCATTCCGGGCTTACATCGCCGTCACGCCCGTGGTTTGCGCTCGGCCTGCAGGACAAGGAACTTGCGGAATATCACACAGTCAAGCTCTGGCTTGAGGAGTGTCAAGATGTTCTGATGGGTATTTATGCCAAGAGCAACATCTACAACATGCTGCTCAATATCGAGGCCGAACTTACGCAGTTTGGCACAGGCGCGGCACTCCTCCTTGAGGACTTCAACACAGGCGTCTGGGCCCGTCCCTACACTTGCGGTGAGTACGCAGGGAATGTGGATGCGCGCGGGCGTGTCGTACAGTTCGCGCGCAAGTTCAAACTCAATGCATGGCAGATGGTAGATGAGTTCGGCGAGGATGTTGTAAGTGACGCTGTGCGCAATGCTTACCGCGCGAAAAACCTCAAAGACTATTTCCCTGTAACCATGCTGATCGAGAAGAATGCGGACTATAAGCCGGATTCAAATGCGCTGCTGAATTTCAAATATAAATCCTATTACTTCGAGGATTCGCAGACAGATGTGTTTCTGAAAGTCAGTGGCTATCACGAGATACCGTTTCTGATGCCGCGCTGGACGGTCGTCGCCAATGGTATTTATGGCGTCGGTCCTGGGCATAACGCACTCGGTAACTGTATGCAGCTACAGAAGATCGAGAAGATTAACTCGCGCCTTTTGGAGCATCGTTCTGATCCTGCGTTGATCGTCCCTTCCTCTGTAGGCAAGGTCAATCGGCTTCCGGGCAAACAAACCCTTGTGCCGGATAGTCTCATCAATGGGATTCGGCCGCTCTATGAGGCGACAGGTGATCGCGGAGAGGTCTTGCAGACAATTCAGTATAAGCAGCAACAAATTGGGGCTGCTTTTTTTAATGACCTTTTTGTGATGCTTGCACAGCAGGACAATCCGCAGATGACGGCGCGGGAAGTCGCGGAGCGGCATGAAGAAAAGCTGTTGATGCTCTCTCCCGTATTGGAACAAATGCACAATGAGGTTCTTGCGCCTCTCACGCGGAGAGCGTTTGAGATTTGCTATCGCAACGGTCTTTTGCCTCCCTTGCCGGAGGAGCTCCAAGGGCAAGAGGAGAGCATCAAGGCCGAGTTTATTTCGCTCCTTGCACAGGCGCAGAAGGCTGTTGGGACAAACGCGATGGAGAAAACCCTTGCGATTGCAGGAAATCTCATGGGCGCGTCGCCTGAGATCATGGACAACCTTGATCTTGATGCGGCGATTCGCGAGCATGCACAGATGTCCGGCACGCCAGAGACAATCATGCGGGACGAGCAGGATGTGCAAAAGATACGTCAGCAACGCGCACAGCAGATGCAGCAGGAACAGCAGATGCAGCAGGCTGCGGCAATGGCAAAACCGCTCAGAGACAGCGTAGAGGCGGCAAGGCTCCTCTCGGAAACACCCGTCAATGAGAATACGATTGGCAGCATTTTAGGAGGTGGATGATGGATTTAGTCGTTCTGGAGAACATCATGCGCCAGCCCGATGGGCGTCAATTTGTTTCAGAGTTGCTTGACCTCTGCGGAACAGGGCAGCACTACACGACCGGGAACGGCCGCGAGGATGCCTTTGTAAGCGGGCGGCTCTCTGTTGGTGATGAGATTCTGCGCCATATCCGCCTCATCAAATCTACCAACGAATCAGAGGATGGACTTGCGCTCGAGTATCTGATGATGCGCGAGCAAAAGAGAAGATTGGAGGAATTAGAAGATGGACGAAACGACGACGATTACTGAGCCGGCAGGGGCAGATACACCGCCTGCCGCACCGCCGGAGACCCCGCCGAGCGATCCGCCTGTACAGCAGCCGGAAACGCAGGCTAAGCCGCCGGAGAATCCGTTCGGCTTTCAGCAAGATCCGGTTGTTCCGGAGGTGTACGAGTTCAACCTTCCGGAGGGGCTTACCGTTTCTGATGAGCAGAAGGAAGCGTTTTCGGCTATCGCAAAGGAAGCGAAGATGACACAGGAGCAGGCGAACAGTCTGCTCAAGATGCACGCTGACATTGTGATGGAGCAGCAGCGACAGGCGGAAGAGATCAAAAACCAGTGGATGAATGAGTGCGCCAAGCAGGGGCTCAATACACCAGAGAATCTTGCGGCGGCAAAGATCGCTGTGGATACGTTCGGCGGCGACGATGCCATGAATGCGCTCATTGAATCCGGTGCCGCGTATCATCCGGCCGTGCAGGCATTCCTGCAGCGCATCGGTCATCTCTTGCAGGAGGACAATGCGCCGGATGGCAAGGCAGTAACACAGACGTCGGCAGCAGATTTGCTGTTTGCGAATAGTAAGTATTAAGAATTGGAGGAATAAAGAATGAGTGATTGCGTAACTTTGCAGGATTGGGCAGCGCGTTTTGGCGCGCAGGGACAGCTTGCACAGCAGAAGATTATCGAGCTGCAGAGCAAGACAAACCGCATCCTTGATGTGATGCCGTTTAAGCAGTGCAACGAAAAGACGATGGAGACGGCGCTTGTACGTGCGGAGCTTCCGGATGTTGCATGGCGCATCATCAACAAGGGAACGAAGCCCGGCAAGTCCAAGAGCAAGACCGAATCCTTCACCTGTGGCGGCATGGAGGCACTTGCTGAGATCGATGAGAAGCTCATGCAGATCAACGGCAACAGTAATTCGTGGAGGCTTTCGGAGAATGTCGCCTATCAGGAGGCGATGAATCAGAAGATGGCGACGACCTTCTTCTACGGCGATGAGAAAGTCAACCCCGCAGGATTTACTGGGCTTTCTGCCTACTATTACAGCAAGACGGATCAGGACCGCATTTGGGCGGACCAGATCATTGACGCAGGTGGCACTGGCAACGCGTTGACCTCGCTCTGGCTTGTCGGTTATGGTCAGGAGACGGTTTACGGCATTTTCCCCGAGGGGACGAGCGCGGGATTTAAGTATCGCGACAATGGGCGCGTCCAGATGGTTGACAAGGAAGGCGGCAAGTATTGGGGCTACCAGTCGCAGTACAACTGGGATATGGGGCTTTGCGTGCGTGACCCGCGCTATGTTGTGCGTGTTGCGAACATCGATACCAGTCAGCTCGCGGGCACGGCCGCAGATGCGCTTGTCGATAATCTCATTCGCGCCTACAACCAGATCGAGAATCCCGATAAGTGTACGATGGCATTCTTCGGCAATCGTGCGGTGCAGACCTATCTTGATATCCTCGCCTCGAAGAAGACGAATGTGCGTCTCTCTATTGACGAGTTTGCAGGGAAGAAGATCACGCACTTCTGGGGCGTTCCGATTCTGCGCTGCGATGCGATTCTGAACACCGAGAGCAAGATTTCCTAAAGGAGGAACAACGATGGCTTATATGGATAATGAACTGATTTTCTGCAACGACGTTGCGACGGCGGCATCCGTTACGAGTTCGGTGCTTGACATCGGGCTTGGCGGTGCGTTTGTGCATCCCCTCTTTATTGATGTCAAACTGAGCGCGCCGGTCACGTCCGGCAAGGTTGAGACGATTACGGTGCAGTCCTCGGCAACGCAGGCATTTGCATCGCCTGTTACCGAGATGAGCGTGACGGTACCGGCCTCTGTTAATCAGACGAAGAAGGCGGCAACGCTTGCACAGTTCTATGCACCGATTCGGACGGGCAATCGCTATGTCCGTCTCGTGATCGCAGGAACGGCGCCTACGGGTGGAAAGCTTACGGCGTACATGAGTTCGGGGACGGCGGTGAATCTCTGATGATGTACCTTGTAAATACGACATGCCAGTTTAGGAACAGGCTGTACGAGAAGGGCGATACGATTGATCTTCCTGCGGAGGTGGAAGCGCCTCCGTATTTTGATGCGCTGGAAGAGGCTGCGCCTGATGCAGACAATACGCAGCCTGAAACGGTGGAATCTGTCGATGAGCCTGTAACGAACGAGATGGTCGCGGGAAAGAAAGGGCGCAAGAAATAAGGAGTGGGGCTGATGTGTGCAGGTGTTTTTGCCATGCGTCAGCCCTTTTTCTTTTAAGGAGGTGGAATGATGGATAAGATCGATGTCTGTAATCTTGCGCTTTCGCGGATTGGTATTGAAAACATTGAAACATTGGCAGAGGCGAGTGAACCTGCACGCGTGTGCGGTCAGTTCTATGACCATTGTCGCCGTGTTGTTTTGCGGAAATATCCGTGGACGTGGGCCATGCGTCGCGTGCAGCTTGCAGAGCTTACAGATAAGCCGCCGGGATTTTTTTATGCGTATCGCTATCCTTCCGGTTGTGTTGCGCTGCGAAAACTCTATAATGCCTGTTTTAACAATATCCCTGCCTATACAGGGTATCAGATTATCGGCGACAAGTCGGGTCGTGTTATCTGTACGGATGCGGCAAATGCCTCGGCAGAGTATACGGCGGACATCGAGGATACAGGGCTCTTTGATGAGCAGTTTATTGAGGCACTTAGTTGGAAGCTGGCGGGAGCCATTGCATTTAAGCTGACGGGGAATGCACAGCTTCCGGGATACTGTGAGGAGCAGTATATGACGCTGTTCTTGGATGCTGTTGCCAACAACGAGGACGAGCAAAACACAGAAGAAATAGAGCCGTATACACTTATCGCGGCACGATTCGGAGGGGATATTTGATGGCAGGAGGTCAGATGTATCCACTCAAGCCTAGTTTTGCGGGCGGCGAGCTTACGCCGGCCCTCTATGGTCGAACGGATTTGCAGAAATATGACGTAGGCGCATCAAGGCTTGAGAACATGATTGTCCTGCGCTATGGCGGTGCGACACGTCGACCTGGCTTTCGCCATGTGGCAAAGACGCAGGACGGAAAGAAAGCCCGACTGATACCGTTTCAGTATTCGACGGATCAGAGTTATGTACTTGAGTTCACGGCCGGATGTGTACGGGTATTTACGCAGAGAGGTATTGTTGTCAAAGACGGGGATCCGCTGACGATTCCGACCGAATACGCGGAAGCTGATCTCTCGGATATCAAATACACGCAGTCCGCTGATGTTCTCTTTCTCGTGCACGCCGATCATCCGCCGATGACGCTCACGCGTTACGGTGTGACAGATTGGAAACTTGAACGCATGGACATTACAGGGGGGCCCTTTGAAGATCCTAATACGAATGATGGACTGAAAATTGGCGCGTCCGATGTAAAGGGAGATATAACGCTTGCTGCGAGCATTGACTATTTCTCAGATGATATGATCGGTTCCTTGATGCGGCTTGGCCATACGATGAGCGGCCAACTAAAGTCTGGGAATCCGCAATCTGCGCCGCTCTCGGTTCGGTGTGCACCGGGAGGAACCGTCTATGTGGAATCGTTTGGATTCTGGAATGGCAGCTTTGTTGTGGAGAAGTATGATAAATCTACTGGAACGTGGGTTGCACTCCAAGAACAGCATGCCAACCGCACACAGAACTATACCTTGAACTACACGAATAAAGGCGATGACATTGTAGATTATCGCGTGCGCAGCAATGCTTTTGATACTTCTGTATGGAGTAATGAGAACGAACGGCAGCGCGGCTATGTCACAATACAGACATTCGCGCAGGACTATTACGGTGTTGCGCGGATAACGTCTGTCACGTCAGGAAAGAGTGCTGCGGCAACGGTTGTTCGTGAGCTCGCGGATACGGATGCGACAAACGACTTTTCGCTCTCAGCATGGAGTGCAAAGAAAGGCTATCCGCAGGCGGTGAATTTTTTTGAAGATCGTCTTGTCTTTGCAGGGAGCAGAACGAAACCGCAGACCTATTGGGCATCGCAGTCGGGGGACTACTATAATTTCTGGGTTAACACGCCGCAGCAGGACAGCGACGCTATCACAGGCACGCTTTCGGGCGGTCAGATGAATGGTATTCGCGCGATTATCCCATTCGGGGAAATGCTCATGCTCACCTCCGGCGGAGAGTACAAAGTCGGCGGTGGGAATGAAGTGTTCACACCGACGAATCAAAAGGCAGAGCCGCAGGAGTATCGGGGCATCAACAATCTAACACCGGTTGTCATCGGCGGCCGCATTGTCTATGTGCAGCATCAGGGGAGCGTAATCCGCGATCTGACTTATAGCTATGATGTGGATAAGTATACGGGAGATGATGTATCACTCCTTGCCGCGCACCTCTTTGAGGGGCATACCATCGTTGCGCTTGCCTACCAACAGACACCGAACACTATTGTTTGGTGCGTTCGTGAGGATGGCGTTCTGCTCGGGATGACCTACATCAAAGAGCAGGATGTATATGCGTGGCACAAGCACAAGACACTCGGAAATTTTGCGGATGTATGCACGATCTCTGGAAACAGGGAAGAAGAACTCTGGGCAATCGTTGAGCGGGACGGAGCACATTATGTCGAACAGATGGGCTCACAGATACGCAACACATCACCGCGGGAACAGTTTTATGTAGACGCGGGGTATATCTATGAGGGCGCACCGAATAACGCGCTCACAGGACTTCTGTGGCTCTCTGACAAGGATGTGTCCGTGCTTGCCGATGGGAATGTCCTTGCGGATATGCGTGTGAATGAGAGTGGTGTTCTACAACTGCCGAAAGCGTTCAGCAAGATTACAGTTGGTTTGCCCTTTGAGAGCACGATTCAGACAATGCCAATTGAGTTCAGCGTGCAGGACGGCTCCTATATGGGGCGCAAGAAACGCGTCTCACGTATGACAATCCTCTTCCGCGATACACGCGGTGGGCTCTATGGCGTGGGGGAAAAGAGACTTGATGCGATCAAGTGGCGCAGCACTGAGAAGTATGACAGCCCGATTGCACTTTACAGTGGGAAACGCCATGTCGTCATCCCGAGCGCAAGCTATGAGGATACAGTATATCTGACGATCAAGCAGACTGACCCGCTGCCGATGACGATCCTGTCCATTGTGCCGGAGGTGGAAGCGGGTGGCTAAGTTTACCTACCATGCGCCGACGGATGACGATCTCAGATATCTTGCCGCACATCTGCGCCCGGAGGATCGTCGCGAGATCGTCGGTATGACAGGACCAAATGTCGAAGCGGAGGTCATGCGCTGTTATTATAACAGTACGGCGGCGTACGCCTGTTACTGCGATGAGGTGATCATCTCGGCGTTCGGTGTCATTGAGACAAACCCGTTCCTGCGGCATGGTATCATCTGGATGCTTGCAACGGAGGAGACGGCAAAGCACAAAGTCTATACAGGAAAGAAGACGCGCGAAGGAATCCGCGCGTTTTTGCATGATTGGGAATATCTCTATAACTACGTCGACAAGGGGAATGATGCGACGATTGCATGGCTCAGGTGGCTTGGCGCGGTCGTCCATGAACCACAGCCGATGGGCCTCTATGGACTTCCCTATCACCTGTTCGAGTTTTTCAAAAAGGAGTGATGATATATGGGTGTAGTGCCAATGGTGATTGGAACGCTCTTTACCTCATGGATGCAGGGGCGTGCGCAGCAGGCGCAGGCAGAAGCGGCCGCTCGGCAGTCCGAACAGAACGCGCAGATCGCGCAGATGAACGCCGATAAGGCACAGGAGACCGCAGAGCGACAAGATGAAAACAACAAGATCAATGTCGAGAATGAACGGCGTAGGGCGCTCCTGCGGATGGGACAGCAACGGGCGGCAATCGGAGCGAGCGGGGTCACTGCCTCGGGCAGTGCTGCGGCGGCTCTTGCGGATACAGGATATGCGATCAACGAGCAGACAGGCATGGGCCTCTACAATGGTCGTCAGCAGGTCGATAATATGCTGCAGCAGTCGACAGACTTTCAGAATCAGTCCAATTTCCACAGTGCAAACGCACGCAATTATCGGGCCGCCGGCAAGCGTGCAATGATGAACAGTATGCTCACAGGCGCGTTCACTCTCGCGAGTAATCTCTATACGGGCGTGAGTTCCGCAGCACAGGAGACCGCAGAGGCGGCAGGCACACAGGTTGGCTCGTTCGGCGGAAAGGATTGGAGCACGGGATTCCACGGATGGGGCGGCAAGGACACGAGTTTCGGGCATCACATCGGAAATTATACCGCGCGTGGGTATGGGATACCGCGTCAGAGCACATTTTTTCAAATGAGATAAGAGGAGGTTTGCTTCATGGATTTTTCACCGTTTCAGAACAAAGAGGGCGTCGGCGCTCCTGCGGCGCAGATCACGCGCGTACAGTACAGCAATCAAGGCGAACAGGCGCTTGCGCAGGCACAGGGAGAAACCGGAAATGTGCTTGCTAAGGGTGCTATGGCGTTGAAAGATCAGGTGGAGCAGACACAGGCGCTTGCGGCCAACAACATGTATAACAAGCTCATGAGTGAGGGCACGTTTGAGCTGATGCAGAAGAAAGAGGAGGGCGCTCTCAATATCACGGAGGAGTATGACAAGCTCCAGCAAAAGACGAGGGATGCCGTATTTGCAAAATACAAAGGTGTCCTGCGTTATGGTACTGGAGCCCGTGCGTTCAATGAGTTCACGGAGCGGGATAATGTAACGCGCCGCATGAATGTCATGCGGTATCAGCAGGAGCAGTTTGAAGCATATAAGGACACGCAGTATAAGAATGCTCTTGATGTTTGTAACGATACAATCCTCGAATATGGCGGGAATGATGCAGCCATCGATATGGCGTTTAACCGCTCCGATGCCTTGATTGAAGGCAGATGGGGCGGCTATGGGCAAGAGAAGGTAAAAGAACAACAAGAGGTATTCCGCAGACAGGCAGTCGGTCAGGCGATGTCTCTCGCGATGCAGACAGCGGATTTCAAGCGGATGGATGAGATCTGCAATAAGTACGGGCAGTACATGGATGGCAATCAACGGGCGGCGGCGCTTGGCGCAGTGCGGAAGCATGCACAGCAGGAGCTTGAGTTCGGTGAGGCACAGAATGCAATCAAGGAGCTTGGCATTGAGGCGTCACGCGATGCGGTCAAAGCATGGGTCCAGAAGAATGCGCATGGGAATACACCGAACCTGGACAGTTTCTACGCGTTCTGCAAGCAGACTGAGGGGGCGAAGTATCAGCTTGGCGCTCCTCTCAACGGGGCGAACGGAAAATATGACTGCGGTTCATGGGCGATGCAAGTAGGCGGGCTCTTTGGAATTCAGTTTGAGAGCCGTTGTGCGGATGAACAGTATGTCCAGTTGAAACAGATGGGAAGGACATTCAGCGATCCTAACGAGCTTCGTACGGGGGATTTTGTGTACTGGACGGGGACGGGCGCAGAGGAAGGGCAATACGGAATAGCCCATGTAGGCGTTTATGATGGACGGTCTAAAAAGGTGTGGCAGTCCGGCCTGAATGGTGTTGCAGAAATTGACGTGAACACTTACAAAGTCGTCGGCTTCGGGCGCGGCGTCACGGAAACGCCACTCTCTGACATGGAGATTGAGGAGAGAACGGATAAGATTTTCGGTGGGATGCAGAAGCAGCTTGCGGCCCGCGACCGTGAAGATAGTAGGTTGTTTGAGCAGGGGCAGATGGCGATTATGCAGCTCCAAAATGATGGACAATATCATTCTGTTGCTGAATATCAGTCCGCCATTACGAGCATCGCAGGGGATAATCCGCGTGTCTCGGTAAAACTGATGAACAGCGCGATGAAAGCGGGGCAGGCAGATCAAGCACGAGCAGAAGCAGCGGCGAATCGGCGTGCTGCAGCAGAGGCGGCGGCTCTTAAAATATCGGGACCGGAGTACAAATATCAGCTCATCAACGCCTTGCAGGCGGGCAAGATCAGCATCAACGATGCTTATGACACGATCATCGGAAATCCGCATATGGAAAATAGCATGCGAAAAGAACTGCTGGATGTCATTGATGATTACAAGACCGGAAAAGGCGCCTTTAAGTATGACTGGGGGAGCATCAAACAGGCAGTTAAGACTGGGCTTGGCGGATATGAAAACGGGATGTTTGATTCGAATTTTGCCGTGGCACAGGATTCGACAGGCTATCTTATTCGTGAGTATCAAAAAGATCATAACGGAGAAATGCCGTCTCAGCAGTGGATTATTGAGAAGATGGCGGGGGAAATGGCTCCTATGACAATCTCTGGGAGCGGCGGTTTCTTCGGCTTTGGCGGGAATAAAATCGATACGAACGAAGCACAACTCTTTAATATCGGTATTGCCAGCGTTGTAGATGCGGGGAATGGAAATTCTATCGTTACGCTGGTTAATGGCGGCGGCGCGTATCGAGTAAAGACAGATGATCTTATCAATGGGATGCAGGACGGAAAAAGCGGAAAAGAAATCGTATACGGAGGATAACGGGAGGCAACTATGGATCCGCAGAAAAGAGCAGAAATTGAGCAGATGATGCGCCGCGACGTGGCAAGCGGAAATATCGGCGTCAAGATTAAGATGCCCGGCGAGAACAACAATGACGAACTGAACGATATCGTAAACTATGCGCCGACAAGTGAATACACGATTTATGACACGGGCAGACGCGACGACGCGGGCAATCCGATCATGAGCAGCGACGTGATGGATTTGATGATGACAAAATCCTATGAGCCGCAGAAAGAATCGGATTGGTCTGTCTCTAATATCGCAGATGCGGTCTATACAAAGCTGCGGGACAACTTCTATGATGGCAGTGTTCAGCCCGTCGATTTTGACAATCCATATTACACAAAAGACATGACTGCACCGCCGGAGCCGATTACAGGGAAAGACCTTATCAAAGGGGCTATGCCCGAGAGTTTTCAGGCATCCAAACTCTATGCGGATTATTTCTACGGTGAGGACGAAAAACGCGAGCAGATCAAGAAAGCGCATGACCTGACGGGGATTCGCGCGGAGACGATTGCCAATGACCCCGATGTATGGGAAAAGGTTATGAAGATTGTCCAGCGTGCAGAAAAACTCAAAAAACTTCCGGGCATGGTAGATGCGAACGGCGATCTCAATATGAGCCGCGTCTATGAGGCGATGCCGTATCTTCGGGAAATCGTCGAAAAGCGCGGCACGAACGAGGCTGTCATGATGCTCCAGAATGCCGAGGGACTGCAAACAGTCAATGATGCGTACAGCAATGAGTTTATGCGCTTTGCGGGAAGTGTTGCGACGGGCGTAGAACGTGGCTACTACAATATCCGTAAACAGTTGACCTATGCGAACGCAATGATCGGCAGACGTAAACTCACCGAAGATGAGCAGAATTGGATTACGGCGCTTGACAAGAAGAAGGAGGAATTGCCCGAATACTCCTATGGCGGTGTTGGGCAAGCAGTTGGTGCGATGATCGGCGGTGCCGCCGAGAATATCCCGATGATTGCCTCTGCGCAGGGGATTGGAGCGGTTGCAGGAGGTATCACTCTTGCCGTAACAAAGAACCCAGGTACGGCGGCAAATGTCGGAAGAGCTGCTGCTATTGCCGTTATGGGGCTTGAGATCGGTGGCAGTCAGTATGAGGAGAATCTCAGCAAACTGGACGCAAAGGGACGCGCGATGTATACGCCGACAGAGGCGGCTGCGATTTCGGCGACACAGGGGCTTACCGAGGGTGTAATCGAGCAGCTTGCTTTGCAGAAGATTGCACGCACGATTTTTGGGCGGGGTGAGGCAAAGAGCCTGCGCGACCTCTATGCAGGTGCAGGAGCAAAAGATTTGGCACTGGCCGCAGAAGGGGCAACTGCAAACGAAGCGGCGCGTGCACTCATCAAGGAACGGATTCTTGGTGCGGCAAAAGCGGGCGCAATTACGTTTAATACGGAGCTGCAGGAGGAGTTTGCCCAGCAGGTCTCGGATATGGTCATCGAGAACATGGCGCAGATGGCACTCAAGGGGGACGATGCCGAGATTGCATCCGTCAGAGAAATCCTGCAGAAATCTACCACCGCCGCAATCGAAGCCGCGCCCTCTATCGCCGGATTCGGGCTTCTCGGCTTTGGCGGTCATGTGGGTGCCCATACGAATACGATGCTGCATGCTCGCTCTCACATGGAACAGCTCGTGAAGAATCGTCTCTATCGGAGCGTCAATGAGAATCAGCATCTCATGAATACTGTTGAGGCGGTAGGGAATAATCTGAAGAACGTACAGGAACTCCAAGGCAAAGCACCTGATCTTGTGAATGAGATGCTTGATTCGCAGAACCGCCGCTATGGGATAGAGACAACGGCCGTAGATATTGTATCACTCAATCAGGAAGAGAGCGGCGCGGAGCTTGTGCAGGAGATCGCCGCCGCAAATAATATCAGCGCGGAGGAACTGCAGGCGTGCGCGGACGGGACGGGGATGCTGCCCGTCAAAACCTCGACTCTCCAACAGATGACAACGCATCTGGATGAGGGCAAACGTAAGGCACTCTTTCAGAATATCACAAAGTCCTCTGATCTCTACACGGACAAGCAGGCACAACATGAGGCGAAGATCGTCAAGGAGATTCTAGGTGCATTCCGTGAGAAGACGGAAGAGGAGGTCGGCGATTCTGTTGACCGTTATGTTGAGAGCGCGTTTGCAGAACATGAGCATCGTGCGCTTGCTCGGGATATTTTGCTTGCAGACGTCAATCATCCTGCGGCAGAAATTAAGCGGCGTATGAACCGTCTGGATTCCGATCTCGCAGAACTGACAGCCGTACAGAGTGACGGTGGTGCGGAATCGGCGGAGTATCTTGCACATATCCAGCCCGAGATCGACAAGATCAATGCGCAGAAGGCGGCGCTTTCGACTGTTGAGGGCACAATAAAAGGCCTCCAACCCGGGGATGTTGTCGCAACGGCGGAACTGTCCCCTGAGGCAAGAGGCGTCTATCATGAGCTTGCGGGTCAGCTTGGTGATGCCAAGAGCAAGAAAGCCCGCACGGCTGCGCGTGCCTCTGCGCTTCTTACTGCGCGCTATGCTGAGCGTATGGCGAAAATTTACAGCGAGGTAAAGGGCGAGCCGTACACCGCCGCAGACTATATGCGCGAACATCTCCGTGTGGATGCGCGTGCGGATGACAAGAAAAGAGAGGCGGCGAAGAAAAAGGCAGAGGTCGTCAAGGATTTCATTGACACGCATTTCCCCGATGCCGCCGAACGCGAGATGGCAGTCATTGCAACGATGCAGGATGCCGTAAGCCCCGCGAAGGGATGGCGTAGGCTCTATAACGACTTTGTGGAAGATCGCGATGAACTTCTACGTCCTGCGCTGGATGCACTGGGGCGCGGGATGGGCAACGGTGTCGATATTGTTCCGATTGATGATGATGGACGCGGAATACGTGTGTCCAATAATGAACCCTGGTATCGATACTTTTACAAGGAGCACGGGCGACCGCCGCGCAAGGGGGAACTCACCGACCTTGCCTATCGTCTCACCGTCGGTGATGCATCCGCACCGAAAATCGAAGGATGGGCGCCGGCATCGCAGGAAGATATAGACGCGATGGAGGCCGCAAAAGGTCAGCTTGACGAACTGAACGGCTACATCCATACCCTTGAAAATATCAAGGAACGCATGATGCAGATGGATACGGAAGCGTTGAATCAGGATGAGGCGCAGACGGGAGTGTTCGGGGACAGGGAAAAAGCAATTGCTGTGCGTGAGATTCGTAATCTTGTTCCGCTGGAGGTTGTTCTAACGGGGAAACCTTTGGATAAGAAGGCGGCAGAAGCTGTTTTTTCGACCTTTGGCGAAGTAGAAAATCCGCGTTATGGAACGTATGCGACATTCCCGAAAAGTATGGTCGGCAAGATTATCAAGCATCGTGGTTTGGATGTATCTCAGATGCTTACTGATATTCCACGGCTGTTTTCTTCTTCTGTACTGGCCCTTGTTGAGCCGGAGTACAAAAAAGAAGGACATAAGGAACATCCTAATATACTTGCCTATCATCACTATGTCAATAAATTTACGGCGGATGGTACGACATACTATATACGTTTTTCGCTCAGAGAAGAGAAAACAAAGAACCGCGCAAAACCAAGCGCAAAACGCATTCTTCACTCGACGGGAATCAGTGATATTCAAATCTACGAGGAAAACAAAAAAGACGTTTCCTCTCAACGTATCCGGGTTAGTGACCCGGGCGAAGAGAGCAAAACGTCTTTTGTTGATCATAGATTAGCAGAACTTTTCGATTCTGTCAAGGATATTCCTGCGGATGAGAATGCAGAAACCTTAGAGCAATCCGCATGGCACGGCACGCCGCATGATTTCCGCGAGTTCCTGCTTGAGATGATCGGCACGGGTGAGGGCGCACAGACACACGGTTGGGGACTGTATTTTGCGCAGAATCGGGAGGTGTCGGAGTGGTATAAAGATGTATTAGGGGAGGTTCAACAAGCGATTATCCACGCCGGCGATAAAACGTATGCCGTGCACCCTGACGGTTATCGCGTAGAGAGGAATAGCGGCAAACCGCTGAAAGAAGGTTCTTCAATTGAAATCGCGCTTTCTGCGTTTGAGGACAGCAATGCCAATGTAAAGCAAGCAATCAGAGAGACTGAGGAATATCTTGAAAGAATGGAGCGTATAAAAGATACCGATGTGCGTGAAAAAAACAAGGACCTCATACGCGAAGCTCTGAAAATTTTGCAAGAAGAAGCAGATACATGGAATTTGGAAAAGAAAAAATCAAGTCTTTTTCATGTCGAAATCCCCGACAATGACGTTCTTCTCGACGAGCAGAAGCCGTTTGACGAGCAGCCGCAGTTCGTGCAGGAGAAGCTGAGAGAGGTGTTTGCCGATGAGGACAATAATAGAAAAGCTCGTTTTGCCAAAGAAATAAAAAGCTACGAGGCTAAAATCAAGGACTATGACCTTGTACTCAGTGAAAACGCAACGATTGAAGAGAGACAAGCGGCGGCAGAACGCCTTATACAAGGCGGGTCTGTGTATGGAGTCCCCTTAGAACGGGCTTTAGGCCCCGAGTTTAGACAAGATTTTCAGCTGGGGAGAGAGGATGTTGAGTACTATAAAGAGCAAACGCAAGAGGCTCTTGATAACTACCAAACGATCCTTAAGAGTTATAGGAATGGCAAGGCAATTTATGAAAGTCTTTCATATTCGCTTGGCAGTCCCAAAGCAGCATCTCTCGCGTTGAACGAGGTCGGTATCAAGGGCATCACCTACGACGGACAGCGCGACGGTCGTTGCTTTGTCATCTTCGATGATCAGGCAATCCAAATCATCGAGAAGTATAACCAAGATCACGCGCACGGGGCGAAGGGGAATATCACGGCGACGCTTGGCGGTACGCAACGTCTGATTTCTCTCATGCAGGTGGCAGATCAGTCGACGTTTATGCACGAGATGGCGCATAACTTCCTGTTTGATTTGGAACATATCGCAGAAGTTGCACCAGAGAGCCGCTATGCCAAAGACCTTGCCGCAATCCAGAAATGGGCGACGTGGACGAAAGGTGCGGCGGACGAGTACGTGGGGACAGCTTCTGCGGCAGAGTTCCGCAACCGTGAGGAGAAAATTCTTGCAGCAGAGAAGAAGGGAGATGCAGCAGAGACAGAACGCCTCAAGCGTGAATGGATGCAGGAGCGTTTTGCCCGTGGGTTTGAGGAATACCTTCGCAGCGGGGAAGCACCTGCACAGGGATTACGTGCTGTGTTCCGTCGCTTCAAGGCATGGCTCACGCGGATTTACAAGGATGTCACGGGTGCGGGTGTGCGCGCATCTGCTGAGGTCGAAGCAATCATGGCGCGTATGATTGCAACAGACGAGGAGATCGAAGCGGCGGCGGTCGTCAAACGTGCGCAGCGTCTCCAAAAGATTGATCCTGAACTTCTCAATGCGGATTCTGCCGAGACGATGATTCAGTGGGAGACAGAGGCCAAGGAGCGCGCAAAGGAAACGCTGCTCAAAGAGCTTATCCGTGAGATGCAAGGGCGCGACGTTGACGCACACATGGAGGAATACGAAGCACAGCTGAAAGCTGAGATGCGGGAGAATCCCGTTTGGCAGGCGGAGGCGGTTGCGGAGACATTTGGCGTTGGTCAGGTCATCGCAAGCGGCTATTATCCTACGGTGGAGTCGTATGAAAAGGCACTCAAAGATGCCGGCGGCGGATTCGACGCAGCTTATAATCGTCAGATGCGCGAGGAGCGGGAACGCTACAAGACAGAAATGCCGAACGCAGAGGCGATTGCACAGCGAGCAGAAGAGGTGCTTGCATCACAGGAATACACCGCACGTCAGACAGCCCTTGAAGGAGAACTCCTGAACGAGTATATCAAGGCCTATGACAACGCCCCGCAGCGTCTCAAAGATGCGATGATCGGCGTTGCGCGTGCACTGGAACGTGAGGAGGATGCGCCGTTGGAAAAGGCGGTGACGGCTCTCAAATATGCGTTCCGCTGGCAGGAGAAACAGGCGCAGGAGATTGATGATTTGCGGGCGCTCCTCTCTTCCGCGAAAGAATCAGGAGAGGAAGATCGCACAAAGATGCGTGAGAAGTTCGGGGAGGCGTTTAACCGACTCAAACTCTCGGCGGCGCAGAACCTCGAAGCCGTGCGCAGCCTCCGTGATTCGGCGGCGGGAAGAGTTGCTGCGATGCGTGCATATGCACAGCAGCACCTTGAGAACGCTCCAACCCACGAGGCGACGAATACGCGTCATTGGATGCGGCAGGTACAGAGCGCCGCAAAAGAGACAGAACGTCATCTCACGAATATGCTCCGCAAGAATAATGGAATTGAGAAGGAGGACACAGGCGACAAAGACCTTGCGGCGGCACGTACGGCAAAGACCCGTCAGCTTGCAATGGAGGCAATGACGCATGAGAGCGTCAAACTGAAACGCGAGCTCGATCGTATGGTGAAATACTTTGCCCGCCGGGAGAAGAATCTTGCCAATGACAAGACGGGCAAGATTGACGGAAATCACCGCTATTTCATTCACCATTTACTCTATGTGTTTGGTCTTCGTCGCTCCGATGGTGTGCCTCTCATGGGAGAAGGTGCGCGTAGTTGGTCGGAATTGATGCAAGAGATCAAGGACTCCAACGATGGCTTTGATGGCGTGGATATTCCCGAATGGCTCACTTCTGCGGCAACGTCCCGCGATACGCAGCGAAAGTATACGGAACTCTCCATGCAGGAACTCCGTGATCTGCGTATGCTCGTTGAATATCTCTATGTGACGGGGCGCAACAAGAACACGCTCCTCACATCAGGTGAGAACATCGATGAGGTCGCGGCTCGTATGTATCAGAACTATGAGGAGCATATCGGTGAGCAGGACGGCGGAAAAGAAGCTCACACCTATATGGTGCAGCTTTTGAAGCCGGAAACAATGCTCAAGGTCATCGGTGGCAAGAGCGGTGCGATTGTAGACTATCTCTACAATACGCTCTTTGATGCACAGGAAAAAAAGACGGAGGCACTTGAGGAGAACGCAAAACGATTGGAAGTGATCATTGGACAATACTACACGCAGAAAGACAGGCGCAAAGCGTGGAGCAAGAAACTCGGGATAAATCTCACGGATGGCACAGAACTGACAAAGGAGAATGTGCTCTCTATGGCTCTCAACTGGGGCAACGAGGGCAACCGTTCCCGCCTCGTCGCAGGTCTCTCGACGAAAACACCGTATATAGAGAAGGATGTCGAGGAGATTTTTGCAAAGACGATGACCAAGAAAGACTGGGCATTCGTGCAGGAGATATGGGATTATCTCAATGAGCACGGCGATGCGGTCAATGAGGTCGTCGAAAAGAGCGCCGGCACGCCGATGAAGCGTGTTGCACCGGATGAATTTACGATCGAGGCATCGACAGGAGAGTTGCTGACCATTCGCGGCGGGTACTATCCGATTCGGTATGACCCGAAACGTTCTGAGCGTGCAGCAGATCAGGAGCTTGCAACTGTCGCCGAATCGGTTGGTGGCGCTATGGCGTTTGGGTCTGGAATGGGCTCAACGAAGAACCGTGCAAACGGGGCTCCGCTGGGGCGGCCGCTTGACCTCTCTTTGGATGTCATGTATCGCCATATCGATCAGCAAATCCATATTGCCGCGATGCGCCTTGCTTGCCGTGATGTCTATAAGCTACTCAACCATTCGGCGGTTAAAGAACCGATCTTGCAGACGCTCGGAAAAGACGCATATGACAGTCTGAAACGATGGGTTGAAAATACATGGCAAGAGCCAATGAATAACAATCTCTACATTGAGACTAAAGCGGAGGAGTGGCGCGCGAACACGGTAACGGCAATCATGGCGTTTCGTGTGTCGACGGCACTCCTTAATGCGTCCAATATTATGCCGATGGCAGATCGACTCGGTACAGTCAATGCAGTTCAGGCAATGTTGCAGTACCTCCGGCACCCGCAGAGGATCCGTCAATTCGTACTCAATGATTCGGCGTTTATGCGGAACCGTGCTCATAATATGGATCGCGATCTGAATACCAAAGGAAAAGACATTTTCGGCGGAAAGAACTCCGTTCGGAAGTGTCTTATTAAGTATGGGACATGGCTCATGGAGGAGACAGACATGCTCTGCAGTGTGCCAACCTATTATTGGACATATCAGGGGCGGTACAACAAGGAGGTAGCGGACGGGACAGATGAGATTATTGCCCGTGAGCGTGCGCACAGAGAAGCCCACGAGGCAGTACGTTCGATCTTTGGCTCTGCAGATTCGATTGACCGATCTGCGGTACAGCGTTCACAGAGTGGGCTTGTCAAGGCATTTACGCCATTCTTCAGCTTCTTCAATGCACAGATGAATGCAGTGTGGGAGAAGTATTATGCAGGGCGTTATGACAAGCACAAGAGCAACTTTGTTGAGCGTTATTCCGGGTTTGTTCGTTCCTATCTTTTCCGTTTTGTCGCAATGGCTGCAATCGAAACGATGATTCGGCAAAGCCTTGAAGCTGTTTCGGCCGGAAGTGGTGATAAAAAAGATAAAGACGAATGGTATAAGAAATTTTTGAAGCAGTGGGCGGCAAATTCTCTCGGGAGCGTCGCAAGCGGATTCCCGGTGATCAATATGGTTGGCGAGATCGCACAAGGGATGATTACAGGCAAACTGCAGCAGGGGCGCAATAGTGGTGTTGTATTCGCTGCTGTTGGGCGACTTACCGACCCCATCCAGATGGCGCATTCTTTGCAAAGCGACAAGTCCAAGATTGATGCGATTGATTTTGGACGCGCCCTGACAAAGGGAATCGCCGGGACGATCTATGCTGTTCCGGATACCTTGACCGATGGCTTCTGGAATACGGCACGCTTCATGACCGACAATTACCGTCTCAATAATCCAGATGATCTGCGTGAATTTATCGCAAAGACAATTCTGGATAAGAAACTCAAACAGAAATAGGAGGTATCAACATGACTGTTGAAAATCCGAATGTCAAGAATACGTATAGGGGAAATGGTTCTACAACCGTTTTCCCTTTTACATTTCTGCTCAACCCTGAGGATGTGAATAATGTTGTCGTTACTCTGACCGATGAAAACGGAACGGAGACTTCGACGACGGATTTTGTGTTGTCTCTGAGTGATAAGAATGTGCTCTATCCAAAGAGCGGAACGCAGCCGCTGCCGAACGGGTGGAAAATCACCATTCAGCGTCAAATCCCTTACACTCAAACACTCAATCTGATTAGTCAAGGGATATTCTATGCCGAGGACATAGAAGCGCAGCTTGATCGACAGGAGATGCAGATACAGCAACTCGCAGAGATTGTCGAGCGCACTGTGCGCGTCGCGATCAGCTCTGACATTGCCCCTGCCGAGCTGATCGCAAAAATCTTCCAGACGGGTGTTGATGTTGCTGCTCAGCTTCTCGCCGCACAGCAAAGCGCATCTGCGGCGCAGCAGGCCGCACAGAACGCGAAAGAAAGCGAAAACAGCGCATCGCATGCCGTTGCCCTCGCGACCAATGCAAAAAATACCGCAGAGGAACATCGGCGTGCCGCCGAATCCGCCGCGGGCGCAGCGCAAACGGCGCGAACGGAAGCAGAGCAGAGCAGACAGGAAGCCGGCAAAAGTCAAACGGCAAGCGCCGCATCCGAAACGCACGTCAAGGCAATGGAGGACAATATTACCTCAATAAAACGACACATCGACGGAATCAACGTCGAAGTCGACAAAGCCGAATCTGCTGCAAAGAGCGCACAGGAAAGCGCAAAAAGCGCCGCAGAATCTGCCGCCGCCGCACAAAAAGCCGTCGGTACATACTCAAAAGCCGATCTGGATAAAAAATTCCAGGAGCTCGACCAACAGAACGCCTCTAAATTTGTTGCGAAATCCGGCGACAGCATGACAGGTGCGCTCACGGTACCTGCTCTGACCGCTACCGGAAAGATCAAAGCTGATGGCGGAGTAGAGGGAAATGCCTCGACGGCATCGGCGCTCAGCACAAATGTCCTGACGTTTGCCAACGGAACAAAAATCTGGGTGGAGTGAGATCATGGCGGAACTGGTAAAAAAACTCAAACTGCAAAATACCAAAGGCGTCGTCGAATCCTGCACGCTCTACTCAACAAAGGAAGAGGCGAACGCGATGGGCGGCGTCCTGCCGCTCCATGTAGACGGTGTGGACTGCTTCGCAGCGCTGGGGGCTGTCACCGAAAGCGAAGCGACCAGCGGCCGGCAGGAGAAAAACGGAGTATCGCTTGCGATCCTAAAGCAGGGCGGAATTACGCCGGGGAGTATCACCGTGCAAGGAACGGGAACGTTTACCGTTCCGAAGGGCGTCGCTGTTTTGCAGCTGACATATTTAAACGTAAACCAACAGAAAGCAACTCGCTATGTAAAAGTGGAGGCAGGGAAAACTTATGGTTATGAGACTTTGAGATTATCGGGAGAAGATCAAAATCGCCAAATTGTGATAAATATGAGAATAGCGTTTGGAAATTTCCTCGTTAGAGAAGGAACGGGAAATATAATGAACATGGTGGAAAAACATAAACTTCCAATCACCCTCGAATGGTCAAACAGCATCAATAAAGAGACGCCCAACGGCACCGCATAAAAGGAGAGCACAATGAACAAATACGCAGAAATATTGTACGGAAAAGTACGATCCGTCCACGAAGACGAACGCGACTTTGATACGTGGCGAAGCATATTCTCGCCCTCTACCTACTGGGTAGACGTTACGGGCGTGGAATGTAAAGTCGGCTACGTTGCCACATTTGACCCCAATATCGGACTTGTCCTTAGTCCTCCGAAAACGGAGACACCAAAGGGAGAGGATACGAATCCGACGGCAGAAACAGCCGACGAAGAAAGCGTATCCATATTTGAAGCTGTCGCCGCACAAGAAGTGCGTCTCACAGAAATCGAAGAGGCCCTGCAAGCACTGAAAGGAGGTGAGAAAAAATGAAGAAGTACAGCTATATGATTCCCGTCTATGCATTCCTCGTGCGTCATGAAAAATACGCAATCTCTGAGGAGAGCAAGACGGAAGGACAAAAAGTCGTGCCTGTCATCTATCAAGAGGATGTCGCCCTCTACATTGCGGAGCATGCGGAGAAAGAAGTGTAATTACAGGGAGTAGGGGCGTTACTCCGTCGGAATAGCGCCCCTATGTATAAGGAAGTAATGAGGTGCAACGTGGCAAGAGGAGAAATACTGGCCGAGCTCGAGAGCATCAAAGCGCAGATTAGGACCCTTGCGGAAAAACTGCCGATGGGACGCGATCAGCTCTATGCAATCAATGAGCGGATTGCCCGTCTGGAAGAAAGCACAAAATCCGCGCATCATCGGCTGGACGAATTTAAGCATGACGTCTGTTGGACGATTGGGATGAGTACGACCATCGTCGGCATCTTCGCGTCGATTCTGACGTGGGCGCTCGGAGGGAGGTGAGACAATGCTCAAAGTCTCACAGTGGTTCGGGCGCGCAGGAAAATATCTGCGCGACATGACAAAAAGTCACGCTGCCATGCGTTACATCGTATGGTATGCTGCAATGATCGTGATCTGCGTCATGATCTATGTGACAGCGTGGCTCTATGATTGGAACACAAAAATGCATCCTGATCTCGTGGAGATGCGAAATTTCCTCCACGAGATCAGCGGGGCGGCGTGGATTGCGGTCATCGGATTCCTCGCAAAGTCATTCATCGACCGCGACGAGAATGGAATCCCCGACCAGTACGAAGAGAAAAAGGAGGACAAAGACAATGGAAAGAGTACATCTGAAAGATCTGAATCTGACGTATGATGCGGGGCGACTGAGCACGCGCCGCGAAACGGATATGATCGTCCTGCATCACACAGGCAACCCGACCGATGATGATCTCTCTGCGGAGGAGATTAATGCATCGCATCAGGCGCAGGGGTGGACGTGCATCGGGTACCACTATGTCGTCCGCAAGGACGGAACCATAGAGGTCGGGCGGCCGCATTGGACCATCGGCGCGCATGCGTCGGGGGAAAACTACCACACGATCGGCATCCACGTCTGCGGCAATTTTGAGATCGGATATCCGACGGCCGCGCAGATTGAGAGTACAGCGATGCTGTTGGCTAACGTTTGCACGGATTACGGACTGCCGATTGACCGCGATCACATCGTCGGGCACAGAGCGCTGATGGGGACGGCATGCCCCGGCAGGAATCTCTTTGCGCAGATGGATGAGATCGTCGGCAAAGCGAATTTCTACGCCAATCAATGAGGAGGTGTTATATATGTTTGAACGGGTGAAAGATATCATTACAAAGCACAAAACCGTTCTTCTGGTGATCCTGTGTCTGTTGATTATAGGCGTTGCATACGCCGTTGGCCGACACTCTGCATCCGAGCAGACGGCGGCGGAAAAGCCCGCAGTCCTGACGCAGGAGCAAACGCAGGACGCGGCAGCACTGCGGGCGCAGCTCGATATCTCACGCGCCAACGCACAGGCACTCCAAAAGCGTCTTGCAGATGTGCAGGCGGGACAACGTACGCCGGCGGCTACATATTATGTATCAGCTCCAACGGTCGAGCGTGCTGCGCAGGTGGTAGAGCGGCAAATACGAGAGGACGATCCTACACTGCCACGGGCGGCGCGTGAAAAGAGTGATCGCACCGTGGTTACTCCGATCACAAAGGATAAGGACGGCAAAGACCTATCGCCGGCAGATCAGAAGGTTGACGTCTACAAGATCAACCTGCGCAAAGATCACCGCATCAAGGCAGGTGCATCTGTCATTGACGGCAAGGTACTGATGACCGTCGGCTACGAGCAAGGACGATTTGAGGCACTGGCACACTTTGACGGGGCGCGCTATAAGGGCGCGACCGTCATGTATAACGTCGCCGAGTGGTGAATAGTTGAATCGACTGGGGGGGAGATGTTTTGCGGCGTCTCCCTTAGTTGGTTTAAGGAGGTATGGAGCATGCTTGAGAGTGAACTATGCAATTACGCAGAAAAACTTGCCAATTTTATTCGGGGAAAAAACTTTGCGCCAGTTGCCAAAAGGAAGCCATACTATCACATGGGAGCAACAATAACCGACTCTATACTACAGGCAGGTTTAAATTACCATCATGTAGTCTATCCGCGTGTTCTTAAACTCCTCACAAAATATCCGGACTACAAGACGACATGTGATTTCATTATTTTGATGCAGGTCGCGCCCCTCTCGGAACTCATCTCTTGGAAAAATCCGAAAAAGCTACAACGCGTTAAAGATTTAACATGGTTTCTATATAACAATGGCATCAAAAATGAAGATCAGCTTGCAAAATGGCTTGATATAGAAGAAAACATAAGTCAGCTAAGAAAGCTTGATGGCATTGGACCTAAGACCATTGATTACCTAAAAATGCTTTCTGGCAGTCAGGCGATTGCTATAGATCGTCACCTATTTGCATTCTTGGAGTTGGCAGGGATACCTCATTGCTCATACCAAGAGGCTAGCCTTATATATGGCAAGACAGCAGAGTTATTGAATACGAGTCAATATGAGCTGGACAAGCAAGTATGGCTGTATATGGCTAAAACTTAAAATTTGATGTTTGTGCATAAGCCCCGGGGCTTCGGCTCTGGGGCTTATTTTTTGTTGACAATATTGGGTTAATTGTCTATACTATAACTGTCTCACCCGCTTGGGTGTGTGGATTGAAAATTGTGATTGGATAGAATAGAAAAAGCAGAGACCTTTTATAAGGTTTCTGCTTTTTTCTTTGCCTAGAAATTTTTTTTGAAAAAATATAAAATAAACTATTGACATAGTACTATTGCAATGGTACAATGTAATCAAGATAAAGGTCAGGGGGCAAAAGCCCCAGAGAAAGAGGAGGATTTAAAAATGATCAAGTTGACGAATGAAGTAAAATATACCGCGGAATACACTCCGATCGCCATCGCAGAAGATGGAAAGCGCTTTGTATTTCTCTGCGATGCGTTTTGGGATTGTGACTTCTACCGAGCACGGGCGTTCTGCCCCGATGATACGCCGGACGAAGACGGAGACCGTCCGACCTATGACATCTGCTTTGAGATTATCAACACAGAGTGCACCGATGAGGCAAACGCCTGCGACTGGGAATCTGTATATGATTACGAGGAGAACGGCGATTACATCGACGAGGATGCAGCGACCGTGTTGACGGAGCTTGCCTGCGAATAGTGATTGTCTTTTGAATCCCCACCCTCACCGTATTCCGGTGAGGGTTTTACATTTCGCGGAATCCACACTATAATGAAGACAATAGGAGGTGTTATTTTGGGCTGGGTAGAAAATAAGATTAAGCGTACCCGGGAGTATAACCGGGAAAACTACGAACAGCTGAAGATGCAAGTGCCGAAAGGCACGAAAGCCATCATCAAGGCAGCTGCCGAGAAAGAAGGTAAGTCCATGACAGCCTATATCATGGAGGCGGTCAACGAAAAAATGAACAAGTAAAATAAAAAAAGCGAAGCTGTACGGAATAGGCTTCGCTTTTTTGTTTAATAGATTAAGCCTCAATCGGTACTGCTATCAGTTTATTTCTGAATATGATAACTCGATCAAGGAGCCTCTCCCAAAATAATTTTCTTTCTGCTTTCTCCATATCGGCATAGCCGGTGTCTGCGGTATCAATGCTCGCCAATAATGCCGCCTCTATGCGATCCTCTCGCCAATACACGTTGTATGGGCAGTTACTGTGCGTGTATGATCGACACACATAATAAATGCGCACACATGTCTTTTGACGATGGTATCTCGGCGTGAGTCCACGCCCGCATTTAGGGCATTTTAATAGACGACTGAAAAGATAGATGTTATCTGTTCGCGGGTGTTGAGTACGTCCCTCGAATGCTTTTTGTACGGTTGCGAACAAGTCATCATCGATCAAGGCTGGACAGAAATTTTTGACGCCGTAATATTCGCCGATATAAATTTTGTTTTGTAGAGCGCGACCAACGGCTCCTTCTGTTTTGCCGTAGTGATATTTTCCCAACAGCATCCGATACGTTGCAAGCACAGAATGACCTTCCGCAAAATACGCAAACATATCTTGTACCATTGGCGCCTTTTTCCTGTCGATTACAATATGCTTGTTCTTGCTGATTTTGTATCCATCAGGTATGTGGCCAGTGATAACCTTTCCTGAACGTAAAAGTCCCTGCTGCACATATTTGACGCGGTCACTTGTCTGATCGCTCTCGTGCTGTGCAAGTGTCAGTTTGAGGTTGAGCATCAACCTTCCGCTGCTAGTTGTTGTATTGTACAGAGATTCCTGTGAGCACTCCCAGTCTACGCTATGCGCATCAAGGATATCCTGCACAATATAATAGTCCCGAACGTTTCGGAACCATCGATCAAGGCACTTAAATATGATGACATCAACGTCTCCTGTTTGTACATCCTCTAAGAGCCGTTGCAGACCTTTGCGAAGGTGAGGGGATTTGCGGGCGCTGACACCCTCATCGGCGTAAACCCCCACTATTTTGTAAGCGTGTTGTTTGGCGTATTGGTATAAATCATGCTCCTGCTCGGCGAGGGAGTATCCATGCCGAGCCTGCTCCTCTGTTGACACGCGAATATAAAGCGCCGCGCGCTTCTTCGATCGGTTCATCTAAAGATTCTCCTTGTCTACAAATTGCCTACAAAATACCATGATTCGCCTTTCTTACTCTTATTTTTTGTTTCGTACAAGAATATGTTTTATTCTTGTGAATCCCTGTCATTGTAAGGGATGTAGTAATGTGATATAATCTTTTATCCTGTGCTATTATATATCGGTGATCTTATATCACAAAATACACAGCACTGCCACATAGCTTTTTATATCAATGGTTTAGCGCCTATTCAGAGTGACTTGTCTACATCTTGTCTACATAATCACTTGCCTACAATCCTTTCAAAAATCTGCGCGGTCTCTTGCTTCATTTCCTCCGTATCATGCGTATACAGATTGAGTGTAATCGTTGCATCAGCATGTCCCAGACGTGCTGCAACGTCAACAGGCTTTGCCCCTGCCTCAATGAGGCGGGTGGCGTGCGTATGCCGGAAGCTGTGTGCATTCAGATTCAGACGCTGCAGAAACGCCTCAAAACGTGCATGACTGTAAGGAGTGCCGTTGGACCGAATACAAAGGAGAGGGCGTCGAACAAGAAATTTCGGAGGTGGTATTTTCTTCGGCAGAATAACGAGTGCGCGACCATCATGCATATCCTCGTAGATTACTTGATATGCCTCTCCTAAGCGCATCTCCTCTTTTGCTTGTGATGCTTTTAGTGCACGCAGATAGGAGATAAGCACGGCATCCGCGTAGAATGTTCGCGTACTGGTCGTGGTCTTCGGCGTTTCGAAGTACCCGCGATATACCCGCTGTCTTGCAACCGATATTTCTCCTGTGTTAAGGTCAATATCATCCCATGTGAGCCCCAAAACCTCACTGATTCTAAGCCCCGTGTGATAGAGCAGTTTGACTGCGGGATAGTATACCCCGTCTGTTGGGATGGCTGCAAATTGCTCGGGCGTGATGACCACGCGGGGGATGATCTTTTGAGGAGCACAACGGGGGATAGATATGCCTGTGACAGGGTTCGCAGAGATCAATTCTGCCGGATATACGGCATATTTCATAGCAATAGATAACACCGTTTTTGCCTGTGCTATTGTGGTTCGCGCAAGACCTTCTTTTGCAATTTTTTTCATCCATGAATCTACATCTCGCGGGCGTAGTTCCTGAACATGGATACTGCCGAGATACGGGACGATGCGTGCAGCGATTATGCTTGAATAATTCTTATGCGTTGATCGCTTCAAAGTTGGCCGCACGACGTTCTCAAGCCACGAGGCAAGGTAGTCCCGCAGCGTCACTTTCTCCGACGTGACACCGATATTCCCGCTCTTCCAGTCGGCATAGGCTTTTACGCCTTCGTCAAATGCTTCATCCTCGGTGGCAAAGCCTCCTTTCTCTTTCATGCGGCGTGGGTTCTTCGAGATGTCGAAGCTGTACGAAAAAGTTTTCCCACGCTTTCTGATTCTGATTTTGTTGGACATAAATAAAACCTCCTTGAAATGGGAGGCGAATCATGGTAGAATTTTATTGCAACTTGGCATGATTCGCGTCATGTCTGCCGCTCTCTCTGTTGGCGCAGAGGGGGCGGTTTTTATTCTCGTTATTTTTCTTTTTACAAAAATATGCGCTTTTACTTGTGATTTTTATAGAAAAGTGTCAAATTACTTTCAACACTATGTTTGAAAGTGGATGAATGCAATGTGAGGATTCTTCACATTGCATTTTCCGTTAAATGTAAATTGCTAACATCCGCAAGTGGGGCTAAAGGTTCCGTCGCAGCATTTTGTCCGTCCGTTTTCGCATCCACAGACACCTTTATGGTGACTGCAACAGCCTCTCCTTAAGTATATCATACGGTGATTGTATGTGCCGACAATGGAGCCGATCTCCGGCGGGGGAACCTCAACATTGAGTGTAAAATTTGCAATAGATCCTTCTTCTGCCTGTGGCGTTGCTGCAGATACCGTGGGGGATAGCAACATCGCAAGTATTGCTGTGAGTAAAGTGATGCGTTTCATTGATCTTTCTCTCCCTTCATATCTACCATCGGCAGCCGGCCTTTTTCAATATGCTTTGCAGCGTCTTTTAATACCTTGACGTTTATAAAGCCGTTTTGAAATAGAATCTGTGCTGCACGAATAGAATAACCATCATCGGGGCATGAACAATAAATCATGTAAGCCTTTGACTTATCTTGCTGGGCAATAAAATCATCAAGGGGTTTCTTTTTGTAGGGGTTAATCCATATTTCCCCGGGAACCTCTTTTTTGCTCCTCTCCCTACTTTGTTCTGATCGGACATCGATTACCTGTACGGCTTCTGGAGCTTTTAAGTATTCCTTTATCGTTATGAACGAATACTCGACTTGCTCCTTTTGTTGTGACTGCTCTGCTGATATAACGCTGGCGTTCAGCAAAACGAGCAACAACATGATGGGGATGCGTAATAGTTTCATTTTCTTCCTCCCTTAAATAATGATGTAGAAGTCTGACATCATTTTTGTACCTCATTCAGTTCATCGCTGTTGTTCCACCCGGGACCTCTCTGTTTCAGCCCTATATCACCTGCTTTTATATCCTGCCTCATTTGATTTATAATTGCTTCCCGTTGTTCCTCTGGAGACAGGGACGGATCTGCCATTGGTTCTGGACGAGAATGTGTTCCAACTTGATTGTCAGCTTTAGGTTTTGGCGATTCTTTTGTAGTATAGAACCCAACAAAAGATAGTATGCAAATCAGGGAAATAATGCAGATTCGTTTGAGGTAAGGTCGATTTTGTATAAATCTTATCAACTGTAACAGATATGGTTTGACGGCTCGAAAAACCGATTTAAGTACAAGGAATATGACCGCAAGTAAAGAGCAGATTGCTATGATAAGAAATACCTCGTTCATGATGTTGCCCTCCGTTTAGTCTTCCTGTGTATCTCAATAGAAGTCAGCGTTCTTTGTTGGTATGGTGAAGTTACTATCTTTTCTCCGCACTTTAAGCAACAAAGCATCATTAGGGAGTTCATAACCGCATTTTCGACAAAACATAATAACCTCCTATTCATAGACACAAGCTGCGCATTCTAACTCCTTTAGCAGAGAGGCGGTATCGGCAAGAGATAATAATTTTTCATCGCGGATGCTGTCGATCATCCGGACGTTGTTGCGCAAACAGGTATGCGCGAGAAGGAGAAAGGCGAACTTGTTCGCCGCAAGCTCCTTTTCGTCATGCTGCGCTGCAGATAATCGATCTACGTGAACAAATGAATCTAAACTATGATGGAGAATGATATGCCCTAACTCGTGAGCAAGGGCAACATTACGTGCATCCTCTGAGAGAGTTGTCTTAATGGAGACACTTTGCATCCGCCCAAGGCGAACGAAGAACGCATCTGGCAAGAAGATAATGTTGTGTGGGTGTATTTTGATGCCCATCGCTCGGAGAATTGTGGATGGGCTGTTGCTCTCGTGAGCTCGAATAACATCAATGACGGTCGGAAGTAGTCTCCGCATCAGATGATTCCTCCTTGATTAACACCTTTACAAACTCCCGCAAGACCTGTTTTTGCTGTTCCGTTAGTGGTTTGTCGCTATAAGTAAGATACCCACCACGTTCCAACAAGGCGTCAAGATCATTTTCTTTTTTTGTGCGTCGTGTATGTTTCCCGTAGGGGGCGATTTCTTCGGAAACCGTTCCTTGTATATAATTCTGGTCCCCCGTTGTCAATGAAGATGGATTTTCCCATCCCATAATATAGGCAGGGGTAACGTGATACACTTCGGCAAGCAGTTCTATCTTATCCACGGGGATGTTTGTTACAATATCATTTTCATATTTATATAGTGTTTGCTTTGAAACAAGCACGCGTTGACCGACTTCATCTTGAGTCAACCCTCGATCTAAACGAAGGGCTTTAAGCCGCGCACCAATAGAACCATCTGGCATATACAATCCCCCTCCTTCTTAAATGATGTGTCATTTATATATTAACATAAACGGTATAAAAAGCAACAAAAAAGTTACTTTTGAAGAATAAAATATCTTGACAGGTTACTTTCTTAGAGTTATACTAATGGTATCCTAAAAAGCTACCAAAGAGAAAGGGGGATGTGAGAATGATAAAAACAGATGAGATTGTCGGTTTGATGGCGAAGCATCAAATCTCACGAAAAGAAATGGCGAAGAGGCTGGGGATAACACCTAAAACCTTTTCGCTGAAGCTAAAAAAAGGGCATTTTGGTTCTGACGAAATTGAAACCATGATTGAGGAACTTAAAATTGAAGATCCTATGTCCATTTTTTTTGCCAAGAAAGTAGCTTTATAAGTTACTTTCTAAGAAAAAACACCTTTCAACAAGAGGCAAAGGAGGTGAGGGGATGAAGTATTCTACACCGAAGACAAGCGCCGAATGCAATAAGTATTTGAAGGCACGCATCGGTGTAACGTGGGAGGAGAATGAACCGCAGGAAAAGACACTATCGGACATCAAGATGTTGCTTGTGGAATACAGGCTTTGGCAGAAGGATGAGGATCATTTCCTACGGCGGACAATCTACACCATGCAAGCGAATCGGCGTTTGGATTGGAAGGTGTTACTTCTCGTTTGCAGCGCAGGGGGATTTGTCGGAACGGCTGCCTGTATTCTGCTCGCATATCTTTTCGGAGTGATCTTGATGGAAGTTCATGTGTAGAGGAGGTGAGGAGATGAAGCGACTGCTTGAACGTCTGGATGATTTCGCTTTTCGTAATCCGGGAGCGATGCTTGTGTTTAATGTTTCTTGCATAATGATTGCCATTGTATGCACATTGATCAACGTACTGCGCTGATGATGGCGGGTCACGCCCCGCCCTATTACGAGGCGAATCATGGTAGATAGCAAAGATGGCGGGGCGTGGATGCCGATAGGAGGTGAAGTATGTGCGGGGTGTCATAGACTGGGACTTCGTTATAACGATCGTCTGCCTGACAGCGCCGGTTATGCTGTTCTCCATACTGGCGGTCTATTTCTGGAGGTGAGGATATGCCAAGGAAAGCGGCTGACGCAGTAGCCGTGGACATCGTGAAAGTGCTCACGGATGCAGTCGAGCGAATCGCTGCAGAGAAGGTAGCGGCGCAGTCAGAGGCGGCAACGCAACGCATCATTGAGCATCTGCCAGAGGTTGTCTATCTGCCTCCGAAACCTGCGGAGGTGCCGCAAGAACGTCTGCTGAGTGTGGGGGAAGTTGCTGAGATCCTCGGCTGCTCGACGGCGACTGTTGCCAAGCGGTTCGAGAGCGGTGATCTGGCATTTGTGCTAGAGCGCGGCTCTGAGAATCGAAAGGTTCCGTATAGCTGGGTGATTGAGTACATTCACAGTCTCCCACGCTATACGGGGAAACTGAAAGAGAGAAAGGAGGTTAAAGCTCATGCATGAGTTTTGGAAACACATCGCGATCGGTGGGGCGTTTGTAGGCGTTGCAGCGCTCTGCTCTGGTGCGGTGAATCCGTGGGACGATGGACACGCTGTTCTCGTCGAGGAGGTCTATGTCGTCCGCCCCGGCGATACGATCTGGGGCATCGCAGAAACGTATCTCAAGAAAAATACCGGCACACGCCGTTACATACTCGAATACAAGAGCGGTATCGAGGAGCTTAACCCTTGGCTCATGGAGCGCAAGGGTGAGATTTACCCCGGCGATAAGATCAAGGTGACGTACTGGGTCAAGGAGGGACAGAAATGAAGAAATGGATGCAGGGCTATCAAGTCCGCGGCTCCGTCAAAGAGGCTGTGGAAGGGACAAGAAGCTTGCTCCTTCTGACGCGAAGCGACAGCGGCGTATCTCAGCTATCGTATTTCTGGGATGGAGGAACAAGCGTCGAAATCGCTGATTCGGCGATGGGAATGATCTTTGAAGAAGAGACCGTGAATTTCCAGACACCCGATGAGGCAAAAGCCTACATCGTGGGAAAAGCAGAAAACTCCGGAAGTGATTTTTCGCTGCGGATTGATAGACCTGAACAGATGGAGGTAGGTCAATGACAAAGTGGCAAGTATGCCGCGAAGTGTATGGCGGTATACTCCCGATCTGGAGGGCATGCCGCACAGTGGATGGCATCACGGAGGTTGACGTGCTGATATACGGCACGCAAGCCGAGGCGATCGCCCGGATGCACGAGCTCAATGCAAAAGAAAAAGCGCCCGAGCAGAGGAACCGCTCGAGCGCAGAAATGAATTGAACTACCGTGAGTATATCACGGAATAGGAGGTAAATCAACATGAAGATACTCAGCCTGACGCTCGAGAACTTCCGCGGCATTAAGAATCTCACCGTCAACTTTGACGGCAAGGACGCGGACATCTACGGCGCGAACGGGACGGGCAAGACCACCCTCGCAAACGCGATCTGCTGGCTACTCATCGACCGCCCTGCGACGGAGGAGGCGGATTTTACACCGAAGACCGCAGGGACGCACGGCATCAATCACAAGGCAAGCATGGAGATCGAGCTTGCGGACGGCCGGCGGATCACGCTCGCCAAGGACTTTTACGAGAAATGGACCCGCAAGCGCGGCGCGGCGGTCGAAGAGTACACGGGCAACGTCACGGATTACTATGTTGACGGCGTAAAGTCCAAGAAGAAGGAGTACACGGAAATCCTCGAGAACGCCTGCGGCACTGATCTCGAGCGGGTCAAGATGCTCATGGTTCTCGGGTACTTCGCGGACACGATGAAGACGGATGAGAAGCGCCGCATCCTCTTCGAGATGGCGGGCGACTTCACGGACATGGATGTCATCGCCGCCAATGAGGAACTGGAAGGCATCGAAGATTTTTTCCTTATGCCGGGGACGGAGGACAAGCACTATACCGTCGAGCAGTGGAAGAAGATCGCCGCTGAACAGCGGAGCAAACTCAACAAAGATCTCGAGCTCCTGCCGGCGCGCATTGACGAGGCGAGCAAGAATATCGCCGAGAACGTCGAGGACGCGGACGCGCTGAATGCAACACTCCGCGCATTGGAGGAAAAGAAAGCCTCCATTGAGGAGAAGAAGCGCAGCCTCTCCACTCCGGACGGAAAGCAGGAGGCGACACGCGCTGCACTCGCTGGGCTCGAAGTTGACCTTGCGAAAAAACGCGCAGCCTACATTGAGCAGGGCGCGGCGGCGAATCGGGAGACCAACGCGATGATTGACTGCATGACCGCAGACAAGCGCAGCGTCGCGGATAAACTGGACGCACTGAAGCGCAAGCACGAAGAAAGCGTCCGCAGGCTCACACAGATGCAGAAAGAGCGCAAGAAACTCATGGAGGAGTACGCCGAAGTCGCTGCGCGGCAGTGGGATGCCGGGGCGGAACTTTGCCCGACCTGCAATCAGCAGATGCCCCCCGAACAGGTGGAAGAAATGCGTGCGGCGTTCAATGAGATGAATGCCACCGAGAAGGAAGAAATTAACCGTCTGGGGCAGATGTGCAGCAAGGACAAGATCGACGCGCTCACAGCAGAGATTGATGCACAGGCGGCAGACATTGCTGCGATGGAACACCAAATCAGGGAGAAGGAGGAACTCATCGGCGAGTGGCGGGCAAAGCTCGCGACGCCGCCCCCCTTCGAGGAGACGGCGGAATACAAAGAGATCACCGCCCGCATGGAGGAGATGCGTGATCGTCTGCGCCTCGGACAGAGTGCAGAAGACGGCACGCTGAACGCCTATGACCGCGACATCCAGACAGTCAAAGACGAGATCGCATCGGTCAACATGCGGATTGCAAAGGCTAAGGCCTCCGAAAACAGCCGTAAGCGTGTCGGAGAGCTGCGTCAGGAGCTTAAGGCAGCCGCTGAGCAGATGGAATACCTCGAGCACGGAATTCATCTGTGCGAGGAGTTCGTCCGCACCAAAGCGCGGATGGTGACGGACAGTATCAATGAGCATTTCAATTTCGTCCGGTTTATGCTTTTCCGCGACCAGATCAACGGCGGACTGCGGGAGATTTGCGAACCGACGGTTGAGAGCAAGGACGGCACATGGGTCGAGTACCGCAGTGCGAACTACGCCGCGCAGGTCAATGCCAAGCTCGACATTGTGACGACGCTCGGGCGACACTACGGTGTGCATCTGCCCATCCTCATGGACCAGGGCGAGAGCGTCAGCACGCCGCTCACCGTCGATGAGCAGCTCATTCGCTTCATCGTCTCGGCAGAGGACAAGGATATTCGTGTAGAGGTCAAGGAGTAGGAGGAGAAATATCATGGCAAACAGTCAGGCAGTAGCCACACGGAACAACATGGCCAACGTCGCCACAATCGAAAACTGGGTCGAGAGCGACGCCATCAAGAAAAAGTTTCAGGAGGTTCTCGACAAGGGGGCAGGGACATTTGTAACGAGCCTCCTCAGCCTCGTTAAGTCCACGCCGCAGCTTGCGGCGGCAGAACCTAAGACCATCCTCAGTGCAGCGATGACCGCCGCAACGCTCAAGCTGCCGATCAACCCGAATCTTGGGTTTGCGTACATCATCCCCTACAAGAATGAGGCACAGTTCCAGATGGGTTGGAAGGGGTATGTCCAGCTCGCCATGCGCACGGGGCAGTACAAGACCATCAACGCCGCTGTCGTCTACGAGGGGCAGATCGAGGATATCGACTTCATCACAGGGGAGATCATCCGGGGCAAGAAAAAGAGCGACAAGGTAGTCGGCTACGTCGCCTACTTCGAGCTCGTCAACGGATTCAAAAAGACGCTCTACATGAGCGCAGAAGACATGCTCCGGCATGCAACGACATTCTCCAAAGCGTATCAGTACGACAAGCGCAGCGGAAAAAGCGCAAGCGTATGGACGACCAACTTTGAGGCAATGGGCCTCAAGACGGTAATCAAGCAGCTCATTAGCAAATACGGCATCATGAGCATCGACATGCAGGGGATGGCACTCTCGGAAGCGCTCAGTGCAGATAAGGATTATGAGCGCCCCGCCGAACAGAACGTGACGCCGCTCGAGGAGGCTGCAGAAGCGCAGACGATTGATGCAGAGGAAGCGGCTCCGGAGGAAACTTCTGCGCCGCCGGAGGCTGATCCGCTCGAAGGAATTAACTTCTGATCATGGACATCAAGATCATTGCGTCGGGGAGCAGCGGCAATGCCTACCTCATCGGTGATGGCAAGACCCACCTGCTCCTTGATGCAGGCATCCCGTTCAAACGCATCCAGATTGGTTGCGGATTCCGGACAAGCAGCATTGACGGCTGTCTTGTGACCCACCGCCACGGCGATCACGCTGCGGCGATCCCGAAGCTCCTGCAGCGGGGCATCACAGTTTACAGCAACGCAGACGTGGCAGGGCTTTATCCGGGAGTAGAGCAGCTGGAGGCACTCAAAGAGCACAGGATCGGTACATTCCGCATCCTCCCCTTTGAGGCAGAGCATGACGTCCAGTGTTTTGGATATCAGGTCACGTCGGAGGAGACCGGCGAAAAGCTCGTCTACATCACGGACAGCGCCTACGTCAAGTACACGTTTTCCGGATTGACGCACATTATGATCGAGGCCAACTACGCGCAGGAGATCATGATAGACAACGTAAGAGATGAGCGTGTCCCGCTCTCGCTCGCGGCGCGTGTCGCAGAAACGCACATGAGCATCGAGACCCTGCTTGACCTGTTGCGGTCCAACGACATGACGCAGGTGCGGCAAATATACCTCCTGCATCTCTCGGATGGCAACAGCGACGCAGAGGCATTCAAACGGCAGGTGCAGCAGGAGACGGGCGCAGAGGTATACATCGCATGATACTTGTTGGACACATCGTAAAGGAGCGAGATGGGGGCGCTATGGTCTTTGTTCCGTATCCTCCTGATCAGAGGAGCCCTGCTGACTGTCACGAGACGGTCGCCGTGGAGTTCGTCGATAAACGCCGCATCAGTGCAAAGCAGCGTAAGAAAGCCTACGTCCTCATCTCCTACATCGCCGCGTGGTGGGGGTATACGCCCATTGAGGCGATGAAGGAAATGCTAAAGCTCATGTTTGTGGGCGAAGCAGAGACGTTGCGGAGATCGTTCTCCCTCTCGAACTGCGACATGACAACGGCAAGGCTGTTTATCACCTATCTCATCGACTTCTGCCTCTTGCACGGAGTAGACGTCGGAGAGCCGTTGTATCAGCTATCAGAGGATATCCCGCGCTATGTGTGGGCGTGCCTCATGAACAAGCGATGCGCGGTGTGTGGCAGGAAAGCGGAGCTGCACCACTGCAACGGCAGCGTGGTTGGTATGGGGCGCAACCGCAAGGAGATATGCCACATAGGGATGCGTGCGCTCCCTCTTTGCAGGGAGCATCACACGGAGATTCATCGCATAGGGCAAGGGGATTTTCTCAAGCGGTATATTCTTGAGCCCGTGCGGATTGATGAGCGGATCGCAGATGTGTACCGCCTGCGGAAGAAAAATAGGAGGTGAATGGTGTGCTGACGCTGATTGATCGGTTCAGAATGTTTGCAAGGGCAGCATCGGCGGACGATCGAATCGGCTCCATCGAAATAGCGGTTTATACAATGCTGCTGAGCATTGACAATGACCTGCTGTTTCAGGAGTGGTTCGGGTGCTCTGATCGTCGCTTGCAAGATATGACCAACGTCGGAAGCGTGAATACCATCACAAAAGCGAAGAACAGGCTGAAGCAGCTCGGGTGGATTGATTTCAAGACAGCGGGCAAAAAGACGACCTTGTATAAATTGACCATCCCGATATGTGAGACAGATACTGCGACAGTATGTGAGACAGATACTGCGACAGTATGTGAGACAGATACTGCGACATTAAGAAGACAAGACAAGACTGCTAGACAGATAGACAAAGCAGCTGCTGATGCGCGCGCGCGCGAGGAGGGCAACTCTCTCGCAGAGGTGGTGCAGGCGTTCGAGAATAACATCCACCCCGTCACAGGGAAGATCGAGCAGGACGCTCTTGTTGACCTCATGGACGAATACAGTGCTCTTTGGGTGACAGAGGCGATCAAGGAGGCGGCGTTATCCAACGCGCGTAATCTGCGCTATATCACGGCAATTCTTGAGCGGTGGAAGCGTGAGGGGTTCAAGGCACCTCGGAAAGGAGTGAAGAGCAGTGGAACAAGTAGGGACAATAGCCGAGAAGCTCTTGAAGCGAGGTATCCGGATTTCGTCGAAGCCGACCGAAACCACGTCTATCCGTGGGAAATACAACCTACCGGCGGAGGAGATCGAGCGGCATCGGGATGAGATCGTTGACATCGAGCGAGCGCAAGACTTCTGTCGCGGATGCACGGGGGAGAGCTGCAAGCAACCCTCACAGGGGATGATCCCCGTCGTGGATACGTCCTACGGGCGATTCTGCCACGCCCTTAGCCCTTGTAAGCACGAGCGCAACAGGAGGGAGCGGCTGCGGATTGCGCGGCTCTTTGCCTCAGCGCGGATTCCGCGCACCTACGAGGGGGATACGTTCGCGGACTACACCGTGACGGACGGCAATCGCCACGCGGTGGAATCGGCGCGCTGGATGCTGGACGGCGGCAGCGGAGTGTTTCTTTACGGGGAGAAGGGGACGGGAAAGACCAAGCTCGCGGCAATCATCGCAAATGAGCGGGCAAGAGCCGGAAAACCTGTGCTCTTTGCCTCCGTGCCTGACCTCCTGGCAGACATCCGCGCATCGTTTGACGGCGGCAATACAGCGGAGACGGTGCAGGCAGTCAAGGAGACGCCGTTTCTGGTGCTCGATGACCTCGGCAGCGAGAAAATGAGTGAGTGGGTGGGCGAGCAGCTGTTTTGCATCGTCAACCACCGCTATAACGAGCGTTTGCAGACGGTCGTGACGAGCAATTACAGCCCGACGGAGATCATCGCGCACATGGCGACGGTGGATAGAGGCGGCAACGTGATTGACGATATGCAGGGGCAGCGCATCATTTCGCGCATCTACGGGATGTGCGAGCGAGTGGAGATTAAGGGCGCCGATTGGCGCATGAAAGGAGCGTGCTGAGATGGGGCTTGAAAGATGCGGCTGCTGCGGAAGGTATGTGCCTGAGCGGGAATTAGAGCTAAGCAGTGTATATGGGCTTGTCTGCGAAGATTGCCTTTGGGGTACAAAGCAGGAAGAACATGAGGATGAAGCGGAGTACTGGGAATGGCTGAGAAAACAGGAACAAGAAAAATAAGCGATCAGAGAGGAGCGTGCTGAGATGGATTTGACATGGGTACACAGGGCAGGGGCGATCATTGCGGAGGTAAAAGACATACAGTCCCGTATTATCCAACTGGAAGCAGAGAACGAGGAACTGCGACGAGAAAACAAGCGGATGGGTGAGGTGATAAAGCCGCAGCCGTGCACGAAGTATCGCGATGCGAAACGGATGGAATGGATCGCGAAGCTCATGGAGGAGACGAACGAGGTTGTGCAGGAGGCGCAGATCGTTGCACAACTCGAGAAAGCGGACGAAGAAGCACTGAGCACCGTCCTTTGGGAAGCTCGGAAACGCCTTGCAATGGAGCTCACGGACGTAAAAACGCTCTGTGAATCGTGGCTTTACGCAGAAGGATGGGACGAGGAAGAGCGTGACGAGCTGCAGCGGCGTGTGAACGAGAAGAACAAGGAGCGCAGGTATTTCTGAGGAGGCGGCGAGATGGAACAGCCGACAAAAGGGCAGCTTGAATACGCAAAAATACTCCTGCGTGAACTCGGGTATGACATTGACGATTATCCGCTCCTAGACATGGATAGACAGGAACTCTCAGAGTTGATTGACGATCTGAGAGAAGAACTATACGGATGAGGTGATGGCATGGACGAATACACGCCCTGCAAGAAGAACGACCCGACGGCGCGGGAGGCAATCGGGAACGTCATGCGCATCCTGCATAAGCAGCGCAAGAAGGCGAACAAGTACCACGCCCGCAAGACAACCGTTTACGGACGAACCTTTGACAGCAAGCGCGAGGCGGAAGTTTATCTGATACTCCGCGAGAAACTCAGACTCGGTGAGATCAAGCACCTTGAATGTCAGCCAACGTACACATTGCTAGAGGGGTTCCGGGACAACCAAGGCAAGCCGCAGAAACCAATCACATATACACCGGATTTCCTTGTTGAGTATGACGATGGCCGGCGTGAGGTCATCGAGGTCAAGGGCGTCCGGACGCGGGATTATATGCTGCGCAAGAAGCTGTTTCTCTACGCGATGCGCGAGACGGATATTGTTTTTCGGGAGGTGCGGTAATGACGTACAAGGTGGAGCGGGACAACGGGTCGAGGGCACTTGGTTGTCACTTCGAGCATGAGGGACAGAGCAGAGTTGGAGGTTGTATGACGAAAATACGGGATTGGACGGGAAACAGTCAGGCGGCGTTTGTGACGTTCGGAGCGGAAGGGCACGCAACGCATGAGAGAGCCGAACATGACTACTATGCCACAGAGCCGCGTGCGGTTGAACTCCTGCTTGAGCAGGAACAATTTGCACCTACCATCTGGGAGCCCGCCTGTGGAGAGGGGCATATCTCGGAGGTACTGATTGAGCATGGGCATGGGGTCATCAGTACGGATCTCATTGACCGAGGATATGGTACGGGCGGAGTAGATTTTCTCACCTGTGATGCGCGAATTATGCGCGTTCCCTATGACATTATCACCAATCCACCGTACAAATATTCGACGGAATTTGCAGAAAAGGCACTTGAACTTGTTGCGGATGGTCAAAAGGTGGCGATGTTCCTCAAGTTGACCTTCATGGAGAGCAAGAAGCGCAAGCTGTTCTTTCAGAAATATCCTCCGCGTACGGTCTATGTGAGTTCGGGGCGACTGATGTGTGGATTTAACGGACAGTTCCATATGCATTCAGGACGTGCGATAGCCTACGCATGGTATGTGTGGAAAAAGGGCTTCAAGGGCGATCCTGTGATTCGGTGGATAAATTGAGGAGAGGATAAAAATGGCAGAACAGAAATATCCGCAGGATGAGGAGAAAAACGAGTACCGCTACATTGATTGCGGATGGCTCGACAAAGTGGCGACAGGTCTCACGGCGGGCGCAAGAAAGCATCCGGGCGAGACGTGGAAGGAGATTCCCGCGGTAGAACACGCAGCAAGAGCACTGCGGCATCTGTCGCTCTATCTCAAAGGCGACACAAGTGAGGAGCATCTTGTGAATGCGTCAATGCGTTGCATGATGGCGTGGGTGATGGTAGAGCAAGGTTATGAAGATGACGACCTTGAGAAGGAAGTGTACAAGCCGTGAAACAGATACTTGACGCCTGCTGCGGTTCTCGGATGTTCTGAAATTGCTTCCGGTGCAGCCGTTGTTCGGGAACCGGAGGGGTAAGACAATCTGGATGGTGTTTATGAAATTTCCAGAGGAATAACAGCTACAATCGCGTTTTTGTGGTTAAAAGCATCGAATATCAACAAAAAGTGGGATATGTGACACTTATCTACGTGAAAAACGAGATGAAGGAGTGGAGATCATGAGTAAGATATATCGTTATATCCATTTTCGGGATGATGGGTACAGTAAAGGATTCGCGAGTGTTGAGGCAGCTCTTGCAGACGCGAGAAAGCGTTATTCGGCGGAAGAGAAGGTGTATATCGGTGAGGACGAAGAATATGTACCGGCTGTTTGGTATGACCGTGTTATTAAAAATCTGCAATGCGCGGTAGATATTGCGTGTACTGGCTACTACGGGGAATATGACGAGGTTGTTCCGGATGAAGCACGAGAGTCCTTGCATGACGCACTGACAGATGCACTTATGAAATGGGCTAAGGAGCATGGAATAACAAGATGGATTTATGTCCCGACAGGAAAAAAAGACGTTCTCTATGATCTGAAAACGGGAAAGCCCGTAGAGGAGGAATCCAAATGAATCACTGGGTAGGAATCGGACGGCTCACGCGAGACCCGAATGTGAAGTACACGCAGAGCGGGAAGGCTTACGCCTCGTTTACGCTTGCGATTGACAGGCGCAGGAGCGGGGATGGGAATCAACAGGCGGATTTTATCTCGTGTGTGGCGTGGGAAAAGACGGCGGAGGTAATCAGCCAGTATTGCACAAAAGGGAAAAAGATCGCCGTCGAGGGGCGCATCCAGACGCGAAGCTATGACGCCAACGATGGAACGAAACGCTATGTGACGGAGGTCGTCGTCAATAGCATGGAGTTCTGCGACAGCAAAGGCGGGCAACAGTTAAGCGATGCTAAAGAATTCGCGGGGGCGCCTGTGCCCGATGAGGACATTCCGTTTTGAGGAGGGCTAAGCTTGCTTGAGAATGAAGTAGCTTTGCAGATGGCAGATGAGATACGGCAAGACCGCAAGCGCGCAGAATCGATACTGCTGAACTATGCGGAGGAGCTAAGAACCTATCGACTGCAACGCGAGGAGTATGTGCGGGGCACCGTACAGGGAGGAGGCGGGAATCTGCCGGGACATCCGACGGAGGCGGAGGCGTTGCGTGGCGTCAAGTTTGACGAGACCTATCCTGCCTATACGTGGCTGCGTGCGGTGGAGTTTGTAGAGCGTGGGCTCTCGGAGCGCAAGCAAATATTTCTGGATGCACGGCGTAAGGCATCACGCCAAAAGGCAGGGAGAGGGCGTAGAGCGTGGCTTGTGCTGACACAAAGACTGTACTGCGAGGCGATACGGGAGCGGTTTCTCAATACGGAGTTCTTTGTGTCGGAGAGGACATTAAGGGCTATGTGGGATTATATTGTTGCTCGAACTGTAGAGGCATATCTAAAACTCGAAAATAAATTAAATAGACATGTCTAATTAACGCCTTTTTCCGTGGTAATATGATAGCGTGGATTATTTAGGGAGAACCCTAAACCACTGATCTCTCCTCCTATATCCCCTCACGGTTAGCCGTCTCGTATGAGGCGGCTTTTCTATTGGGCGAGGAGGGGGAGATATAAATTTTCGTGGTTTTTTATACTTCGTTTACGTGAAATGTAAAATATCCGGGTTTTTTATAAGTAAGGAGGTGATGACGTGAAACTGACACCGAAGCAGATTAGGTTTGTAGATGAGTACCTTGTTGATTTCAACGCGACGCAGGCTGCAATCAGAGCCGGATATAGTAAAAAGACGGCGGCATTTATCGGTGCGGAAAACCTCAAAAAACCTAAAATCGCAGAAGAGATCGCACGTCGTCAGAAAGACCTCCAACGGCGCACTGAGGTGACACAGGAACGCGTTGTCAAAGAGCTTGCACGGATTGCCTTTGCAAACATAGCAGACTACCTAC